>WNGB01007498.1_pt1 | contig 23937 bp, 26 predicted proteins | sample 5400681 | NCBI WGS metagenome assembly WNGB01 (sample SAMN13153367, study PRJNA577476) | soil metagenome | isolation source: 115 cm soil or saprolite under grassland replicate 2 | place: USA:California | collected 2016-06-15
ATACTGCGTCGCGTCACGCTGCCTCGCGATGATAGTAGCTGAGCAGTCCACCGAGGCGCTCCCGCCGTACCACTGGACCCGTTTGGCCACCCACTTCCTCCTCCCGCGCAATCAGTTGGTTGTTGAGACCCTGATGATTGCGCTCCGTATGATAGTGAGCCAGGTACTGTTGAATTGCATAATACAGTGCGCGTTCACCCAGCATGACCATCTGCTCCAAGGCCTCCTCCTTCACGGAACGTATGAACCGTTCGCAGTGCGCGTTCAGGTTGGGACTCCGCGGTGGTAAGAGAATCGGTTCCACCCCGCTGGCTTTGAGCAGCGCATCGAACGCCTGGGTGAATTGGGTGTCTCTATCGTGGAGCAGATACCGTTTCCCCAGGAGGAAACCCTCAAAGGGATCAGTCAACTGCCGGGCGCACTGCTGCATGAAGGCCGCCGTGGGATGCGGGGTGATGCCCGCGACCTGTACGCGCCGTGTGGCCAGCTCCATAACCACGAGCACGTAGTAGGTCACCAAGCCATGCCAGGTCGCCACCTCCACGGTGAAGAAATCCATGGCGGCCAGCACGTCCCAGTGGAGCTTGAGGAACTGTGTCCAGCTCATGCCCGCTTGGCGTCGTTGAGGTGCTGGATCCATCTGATGACGGCGTAGGATGTTGCGCACCGTAATTTTGTCGATGTCATACCCCAAGTTCGCCAAGGCACCCTGGATGCGGCGGTAACCCCACGTCGGGTTCTCTTGCGCCATGCGCATGACGAGCTGTTCGACGTCCTCGGAGACACGAGGGCGTCCAAGCGCTTTGCGCTTCTTGCTGCCATCGAACGTGTCTGCAATCAGTCGCTTGTACCAACGCAGGAGGGTATCGGGCGTGGCGAGGGTGGCGAGTTCTTTGAGGCGTTTACGGCCCAGTGGATAAGCCAGTGCTGCGAGACGGCGGCGCTCGGTGTCGGTAAGACGAAGCCGGCGGCCGCCGTGTTGGACTTTGAAGACGCGATTCTCCTCTTGAAGGTAGGCGATCACCTGTTGCTGGTGCCGATTGATCCAGCCGGCGACCATCGCGATCAGGACGTGAAGGATCATGGTCTCTCCTCGGGGTGGAAATGCCGACGCCATTGCTCAGCCAAATATAGCCCCAACCTAAGGAGTTTCAAAGGGGTAGAGTCAGCTGTTTATTTCAACCATACGGGAGCCGATTGAGTGGCTGCTGTTGACCACGGTTGCCGTGGAGACCATTGAGGACGCCATCGAGCGCGTTCAATGGTACTCTTGCCGCTGGGGCATTGAGGTCTGGCATCGGATTTTGAAAAGCGGTTGCCGCATTGAAGCACGCCAACTCGCGACGGCTGAGCGCCTGCGTCGCTGTCTGGCGCTCTACAGCGTCCTGGCGTGGCGGATTTTGTATGCCACCATGCTGGCGCGTTCGGTGCCCGAGGCGCCCTGTAGCGTCCTGTTGGACCCCGAAGAATGGCAGGCCCTCTCTTGTGCCATCCATCGCGTCCCTCAGCCACCGCCAGAGCCGCCCTCGCTTGCGCAGGTCGTCCAATGGATTGCCCAGTTGGGCGGTTTTGTCGGACGCCGTCGCAGCGATCACCCCGGCCCTGAAGTCTTGTGGCGGGGTTTTCAGCATCTCAGTGACCTCACGACCATGTACTGCATTATGCGACCAGCTCCCTTATAAATGAATAAATGTGGGTAACTGGCAGCCGCAAGCAGCTAGACAGCCTAAGCGTTTTTCGTGTACCACTGGCCAGGGTGCCCAGACTATGACAAGGTATCCACCAAGAACCGCGTCACGTTCCCCAGTCGAGCGGCCGCGGAGCAGGCCGGCTATCGGCCCGCGGGGCATTGTTCCTGAGGCGCACAGGCACGCCGCCGGCACCAGCGCTGGCCGATCACGAGCTGGCTGGTGCTGGCGGCGGCAGCCGGTCGACGCAGACCTCCAGCAGCGCGCGAATCGCCTGCAGGTCCTCACGGATGGCCCGCTGGGGCTGGATCACGGTGCGAAGGGTCGCGAGGGAGGTCACCTCAGGCTGGCGCTGGGCGCACGCCGCGAGGATGATCTGGATAGCCGCAAGCTCACGCTTCCAGTCGGTGGGGTCCTCCATGGTTCGGTCCTTTGCTGGGGGGTCTGTGTATGGGGCGTCACAGGTGAGTACCCACGCCGGGCCCTCTGTCCCACGCGAGGGGGCTCGCTCCCAGCTTCCGATAAGGCGGGTTTGTGTCGCCTTGAGAAGGCCAGCAATGTGCTAGGTGTCGAAAAATGTGCGGAAGAGGAGCCAAGCGGACGCAGATTCTTGGCATGGGTTGTTCGACACCTAGGCGGGACCTGCGGCAGGGATCTCCAGCCCGTCGAATAAACGGGCATTTTTTCAACGACCAAAATAAACCTTAGTCATTTCCAGCAGTAGATCACAGCAAGTACGGGTAGGAAGAACGCGGAGGGGTACGTTAGGAGACAGTGGTCTCGCCTCCTGTCCTGTAGATGTCACCAGAAAAGGGTGTCCGCCCGACAGTGTGTCGAATGGGCACAGCCTCTTCCAGATACTCTCGATGGGGTAACAGCTCCACGCAACGGCTGGGTTTTTCCTTGCTCTGGAGAAGCAAAAATCGTACGTTTTGTACAGAAGGTCTTTTTTCCAAGAGGATGTACGTATGCAGATTCCCATCAGTGAGGTCCGGGCCAAGCTGCCCCAATTAATCAAACAGCTCCAACAGGATCCGAGCGTGATCTATGAGATCACCGTGCATCAGGCGGTGGTCGCCGAACTCAAGGCCCCACCCCAACTGCCGCAGGGTGGAGAAGCGGCGCACGCACTCTTGGCCCTGATCGACCAGCTCCCGCCGGTGCGGTCCCGTCCGCAAGGGCGCGTCTCTGAACACATCAAGGCGCACCTCTACACGCAGCCGCAGGATCCTGCCCCATGACCTTTCAGGAACAGGGGATCGATCGTGTCTTCTGCGATACCTCGTTTTTTTATGCCTGTTTGGACAACAAAGATGTGCACCATGCACGCGCACGGGCCTTGGTCGAGGACGCCGCGACGGCGCATGTCGTCTTCTATTCCACCTGGGATATTGTCAGCGAAACCGTGACCTTGCTGCGCTACCACTGTAGCTATGCGCGCGCCCTGACATTCCTGGATCGCGTCAAACCCGCGCTCCGTCTTGTGGCGTACGATGACTCGGTCCGGCACCACGCGGAGGAGGTCTTTCGGCGGCTGGGGCGTGATAAAAAGCTGTCATGGTGTGATACCGTCTCGTTTGTCGTGGTCACCATGCTCCTCGATGACATGGTCTGCCTCAGCTTTGATCGGGATTTCAAACAGCTTGGCCTCACGGTCATCAGCTAAGAGGGGAACGATGCGGACATGGGGAGCCACCACCTTGGTGGTCGAGACCGTCCCCAGGCCGTGCACAAACGTCTTGCGTATGCGTTGGCATATGCACGAGAGGTTATGCAACGTGCAACGCCAGTGAGAACGTCGAAGGGTGAGAGCGTGCCGAAACGGGCGTTTGCGCATGCGCCAGGTGGTCGGGAAGGACAAGGGGTGAGCGACACCGACGTGGGCTCTACGGGTCAGCACGCGACGGGCACATGCCCTGCTCCCGGAGGGTCGTGGGCGACGCGTCCCCTCCTTCCACGGTGCCCTGGGCGAGCTCCGTGACGACCTGCTGCAACGTCTCGAAGGCAAAGCCGTGGCGGTGGAGAAAGTCCACGAGCTTCTGCCGACGTTTGGCAGGGTCCCGTATGGTTGAAAATCGCGGCTGTCTCTACTTCATTGAAGTTGCTCAGACTGGGTGTATACTGGACCAAACGATCGCGTCACTGCCTCCAGCCTAAGGAACGGCTATGCTCCTCCACATCCTGATTGCCATGGTCGCTGGCTGGATCCAACGGCACCAGCAACAGGTCATTACGTATCTCCTCGCGGAAAATCGTGGGCTCAAGGCTCAACTCGGTGGCCGCCGCCTGCGGCTCACGGACACGGAACGCCGTCGCCTGGCTGCACTCGCCTCTCCACTCGGTCGCAAATGCCTGATAGAGGTGGCCACCATTGCCACCCCAGACACCCTCATGCGCTGGCACAAGCGACTGATCACACAGAAGTGTGACGGCAGCCCGCAGCAACGACCGTGTGGCAGACCTCGTGTCGCCGAGGAGGTGGAGCAGTTGGTCATGCGTATGGCCGAGGAGAACCCCACCTGGGGTTACCGTCGCATCCAGGGCGCTCTAGCCAATCTCGGCCACTCTATCGACTCGGGAACGGTGCGGAACATCCTGCGTCGCCATCACATGGAACCCGCGCCGCAACGCCGCAAGGCCGGCATGAGCTGGGGGCAGTTCCTCAGGCTGCACTGGGAGGTCCTCACGGCAACGGCGTTCTTCACGGAGGCTATGGAGACCCTCAACCATACGACACGACCTAACGTGCTGGTCCAATGGCATGGCTTACCCACTGATGCGCAGGACTTTGTGCCTCTCTCGATCGCTGAGTTTAGTTTTAAGATACTAACACCACGGGTTACATAAGCGCTCTACACCCCCAGGGTAATCACCCGCTCGCCAGTCGCCACGCTGGGAAAGGTAGTCATGCGCACGAATGTCCCGTCCGTGGGGGCCTGGATGGTCTCGAGCTCATCACCGTAGATGCTGTAAATGTGTGCCAAGACCTCTCCCTGCCTGACGTATGCCCCTAATTGGGCCACCGTGTGCAACAGGCCTCCGCGCCGCGCCCGCACCCCGACAAAGCGCGTCATCATGACGGTCTCACGTGGTGGCTCAGGCTCGCCAGGCAGCATGCGCAAGAACCGTAGCGCATTGAACATACACCCGACGCCAACCGGGATCAGCTCGACGTCGAGCCTGCCGCCTTCACCGATTTCAAAGGTAAAGGCTGGTACCCCGGCGCGCGTGGCTTCCACGCACAAAATCCCATCGTTGACGTACATGCCCTCCTGGGTCTGCATGATATAGCCTGAGCCAAAAGCCCGCCCCAGCTCGGCAGCGCGCTGAAATGACGCCCCCAAGGAGGGATGGGGCAAGATGGTGATAGGGACATAACGGCCACCACGCGTGGGGGTGTGCACGTCGATGGCATAGTCGCACGTGGTGAGCAGGCCGAACAGCGTCGCTGCCAGCCTCTCGGTGATGTTGCCCTCGGCATGGCCAGGAAAGCTCGTCCAGGGATCGATGGGCATCTGATCGAGCGGCGATTTGAGGTAGAGCCCCACTGGCACACGGTGCTCGGCCTGGAAGGCCAAAGGGTTCTGGACCAACACACAAACGATGCTGCCAGCGAGGGTGTCTGGTGGCACCTGTGCACAGGTACGACAGAGGATCTCAACGCCACTGACCTCGTCCCCATGGATCGCGGCGCCCAGGTACAGCCGAGGTCCAGGGGAAGCCCCGTTGATCAGCAGCAGCGGGAGCGTAATCCTGGAGCCATCTGCCAGCTCTGCGACTTCGAGCGCATGTCTGACGACACTCCCGGCATGAATTGTCAGGCCTGCAACGTGCATCTCCTTTGCCATGGGCACATGCTCCTCTCGCTCCGTGAACAGCCCACGGATCCTCATCTCTTCAGCGGCATATTTCACAGCGATGCGTGCGGTCAACCGTCTACGGACACAGCCTCAGCCAGGCGCGTTTGGTATAGCACGACACGCGGAGGTTTTCCACACTCTCTCTGGTGGCTTGCGCCGTGTGGATACCGCATAGCGTAGACTGCGCGGGCCTGGTGACTCTCCGATTGCTCCCCATAGGCCAAAGGTGTACGCTCACCTCAGAGCCGTGGTAAGCGTGAGGAGAGCCACAGTATGCCCAACGTTCAGGGCCCCCTTTGCAAGGAGCACGCATCATGATCAAGTACTTCTCCACCCTCTATGCTGGACATGTCCTCGAAGGCGATGACATTGGCTTGGACGGCAAGGCGGCCAACGACCGCTGGTATAGCAACGACCGCTGCGCGGACGCCTTTGACATCGCGAAGGAGACTGCCCAGAGCCTGGAAGAGCTTGGCTATGACATCCTGTGGATGGCCGAGCACCACTTCCAGCGCGAAGGGTACGAATGCATTCCCAACTTGCTCATGTTGAGTGTCTGGCTCAGCCAGTATACCCAGAAGATCAAGTTCGGCTGCGGCTTCAATGTCCTGCCGATGTGGCATCCCTTGCGCCTGGCCGAAGATTTTGCCATGGCCGATATCCTGACGAAGGGGCGGGTTATGTTCGGGGTGGGGCGGGGGTATCATACGCGTGAGGTGGAAACCTTCGATGCGCCCATGCTGGATGCCGACGCCAACCGAGAGCTGTTCGAGGAACAGTTCGAGATCATCATGCAGGCGTTTAACGAGTCATCCTTCTCCCACAAGGGCAAACACTATACGTTGCCACCTGAGGTCCCCTACCGTGGCTATCAGCTCAAGGAGCTCACCCTGGTGCCCCGCCCCCTGCACCTGCCAGTGGAGGTCTGGCAGCCCATCGTCAGCGGCAGCCAGCGTGGCTTGGACTTTATGGCCAAGCACGGCATCAAGGGCATGATCCTGGGAACCGCCGCGCCGTTTATCGATAACTGGATGCATCTGTATCAAGAAACCAATGCGCGTCATGGCCGCCAGTTGCAGCTGGGCGAGAACCTCGCGATGGGGCTATGGTGCTACATAGACGAGACCCACGACAAAGCCAGACGTGCCCTCAAGCCGATCTTTGAAGAGCACGTCAAGTTTGCCGCGCCCCTGGGGATGCTGCGCTACAACGAAAACCAGATGCAGGCCACCGGTCCTGGCGGGGTGGCGCGTCATATCGCCGCCGGCGCCAACTTCGAAGAGGTGCTGGCCAATCGCGCCTGGTTCTGTGGAACACCGGAAGAGACCGTGACCTATCTCAAAGAGCTTGAGGAGACCTATCCTGGCCTGGAACACCTGGTCCTCGGCTTCCCAATGGGGGAGAGTGTCACGCAATTCAAAGCACAGCTCAGCGTGTTTGCGCAGGAGGTCATACCGGCGTTCAAAGCCCGTACGGTGACGGTCTAATCCCTTCGCTCAATTTATAACGAACTGGTTGTGAGTTTTACGTAACCAATGGTGTTAGTATCTTACAAACCAATAGTACGCATTGGCTGTCTTGCAACAGTCATGCACTTCCTCCAAGCTGGTCAGGAGCGTGAACCCCTCCCGTGCACTGGAGGAGCCTATGACCACCCTGGAGTTTATCACGGCCTTATTCTGCCAGGTGGATGACCATCTCCCAGGCATCCCCCAACATCCTCACGCCACCTTGTGGCCAAGTGAAATAGGGACCCTGGGGATCCTCCATGCCCTCAAAGGTGGGGGCAACCGGGCGTTTTATCGGTGGCTCACGCGCGACTATCGGGCGTTGTTTCCCCCGCTCCCCGAGCGCACCCGGCTCTTTCGCCTCTTCATAACGCATCAGGACTGGACGCAGGTCTTCTTGGCTGCCCCGACGGGGCTCGGGGTCATCGACACCTATGGGATCGAGGTGATCCACCCGATGCGCGAAGGCCGCAGTCCCCAGCAGATCGGCCGCAAAGGTCTCTCGAATCATCGCTGGATTGTCGGCGGGAAACTCTGTCTCCTGCTCAATCAATGGGGGTTGATCGTGGCGTGGGTGTGGGCCACCGCCAATGTGCCGGATCAGACCTTTCAGTGGCTGATTCGGCAGTGTGAAGAGCGCATGATTGTCCTGAGCGATACCGCCTTCCATGCGGCGGCGGGCGATCCCGCCAACCTCACACTGTGCCAGCGCGGTGAGTGGCAGGACCGCATGCTGGTGGAGACGGTGCTCTCCATGCTGACCTTGGTCTGCCATTTCAAGAGGGTCATACACCGCGTGTGGAAGTATTTCTACGCCCGGCTCGCGTTCACCATGGCCGCCTTCAATGTGCTCGTCCAATGGCATGGCTTACTCCCCAACGCGTCTGGCTTCGTGCCCCTCTCGATGGCTGAATTTAGTTTGTAAAATACTCATATAGTTGGTTAGTGTGTAAGAGACTAACACCATTGGTTAGTAAACGCGAGATGATTCGTGTGCTTTCAACCATAATGTGGCAGAAAATGCCATGATATGGTTGAAAACACGGATGGCCATAATATGGTTGAAAAACCCTATGTGAGTTAGCTCAGCCGACAGCATCACGGACAGGGTGGCGTTCTCCTACGCGCCGCGGGCGTTTCGCCGGAGCGGCTGGTTGAGGGTGCGGATACACCTCTTCCGGTGCGGCCTCAGCGAGTGGGACATCGGAGGTGGCACCGGACGGGACCACGGCTTTTCCTACGTGCGGGGGCTGGCACGCGCGCTGGAGGGGCCGTTGAACTTGGCATCTGCCCCATGTGTAACAGGCTCCAAAATGCTCTCGGCGTTGTTCCGTGTAACAGAGCGCCTGTTCCCCTTCGGTCGCTTCGATAGCCATGCGTTCACACTGGGCTTCCGAGAGCGCATGGTCTTGGACGCGGGTCAGCGTGAGGGTATCACTGCCATCATGGAAAGCCGTGGCCACTGCGCGCACGAGCCAGTCTTTGAGGACCCCCACGCACCCAATACTGCGCTCATAAAAGTAGCTCCAATGCTGCATCAAGGTATCGAGTTCCACGGCGAGCGGGACCTGTTTGAGGAGGGTGAGCAATACCGCCTGGAAGTCACGGCGGTCCTGCTCCTGCTGAAATTGATAGCGCGCGAAATGGATATCCAAGCTGCGTCGGGAAGCTTGCCCGCTTAAGTTACGGAAGGCCAGGAGGTCATAGGTGCCGAGTAAGATATGGAGAACATCCGTCACATTCGTCATGGACTTGATCCAGTCCAACTGGTCTAAGAGCTTGGCACCAGTGCCGACCTTCATCAGATGCTGCGCTTCATCCAAGATCACCGCCCGGACGCCATACCGGCGGAGGGCGTCTTCAAGAGCATGCCGGAGTTCTGGGGCGTCCTGGAAACGTGCGGGCTTGCGCCCACGCTTCTCCCAGGTGGCCTCGGCCTCGATATCGACCAGCACCCGCCGCTCGAAAAATGGTTCGCCTAAGACCGTGAGAGCGGTGCGATAGTAGTCCGCCCGATGAAAGGCGTGAGTGTCCGGTGGGCGTGTCTCCAGGAGCAGCACCGGGACAGGCACTTTGCCTCCCGGTGGGGGCTTCAGCGCTGCGGTGTTGAGCCGTGTAGCGATCTGACGAATCATCGTCGATTTGCCGACCCCGCTCGGGCCGTAGACCAACACATGCGTAAAGCCTGCCGGTTCGCGAATCGCCTGCATGAGTGTAGCATCAGCGCGTTGGAGCAACGGATGCGAGACCGCAAACTCCTTGAAGTGCGTGAGCCGCCGACGGGCAGAGGGGGCCAGGTGCACAGACAGGGCGGGAGCTTCTTGTATAGCACGTGGGGGCGCCATTAGCGATACTCCTCAAAGACGGGCAGGGTCGTGAGATCGATCGGGGGGTGGGGCGCCTCAGGGCTCCCACCCCCTGCCTCGACCTGTGGACACAGTGATGCCCCGCCGCCTGCCTCTTCGCCAAGCGTGGGGCCGCCAGCAATCGCCGCGAGTACCCGCCGGGCTTCCTGATCGTGCAAGCGCTGCAGAAGCAAGGCCTCATGGGCCGTCGCCTTGGCGAGGAACTCGGCGAGATGTTTCGCCGTGATGCGGAGAGGCGTGCGGGACTGCTGACGCTGGCGCAACTCGGCCGCTGCCAGGAGCCGGGCCTTTTCCGAGTACCCTTGGAACTGCGCATAATATTAGGAGATGCACCGCACCCAGCGATCTTGCACATAGGCATAGGCCACCCCGAGATCGAAGGGATCATAGCGCACCGGGACATGGGTCCGTTCGACCTCGGGATTGCGGAACGCATCATGCCAGTAATAGATGCCGTGGACCTTGATCCCCTGGCCTAGTTGCACTTTCGCCGTCCCTTTCCGCGTGCTGGGGCAGGTGGCCATCACAAAGGCGTCATCGTAGGGGATATGGCGATGCTCCCGCTCACCACCAAGCGCCACGCCCTGCTGGAAGGCCTCACGAGGACTCTGACCGAGCGCAGGGTGTACGGTTTGATCATAGATTTGATAGGCTCAGTCACAGAGGAAGCCATACAGATCTCCCAGCGTCCAGACCGCTCGCCGCTGCGGGTCCACCGCTTTGGTCAGGAGACGCGGCTGTTTACTCGCCTGGGTGTTGCCCAACAGCGTGTGAATGAACTGGGTATTGGCAGTCCCAAAGAGCCGTTCCACCACGGCGCCAAACCGGGGCTTGGCGCCGGGACGCGTCTTCTGGGTGCAGTAGTAGTGCGCCAGCACACTCTCAAAATAGACACTGTGAAATTCGGGGCCCCCATCGACGACGAGCGCCTGGGGCAGCCGGCCATACCGACGGACACAGATGCGCACGGCCATCATACAGGACCGGTAGCTCGGCTCGTCAAACGTGAGATACACGGCGCAGAGGCGCCGCGAATACGCGTCCACCAGAAAAGTCGCCCAGGGACGTCCGAGCAGGTGGCCGTTCTCGGCACGGAGTTCGATATCCAGTTGGGTATGATCGAGATGCGCAATGGCCCAGGGGCGATCGCCGTGGCGTGGGGTCGTCTGGGTTAATTCCCAATACCATGGTGTCTGACTGTAGGCGGCACGGGACCCCCGTCGCTTGGCCTGCTGTTCTGGGCCTGTCCGTTGCTGAATCCGTCGATAGAACGTCCAGGCACTGAGGGGCAGGAGCCCCTGGGCCTCACACTCCCGCTGATACGCGAGATACACCTCCCAGGCATGCGGCTGCGTGGGCGTCTCAAAATGCGTCTCAATATAGGTCTCCAACAGAGTCCGCGACGGTGCGGGGGCCTTGGACGTGCGATTACCGCGCGCCTGCGTGTTGGGGAGCAGCCCCACATAGCCACATCCTCCCTGGGCTTGGGCCGCGCGAAACCGGGTGACCCAGCGCGACAGAGTCCGCCGCGGCGTGCCCTGATACAGCTCCCGTTGGCGTTGGAGATACGCCTGGACGAGGTGAAAGCGGCGATTCGCTTCGGCCAAGGCCGTCGGGCTCGCCGCTGCCAGCCGTTGCTGCACCTCCGCAGAGGGCGAGGCACTGGACGCGCCATCGAGGGCCGGCGGCACCGTGATCATCCCCGTGTCCACCAACTGGAGAAAGAAGGGGGTGGGGAGTTGCACGGGTGGTCCGACGTCGGGGAGGAGCGTGGTTCTCGTGTCCCCCGCATTGATGAGTGTCCAGGGGCGGCCGTCCCAGAGCACGGGGCCGCTGGTGGCCAGCGGCACGGCGGGGATACCGAAGGGGCCACTGCTCGCCTCCGCAGCGCTGCTCGCGGCCACCAGCGGCTGCGCTGCCGCGGTGGCCTGATCGCGATAGAGACACACCTGGGGATGGGCGATGAGTGGCGCGGCATGCAAGTCCACGTACAGCTGCCCTTGCCCGATGAGGGCATACACCTCATCGGGACGTAGGCGTGGGACCCGGTGCAACAGGGTGGTCAGGGTCAGGCCTGGTTCGTGCTCGATCACCTCCACCATCTGGGCCTGGCGTGCGGGCGTGGTGACGCCGTCACCCAGGTAATCTTCAAGAAACACCAGGTTCTGAATATAGGTAGGGTGGAGTTCGTGGGAGGAGCGCACCCGGTAGGTCAACCCCAGCGGCGCCGCATACGCCTCCCCGGGCGGGCAGTGCCATCCCCCCTGCGCCGTGCGCTGGTAGCGATGCGGCTGCGTGTGCGCCAGGGCCTGTAAGTGCTCGTCGGTTTTCCATTCTTCCCACCCGGCACTGTCCGTGCGGAGGACAAAAAAATCCGGGGTATGCCAGACGGTGACCGGGCGTGCCGTGGCTGACCGATAGTGCAGTTGAAAGGCCGGAGGCTGGTCAAAGTACTCGAGCACCTGGGGATCGTGCTCCATCGTGTAGATCGCCCACAGTTCGACCGTGTGGCTTTCAAACTGGATGGTCACGCCCATTTTCCGACTGGGGTAGCGCCCACTCACATTGCCGGCCCGGCTCTGCACACGCCGTGAGGGGGGGAGCGCCCGTAGGCGCGCAATGAGGGTGCGCGTGGCCGGCGGCAACTGGAGGCGCGCACACCACTGCTGAAACTGCGTGGGAGATAACATGGCTGGTCCTCCAGGCAATGCAGCATGGGAGGCATGCAGGCCCCAAGAGGGTAACGCTGGACCGATGACGGAGAGAGCAATATCGTCAGGAGGGCGTCCCCTACCATGTACTGTATCCACGGGTGCCCGCAGCACCAGGCTGGATCTTTGCGCAAAAGCATATGGTTTTCAACCATAATATGGCCACTTTTTTGTGCAAAATGGCCGTGGAGTCGGAGAAAAAGCAGGCAAATAGGAGCCTCGCCCTCGCTCATGTCCGCACTCGACTCGCGGCCACTTTATGCCTCTCTCGCGGACCCACGGCCAGGTTATGGGTGAAACAGTCTCCAGGCGGGATGGCTGGCAGCAAGGAAAGACGTGCAGGCATGGCCAGGATATGCCTCAAAAATTGGCCAATTTATGGTTGAAGTCACAATGAGTAGCGCAAGAACCTGTTGACCCATACTCAACTTGGATAGCATGTAGCCAGCATGGTTTACGGGACAAAGAGACGTCCCGTCCCACGAAAGTTGTCAAGATCCATGAGATATTCCAACACTTGGATTGCCACACGTTCGGCATAGGCCGGGCTCGTTAAGACCAACTCCGGATCAGCGATGGTCAATACTGGCAGACTCGACGGTGTGTTCAGGTCACGAATGGTGGCTTCCAGAGAGTCTGGACCTTCATCATTGCGGTTCGCCGTGAGCAAGACGGTTTCGCGCTGTTGACAGACCTGCCACAGATCACGGTCGGCTGTGCCATACGGTATGCCCAAGCGCACAAAGGACTCGACTTCCAGCTCGAGGCTCTCCCATAGCGTTGCCCATGCCTCTGACGTCCACAGCCGCAGCAACACAACGAAATGGCCTTCAATGTTGTGATCAGCCATGATCCCGGCCATCGTGCTACTCGACGTGCTCCACCGCGTGCGCGGCCTGCCTTGCCGCCAACCGTGCCTGGGCACGTTGCTGGCTGGCACTGATTTTCGCTGCGACGTCTGGGGGATACTGGTAATGCCGTTGGCGGTCGCGGATACGTTGGTACTGCGCCGCGACGTCATCCTGATGCTGGGTAATGTAATCTAAGGCCGCCTGAATGTCCCGCGAGGACAGGCGAAACAAGGCGGCGATGCGGTCACGATGCCACCCTTGGCGGGCATAATCCCAGACATCATAGACGGTAATGCGTGTGCCCTCGATTTCTGGACCACGGCCACGATGAATGATCTTTGCACTCATAGCACACTCTCGATGGCAATCCATTATGCCGCCTCACGATAGTAGTATTTCAGTAATCCACCGAGCCGCTCACGACAGCGCAGAGGGCCATGCGACCTTTGCATGTGTGGGACCGTCGGTATGAGGATCACATTGCCTTTGCCCTGATGGGGACGCTCTACGTGATAATGCCTTTCATATGCGGTCAGCGCGTGTTGGAGGGCACGCTCGCCAAACAAGATCATCCGGGAGAGACATTCCTCCTTGACCGAGCGCACCCACCGCTCGGCGTAGGCATTCAAATTGGGTGACCGCGGTGGGAGTGGCACGCGCGTGATGCCTGCCTCATCAATCATGCGCTGAAAGGCGGGACAGTACTTTCCGTCTCTGTCATGGATGAGATACTGGCCGGGAGCCAGGAAACCCCATTCGTCCATCGTGACGTTCCGCGCCATCTGCATCATCCACGGCGCATTGGGATGGGGCGTCACACCCGCGACATGGACCTTCCGGCTGCCAAGATGGATGAAAAACAGCACGTAGTACGTCACCAGACCGCCTAGCGTCCAGACCTCGGCGGTGAAGAAGTCCGTCGCGACCAGCACGTCCATATGCGTGCGGATAAACTCTTTCCAGGTCGTCGTTGTCTTGCGCTCTGGCGCTGGCGCGATGCCATGGCGCTTGAGGATGTTGCCCACGGTCTGGTCACTGATCGTGTACCCGAGGTTCGCTAGGGCACCGACGATCCGGTCATAGCCCCAGGAGCGATTCTCCCGCGCCATGCGCACCACCAAGGCCTCCAGCTCCGGGTCGATCTGGGGACGCCCTGGGGCCTTGCGCTGTGTGGAGCCGTCGAATTTCTGGGTCATCAGCTGTCGATGCCAGCCGAGAATCGTGTCAGGTTTGACGATCTTGGCCACTTCCGCCAGGGCTTTCTTGCCCAGCTTCTGGCCGATCTCGGCCAGGGCTGGGCGTTCGCCATCGCTCAACCGGAGGCGTCCCTTGAGCTGGTTGCGCAGAATGCGATTCTCCGTCACCAGATACTCGTTCCGCAGCAGCAGTTCCTGATCGACGGTCCCCGTGATGTATGCAAGCAACGTCTTCCAGTCCATATGCCTTTCACTTCCGCCTGTTCCGCCCTCAATCAGTGTTGAGTATGCGGGATGAAGTGCCCCGTATGCAAGCTGGAGGTTAGGGGATGCCTGGCGCGTAACCCACGCCATAAAGCCATGTTCGAGTTTTTTTACCTTACGGGTTATCGACGGATCCAGGGTGCACTGGCGAATCTGGGGCATCAGATCGACAAGATGACGGTGCGGAATATCCTGCGTCGGCACTTTATTGACCCCGCTCCGCAACGGCGGAAGGCGGGCATGAGCTGGGCACAGTTCCTGAAGCTGCACTGGGAGGTGCTTGCTGCCACGGACTTCTTCACGGTGGAGGTGGCGACATGGCACGGTTTGGTGACGTATTACGTGCTCGTCGTCATGGAACTCGCGAAGGTGTAGCAAAGGTGTTGATCCCGTGTTAGATTGCGACTCCAAACTCATAGCGATTGATGAAGAGGCCGATCACCAAATCGTGCATCGTCGTCGTTTTGGAAAAGCAAATGGTGCGCCGTACGAGACGCTTGATCCGGGTCCGCAGATTGATGTGTTTGCTCTCGATTTTCTGGGTATGCTCCTTACCAACCTGATGCTTCTCTTCGTCGAGGTGCCGGTCGTAGGCGCCCCACCCATCGGTATAAAATCGTCTGATACCAAAAGGGTCTAAAAGTTCCTTAAGCTGGAGAAACACCTCATCTTTTCGCCGTCCAAACACGTACGCCAACACCGTCCCACTCTGATGATCAATCGCGTGCCAGAGCCACCGCGGCTCCGCTTTCTTGCCTACGTAACTCCACATCTCATCCAGCTCTGAGGTGAGCCCCCGACGCTGATTCAGCTCCTCGGCGCGACAAACCTCTACTTCCACATGCTCCGGGTGCAAGTGCTTCAACACCACCTGATTTACCTGCTCGAGGTGAGGTTCCTTTTTTTTAATTCCTTGATGACCGTGTGGGTACTGATGTGTAAGACGCGTGCCGTATCGCGAATACCACTGGCATTCATGGCCATATCGACGATTTGGCGTTTCACCTCAAGCGATTGACCCATATAGCTATAGTCCAGGAGGAATGTACGCCCCCCACAGCGCTGCTCTCGGCATCGGTACCGTTGCTTGCCTTGACGGGTCTGGCCATGGCGGACAATATCCGTACCTTGACAGTTGGGACAGTGCAGGACTTGGATGATCATGATGCCACGCAATCGTATTGAGGTTGCCGAGCTTCAAAGACGCTCAAAGAGGATAGCACATCAACACCTTTGCCACACCTTGACTTTGAGAATCCAACGGCTCAAATTTGGCTGTGAGCAGCTCACGAAAGGTCCAGACATGATCCGCTACACCTGCCGCCAGTGCTGGCGTGCGCTCTCGCCAGCGGGGACGAAGCGCACCGGGGCGTATGCGCTCGTGCAGTGGCCACGGCTGTCGCAAGCGCATGTGTGGTCTCGCCACATGATAGAAGGCCTGGAAGAAGACCACGCGCTGCCGCAGGCGCTCGCGGTCTTTCCAGAAGCGGGTGGTCTTCCGGGTCAACGGGGCCAAGGCTTGCCGCAACGTCAAGGTCACCCGTTCGACCAAGGCCGTGCTGAGCGTGAGGCCCAGGGGTGTCAGGCGCTCGGCTCCAAGTACGACGCGCGTGCTGAGCGTCCGCAGCTTGCCCTGGGGCTTCTGTGTGACCAATGGCCCATAGACCAGCGCCGGATGGGGCTCAGAGCGGGGCTTGTGTGGGCGCCCCTGCTTGCCGGTACGCGCAAACGCGGTCACGACGTGGAACGCAGCGATCAGGGCCGCCAGAGAGCACGTGAAGCCGTCGCTGAAGCACCCAGGGATTCCCGCGACGCGCGCCTTGGTGGTGGCCACGACCTCTGTGGCGGTGTCGAGCGTACGTGGCCCCACGATGGCGGCGATCATCAACCGCAACGCAGGAGCAAAGCTGATCCAGATCCATGGCCGTCCATCCTCGCTGGCGGGCAAGCTTTCACCGGCGGCATCCGTCTCACACGCGTGCGTGCGCGCGATGAAGTTCCACATCTCGTCGAGTGGCACCTGGGTCACAGGCAGCGCCCGCAGCCGATGTCGGTTGATCACTTCGGCCTGGTGCGCCGCCCGCCTGAGCCAGGCCAATACCGTCGCTTCTGTCCCCCCGAGCACAAAGCAGATCCCCGTCAGGTACCCGGACCAGGAGCATCTTGCGGGCCATCATGACTTTGTCTTCCGCAGTGCGGAGGGCGAAAAAGACCGTCTCGCGGGTCTCAGAAAACTGCGCCTCCCATGTGTGACAGCGCAAGAGACGGCGCTTGCCACTGTGGGTGAGATACGTGGCGATCGCGCTCACGTTGCCCTGCCTCATTCGGTGATAATGAACGCCCTCGGGATTGGGGCACGGTTGGCCCCAGTCTTTGGGTGTTCGCATGGGTCAATCCTCCCCATAGTGTGATGTGGCAATCTCACTATAGTCGGCGGATTGACCTTTTTCAAAATACTAAAGGGTGAGCACCCCTCCCCACATCCGTGCTATAATCAGTGGAATAGTCTATGCGGTTTTCCAGGCCTGCAAGAGAAGGACACGTGTCCTGCATCAGAGGGTGCAGCCGCAGTGATGCGAAGCATCAGGCGACACGGAGCGATACGAATCGAATCGCATGTGATGGAAGAAGAGACGTCCGCCACAGAGGGGCCGGACAGAGACCGTCTCGAGCCACCTACGGCCGAGGACCCAAGACTCCAACGGGTGATCCGTGAGTTGTATCGCACCCATACGCGCATTCCTGGAGGGACCGCTGGCGCAGTGCGCCAGGAAGTGCGGACGGGGGAACGGATCGGTGGCAAATCCCACATCCGTAAAGCCATCGAACGCCGGCGGCAGTTACAGCACCTCCTGCGCCGGACAGATCTCTCCGACCAGGATCGCGTGACAGCGCAACAGCTCCTCGATGATTTGCGGGACGCGTTGCGCGAGGCGGGTTTTGACGCATAGCAATCGTACCCGGAGAGCCCGTGTATGAAGGATGTGACCCAGATCCATTATGACAACGTGGTGGAGGCGCTGGTGGAAGCGGTGCCGGCATTGCGGGCATGCTACGAAGCAGAACGCCGCCAGTGGGGTGACGAGTCTCCAGGCCCCCACGTCATTTTTGGAGACGTTCTCAACTCTTATCTGTTCGACCTGCTTCACTCGGATCGCCAGGACGACGAACTCCACAAGGTCTTTCAATTCCTGGAGCTCTTAGCCAACCACGAAGATATCCACCTGCAAGAGCTGGTAGCAGTCACGGTGTGTGAGCGCTTGGGCGATGACCCTGCGACGCTCCACAGAGCCTACAAATACATGGGGACACGGACGCGCCAGTTTTCTGACGAGGTGGAAGCCTTCTGGGGACGGCAAAGCCAGCCAACGTCGGACGCATAGGGGGTCGTGGACCCTCCAGCATGGCCCAGAATGAGCGAGGATACGGTATTGGCCTGTCAAGCAGTTTTTGGTCGTGTACCTGTAGCCTGCGGCTAATTCCCGCCACCTGAAAACCGGGTAAAATACCCTCATTTCAGCACTTGTATGAGGGGGTTTTGCCATGGTATCTCATCTCTTTTTCTACCAGTTGGTGCTGGTCGCCCTGGTGTGAACCCCTGATGGAACGACCGCGGCGGAGCGGTTTTTTGGGCAGCCACCTCGCTCGATGTTCGCGGCGATCTTGGCAGCCGTCGAGATTCCCCCTGCTCCCCTCAGGCCGCCACGACGAGCTGTGGGCTAGGCTCAAAGGGCATAGGGTGGCCGACTCGGTGATCGAGGCCGCGATTGAGGCGTATGCTCAGCGGCGCCAGACGGTGTCGGAGCATCAACTCCTCTTGCAGGGCTATCTGGGGTTGCGTCCCTGTGGGCCCGCCGAGCGGGACCTGCTCGGACACTTCCTGCGTGAGGAGGCTTTGCGTCTTGAGTCGACTCCCGCCCTCATCGCCCAAATTGTGCTGCCCGCAGGCTCGACCCTGCGGCGTGTCGTGGGGGAGCAGCGTGAGCAGGCACGTCATCTGGTCTATACACGTCTCCTCGGTCGAACCCATAGTTCATCAACAGTTGCTTTGAGGATTCTCGGGCGGCGGTGGTTCCTGGTCAAGCCCATTGTCAATGCCCGCCACACGGATAGACCTACTGTATGCCCCTCTTTTGGCCCCTGTTGCATCACGTAACCTATTGTTGTATCAATCGCTTCCAATCCGCATCCAATATCGATATGCCAATGTGAGGAGGCGAAAAGATGACACCGGCGTGGGCACAGCGGCAAGAGGCATTGCTGAGTGACTGTATCGTTTTCCCCGACGTGTTCACCCCCATGGTGGACCGTCTCGGCGATTTCGTCGTGCCTTATCAACAGGCTCTTGAGACCAAAGCCGGCCAGCGCAACGTGCATCTCTATCTAGCGGGTCTCCTGTCCCATCTCGATTGCAAGAATACGGAGGAAATCGCGACATTGGTCGATGTCGAGCGCCTGGTCTTGCAAGCGTTCATCGGCACGGCGCCCTGGGATCATCGCCCGTTGCTCCAGGTGCTGGTCGGACAAGTGGCTGAGCGGTTGGGGGAACCCGATGGCGTGATCGCCTTTGATCCTAGCAGCTTTCCAAAGCGTGGTACGCATTCGGTGGGGGTGAAGCGCCAATGGTGTGGCCACCGCGGTAAAGTCGACAACTGTCAGGTCGGAGTGTACATGGGCTACGTGTCTCGCCACGATCATGCCTTACTCGACTTCCGCTTCTCCCTGCCTGAGGAGTGGGCACGGGACGAGCAACGACGCCAGGCATGCCACGTGCCGCCGGAGGTGCGGTATCACACGCGGCACGCGCAGTGCGTGGAGATGCTCGACCTGTGGGGCGAGCAGATCCCGCACGGCTGGGTGACGGGGGACGATGAACTGGGGCGCCACACCCGGTTTCGCCACGAGCTGCGCGAGCGTGGTGAACGCTATCTGCTGGGGGTGCCTTGCAACACCACGATACGCGACCTCGAGGCGCCGTTGCCTGCGTATCAAGGACGTGGAAGACCGCCGAAAGCCCCCTGGCAATCCGTGAGCGCCTGGCGCCATGCACTTGACCCGGCTGGGTGGACACGGTTGACAGTGCGGGATGGGGAGAAAGGCCCAGTAGAGATTGAGATGGTCAAGCGCCGCGTGCAGACGCGCTTGGAGCGCAAACGCACGGGGCCACAGGAGTGGCTGGTGGTCACCCGGCGACCGCTCGCGGACGACAGTACGTTGGAGACACAGGCCTCACGCGAGGTCTGCGATCAGGACGCCCGCTATGGTTATCGCTATTACCTCACACCAACGCAGACACACGCATCAGAGCTAGAGGAGCCGTCGCTGGCGGAGTTGGCGCGCGTGATCAAAGCTGGCATCTGCATTGAGGCCAGTTTCAAACGAGGCAAAAGTGAGGCGGGGATGGACGAATACCAGGTGCGTACCTGGGAGGGTTGGCATCACCACATGGCGTTGACCCTGATCGCGGTCTGGTTCTTGATCAGTGAAACCCACCGGGGGCAGCATCTGACGCCGGCCTTGACACTGCCGCAAGTGCGCTACGGGTTGAGCGTGTTGCTGATGGAGATGTTCTGCACGCTCAGCATCGCCTCTATCTGTCGCCACGTACAGCGCCAATTACTGCGCAACGAGTTGGCCCGATTCTACCATCATCGCACCCGTAACTGTATACCACCAAAGAAGTTGCGTCGAGACATACAGTAGGTCTACCAGAACTCCAAAAATCAGCCGCCGAGGTCTGCACACTCTTCGGCTTAGCCGCCGAACCCTCTTCAATTACCTTACGGCGCAAAAGGCAAATTCACGAAATCTGGCGGCTTATTTCACCGACCCTCCTGTTGGGCCTACCGGGAAATCCAGGGCCAATCGCTCGCCTGATCCCTTCGCGTAGGATGTTGAACATCCTCTGCGAGGCCCCTTTTTGCGTGCGAGCCCTTGCCTTGTGGTTTATCCATATAGTATAGTGGGGTATACTATATACGACCTCGCATACCCTTGGAGCCCGTCTATGGCATCCCGCCCCTACGCAGACACCCGCGCTGCGCAGACCACTGTGCGCATGACAGCCGCTGCCGCGCGTCAACGGGAGCATGATCAACCTGACCACGAGCATGCGCCTGCCTTCGCATGGCCTGCGGCGTTGCGTCTCGGTCTGGTCGCGCTCGCCGCCGTGGCCGTCTGGTGGCGTGTCTGGGAACCCTTCGCAGCAGTCAGCGTCCTGGGGGTGCTCGGCCTCGCCATCGGCGGCTGGCCCATTTTCAAGGAGGCCGCCGCACACATCGCCCAGCGGCGCATGACGATGGAACTCTCGATGAGTCTCGCCATTGGCGCGGCCGCGGCCATCGGCGAGTTCTTCACAGCCCTTCTTATTACGCTGTTCGTGCTCGTCGCCGAGGCGTTGGAAGGGATGACGGTGCAGCGCGGCCGGCACGCCATCCGCGACTTGCTTGATGGCCTGCCGCGTGCGGTCTCGGTGCGCCGCGCTGGAGCGGTCCATGAGGTCGGAGCGGACGAGCTGGCCCTAGGCGATGCGGTGTTGGTGAACCCCGGTGGGCGTATCCCGGTCGATGGGGTGGTGATCGAGGGGCACTCCTTTGTCGATCAGGCGCGTATCACCGGCGAATCCATGCCGGTGGAAAAAACGGCGGGTGCGGCGGTTTTTGCCGGGTCGATCAACCAATCCGGTGCGCTGGAAATCCGCGCCGAGCGTATTGGCCGCGACACCAGCTACGGGAAAATCATCGAAGCGGTGGAAGACGCCGAGCGTTCCCGCGCGCCCGTGCAGCGCCTGGCGGATCGATTGGCAGGGTATCTGGTTTATTTCGCACTCGGGGCCGCCGCCTTGACGTTCGTGATCACGCGCGACGTGCGCTCCACCATTGCCGTCGTCATCGTGGCGGGCGCGTGCGGGATCGCTGCCGGGACGCCGCTGGCCATCCTGGGCGGGATCGGGCGCGCCGCGCGCCTGGGCGCAATTATCAAAGGGGGGCTGTATCTGGAGCTGCTCGGCAAGGTCAATACCATTGTCCTCGATAAAACCGGCACGCTGACCTTCGGCACGCCCGCGGTGCGGGCGATTCTTCCCGTGGCGGGCGTGACCGCGGAAGCGGTCCTCGATGCCGCAGCCGCGGCGGAGTTGCGCTCCGAACACCCGCTGGGCAAAACCATTGTGGCGTATGCGCAGGCCTCGGGGCGTGCCATTGCCGAGCCTGAGCATTTTGGCTCTACGCCTGGACGCGGTATCCATGCCACCCTCGGCGGCGAGCGCGTGCTGGTGGGCAATCAGGCGTTGATGCAGGCACAGGGCATTACGGTTCCCGTCCATCTCCTGGCTGGGCATGAGGGTCTCTCCGAAGTGTATGTGGCGCGGGGAAAGCACTTACTGGGAGCCATCGCCGTCGCCGATACCCTCCGTCCTGAAGCCAAGCAGGCGCTCGACAGCCTCCGCAGCATGGGCCTCACAGCGATCCTGTTGACCGGGGATGCGCACACGGTGGCCGAGGGGGTCGCACACCAGCTGGGCATCAGCGAGGTGGAGGCTGATCTGCTGCCGGAAGAGAAAAGGACCCGCGTGAAGGCCTTGGTGCAAGCGGGCCGGACGGTCGCCATGCTTGGCGACGGCATCAATGACGCGCCGGCGCTGATGGAAGCCACGGTCGGCGTGGCGATGGGCTCGGGCACTGACGTGGCACGCGAAAGCGCCGACGTGGTCTTGCTCGGCAATGACCTCACGCGTTTCGTGGAGACATTGGTGGTGGCTCGGCGCACCCGCCGGATTATCTGGCAGAACTTCGCCGGCACGCTGGCCGTGGATGCGCTGGGCGTCGGCCTCGCCGCCAGCGGCCTGCTCGGCCCGCTGTTCGCGGCCTTTCTGCATGTCGCCTCCGAGCTGATTTTCATCCTCAACGCGGCGCGGCTCCTGCCGACCCGGCGTGCCGCACACGTGGAGGCACCAGCGCCCGTGCAGCATGGGATCGAGATGCCCTAGGTGGACGCGAGGATTATTTGAGGTAGGAATGGACAACGTCGATCAGTTCTTCGGCACCCTTGGCGCGTTCCGGGTCGGGCTCCCGGGCCGGATCAACGACGTGCATGCGGATGTGGTCCTCCATCACCTCGGCCATCAGGCCGTTGATAGCGCCACGGGCGGCGGCGATGAGACGCAGCACTTCCGCGCAGCCCACTTCCGTGTCCAGCGCGCGTTCCACGGCCTCCATTTGGCCGCGAATGCGGCGGACGCGATGCAGCAGCTTGGTCTTCTGGGCGATCGTGTGAGCCATGTAGTAGCTTCCTCGGAGTTGTGGCGGAAACAGTCTACCCCACTATACTATCTGGTGGACTACGCCGCAAGGCGACCCCGCGTGGAACAGGGTGGCGGACCGCTGCAGAGCGTGGGGAACTTCAGGGGGAGTAGCGAGGCCAAATACCAACAGGGTGAGGATAGGTAGGGCCTTTCAGCCTTTCCCCCCTTCCAAACGGAGCAGACATCTTTCGACGCACTCCGCTTGCCAGTTGGGCCTGTCGATTTTGGAAGAGCGGATTCGTCGCTGCTGCCGGAGCGGGCGTAAGCCTCTGTCTCCGGTGTCAAGTCAATCGTCATTGCGAAGGGTGTTGATGGAGGTCGTGAAGGCCTACGTGAGGCAACCCAGCACACACCAGGAGTGTCCCTATGGACGACACGACCACGCGCACGCCACCACGCGTCTCTCGATCCCCGTGGTGGGAGATTGTCCGCGTCTTTCTGACCCTGGGAGCCCTCAGCCCGAGCGGACCCGGCCTGACGGGCGTCCTGCAAACCGAGGTGCAGGAGAAACGCGGCTGGCTGTCGCAAGCCCGCTTTGTCGAGGGGGTCGCGCTGGTGAACATGTTGCCCGGCCCGAGCGGAGCCCAAATGAGTATCTTTCTGGGCTACATCCGCACCGGCTGGTGGGGGGGCCTGCTCGCGGGGCTCTGTTTCCTCCTGCCGTCGTTCGTCATCATGCTGATCCTCACCCTCCTCTATACCCACTATGGCGCGTTGCCGGGCTTGCGCGGCGTGTTCCGTGGCCTGAATCCCGTGGTGATCGGCATCTTTGCGGTAGCCGTGTATCGGCTCAGCACGGCGGCCATCACCGATGTCACCCAAGGGGTCTTGGCGCTGGCGGGCGCCCTGGCCCTGTGGGTGACGCCGCTGGGCATCGTATCCATTCTGCTGCTGGCGGGCGCCCTCGGCGTCGCCCTGTATGGGTCGCGGCCGTGGGGGCTGGTGGCAACGACCGTGGTGGCGGCGCTCCAGGGCGTCCTCGTCTGGAGCCCGCCGTGGCTGCACCTGCCGGCGCTCTCGGGGTGGGCGTCCAGCCCCGGGGCCAGTCTCTACCCGCCGGGATTAGGGCAGATCGGGCTGTTCTTCGCGAAGGTGGGCCTCTTTACGTTTGGGGGTGGCCTCGTGCTGTTGGCCTTCTTGCAGGACCAGGTCGTGCAGCACTTGCAGTGGTTGAGCCCGCAGGAATTCCTG
>WNGB01010075.1_pt1 | contig 23935 bp, 20 predicted proteins | sample 5400681 | NCBI WGS metagenome assembly WNGB01 (sample SAMN13153367, study PRJNA577476) | soil metagenome | isolation source: 115 cm soil or saprolite under grassland replicate 2 | place: USA:California | collected 2016-06-15
ATCAAGTACGGCATCGAAGACATCCGCCTGTTCTATTCGAACGACCTGCGGTTCCTGGAGCAGTTCGCATGAAAGTGCCTCTGAGCTGGCTGCGCGAGCTGGTCGACGTGTCGATGCCGATTCCGGAGCTTGCGCGGCGACTGACCATGGCCGGGCTCGAAGTCGAGGACGTCCAACAAGTTGGCGCTGATTGGCACAACGTCTCGCTCGCGCGTGTGGTGGAGCTTTCCGTGCACCCGCGGCGGGAGCACCTGAACGTCGCCACCATCGACCTCGGCGGCCGCACCACCACCGTGCTGTCTGGCGCGCCCAACCTGCACGTGGGCGATGTTGTGCCCTACGTCGCGCCCGGCGGTCGGCTGCCCAGCGGTGAGATCGGCCGCAAGGAAATCGCCGGCCTCACCTCCGAGGGCATGGTGTGCAGCGGTGATGAGCTGGACATCTCACCGGACAAGGACGGCATCTACGTCTTCGAGCCAACCGCGCCCGTTGGCTACCCCGTTGCTGGCTTCCTCGATGAGATCGTGCTCGACGTGTACATCGGCCCCAACCGTCCCGACTGCATGTCGATGATGGGCCTCGCGCGCGAGGTCCATGCGCTGTTCGGCGCCCCGTACCGTGACGGCTTCCTGCGCTTGCTCGATCCAGCGACCGCCACCGTGCCAGGCTCGCGTGGTGAGCCCGCGGCTTCGGAGCTCCTGTCCGTTGTGATAGAGGACCCGCTGGGCTGCCCACGCTTCACCGCGTCGGTGGTACGCGGCATTCAGATCGGCGCCTCCCCGCAGTGGCTGCAGCGGCGATTGCACTTCACCGGCGTGCGGCCGATCAGCAACGTGGTCGACGTCACCAACTACGTGATGCTGGAAGTTGGCCAGCCCCTGCACGCCTTTGATCAACAGCGACTCCAATCGAAGACGATTGTTATTCGTCGCGCACATGAGGGTGAGCGATTGCGCACGCTCGACGGCGACGAGCGCCAGTTGCGGTCGTCGATGATGGTGGTGACCGACGGTCAGTGGGCGCGCAGCCTGGCCGGGATCATGGGCGGAGAGGACAGCGAGATTACCGCCCAGACCAGCGCGGTGATCCTCGAAGGCGCCAGCTGGGATCGCGCCTCCATTCGCCTGACCTCGGCCGCGTTGAACCTGTCATCGGAAGCGTCGCGCCGCTTTGGGCGCGGCGTGGACCCCGACTTGACTGCCCTCGGCGTCGCGCGCGCCACGTCACTGACGGTGGAGCTCGCCGGCGGCAAGGCCGCGGCTGGCCTGGTGGATACGTACCCCGCGCCGCAGCCGCTGCGCACGATCTCGTTCGCGCCCGCCCAGATCTCAGCGTTGATGGGCATGCATTACGCCGATGCGCAGGTCGTCGATGTTTTGGACGCGCTAGGCTTCCAGCCCACGCCGCCGAACGGCTCCGTGGAAGTCACCGTGCCCGGCTGGCGCCGCTTCGACGTCGAAGCCTGGCAAGACCTCGCCGAAGAGGTCGGCCGCGTCGTCGGCTACGAGGAGCTGCCTGCCACGATGCTGCGCGGTCGGGTGCCCGATGCGCGTCCAGAGGGCGATGCCGGTTTCGCCGATGAGCTGAAGGCGCGCCGCACCCTGGCCGCCGCAGGCCTGGATGAGGTCATCACCTACTCGCTGGTCGATCCGGCCTACCTCGCGCGGTTTAACGGCGAGCAGGCGATCCCGGTCGCGAATCCGCAGTCGATCGAGCTGAGCGTGCTGCGCCCAACACTCCTCCTGAGCCTACTCACCCAGGTCCGCAACAACCTGCGGCAGCGCGATCGGGTGCTGCTGTTCGAGCTCGCGCGCACCTGGCACGGCCAGCTGTCGCCGGAGCCCGGCTCGCTGCCCGACGAGCGGCGGCATGTTGCCATCGCGCTGTGTGGCCCGCGCGCGTCTCGCCACTGGTCAGACGCCGCCGCTGCGTCAACAAACGCGCTCGATTTCTTCGACGTCAAGGGTGCCGTGGATGCGTTGTGCGCAGCCTTCCATGTCGAGCCGCGCTACACGCCGACCCGCGCGCCGTACCTGCATCCCGGCCGCACCGCCGAAGTGAGCGTCAGCAGCCAGCGCCTGGGCATCGTCGGTCAGCTCCACCCCGCGCTGGCCGAGCAGCTGGACCTGGAGGGCCAATCGGTCGTGGTCGCGGAGCTCGACTTCGACGGGCTGCTGCGCGCACGACAGCCGTACCTGATGGCTGCCACGCCGTCGCGGTTCCCGCCGTCCGATCGCGACGTGGCGGTCGTCGTGGACGAGGACACTTCTCACGCCGAGATGGAGGCCGCGATCCGCGAGGCCGCGCAGCCGCTGCTCGAATCGGTCGAGCTGTTCGACATTTACCGAGGCGAGCCAATATCCGCCGGTCGCAAGAGCCTCGCGTACGCGCTGCGCTATCGCGCGGCCGACCGCACGCTGTCCGAAGAAGAGGTCACCGCCGCTCACGCGCGGGTCGAGGACGCCGTGAGGACGAAGTTCCGAGGAGAGGTGCGCGGGCGCTAGGCCGTGGACGTCCTGCAGCGGCTGCAAGCCCTGGACTTCCTGTTCGTCGTCCTGTGGGCGGCGGTCGTCGGTTGGGGCCTCCAGACCGGCATCGTGCGGCAGCTGGGCATGTTGCTCGGGGTATACGTGGCGGCAATCGCGGCCGCCACGCTGTATCACACCGCTGGCAACTTCCTGTCGCTGGCGTTTGGCCGCGAAGGCCAGCCGCGCTGGGAGTTCACCGGCTACGTCGTGTTGTTCGTGGTGGTGTTCGGCGTGGTCGGTCTGCTCATCTGGCGCGCCTACCCGCTCAGTCGCATCGGCCGCGACTTCGGCACCGAGAACCTGGTCGGCGCGATGCTCGGCGCGGTCTGGGGCGCGCTCCTGCTCATCGCAATCCTGACCATCCTGCGGTACTACATCGTGACCCCGTGGCGCGGCCAGGAGACCACCCAGCAAGGCATCCTCGGTCAGGTCCAGGCATCGCAGGTCGCGCCCGTGCTGCAGATCGTCCTGTCGCCGCTGTGGCAGATCATGACCCCGTGGTTTCCCACCGCGGTCCCACCGCGGCTGTAAAGGCTCGACCTCTCAGCGCGGGTCGCCACCCGAGGTATAAAGCACTTCTATGGTCGATATCGTGTCCATCAGCTATCCGGCTGCGTTAACCCTGCCGTAGTCTGAACGCAACGGTTCGGCCGCGCTAGCTCATGCTGTGCGCGCCGACAATGAGGGAGCGAGCCATGAGTCCAAGCGAGTTGATGATCCGCACTATCCACTGGGTCTGTCCGTGCTGCGGCGAAGTGGCTCGCACGGCGCGACCGCCGCGCGATTGCATCACCTGTGGCCGCACGGGCAATACCTTCGAGCAACAGCAGGCGTCCGTTCCCTCCGACTGAGCTCGCTGCCCCTCAATTTGGTCCACTAGGCGCGCGTCGCCATCAGCCTCAAGGTCGGCTGCTAGACTCGACGAGCAGTGCCGCCGCGCGACCTGCCGTCCCGCACCGTCCCGCCTGACACGGACACCGACGCGCGCGCCCAGGACTCCGCCGGCGTCGGCCGCGGTGTGGGCCTCGGCGTCTCGACCATCCTCGGCGCGGTGCTGCTAATCGTGCCCGTGATCTGGGCCATCGCGTACCTGTCGCAGGCAGGCGCGGCGGGCCTCGGCGGAGGCTTCGCGATCCTGGTCGCGATCGTCCTGCTCGCGTGCATCGGCGCCGGCTTCATCCTGCTGCGCGGCATGCTCCGCAGCTAGCGGCTTCGACTTCCCTTAAACGCCGAAGCAGCTAGCGGCCGGAAGAGGGGGCCGGCGGCTAGCTGCTCCGAAATCTGGTGCTGGAAAAAGTCAGGCGGCGCGCCGCGCCGTGGCCGCCGACTCTTTCAGCGCTACCTGGACCGCGATCGGCCCGAAGTCCGTCTCGAGTGGGATCACCAGTCGCTGCACGTCCAGCGTGCTGAGCATGGTGCCGCGGCCGACGATGAGCATCGGCGGCGCCAGGTCGGACGGGAAGCCCGCCTCAGCCAGCAGTACCGCGGCTCGGCCGGTGATGACGTTGCCGATCTCGCCGATGCCGCTCTGGGCGAGCGCATCGAACTCATGGAACTCCTGGCCCATCATGACGCTGACCATCCCGCGAGCCGTCGCCTCGGTCATCGAGATCAGGACCATACCCTGGACAGACCCGGTGACGCCGACCACGGCGGTCACGTCTTCGCTGGTGTATGCCGATCGCTGCAGGCCGATGGTCCCGCGCTTCGGCGGCGAGCCGAGCTCCGACTCCAGCACCTGCGTTGCCGCGGCCAGAAATGGATTGATGAACTCCGCCTTCATCGCCGCGGCGCCTCAGGCAGCCAGCAGCTTGGCCAGCGCGCCGAGCACACGGTCGGGCTGGAATGGCTTGAGCACAAAGTCCTTGGCGCCAGCCTTGAGCGCTTCCATGACGATCGCCTGCTGTCCCATCGCGGTGACCATGGCCACGCGCGCGGTGGGATCGAGCTTGCGAATCGCTTTCAGGGCGGCCAGACCGTCCATCTCCGGCATGGTGATGTCCATCAGCACCGCGTCTGGGCGATGCTCGCTGTACTGACGGACCGCGTCGGCCCCGTTCTCGGCCTGGACAACCTCATGCCCGTTGTCCTGCAGCACTTTGCAGGCGCGCAGACGCATGAACGCTGCATCGTCAACGACCATTACCTTTGCCACGTGATTCGTTTCTCCCCGGTGAGGATGTTCTGGAAGTCACCCCAACCGTGCGCGGCGGGTGTGCCCCGATAATCGGCTGCTGGTGCTGGCCACCTCGACCCCCCGACTGGGGGTAGTGTGGCCGGTCGGTACTATTGGCTCCTGATGAGGCGACCTGGGTGAGCGGCTTCGGCGATCGAGCGCTGGGTGCTCGCGAGGCAGACCGATGAGCGACGGCACTGTCGAGAGCCGCGGCTTGCGGCTGCACTATCAGGAGTGGTCCCCGACGTCTCCCACCCGGGCGGCGCGTGGCACCTTCGTCCTGGTCCACGGCCTCGGCTCGAGCTGCCACATCTGGGACCTCCTCGCACCCCGCCTGGCGGAGGACTACCGCGTCCTCGCGCTGGACCAGCGCGGCCACGGCGAAAGCGATCAGCCGGATACCGGCTACGACTTCGCCTCGGTCGTCGCCGATCTCGACTCGTTCCTGGCCGCGACCGCCGCCGAGCCACCCATCGTCCTGGTCGGCCACTCGTGGGGCGCATCGGTGGTGCTGCACTTCGCGGTGGAGCACGCGGACCGATGCGCCGGCCTCGTCCTGGTCGATGGCGGCACCGGCTCGCCGGGCGAGCGCATGACCTGGGACGAGACCCTGGCGAGGCTCACACCACCCGACATCGACGGCATGCGGTTCGAAGACCTGCGCAAGCGCATAATCAGCAACAACGGCGTGTACCGCGACCCGCGCGTCGAGGCGGTCAGCCGCTCGCTCTTCCACATCGATGCCGAAGGACGCATCGCTCGACGTCTCAAGATCCCCAACCACCTGCGCATCCTGCGGTCGCTCTGGGAACAGCGACCGGCCGAGCTGCTGCCGCGGGTGACCTGCCCCGTGCGCCTGTTGCCGGCGCGCCAATCCTCGGACGTCTCCGAATGGCAAGCGAACAAGACCGCCAGCATCGAGCGCGCGCTCGAGCTGCAACCGCGAGCCAGCGTGCGCTGGTTTGAGGACACCATCCATGACATCCCGCTCCAGCGCCCCGACGAGCTCGCCGAGGAGCTGCTCGACTTCGCGGCGCGCGTGCTGTCGCAACCCTCCGAGCGCGCCGCCTCGGCCTGAGCAAGACTTTTACCGCGGCTAATTCGTGGGTTAGCCTTCGAGGTTGCAATGAACGTTGGCAGGCAGTCAGACGGCCGGGTCGGATGGGCCCCCGGGCTACGCCTGTACAACACGCCGGCCCGTGCCGTGGTTCCCGTCGACCTCGATCCCGAGCGCGAGGTGCGCATCTATACCTGCGGCCCGACGGTCTATCGATCCGTCCATCTCGGCAATCTGCGCTCGTACCTGCTCGCCGACACCCTGCGGCGGCTGCTTCTGGCGCGAGGCTACCGAGTGCGGCACGTCAAGAACGTGACCGACGTCGGCCACATGCGTCAGGAATTGCTGGACCGCGGCGAGGACAAGATCGTCGCTGAAGCGCTCAGTGCCGGCCTCACCTCGCGCGAGATCGCGCAGCGCTACACGCTGGAGTTCCTGCGCGACGAGCAGTGCATCAACGTCCTGCCGGCCGATGTCTTCCCGCGTGCGACCGATCACGTGCCGCGGATGATCGAGATCACCCAGGCACTGCTCGAGAGCGGCCACGCCTACGAGCGCGGCGGCAACGTGTACTTCAGCGTCGCCAGATTCGCGGGGTACGGCGAGCTCGGCGGCTCGCTCTCCCGCGAAGGCCTCCGACAGGGTGTCCGCGCCGAGGTTGATCCCCTCAAGGACGATCCGCGCGACTTTGCCCTGTGGAAGGCGGCCGAGCCGGGCCGCACGGAGCTGGTATGGCCCAGCCGGTGGGGCGCGGGGTTCCCGGGTTGGCACATCGAGTGCACGGCCATGAGCACCCAGCACCTCGGCCCGCAGGTCGACATCCACACGGGTGGGGTCGACAACATCTTCCCCCACCACGAAGACGAGCGCGCCCAGAGCGAGGCCTTCACCGGCGTGCGACCCTTCGCGCGCATCTGGCTCCACGGACAGCACCTTCTGGCCGACGGGGTCAAGATGGCCAAGTCGACCGGCAATGCCTACACGCTGAGCGACCTGCAGGCGCTGGACTTCGAGCCGCTAGCGTTTCGATACCTGTGCCTCACGGTGCACTACCGCAAGCGACAGAATTTCACGTTCACCAGCCTGCGCGCCGCCCAGCGTGGCCTGCGCCGCTTGCGGGCGCACGTCGCGAACTGGGGCTCGCCCGCCGCGCAGCTCAGCCCCGAGGCCGAGCGCATCCGCGACCGCTTCTGGTCGATCGCCGAGAACAATCTCCGCCTGCCCAGCTGCCTGGCGCTGATGTGGTCGCTCGCGCGGAGTAAGCCGGGCCTGGATGGCGCCACAGTCGGCGCGGAGGGTCGCTCCGCGATTCGACGCGAGTTCCGTCGCATCCGACGCCGCGACGTCGCCCGACTGCCACCTGAGCAGAAGGCCGCGCTCGCGCGCGATTTCGACCGTCTGCTCGGACTCGACCTCGGCCAGGCCCCGCGCCGCCGGCATGTGGACCCGTTCTACGACGCCTGGTCGACGCCGCGGTCCGTGCCCGACCAGGCACAGGCCCCAGCCACCCGCGAGCTGTCTGTGAACCTGCTGGTGCAGCCCGACGAGGACCTGGCGGCGGTACGACGCTGCCTGCATAGCATCCTGCGCCACCGCCACGGCCTCGACCTGGAGGTCGTGCTGGTCGATGCCACCGGCTCGCCCGAGTCCCACGCCGCACTGGCCGAGGCAGCCGCCTCAGCCGAGTCGGCCGCTTGGGCCTCACGGGGCTCAGCGGGCTCACAGGGCTCAGCCGGCTCAGCGGCGTCGCCAGCCGAGTCGGCCGCTTGGGCTTCGCCGGGCTCACCGGGCTCAACCGGCCCATCGGGCTCATCGGCGTCGCCAGCCGAGTCGGCCGCTCGGGCTTCGCTGGGCTCACCGGGCTCAGCCGGCTCAGCGGCGTCGACAGCGGACGCAGCCCCACGCGACGATGCGCGCGGCCGCGTCCGACTGGTGTGGATGGACCACGACCCAGGCGCCGCCGCCGGCCGCAATGTCGGGCTGCGCGCCAGTCGCGGTGAGGTCGTCGTCCTCCTCGACGCCTCCCTCGAGCTCGACGGCGATGCCTTCGGTCCCATCCTCGGAGTCCTGGCAGACCCATCGGTGGGTGCCGCGGGGCCCTTCGGACTACTGACCTCGGACATGCGCCACTTCCGCGAGCTGGACGAAGAGCCGCCAAGCGGTGAGCCGCGCGTCGTCGATGCCCTGCAGAACTATCTGCTGGCCTTCCGACGAGCCGATCTGGCCCGCATTGGCCCGCTAGACGAGCACTACCGCTTCTACCGCATCCTCGACCTCGACCTGAGCTACACGATCCGCGACCGGGTGGGTCGCCTCGTGTCCCTGGGCCACCTGCCGCTGGTGCGCCACCGCCACGCGCTGTGGGAGGCGTTGAGCGAGGGCGATCGCGAGGAGCGCAGCCGCAAGAACTTCGGCCGCTTTCTCAAACGCTGGGACCATCGCCACGACCTCCCGCGTCACGGCCTCGCCACTGAAGCGGAGGGTCCGGTCGCCGTACACGGCTAGCCGTATTCAGTTGTCGTCTCACTCTGGCGCAGGCGGCCCGCGGGCGAGCGCCGATTCGCACTCACACATTCGCCGTTACCTCCTTCTCGGGTGCGCGCTTCTTGCGCACGCGATGCGCGTTGCGCGGTTTCGGAGCAGAAACGACGGCCGGCGGTGGCCGAGAGGCGAGCGCGATGCGCGCCAGCGAAGATCGGACCGCGGCATCGACCTCGGCCGAGTCGCGGCCGAAGCGGTCGGCGGACGCCGCCGCCAGTCGGTCGCGTAACGCGGGGTCAGTGGCAGCAGGCGGATCGAGGCTGACCGAAAAGGTCGGCAGGCGTTCGCCGCCCGACGACAGCCGCGCGTAGCACTGGTGCTCGCCCAGCTCGACGAGGTCCTGCTCGTCGAGTGCGCTGCCCAACTCGGGCACGAGGTAGCGGGCGTCTTCGGCGCTGCAGTTGAACGCGAAAAGGCCGTCGATGTTGGCAAACACCATCGCGCGCAGGTCGCGTCCGCGATCGCCGCCGACCTCGACCAACCGCGTCAAGCTCTGCGTCGCCAGCACCAGGTTGGCGCCGTACTTGCCGAGCTCGGCCAGGATGCCCTCATAGTCGGCGCCGGGCAACGTGTGGAACTCGTCGACGAAGATGCTGATGCCGTGCCTGCGCCCAGGCTCACGCCGCGCCTGATCGGCGACAGCGAGCGCGACCAGGTTGAGCAGCGTCCCGCCGAGCAATGCCGAGACGTTTTCGCCGAGCGCCCCGCGAGCCGTGTTCACGATCACCACACTGCCTTCGTCGAGCCACCGAGCAGGGTCAATGGTCGAAGCGGGCTGGCCGACGATCCGCCGCGCGGCCGTGTTGCCCTCGAAACGGTGCACTTTGGTAAGCACCGGATTCTGGATTTCGGCCTGAAAGCGGCGATCCAGAGGCTCGTAATAGGTCGACCACCAGCGGTGGATGACCGGATCGGCAACATCTGCCAACACCGATCGGCGGAAGCCGTCGGCGCGCAGCAACGGCGCGACGTCGAGCAGCGTGTACTGCGCGGCGCGGCCATGTTCGGGCTCGGCGGCGCAGCGGGCTGCGTTGGCTTCCACCAGGCTGAGCAGCGCGAATCGGAACACGTCCTCCATGCGCGGTCCCCAGTAGCGGTCGCCAAATTCGCGCTGGAAGATGGTGAGCGCATTGGCGACGGCGTGGTCGCGGTCCCAGCCAAGGCCGACGTCGAGCACATTCAAGCCGACCGGTCGCGCCTGATCCGCGAGGTCAAGGAAGACCAGGTCGGCTTCTCGCTCGGGCGGTACCAGTCCAACGTTCTGCTCCGCGAGGTCCCGGTGAGGATCGATAAGCAGCACCGCACGCGTCGGCCGCGCACGCATCGCGTGTTGTGCCAGCCGCAGCATCAGCGTGGACTTGCCGCGGCGGGTTTTGGCCACCAGCAGCAAGTGGCGGCGAAGCACGTCGTCGGGCAGCTCGACCGCCACGTCTCGTCCCTGATGGCGTGAGACGCCGATCCGGCACCCGCCCGAGACCGACCTCGGCAGCGGCAGCCAGCGTCGCGCGGTGGTTCGCTCGAGCAGCGCCACATCAGAAGCGGCATGTGGCAGATGCCACAGCCCAGCCAGCTCGCGGGTGGTCAGGATCGGCAACCGACCCCGCCGACCGATCGGACGCGTCTCGCACAGCCCATCGCCGCCAACGGCCAGCTCCAGCGCGCGAAAGCCATTGCCCGCGGCGAGGTTGTAGTGCCGATACGCCGCCGCGAATCGGGCAAGCCGCGCACGCGCCTCGGCGGCCTCTACCCGAGCAGGAGCGAACAAGCTCAAGCGCAGCTCGCAGCGGTAGGCGGCGCGGCTCACTTTCTCGCGCACCAGCTCCATGTCGTAGATCGGGCGACTCAGGAGCTTGCGCGCCAGTGGTATGCCGCCGCCCACTGCCGCGCACGTGCCTGCCGCAAGGACGCCGAGCTCGAGCCAGTGACGGCCGAGGAACCACTCGTAGGCCTGCAAGCCGAAAGCGCCAACACCGAGCACAACTGCCAGGAGGGCGAAGCTTGGGAGCGAGCTGTCGCTCGGCCGCTGGATCCGCTCGGGCGCAAGCGGGTGCTGCACCGCCAGGCGCAGGTAGTCGCGGCACCACGAGTCCGGCGCCGGCTCCAAAACCAGCTGACTCAGCGCTCGCCACCCAGCGGGTAGATCAGCGAGGCCGCCCAGGATGCTGAGGATCGGGTCGGCCTGAGCGCTACGCAGCGCATCGATCTCGAGATCGGTGAACGTCCGAATGGGCAGGTAGGCGGCAGCCCGCAGCTCTAGGGCACAGCTCACGACTCGCTCGTGCTCGGCCACGACTGCCGGGTCGGCTTCGAGCGGGATCGGCCGCAAGCCAGCCTGTGGATACGTGGCGCCAAGCTGCCCGAGCAGGTGCTGGAGCATCGTTTGGCGAGACGTGCGAACCAGGAATCGGCGGGCCTGGTGATCGGCTGCGATCTCGAGTGCAAAGGGCTCAGCCAGGGAGATCGCCGCCAGCAGGTTCTCCGCCGAGGTCAGGCTCGCCTCGTTGGTGCGCGGAGTAATGACCTCGACCAGGTCGACTGGCGCGGGCCGCGGCGGCTGGCGCCGCTCGAACCTAATCCGCATGCGCCACTCCATTGGCTGTCACTTCGGCGGGCAGCGCGGCTATCGATGCCGCCTCGGCCAGCTCCGCCAGCTCACGTGGCGCCGTCGTGGCGAGCCGGTGCTCGGTCGGGCTCGCTTCGATCGAGATGCCCAGCCGCGCGCCACGCGCAAACAGCATCCCCTCGCCCTTGTTGGCTCCGAGCAGATATTGCCGCTCGGTATCGTTCAGCTGAAACGCCTCGGTGACCACGTCAACGGTGGTCTGATCCTGCTTCAACAGCAGCTTCATGGCGGCGTTGACCAGGACGGCACGCCCGTGGACCGAGTGGATGAAATCGGCCACGTCCTGGGTGATCGTGACCAGGCCGAGGTAGTACTTGCGTGCACGTCGAGCCATGTCGGAGATGAAAGCGCCGCCTTCGGCGTAGCGCAGCAGCGACCACGCCTCGTCGATCACCAGCAGCCGCGCTCGCCTGTCGCGGCGGACACGGTTCCACACGAACGCGGCGATCAGGTGCATCGCGACCGGCCGCAGCTCCTCCTCGAGCTGCTGAATGTTGAACACCACGAGCCGCCGATCCAGCTCGACGTTCGTCTGGCCCGCGAACAGCCCGGCGCCGAGCGAGCCGCTGACGTAGCGTGACAGCCGTGCCGCCAGGCCACTCGCGACGGGCGTCGCCAGGCCACACAGCACCTCGTGCAGATCCGCCAACGTCGGCGCGGTCCGAGCGTGGCTCGGCGGATCGCGGGTGATGCCTGCGCGCGCGTAAGTCTGGTACAGCGCATCGTCGAGAACCGCTCGCTCCAGCTTGTCGAGGTTGCCGTCTCGCTCCGCCAGCATGATGCTCAGCAGCCCGAGCAGGGCCGCCACATGCTCCGCCAGCGTGTCGACGCCCTCGTCGGGGTCGGACGGCGGAAGATCGAAGGGGTTCAGCCGATGCGCTGAGGAGCTCGCCAGTCGGACGTACTGCCCACCGACGGCGTCGCACACCGCTCGATACTCGTTCTCCGGATCGACGATCAGGAAGTCGACGCCAGCGAGCAGGTTGCGCATCGCCATGAGCTTGACGAAGAAGCTTTTGCCAGCCCCGGCGACCGCGAATACCGCGAGGTTCGCATTTTCCAGTGTCGAGTCGAACGGATCGACGATGACGGGTGTCTGCGAGCGAGTGGCGACGCCGTACAGCACACCGCGCTCCATGGACAACGTGCTCGACGAGAACGGAAACATCGTGACCAGCGAACTGGTGTCGAGGTTCCTGTACACCAGCAGGTCGTCGCGCGCGTGCGGCAGGCACGCCTGGAAGCCGCGTTCCTGCTCCAGGATCGCCACCCGCGAGTGAGCGAGCATCCCATCGAGCGTGCTCTCGACGCGTCGTGTGAGATCGTCCAGCGCCCGCGGCGACGCGGCGCGTAGCAGCAGATACACGCTGACCGAGAACACCCGCTCCTCGCCCCGCTGCAGCGCATCGCGCAGTCGCTCGGCGTCTTCGAAGGCGACCTCACGCTCGGGGTCGGCCAGCCGACCACCGCGTAGATCGACCAGCCGCGACGACTGCAGCTGGACCAGCTTGTGGCTAAGCAGCTTGACCACGCTCGCGGTCTCGAGCGGATGGATGTGGATGCTGAGCTCGATCGGGTGCTCGAATTCGATCAGCGGCGCGAGCCAGCCGGGCCCGACGCTGCGCGGGTAGCCGGTCACCGCCAGCACACGCGCATACTGGTATTCGAGCCGCACATGGTCGCGTGCGATCTCGACCGCCGCCGGTGCGACCAGGTCGGCAAGTGAGCGCGTCCCGCGCGCGAAGCGACGCTCATCGGGCGACAGTGGCTCGATCGTGGCGGCCGGCTTGCGCCGCTGGATCCGCAGCATCCCTACTCCGCCCGACTCCGCACCACGCTGCCTCTCACAGTCAGTGTCAGATAGTCATCGAGCTGCTGGCGGAAGCGCTGGGCGCGGCCGCGCTCCGGCGACCAACAGGTCAGATACAGCTGCGCCAGCTCGAGGTCGGCGAGTCGGCGTACCTGCACGCCGCAGCGACCCAGCTGATAGGCGACTGCCTCGCAACGATACGTGAGCTGACGTCGCGCGGCTTCCGTGTCAGCTGCCAACTGCGCGTGGCCGCTCCCGCCGCGCCAGCGAGACCAGCGCGCGCGCTTGCCCGGCTCCGCCGGGACGACGACGTAGAAGCGCCGCTCCAGCAGCGTGCGCTGATGCGCCAGGGTTTGCACGAAGGCGGCGTGGTCGTGCGCCAGACCGACTAGAGCAGCTGGCAGAGTCTGTCGAGCGCGCTCCTCGAGCGATGGCGCGGCGCGTACGACAATCTGCACCGGGAAGGTCAGCGCATTCAGGAAAGCGCCAAACCCGGCCAGGATTGATTCCTGGCGCTGGTCCGACTCGACCAGGCTTGCTCCGCCCGCGACTTCCAGCACTGCCCGGTGCTCGCCGCCCACGAGGCGCACCACACCGTGCTCGATCGCCTCCAGCCCCAGGCGGACGACTTGCACGGACGCGGGGCTCACGGGTCGTCATCCTCCGCCCATATCAGGCTGGGGGACAGCTCCTGCCAGCCACCCAGGGCTGGTCGCCAGTCGGCAGCCTCGGGTTCGCGGGGCAGCCAGATCGTGCGGCGCGGTCGACTGACAAAGATCAGTCCTGCCAGCAGCCACTCCTCGAGCGAGCGGCCGAACGGCCTGACCAGGGCCAATGCCGCACTCACGAGCATGCACGCCGCGGTGATGCTGATGCGCAGTGCAGACGGGGCCGTGGCAGCCTGATCCCACACGGCGTAGGCCATAGAGCTGCCGACCAGCACGTACAGGAATTGGCGTGCGGTCAATCCGAACAGGAGCTTGTCTTCGACGTTCAGGTGGGTCGGAATCTCGTGTTGTCCACTACGCACTGTCGGGATCCTCAGGGATTGCCAATCGGAATCGCGCGCTGGATCAGTCCGGAGATCGCACTTGCCAGCAGCACGACCGCGAGGCCGCCAACGGCGGCGAACGCGGCGTCCTTGGCGCTTTCCATGCGCCTGGGACTGCCACTCGCCGTCATGTACAGAAATCCCGCCCAGGCGAGGAAGACCGCGGCGGCTGCCATTGCGACCGTCTTGGCGGCGATCAGTAGCGTGTTGAACAGCAGGACGATGGTCGCCGTGTCACTGGCCAAAACCGAAACCTCCAAACGTGAAGAGCACAGGTGCCTACGAACCCGGGACGCGGCCGCCGCCGATGTAGTGGGCGCCCCAGAAGCCTGAGAAGACGGCCTGGATCGAGACGACCTGGCCGGGTGTGGGCGCGTTGATCTGCTGGCCGCCGCCGATGTAGATGCCGACGTGGGTTACCCAGTCGTTGGGATCGGCGTAGGTACGCGCGAAGAAGACCAGGTCGCCGGGTTGCAGCTGGTCGTCAGGTATGCGCGCCGTGGCGTTGTATTGCAGCTGCGCGGTGCGCGGCAGCTGCACCCCGAGTTGGCGATAGACCAGCTGCACCAGACCCGAGCAGTCGAGCCCCGTCGCGGGATTGGTGCCGCCAAACACGTACGGCACACCGAGGTACCGCCGGGCAACCTCGACGGCGCTGGCGTGTGGCGACGGCGCGGCCTCGAACGGCGCCACGGGCTTGACGAAGCCCACGACCTGCTGGAGCGCACCGAGTGGCGCGATCAGCGTGCTGATGAATGCCAGCGGTACGGCAATCGCCACCAGCAACGCCAACGCGATCGTCCCGATAACCATGCCCGCGATGCGAGCCAGCCCATAGCCGCCCTCGTCCAGAAGCAATCCCAGATCGGCGTGCGCCATGGCGATTACCGTCTGTCCTTTCCCGAGCGCTGGCCGGTCACCGTCGACACCAACTGGCGAGTCACATAGATGCCCAGTTGTCCAGCGGCGCTTGCGCCGACAGCGGGATAGCCAGGCATCAGGCGCGGCACTCTGCGCGCGAGCTGCAGGATCGAGATGCCCAGCAACAGCGACGCGAGCCAATGCCCGCCGCCTTCGACTGGATTGGCGCCAACGGAAGGCAGCAGCGTCACCAGCCCTTGAAGCAGCCCGCTGCCGAGTTGCAGCACCGCGACCTGAAGGAACTGCACGAACACGGTGCCGAAGAAGGTGTTGAACCAGAGCCGCGCCCAGCCGTACGTCTGCGGGACGACCCAACACAGCAACGCAATGGGCGAGATAACCAGCAAGGCATCAACCAGCGCCAGTCGCATCAGCATCTGGCCAAGCAGCAGCGCACCCATGACGAGGTAGATCAAGAATCCGATCAACGTCATCAGGAGCCCGCTGGCGTTGCCGCTGGACAGCTCGCTCCAGCCAGGTAGCGCTGCCACCCCCAGTGCCTGGCACAGCGCGTTGTTGGCATCGATCGTGAAGCGACCCCAATTCAGGCTGGTGTTGACCAGCAGTGCGCCGACGAGCACGCGCGGGATCAACTCGAGCGCGCCGTGGTAGGGCGCACGCACGTGCGGATGCACGATCAGGTTGATGCCGGACCAGACTGTGACCACGCCCAGGCCGCTGTTGGCCACGAATTGCAAGACGCCCCACAGTCGCTTGACGACATCGTTCTCGTAGGAGAGTCGCGGTGGCGTCTGGTTGATCAGGTTGCCGCTGCCCCCGAGCAGCCCGCTGAGTGAGTCCCTCATCTCGTCGGTGGTGCTCTTGCCAAGGCCGACCAGCGCCGAGTTGAAGACATCGGTCACCCACTTGCTCGGGTCGGCCAGGAAAGCGCCAATACCGCTTTCTGGCGACTGCGGCAGCGATTGCGCATCGACATTGCTCGCGCACACGCTGAGCGCCAGCATCGCCAGGGCGGCGGCGGCCGCCAATCGATGGCGACCGGTCATGGCTGCCCCTCCAGGCCGAGTCGCACCAGCCAGTACTCGACCTCGCCGCCAGCGGCACTAGCCAACACGACCTGTGCGCTACCGACGTCCCATTGCGCGGCGTAGGCATCGCTCTGCCGAAACGGCACCTCCAACAGCCGCTCCTCGCGGCCGCCGGCATCGACCCTTACCACTGCCAGTCCGCTGTCGCGGACGCGAGTGAGGGCCAGCAATTGGCCATCTTCGCGCCAGGCGACTGCTCGCGCGTCCGTCTCGGCCAGTACACGCGGCGTTGATCCGCTCGCGTCGGCGACCGACACCACTGACCGGCTTTGTGTCTGAAGCCACGTCGACGGCAGCGCCGTCGGGTCCTGCCGCGGCGCCGCGAAGGCCAGGCGCTGGCTATCGGCCGACCACGCGACAGCTAGGTACGGCAGCGGCAATGCCGTGGACGGTTCCAGATCGGCCAGGTAGCGGAACTCGCCGTCGAGGTCGAGCAGACACAGGGCGTTCAGCATTCCCGAATGGGCAAGGAGCGCCACCGCACGACCATCGGGACGCCAGACGAACGCGCCCGGCACGATGTGGCTGGGCAAGCTGTACAGCAGGCGCACGCCGGGGCTCTCGAGATCGATCAGCCACACTCGCGTCCGCACACGGCGGTCCTGCGCACCCTCCTGTTCCGTCACCGCGAGCAGCCTGCGTTCATCCGGCGTCCAGATGAGGTCAGTCAGGCTGTCGCCCGCGGGCGCCTGCCAGATCGCCTTCGATGCCACGGTTGGCAGAGCGGCCTCCCACAACCACGCCACCGACTGAAGTGGGGAGCTGCCGTAGCGTGGCGGTCCAATCTCGCGGCCGATGGTGACAATCCGATGGCTCGCGGGCGCGACCGCCAGACGCACACCCGGCAAATTGCCTTGCAGCACCGCCCGCGCACCGGTGGATGGGTCCAGGTGCCAGGCCTGCAGGTCGTCGTCAGATCCGAGCCCCAGTGAGAGCAGCACGCGCCCGTCAGGCTGGAGCCGCACACTGGTCAACCGCGCACCCGGCACTGCCGGCCGCAGCCGAATCAGCTGTGGCGTGCGCCGCCACAGAACAGCCTCCAGGCTGCCACCAGGCGGCTGCACCTCAACGGTGTAGCTCGCCTCGACCGCGCCAGCCGTCGTCAGCTGGACCTGATGCGCTCCAGGCGCTATGCCCAGCACCAAGGGGGTCTGACCGGCCGCGTGGCCATCTATGGAGATGTCGGCGCCAAGCGGATGCGAGTCAATCCGTAGTTCGGTGCTGGCGCTGGTCGCCAGGGCTTCGGCCCGCGAAACACTGACCACCAGCGCCAGGGCCCCGACCACCACGGCCAGAACGGATGCTCCGACTACCCACAGCCAACGGCACCGCAGCTCTGCCCGCAGGGCTGCCAGGCTCGGCGGCTCGATGACGATGGTGATCGGGAGCTCCACGATGTCCTCCGCAGTTGGTGGGGATGACCACAGCTTGCCTCGCGTACCGTCACGCGAACCGTCACAGCAAGTCCGCGAAGCGTCACGCGAACCGTCAGGTGTGTGTCACAAAAGGAGGAAATCGACTCGCGAGGACCTCGAAGCGTCACGCCAACCGTCACAGCGGGCTACGCGAGGTGCCCGCGGGATCAGCGCCACCGCGGTTGACAGGCGGGGCTATCCTGCTCCACGAGGCCGGACGTGTTAGCTCGTGTGGCTGGAGTGCTCGGGTGCGCGGTCATGCTTGCTGGCTGCTCGGTGTTCGTGCCGCAGTCGCCAGACGGGCCGGCCGCCAGGTCGAACGTGTCGAACATCGCTTACATCGGCTCAGACGACCACGTCTACGTCGCCGAAGCGGACGGCTCAGCCGCGCGACGCATCAGCGAGCGTGTCAGCGGACTCTCATCCGCGGATGGCTGGACGTATCGCTGGCCGACCTACAGTCCCGATGGCCGCAGGCTGGCCTTCGCCGGATTCCGAGCCCCCGCGGGCACGCTGGTGTCCAGCGCTGTGCTGGGCGCCGAAACCGATCCGACTCGAGCGACGGTGTTGCTCGAGTCGAACCAGCTGGCGCCGATTTACCTGTACTGGTCACCGGATAGTCGGCATGTGGCCGCGCTGGTGCAGAGCGCACGCACGCTGGAGCTGCATCTGCTGGACGCCACGGGCGCGGAATCACCCCGAATGCTCGCGGCTGGGCAGCCGCTGTACTGGTCGTGGTCGCCCGATGGCCACACGCTGGCAGTGCATATCGGCGCCGATGGTGACTCCGATCCCGACGCCTGGGTGGGTCTCCTGAACGCTGCTGACGCCAACGCGGCGCCGGAGCGCTTTGCCGACTCGCCAGGCGGTTTCCGCGCACCAGCGTGGTCATCCAAGGGCGACAAGCTCGCCTATGTGGCGTTGGGTGGCGGGTTGTCGCTGCTCAGCGTGCGTGACGCCCGCGGCCAGGTCACCCGCGTCGCCTCGAGCCCGAACGACATCGCCTTTAGCTGGTCGCCTGGCGGTGATTGGCTCGCGTTCGCATTTGCCTCGGCCGCATCGCAGGCGATCTACGACGGGGTCGAACTGGTGCGACCCGACGGCACCGAGCGGCACCGATTGTCGCAAGATCCGCAGGTCGGCTTCTACTGGGCCCCCGACGGGCAGCGCCTCGCGCTTCTGGGGTTGGACATGGCTGCCCGCCAACTCGCCTGGTCGACCATTCAGGTCGATGGCAAAGGCCGGCGCCAGCTCGCATCCTTTTCGCCCGCGAACGACTTCGCGTTCCAGCTGCCGTTCTTCGACCAGTACGCGCAGTCGTCGACCCTGTGGTCGCCCGATGGACACAAGCTGGTGTACGCGGCGGAGGGCGCGAACGAGCAGAGCAATGGCAGCACGAGCGATGAGCGCGTGATGGTGCTGGACGTCGATGGGCAGACGGGTCCGACCGCGGTGGCACGAGGCGGCGTCGCGGTCTGGTCACCACCTCAGCGACGCTGACGCGCGGCTCGCCAACGTCGATCTCAGCCTGCGCTCGCCGCCTCCCGTGGCTTCTCGATTGTGGCCATGAGTCGCTGGTATTCCTGTTGGAGCTCGACACTGGGCTCGCTTGCGACCGACTGCGGCCCTTCACCCGCCTGCACCGCGAGATCGCGCAGCAACGCGCGCAGTCGGCGGTCTTCGCGCATCAGCGACGGAAGATCGCCCCGACTCGTGTGTAATTGGAACAGCGCGCGCCACGCGCGATCGTCGCCGGGGTCGGCTTCGGACGCCTCTCGATACAGGTCGATGGCGTTTTCGACCTCACCGGCGCCGACGTACAGCTCCGCCAGCGTCAGTGTGGCGTGCTGCATGAGGCGCCGAAAGTGTTCGCGCAGCGTGACGCCACTCTCGTCTCGCTCGTCAGCCCAGGCGTAGCGGCGAGTATCGGCACCAAGCAGCAGGTCACCCGTGTACAGCGCTCGAGCGCGCTCAAGCAGCGGGACGCACTCGGCGCCGGTGCGGTTGCGCGCCTCGCGGGTCAGCTCCGTGAACTCCTGGGCATCGCTGTGGATGATGGTCTGGTCGAAGTAGGGAGGTCCTAACCGCTCGAGGCAGATGCCGTCGGTGGCTGGGCCGCCGTCCACACCGCCGAAGTGCTGGCGCAACCGGTAGCGAAGCTGGCGCACGCGATGGATGAGCAGCTCGTCGTCTCCAGGCTCATCGGGCCAGAGTGCCTCGGCGAGCTGTTCGCGCGAGACCCCGTCGACTGGCTGGCAGGCGATGAACAGCAGCAGCTCCCACGGTTTGGCCTCCCCGACCGTTCGCCTCGGCCATACCTGTCGCCCCGCGCACACGACCCGCGGCGTGCCGAAGCAGAACACCTGGACCGGCGGCTCGTTGGCGACCGCGTCCGCCACGGGCGAGATCGCGGCCGGCGGGTCGGCGGTGGGGTGCGTGTCGAGCGTTTCGACCGGCGGCGAGTGGAGCTCGGCGGGTTGCGGTTCGAATTCGGGCACGCTCCGTTCAGGGGCCGTTGGCTCAGGGGCGACAGGCTGTACGGGTGTCGCCAGATACGCCGAGCGCATCACGCGCACCAACCGCTCGAGGTGCTCGGGCGCGACCTGGTAGCCATACAACTCGACGGGCTCGCGCCCGTCGAGGCGCAACAACAAGCGTCCGCCACCGCCGAGATAGGCCGCGTCGGCCGTCCCGAGCAGCGCCACGCTCGCCTCTTCGGCAGCCAGGTACAGCACCATGCGGGTGGTGAACGAGGACAGCAGCGGACTCTGCGCCGCGGCCAGGGCGTCACTTGTGCCAGCGATCAGCCGAACACCACTGGCCGCGGCGGCAGCCAGCAGCAGTTGCAGCTCAGGGGCACGATCGGCCAGGCTGGTGAGCTCGGGCACGACGACGATCAGCTCGGGCCAGGCGCCACCGAGCGCGCGCTGATCCAGCTCCGCCCGTAGCCGTGCCACCAGGCCGGCCAGGTCCTCGGCGTCGTCGGGATCGACGGTGGCATCGAGGTGCGGCAAGTCGTCGATCGGTGCGGGCAGCGTCCGTGGGCGGGCGACCAGCCACACGCGCAGCTCGTGTGGAGAGTGGTGAGCGGTAAGGGTCGCGAGCAAGCTGGTCAAGATCGTCTCGGCGCCCCGACCAGGCAGGCCGGCCACGAGCAGGTGACCGACCGCCGGCCACGCCGCGGAGAACACCTGGCGGTCGTACAGCACGCCAAGTGGCACGAACCACGGCGGCGCGCGCTTCGCGACGCCTTCAGCGGGCGGCAATAACCGCGCCCTTCGCACGCGCGTGATCCGCACTTGCACATCCTGGTCGTTCGAAATCCAGGCTTCGGCTTCGGCCTGCAAGCGGTCGGAGAAAATCGGCGCGAGATCGACCAGGATCGGCTGGTCTGAGAGCTTCGCCGCCAGGGAGATCGTCGTCGACGAGCGGCCGTGGCGCAGCGTGACGGGCTCGACCCCGACCAGGTTGTACTCGTCGAGTACGAGCAGCAGTTGCCGCACGTGGGTACCGGCAACGTCGAACGCCGGGCCACCCTGAAGCTGCTGCGCGAACTCGTGCGTGAGCAGTGCTTCGGCGTACCCGCCTTCGACCACGACTTCGCTCTCGGGCTCCTGGGGCAGCGGCCGTAGCCGCCGCAAGCGCCTGATGCCAAGCGTCGCGAGCCCAGCCGCGCCCACCACACCGAACGCGGCCACGAGGGGCACCAGCGGCGAGTCCGACGCCGGCTCGGGCGCCGTTGGCAGCTCGTCGTCAGGCGTCGGCGCGAGCTCCAGCTCGATGGGTGGCAGCGGGTGCAGGTCACGCACGAGTGGTGGCGGGGGCGTCTCGACGACCGGCTCGGGCTCAGGCTCCTGTTCGACCAGGGTGACGTTCAGTGGCAGCGGAATCGGGGGTTGTTCGAGTACCGCCGGCGAAGATGCCGCGGCGAGGGTAATCGGTTCGATGACTGCATCGACGGCGACCTGCGCGTCAGTGGGCAGGCGCAATCGCAGTCCCGGCCAGATGAGCTCCGGGCGCGCCAGCGTGCGTCCATCGTCCAGTGTGGCGACGTCACGGTTGAGCTCGAAGAGCTCCGTCCAGCGTTCGGGGTCGCCCAGCACCCGACCAGCGATGCCCGACAGGGTGTCGCCCGACTCGACCGTGTACCAGCGCTGACCATCGGCAGCTTCGATCCAGCGCGACGGCTCGGGCACGTCGAGCACCCAGCCAGGGCGAATTACGCCCTGAGCGGCGAACGCTTCGCCATCGGGCATGCGCCGACCGAGGTTGGCCGTGACCAGCCGCCGGTACTGGCTGCCCGAGCCGTACGCAGCTTCAGCGATGGACCACAAGGTGTCGCCGGCGCGCACGCGATAGGCGGCGGCTGGCGCCCGCACGTCTTCGAACGGCATCCGTGCCCTTTCGGCGGGCGTCGCTTCGCCAGCGCCGACTACCCACGCTTGCTCCGCCTCTGGCAGCGGCGCCGCTACCGCGGGTACTGCACGGCTCAACACCTGTACGGCGAAGGCCGCGGCCACGGCTCGCCGCGCTAGCGGCATGCTCAGCCGATTGGCCAACCGCCGTAGCCCGCCGACCCACGCAGCCCCGCGCGCCACCCCTTCGGCCACCACGAGCAGGAGCTCGAGCGCGAACGACGCCATCACCCACAGCCACACCAGCCACGCCAGCCCGGCCAGCGCCGACGCGATGGCATCGAGCGGGAGCACGGCGCCGCCAAGCACGCTGCCGATTTGCGAGATGCCCGGCAGATGGTCGGGCAGCGCTGGCGGACCAGCCAGTGCGCGTAGTCCCCAACCTGCCAGCAGCATGAGTGCGATGAACGCGGCCAACCGCACACGTTCGCGCCGCGGATCTGGCGCGGGGTACTCCGTGGGGGGTCTCACCGGATAGGTCCTCCTCTCAGCATGGCCCTCAATGGGTCAGGTCTCGCCGGGACCGCGGATGCCGTACTGGACGTCGGCATCGGCCGTCGCCGCCACAGGCACACGGTCCACGCCCACCACGCGCAGAAACGCCGTACGCAGCTCACCTTCGACCGCGACGCGAACGCGCACGCTGCCCACGTCGACTCGCGCCGTCGGTGGCGCCTGCCACGCGATGTCGGCTGCGAGCGACTGGTCGAGATAGCTCAAGCTGGCAACACGGGCGCGATCGTGATCGAGCTTAATTTCGGTGCCGACTCCGCCCCGCAGCGACTCCATGTCGAGGCGCGTGGCGCCCGCCCGTGCCGCGCCATCGACCACACTCTGCAGCTCGCGTCGAGCGGTCAGCAGCAGCGCGCCGTCGATCGCCAGTCCGACCATTGCCACGAACACTGGCAGCGTCAGCGCCAGATACAACACAGCCTGGCCGCGGGGATGCGTGCGCATCACGACTCCGGCGCGGCCGCGTCGTCGATACCGCCGCGGAACGGGTCGATCCATTCGATGTGCCGCGCGCGAAGCTCCGCGGGCGGCGCCCAGCCGACCAGTGGCAGGTCGCGCAGATCGACCAGGTAGCGGACCGTGGTCGCGACATGTCCCTCGCTGCGTGCGTACGCCGACACGTCGAAGAAGATCTGTAGCGAGCTGCCCAGGCCAAGCCCCGGCGTGACCTCGATCGCCCGCGCCCGCATGCGATTGACAGCATCAGTCGGATTGGCGCCGAGCGCGCCGGCACGGGCGACCTCGTGTGCCACGGCAACGATCGCCGCGTGCGCCTGGACCACACGGCTCAGGGCCACGGTGCCGAACACCAGCGCCAGCACGATGGGCAACGCCAGCGCCATCTCGACCACCGCCTGAGCGCTGCGCGCGAGCGGCCGTGCGTGGCTCTCGGCGAGGAGCACCTCGGTGATATCAGCGACGTCGACCGGCTCGAGCGTCCGCCGCGGCTGATGCCCGCAAATGCGCGGCGTCAGATCCGCCAGACGCACCGCCGGGACCCGACTGTGCTCGGTGACCAGCTCGGTGCGCGGGTGCGGGAAGACCAGCACGCCTTCCAACCACAGCGGACGCCCCGAGTACAGATGCGGCAGGCGCCGTCGCAAGCATTCGCGGACCGCGTAAATGTTTCGCTGCACCTGCGCTGCCGGGTCCCCGATATAAGCGACGTAGCTCGTTCCTCCGCGGCCGATCCTCGTGCGCTGCCAGGTTCCGTCGGGCGTGCACACGATCCGACCCGCCATAGTTTTCGTTTCGAACTAGAATATAATTTCAGTGATGCCCCGACGCAGAGGCCCGCATCCGTTCGAGGTCCGGTGCCTGGCGATAGAACCGTCGCTGCCACTCACCAAGCAGCTCGCGCTGTACACCAGGCTTAGCGACGATGATGCCGATTCCGTGTCGCACGCCCATCAGGAACAGGTCGCCCGCGCCTGGGCGGACCAGCACGGCTACGTCATCGTCGCGGTCTACCGCGATTGGCGAACCGGCCTGGACTCAAAGCGCCTAGCGCTGCGTCAGCTCATCGAGGATGCGCACGCCGGCAAACACGGCGGCGCCCTGTTCTACGACCACACGCGCTTCCACCGCGGGGTCGCCGGCGCCTATCCCGTCGTCGAATTGCACGCTCAATTGCCGACGTATTCGTTCTTTGCAGCTAGCGGCACCTACGACATCGAACAGATCGGCATTTGGGCCTACATCTCTGGCAATGAGGTCGCGACAACGAGTCGCCGCTCCCGCGAACAGCGCCGCTATCGCGCGAGTCTCGGCCAACTCGTTAGCGGCAAGTGGCCGTACTGGCTCGAACGCGACCGGCTAGCACGCACGCCAATCGTC
>WNGB01007426.1_pt1 | contig 23931 bp, 31 predicted proteins | sample 5400681 | NCBI WGS metagenome assembly WNGB01 (sample SAMN13153367, study PRJNA577476) | soil metagenome | isolation source: 115 cm soil or saprolite under grassland replicate 2 | place: USA:California | collected 2016-06-15
GCTGCCAGGCGTTGGCGCCGTCGACCTCGGCCGCCTCGATCAGCTCCCGCGGGACCTGGGTGAGGCCGGCGTACAGGGTGAAGGCGACGAACGGCACGCTCATCCACACCACGATCACCGTGGCCACGAAGAAGAATGACGTCGGGCTGAGCAGCCAGGAGTGGCCGTCGTAGTCGGCTCCGAGATGGCTCAGCAGCCAGTTGACGACGCCGTAGTCGGTGTCGAACAGCCACTCCCACACGATCAGCGCCGCGAGCACGGGCATCGCCCAGGCGAGCAGCAGCCCGCTCTGCACCAGGATCCGGATCGGCTTGGACATCTGCCGCAGCAGCATCGCCACCGCCATCCCCAACACCATGGTGAGGGCCGCGTTGACCAGGCAGAACAGCACCGAGCGGACCACCACGGTCCAGAGGTAGGAGTCGGTCACCAGGTCGGTGTAGTTGCGCAGACCGATCCACTCGGGCGGCCGGCCGAACTGCTGCGCCAGCCCGAACTCCTGGAACGACAGCACCACCTGGCGCACCAGGGGGTATCCCAGCGCGACCGTCAGCGCCACCAGGCTCGGCAGCAGCAGCCCGTAGGGCAACGCCTTGCGGCGCAGGGTCGTCGGGCGGGTGGCGACCTTCGGTGGTGCGTCGGTCGGCCGCGAGGTCGTGGTCGTCATGGGTTCCTCCTCCCTGTGTACGGCGCGGCCGAGGCGGCGACTCTCTCGCCGCCTCGGCCGAGCTCGGGGTGCGTCCGCCGACTCAGTTCAGCTGGTCGGCGATCTTCGTGTCGGCGTCCATGGCGAGCTCCTCCACGTCACCGCCGTTGGCGATGGCCACGAAGAAGTCCTCCAGGATCCGGGCTCCCTCGACGCTCGCCCACCCGGCGGCCGCCGGCGTCAGCTTCGCGTTCGAGGCGGCGGCGATGGTCGCCTGGGCGAACTCGTCGTCGCCGAGCTTGCTGGCCAGGGACGACTTGGCCGGCGTCAGCCCGTTGGCAGCCAGGATCGACTGGTAGTCGTCGCTGAGCATGAGCGCCACGACCTTCTTGGCCAGGTCCTGGTTGGGGGACTTGGCCGAGACCGCGATGTTGGATCCGCCCAGCAGCATCGGGGCCGGGCTGCCGTCGGAGCCCGGCATCGCGAAGACGCCGACGTTCTTCATCATGTCGGGGCAGCCGGTGGCGGGATCCTCGATCAGGCCGGTGACCCAGCCGGGCACCGACATCATGCCGATCTCGTTGTTGCAGAACGGCGTCTGCGGGTCGGCCTCGTTGCCGTCCTTGGCCGCGCCGGAGGCCTGCTGGAAGAGCTTCTGCACGGTCTCCAGGCCCGCGACGGACTCCGGGCTCTCGAGGTCGCCCTTCCACTCGTCGCCTTCCTTGACGGCCAGGTCACCGCCGTCGTTCCAGATGAAGGTCACCCCGTTGCGCCAGTCCTGCCCCGGCAGCCAGAACCCGGAGAAGTTCGCCGGTTCGGGGTTGGCCTCCTTGAGCGCGATCGCGGTGTCCACGAACTCGTCCATCGTGGTGGGCACCGAGAGGTGGGCCTTCGCGAACAGGTCCTTGCGGTAGAAGACGTACTTCGAGCCGGCGTAGTAGGGGACGGCGTACGTCTTGCCGTCCACCGAGCCGGCGTCGACGAAACCCTGCAGGAGGTCGTCGCCGCCGAGGGTGTCGACCTGGTCGGTCAGGTCGGAGAAGGCCCCGGCCTCGGTGAACGTCGGCGCCTGGGTGTTGCCCACCTCCACCACGTCCGGGGTCTCGGTGTCACTCGACAGCGAGGTGGTCAGGCGCTCGACCAGCCCCTCCCAGTCCTGCTGCTCGATGGTCAGCGTCGACCCGGGGTTCTGGTCCTCGAAGGCCTGCTTCAGCCAGTCGCGGGCCTCCTGCGGCGTGTCAGTGCCGTTCAGCCACACGCGGATGTCGGCCGTCTTCGGCCCGCCGCCCTGGGCATCGTTGTCGTCCCCGTCGCCGCCACAGGCGCTGAGGGCCATCATCGCCGTTACGGCGACGGCCAGTGTCATCTTCATGCGCACCGCAGTCTTCCTCTCGTTTCCTTCGATGATTTCCCGAGAACTTGCCTCCGCCGCCCTGTTGACGGTTCGGGTCGATCTGCGTTCCTGCTGGCTGCTGCCACCGTCACGACACCCCCAGCTGGCCGGCGAGCACGAGTACGGCGGCGCCGACGAGCACCACGTCGTCGCCCAGGGTCGAGGTCCGGACGATCAGCTCGTCGCCGATCACGGGCATGGTCCGCTGCCGGATCGTCTCGTCGGCGGCCTGACGCAGCGGGCCGTCGAGCAGCTCGGGCGGTCCGCTCAGCACGAGCTCGTGCAGGTTGAGGGTGCCGACCACGGGAGCGAGGGCGGCGCCCAGCTGCTCACCGGTCCGGGCCAGCACGGCCTCGGGGTCTCCGGCCTCGAGGCGCCGGCGCAGGCGAGGTACGGCGAGCAGCGTCTCCAGGCACCCGGTTCGACCACACGCGCACTCCTCGCCGTCGGGGTCGACGACGACGTGGCCGATCTCGCCGGCGGCGGAGCGGTGACCGTGCAGGAGGGCGCCCTCGAGGATCAGCCCGGCACCGACACCGGTGCCCACCCGGAGGACCATCAGGCCGCCCTCGAGGGCGTCTCCGAAGGTGTGCTCCCCCAGGACCGCGGCGTTGGCGTCGTTGGCGACGTACACGGGGAGGTCGTGGCGGTCGCGCAGGCTGCGCGCCAGCGGGGTGTCCTTCCAGCCGAGGTTGGGCGCGTCGATGACGGTTCCCTCGGCGTCGACGACGCCGGGGCTGCCCACGCCGACGCCCAGGATCGGGCGCTCGGCCATCTCGATCAGGGTGTCCACCAGCTCGTGCACCAGCTCCACCGCGCGGCCGCCCTTGCGCCCTGCGATGGAGACCTCATGGCGGGCCTTGACCTTGCTGGCCAGGTTCACCACGGCGCCGGTCATCCGGTCGTCGTTGGACAGGTCGAGGCACACGATGTGCGCGGAGTCGGGAGCCACCCCGACCAGCGTGGGCGGCTTGCCGACCCGGCTCTCCGCCGGCGCGCCGAGCTCCTCGAGCAGCCCCTCGCCCAGCATCTCCCCGACCAGGTCGGAGACGGTGACGCGGGTCAGGCCGCTGGCGCGGGCCAGGTCGGCCCGGCTCGCCGGGCCGGCCTGGAACAGCTGCTGGAGCAGCAGGGCGCGGTGATGGCGACGAGTGTCCTCCTGGAGGAGCTTGCCGGTGGGCCGCAGTGGCCTGCCCACTGGAGTGACTGTCCTCATGTTTGTTAGTTCATCGGACTAACAATCTCCTGTCAAGAGGGTTCGCGAAGGTTTCCGACTCCACGGCGTACCGCTCCTGCGCCCGGAGACGGGTGCGCCTCCGGGCAGAGCGGGCCCGACGGTACGCCGGCCGCCCGCCGCCGTTCGTCAGACCGCGGGCACCTGCGTCGACCGCAGGCTCAGACGTGCACCTCGTGCACCACTTCCGGGTGCTTCGCGTTCTCCCGCAGGCTCCACCAGAACGACGCCACGATGAACGCGACACCGATCAGACCGGTCACGACCTCGGGGATGTCGAACTTCATCGTGAAGAACAGCAGCACCGCCAGCGCACCGATCGCCCAGTGCGCGCCGTGCTCGAGGTAGACGTACTCCGAGAGCGTGCCCTTGCGGACCAGGTAGACGGTCACCGACCGCACGTACATCGCCCCGACACCCAGGCCGAGCGCGATCACGATCGGGTCGGAGGTGATCGCGAACGCGCCGATCACGCCGTCGAACGAGAAGCTCGCGTCGAGGACCTCGAGGTAGAGGAACGTGAAGAACGCCGCCTTGCCGACGGTCATCGCGACCTGGCCGGCCGACCCGCTCGCCCCGTCCGCCATCGCGGCCGACTCCTCGAACAGGTCGCCGAGTCCCTTCACCACGAGGTAGCAGAGCAGGCCGAGGATGCCCGCGGCCAGGACGCCGCCCAGCAGGTCGGGCACGAAGAGGTACGCGATCAGCAGCAGTACGCCGAGCGACAGGATCACCGCGGCGCCCTCTAGCCGGCCGAGCGTCTCCATCCGGCGCTCGATCGGCTCCAGCCAGCGGCTCTCCTTCTCATCGTCGAAGAAGAATTCGAGGAAGATCATCATCAAGAACATGCCGCCGAACGCCGCGATGTACGGGTGCGCGTGGTGCAGCTCCCACGCGTAGGTGTGCGGCGTGTCGATCGACCCGCCCTTCAGGGCGAGATCCCACGCGTCCACGGGGTTGAGGCCGGCCGTGGCCCACACCACCACGAACGGGAAGACCAGGCGCATGCCGAAGACGGCGATCAGGATGCCGACGGTCAGGAACATCTTCTGCCAGAACGGCGACATCTTGCCGAGCACCTTGGCGTTGACCACGGCGTTGTCGAAGGACAGCGACACCTCGAGCACGATCAGGATCGCGGCGATGGTCAGCGCGGAGATGCCGGCCGACGAGCCGTCACGCTCGTAGCCGTAAAGGAAGGCGGCGGCCAGGCCCAGCACCGTGATGGCGAAGGACCAGCCGAAGGTCTTGAGGATCAACGGGAAAACCTGTTCAGTCGTAGTGGATGGGAAGTCAACCGACATTCACTCCGTAGTCGCGGACGATGCCGAGGAGTCCGCTGGCGTAGCCCTGGCCGACGGCGCGGAACTTCCATTCGCCCTCGCGACGGTAGATCTTTCCGAAGACCATCGCGGTCTCGACCGAGGCGTCCTCGGAGAGGTCGTAGCGCGCCAGCTCCTGGTTGTTCTCGGCGTTGACCACGCGGATGAACGCGTTGACCACCTGGCCGAAGTTCTGGCCCCGAGTGTCGGCCTCGTGGATGGAGACGGGGAAGACGATCCGCTCGACCTCGGCGGCCATCGCGGCGAGGTTGACCTCGATCGCCTCGTCGTCGCCCTCACCCTCACCGGTCAGGTTGTCGCCGGTGTGGTGCACGGTGCCGTCGGGTGCGTCGAGGTTGTTGTAGAAGACGAAGTGCCGGTCGGAGAGGACCTTGCCGCTGGACCCGACCAGCAGCGCCGACGCATCGAGGTCGAAGTCGGCACCGGTCGTCTGGCGGACGTCCCAGCCCAGCCCGACGACGACGTTGTTCAGCGGGACGGAGCCGGCCTCCTTGGCCAGCGAGACGTTCCCGCCCTTCTGGAGGGTTACCACGCGGCGTACTCCCTTTCCCCCGTTGGACGCTGTCGCACCGAGGCGCCGCCGTACGGTACGCCGAGCTCCGCCAGCCTGGCCTCGCCGCCGTCCAGGGCGGTCAGGATCCACGCGCCTCGCGGCGTCAACGTGAACGTGTGCTCGTAGTGCGCCGACCGGCTGCCGTCGTCCGTGACGACCGTCCACTCGTCGGCCAGCAGCTCGGTGTCCTTGCTGCCCAGCGTCACCATCGGCTCGACCGCGAGCGCCAGCCCGCGCACCAGCTTGGCCCCGCGCCCCGCTCGCCCGTAGTTGGGCACGTTGGGGGGCTGGTGCATCTCGGTGCCGATCCCATGGCCCGTGAAGTCCTCGACGATGCCGTACTCCCCCTGGCCGTGCACATACGACTCGATCGCGTGGGAGATGTCGCCGACCCGGCCGCCGAGCCGAGCCGCGGCGATGCCGCGCCACATCGACTCCTCGGTGACCCGCATCAGCTCGAGTACGTCGTCCGGTACGTCGCCCACCGCGACCGTGATCGCGGCGTCGCCGTGCCAGCCGTCGACGATCGCACCACAGTCGATCGAGATGACATCACCCTCGACCAGGGCACGCTCGCCGGGAATCCCGTGCACCACCTCGTCGTTCACGGACGCGCAGATGGTGCCCGGGAACGGCGGGTGGGCATAGCCCTTGAACGACGGGACCCCACCACGGGACCGGATGTGGTCCTCGGCGATCGCGTCCAGCTCACCGGTCGTCACCCCGACCCGCGCCGAGCCACGGAGCAAGTCGAGCGTCTCGCCGACCAGCAGGCCGGCAACGCGCATCTTGGCGATCTGCTCGGGCGTCTTGATCTCGATACCGCGTTCGCGGAACACCCGGGCCTAGCTCTCGTGGACCTTGGCGAGCGCCTCGAACAGCCGGTCGGTGACTTCGTCGACCTCACCCATGCCGTCGACCTCGACCAGGATGCCCCGGTCGCGGTAGACCTCGATCAGCGGTGCGGTCTGCTCGTTGTAGATCTCCTGGCGCCGCCGGATCACGTCTTCGGTGTCGTCGGCACGACCGTCGGTCTCGGCCCGCTGCAGCAGCCGGGTCACGAGCTCCTCGTCGTCCACCGTCAGCACGAGTACGCCGTCGAGCTCGTGGCCGGTGAACTTGATCATCCCGTCGAGCTCCTCGACCTGGGCGACCGTGCGGGGGTAGCCGTCGAGCAGGAAGCCGGGCTCGGCGTCCTTCTCGTCGATCCGGTTGCGGACCATCAGGTTCGTGATCTCGTCCGGGACGTACTCGCCGGCGTCCATGTAGCGCTGGGCCTCCACGCCCAGCGGCGTCCCCTCCGAGACGTTGGCGCGGAAGATGTCGCCCGTCGAGATGGCCGGGATGCCGTAGCGGGCGGCGATGACCTTCGCCTGGGTGCCCTTACCCGCCCCTGGCGGGCCCATGATGATCAGGCGCATTCGCGGCTCCCGTGGAGTCGCGCATGGAGTGCGGTGGGCTTCATCGGAGGAACCCTTCGTAGTTGCGCTGCTGGAGCTGGCTTTCGATCTGCTTCACCGTGTCCAGGGCAACGCCGACCATGATCAGGATCGAGGTACCACCGAAGGGGAAGTTCTGGTTCGCGTTGATCGCAACGAACGCGATCAGCGGGATCAACGCGATGAGGCCCAGGTAGAGCGCGCCGGGCAGCGTGATGCGGGACAGGACGTAGGACAGGTAGTCCTCGGTCGGCTTGCCCGCCCGGATCCCGGGGATGAAGCCGCCGTACTTCTTCATGTTGTCCGCGACCTCCGGAGGGTTGAAGGTGATCGAGACGTAGAAGTACGTGAAGAAGATGATCAGCAGGAAGTACGTGAGCATGTAGATCGGGTGGTCACCGCGCACGAAGTGGTTGGAGATCCAGATGACCCACTTCGACTGGCTGCCCTGGTTGAACTGGGCGGCCATCGCCGGCAGGTAGAGCAGGGACGAGGCGAAGATGACCGGGATGACGCCCGCCTGGTTCACCTTGAGCGGGATGTACGTCGACGAGCCGCCGAACATCTTCCGGCCCACCATCCGGCGGGCGTACTGCACCGGGATCCGGCGCTGGGCCTGCTCGATGAAGATGACGCCCGCGATGATCGCCATGCCGATGATGATCACGATGGCGAAGGTCCACCAGCCGCGGTCGACCTTCACGGACCACAGCGAGTGCGGGAAGCGCGCGACGACCTGGGTGAAGATCATGATCGACATGCCGTTGCCGATACCGTGCTCGGTGATGAGCTCACCGAGCCACATGATCACCGCGGTGCCCGCGGTCATGGTGACGACCATGACGAGGAAGGTGCCGGTGCCGTCGCTGTGCAGCAGGCTCTTGTCACAGCCCTGGAGCAGCTGACCCGAGCGGGCCAGCGCGACGATGCCGGTGGCCTGCAGGATCGCGAGGCCGAGCGTGAGGTAACGGGTGTACTGCGTGATCTTGCCCTGCCCGGCCTGGCCCTCCTTCTTCAGCGCTTCGAGTCGCGGGATGACCACGACGAGCAGCTGAAGAATGATGCTGGCGGTGATGTAGGGCATGATCCCCAGCGCGAAGATCGTCAGCTGGAGCAGCGCGCCGCCGGAGAACAGGTTGATCAGGTTGTAGAGGCCCGACGACTGCTGTTGGTCGAGACAGCTCTGGACGTTGGCGACGTTGACCCCGGGGGCGGGGATCTGGGAACCGAGCCGGAAGATCACGATGATCATCAGCACGAACAGCAGCTTGCGCCGCAGGTCCGGGGTCCGGAAGGCGTTGGCGAACGCGCTCAGCACGTGATCCTCTTTCTCACCTGGGGGCCCTCGTTGCCGCGAACGCAGCTCGGGCCTGAAACTCGGGGAAGCCTAACAGGCGGCACAACGCCGCGTTGACGCACCGAGGTCACCAGAGGCGAAGCGAGGGGCGACGGATTGGATCCGCGCCCCTCGCCCATGTCTCTGCCTTGTCGGCGCGACGTCAGCGGCCGAGGCCGCCTTCGGTCACAGCACCGTGACGGTGCCGCCAGCGGCCTCGATCTTCTCCTTGGCGGAGCCGGAGAACGCGTTCGCGCTCACCTGGACCGCCACGGAGATCTCGCCCTGACCAAGCACCTTGACCGGCTGGCCCTTGCGGACCGCGCCCTTGGCCACCAGATCGTCGACGGCAACGGTGCCGCCTTCGGGGAACAGGTCGTTGATGCGGTCCAGGTTGACCACCTGGAACTCCACCTTGAACGGGTTCTTGAAGCCCTTGAGCTTCGGGAGCCGCATGTGGATCGGCATCTGGCCACCCTCGAAGGCGGCCGGAACCTGGTAGCGGGCCTTGGTGCCCTTGGTACCGCGACCGGCGGTCTTACCCTTGGAGCCCTCACCACGACCCACACGGGTCTTGGCGGTCTTGGCGCCGGGTGCCGGACGCAGGTGGTGCAGCTTCAGCGTCATGTCAGTCGACCTCCTCGACCGTCACCAGGTGACGGACGGTGTGGACCATGCCGCGGATCTCCGGGCGGTCCTCCTTCACGACCACGTCGCCAATCCGCTTGAGACCGAGCGAACGCAGGGTCTCACGCTGGTTGGCCTTGCAGCCGATCGTGCTCTTCTTCTGCTGGACCTTCAGCTGTGCCATCAGGACGCAACCTCCGCCCGAGCCTTCAGCAGGGCGGCCGGGGTCACCTGCTCGACGGTCAGACCCCGACGGGCCGCAACGGCCTCGGGCTCCTCGAGCATCTTCAGGGCCTCGACGGTCGCGTGCACGATGTTGATCTGGTTCGACGAACCGAGCGACTTGCTCAGTACGTCGTGGATCCCCGCACACTCGAGCACCGCACGCACCGGGCCACCGGCGATCACACCGGTACCGGGAGCGGCCGGACGCAGGAGTACGACGCCCGCCGCCTTCTCGCCCTGGACCGGGTGCGGGATGGTGCCCTGGCTACGCGGGACGCGGAAGAAGGCCTTCTTGGCCTCTTCGACACCCTTGGCGATCGCCGCGGGAACTTCCTTGGCCTTGCCGTAACCGACACCGACCATGCCTTCGCCGTCGCCGACGATCACGAGGGCGGTGAAGCTGAAGCGACGACCACCCTTCACGACCTTCGCGACCCGGTTGATCGCAACGACGCGCTCGATGTAGGCGGTCTTCTCGGCCTGGCCGCGACGGTCGTCACGGTTGCGCCGGTCACCGCCCTGGCGCTCGCCACCACGCTGTCCGCGCTGGGCTCCGCTCATGAGTCTTCCTCTTCTCTCAGTTCGCTTGCCGTGCGATCAGAAGGTCAGGCCGCCCTCGCGGGCGCCATCGGCAAGGGCCGCGATGCGGCCGTGGTACTTGTTGCCGGCGCGGTCGAAGACCACGCCCTCGACGCCAGCCGCCTTGGCCCGCTCGGCGACGAGCTCGCCGACCTTCTTGGCCTTGGCGGTCTTGTCGCCCTCGGACGTGCGTACGTCGGTCTCCATCGTGGAGGCAGACGCCAGCGTCTTCCCGACCAGGTCGTCCACGACCTGCACCGAGATGTGCTTGCTCGACCGGGTCACGACCAGGCGCGGGCGCTCGGCGGTACCGGAGATCTTCTTCCGGCCGCGCAGCTGCCGACGCAGACGCGACGACGTACGGGTCGCGGTGTGCTTGCGGTTCTTCAGCGAGATCGCCACGTCACTTACCAGCCTTTCCGACCTTGCGGCGGATGTGCTCACCCGCGTAACGAACGCCCTTGCCCTTGTAGGGCTCGGGCTTGCGCAGCTTGCGGATGTTGGCGGCTACCTCGCCGACCAGCTGCTTGTCGATGCCCTGGACGCCGAGCTTGGTCGGGCCCTCGACGGTGAAGGTGATGCCCTCGGGGGCGTTGAACGTGATCGGGTGCGAGTAGCCGAGCTGGAACTCCAGCTGGGTCGGACCCTTGGACAGGACGCGGTAACCCACGCCCACGATCTCGAGCTTCTTCTCGTAGCCCTCGGTCACGCCCACGACCATGTTGTTGATCAGGGTGCGGGTCAGGCCGTGGAGCGACTTGCTGACCCGGTGGTCGTCGGGACGCTGCACCTCGAGTACGCCGTCCTCACCCCTCGCGACGGTGATCGGGGCGGCCACCGCGTGCGACAGGGTCCCCTTGGGGCCCTTCACGGTGACGAGGCTCTCGTCGATCGCGACGTCGACACCGGACGGGACCGCGATGGGGAGCTTGCCAATGCGCGACATGCTTCTTCTCTCCTTCTGGTCTCGTCGTTACCAGACGTAGGCGAGGACTTCCCCACCCACGCCCTTCTGGTTGGCCTGGCGGTCGGTCAGCAGGCCCTGGCTGGTCGAGATGATCGCGACGCCGAGGCCGCCGAGCACCTTGGGCAGGCCGGTGTGCTTCGCGTAGACGCGAAGGCCGGGCTTGCTGATCCGGCGAACGCCCGCGATGGAGCGCTCTCGGTTGCGGCCGTACTTGAGCGTGATGTGGAGGGTCTGGCCCACCTCGCCCTCGCTCGGCTCGGCCACGTCGTACGACGTGATGTAGCCCTCCTGCTGGAGGATCTCCGCGACGCCGGCCTTCAGCTTGCTGTAAGGCATGGACACGTCGTCGTGGTACGCCTGGTTGGCGTTGCGCAGACGGGTAAGCATGTCTGCGATCGGGTCAGTCATGGTCATGGCCGCGAGGCCCTTTCTCCACCGTGGTTTCGCGCCCGCATCTCGGGCGCGACCTGCAGCGATCGTTTGTTGGTTCGGAGGATGTCGAGGTTCACCAAGAGGACTTGGTGACACCGGGCAGCTCGCCCCGGTGAGCCATCTCCCGCAGGCAGATCCGGCACAGGCCGAACTTGCGGTAGACGGCCTTGGGGCGGCCGCAGCGCTGGCAGCGGGTGTAACCGCGGACAGCGAACTTCGGCTTGCGGGCCGCCTTCACCTTCAGAGCAGTCTTCGCCATGTCAGTTCTCCTTGAACGGGAAGCCGAGCAGCTTGAGAAGCGCGCGACCCTCGTCGTCGTTGGTGGCGGTGGTCACGACCGTGATGTCCATGCCCCGCGACCGGTCGATCTTGTCCTGGTCGATCTCGTGGAACATCACCTGCTCCGTGAGGCCGAACGTGTAGTTGCCGCGACCGTCGAACTGCTTGCCGGACAGGCCGCGGAAGTCGCGGATCCGGGGCAGCGCCAGGGACAGCAGGCGGTCGAGGAACTCCCACATCCGGTCGCCGCGCAGCGTGACGTGCGCACCGATCGGCATGCCCTCGCGCAGCTTGAACTGCGCGATGGACTTGCGGGCCTTGGTGATCTGCGGCTTCTGGCCGGTGATCGCGGTGAGGTCCTTGACCGCACCCTCGATCAGCTTGGAGTCGCGGGCCGCCTCACCGACGCCCATGTTGACCACGATCTTGGTCAGGCCGGGCACCTGCATGACGTTGCCGTAGCTGAACTCGCTCAGGAGCGCGGGGATGATCTCCTCGCGGTAGCGGGTCTTGAGGCGCGGCTGCACCTTCTCCGCGTTGATCTGCGTCTCAGTCATGTCAGATTTCCTTGCCCGTCTTCCGCGAGATGCGGACGCTGCGGGTCGACGTGTACTCCGAGCCGTCCGGGCGACGCTTGGTCACCTCGACGCGCTTGAAGCCGATCCGGGTCACCCCGTCGCCCTCGACCAGCATCACGTTGGACACGTGGATCGGGGCCTCGGTGGTGACGATGCCGCCGGTGGTGCCGGCGCGACCACCCTGGTTGACGACCTTGGTGTGCTTCTTGATCCGGTTGACGCCCTCGACGATCACGCGGTCCTCGTCACGAAGAACGCTGATGACCTTGCCCTCGGCGCCCTTGTCCTTGCCCGCGATCACCTTGACGGTGTCGCCCTTCTTGATGTTCATCGACTGCTTGTTCGGGTTTGGCATCACAGCACCTCCGGAGCCAGCGAGATGATCTTCATGAACTTCTTCTCGCGCAGCTCGCGGCCCACCGGGCCGAAGATGCGAGTGCCTCGCGGCTCGCCGTCGTTCTTGAGAATGACGGCCGCGTTCTCGTCGAAGCGGATGTAGGAACCGTCGGGACGACGACGCTCCTTCACCGTGCGTACGACGACGGCCTTGACGACGTCACCCTTCTTGACGTTGCCACCGGGGATCGCGTCCTTGACGGTGGCAACGATGACGTCGCCGATACCGGCGTAGCGCCGACCCGAGCCACCGAGAACACGGATGCAAAGGATCTCCTTCGCACCGGTGTTGTCGGCGACCTTGAGTCGCGACTCCTGCTGGATCATCGGTTTATCTCCTGATTGTCGTGCTGGTTCTCGGCGCCTCGCAGGGCGGCGAGCCTGGCCGAACTAGTGGGTGGGTCGCCCGCCCTCACGAGTGAGGACGGACGGGGCTTACTTGGCCTTCTCGAGGACCTGGACGACGCGCCAGCGCTTGGTGGCCGACAGCGGACGGGTCTCCATGATCAGGACCCGGTCGCCGATGCCACACTCGTTCTGCTCGTCGTGCGCCTTGAGCTTGCTCGTACGGCGCATCACCTTGCCGTAGAGGGCGTGCTTGACGCGGTCCTCGACGGACACGACCACGGTCTTGTCCATCTTGTCGCTGACGACCAGGCCCTCGCGGACCTTGCGGGCCGTACGCGCCGGCGTGCTCTGCTCGCTCATGCGGCACCATCCTCATTGCCCTGCGTTGAATCGTTCTGGCCCGGGGTGCTCCGGATGCCGAGCTCGCGCTCACGCACCACGGTGTAGATCCGGGCGATGTCCTTCTTGACCGTGCGGAGCCGGCCGTGGCTCTCCAGCTGGCCGGTGGCCGCCTGGAATCGGAGGTTGAACAGCTCCTCCTTGGCCTCACGCAGCTTCGCCTCGAGGTCGGCGTTGTTGAGTTCGTCGAGCTCGTGGGCCTGCACACTCTGGCTAGCCATCAGAATTCACCTGCTTCGCGGGAGATGAACCGGCACTTCAGCGGCAGCTTGTGCATCGCGCGGCGCATGGCCTCGCGAGCGACATCCTCGTCCACGCCGGACAGTTCGAACATGACGCGGCCGGGCTTGACGTTGGCAACCCACCACTCGGGCGAGCCCTTACCGGAACCCATGCGGGTCTCGGCGGGCTTCTTGGTCAGCGGGCGGTCGGGGTAGATGTTGATCCACACCTTGCCGCCACGCTTGATGTGCCGGGTCATGGCGATACGAGCCGACTCGATCTGCCGGTTGGTCACGTAGGAACCCTCGACAGCCTGGATCCCGAACTCGCCGAACGCCAGACGGGTACCGCCCTTGGCCGCACCGGTCCGCTTGGGGTGGTGCTGCTTGCGGTGCTTGACGCGACGGGGCATCAACATGGGTCAGCCCTCCGTTCCGGGGGTAGCCACGGCCTCGGCGCCCGCACCGGCGGGGACCTCGGTCGCGGGAGCCTCGGTGGCGGGAGCCTCGGTGCCGGCGTCGCGGCCCGTGCGGGTCGGACGGTCGCCACGCGAGCCACGGCTCGGACGGTCGCCACCACGCGAGGGGCGGCCGCCGCCACGACCGGGCGCACCGGCCCGGGCGGCAGCCTGGGCCTCGCGCTCGGCGCGGGTGCCCGCAACCTCGCCCTTGTAGATCCACACCTTCACGCCGATCCGTCCGAAAGTCGTGCGGGCCTCGTAGAAGCCGTAGTCGATGTCGGCACGCAGCGTGTGCAGCGGAACGCGGCCCTCGCGGTAGAACTCGGTACGCGACATCTCGGCGCCGTTCAGACGACCCGAGCACTGGATCCGGATGCCCTTGGCACCGGAGCGCATCGAGGTCTGGATGGCCTTGCGCATCGCGCGACGGAACTGCACGCGACCGGACAGCTGCTCGGCCACACCCTGGGCGACCAGCTGGGCGTCGACCTCGGGGTTCTTGACCTCGAGGATGTTCAGCTGCACCTGCTTGCCGGTGAGCTTCTCGAGCTCTCCGCGGATGCGGTCGGCCTCGGCGCCACGGCGGCCGATGACGATGCCCGGACGCGCGGTGTGGATGTCCACCCGCACGCGGTCACGGGTGCGCTCGATCTCGACCTTCGCGATGCCCGCGCGCTCCATGCCCTTGGACAGCAGCTTGCGGATGGCCACGTCCTCACCGACGTAGCTCTTGTAGAGCTTGTCGGCGTACCAGCGGCTCTTGTGGTCGGTCGAAATGCCGAGCCGGAAGCCGTTCGGGTTGATTTTCTGCCCCATATCAGGCGTTCCGTCCCTTCTTCTCGACGCTGCGCTCATTGGCGAGGGCAGCCGGCTGCACAACCAGCGTGATGTGGCTGGTGCGCTTGTTGATCCGGGTCGCCCGGCCCTGGGCCCGCGGGCGCCAGCGCTTCATGGTCGGGCCCTCGTCCACCGTCGCCTTGCTGACGACCAGCGACGCGGCGTCGAGGCCCTCGGTGGTCTCGGCGTTCGCGACGGCGCTCTCGAGGACCTTGTAGACGGTCTCGCTCGCGGCCTGCGGCGCGAACTGCAGCAGGGCCAGCGCGTCCTCGACCGGAAGACCACGGACCATGTCGACGACACGGCGGGCCTTCATCGGGGTGATCCGCACGAAGCGGGCGCTCGCGAAGGAGCCCGGCTGGTCGCCGAGCAGCGACTCGCGGCGGGCGCTCACGCGCCTACGCTCTGTAACGCTCATTGCTCGTTATCTCCTTAGCCGCCCCGCGTCAGCGGCGGCGACCCTTCCGGTCTTCCTTCACGTGCCCGCGGTAGGTGCGGGTGGGGGCAAATTCGCCGAGCTTGTGGCCGACCATCGAGTCGGTCACGAACACGGGAACGTGCTTACGGCCATCGTGTACGGCGATCGTGTGGCCGATCATGGCCGGCACGATCATCGAACGACGAGACCAGGTCTTGATGACGTTGTGCGATCCCTTGTCGTTCTCCGCGTCCACCTTCTTCATCAGGTGGTCGTCCACGAAGGGACCCTTCTTCAGGCTGCGAGGCATGTCCTAGGCCCTTCCTCAGCGCTTCTTGCCGGACTTGCGGCGACGGATGATCTGGGAGTCGCTGGCCTTGCGCTTGCGCGTACGGCCCTCGGGCTTGCCCCAGGGGGATACCGGGTGACGACCACCCGAGGTCTTGCCCTCACCACCACCGTGGGGGTGGTCGACCGGGTTCATGACGACACCGCGGACGGTCGGGCGCTTGCCCTTCCAACGCATCCGGCCGGCCTTGCCCCAGTTGATGTTCGACTGCTCGGCGTTGCCGACCTCGCCGACCGTGGCGCGGCAGCGGACGTCGACGAACCGCATCTCGCCGGACGGCATCCGGAGCGTGGCCCGGCTGCCCTCACGAGCGACCAGCTGGGCCGAGTTGCCGGCCGAGCGGGCGATCTTCGCGCCACCACCGGGCCGGAGCTCGATGCAGTGGATCGTCGTACCGACCGGGATGTTGCGCAGCGGCAGGTTGTTGCCGGGCTTAATGTCGGCGTTCGGGCCCGACTCGACCACGGTGCCCTGGCCCAGGTCCTTCGGCGCGACGATGTAGCGCTTCTCGCCGTCGGCGTAGTGGAGCAGAGCGATGCGGGCGGTGCGGTTCGGGTCGTACTCGATGTGCGCGACCTTGGCCGGCACGCCGTCCTTGTCGTAGCGACGGAAGTCGATGATGCGATACGCGCGCTTGTGACCGCCGCCCTGGTGCCGGGTGGTGATCCGGCCCTGGTTGTTGCGGCCGCCCTTCTTGGGCAGCGGACGCGTCAGCGACTTCTCCGGAGTGGTCCGGGTCACCTCGACGAAGTCGGCGACCGACGAGCCGCGACGGCCCGGGGTAGTCGGCTTGTACTTACGGATTGCCATGAGTTTCAGTCCTTGAGTCCGCGAGTGCCGGTCAGGAGACCGGTCCTCCGAAGATGTCGATGCGGTCGCCCTCGGCGAGGCTCACGATGGCGCGCTTGGTGTCCTTGCGCTTGCCGATGCCGTTACGAGTACGACGCGTCTTGCCCGAGCGGTTGATGGTGTTGACCGACGTGACCTTGACGTTGAACACCTTCTCGACCGCGATCTTGATCTCGGTCTTGTTGGCGTCCGGCCGAACGAGGAACGTGTACTTGTTCGCGTCGAGAAGGCCGTAGCTCTTCTCAGACACCACCGGCGCGATCAGGATGTCGCGGTGGTCCTTGTGCAGGGTGCTCACTTGTCGCCCTCCTTCGTGGCCTTCTTGCCGGCCTCGACGAAGCCGGCAGCCTCGGCGTCCGCCTCCGTCTTGAACCAGACCTCGGCCACCGTGGAGTCGTACCAGCGGCCACCGGGGGCGTGGAACTTCATCGAGTCCTTGTTGCCCTTGATCTCGTAGCCCGCGGGCGCCGAGCCGTCTGCCAGCGGCTTCGCCGAACCGGCGAACTCGTCGGCCTCGACCTCGGCCACGTCGGCAACCGGAGCAGCCTTCGCGGACTTCTTCTCGGTCTCGACCACCGGGGCGGCCTCGGACTCGACAGCGACCGACTTGACGCTCTTGCCCAGGGGCTTGCCGGCGACGAACGCGTCGAAGGAGCCCTTGGTGAAGACCACGTCGTCGGACAGCAGCACGTCGTACGTGTTGAGCTGGTCGACGGCGACGATGTGCACGTTGGGCGCGTTGCGCAGCGACAGCCAGGTCAGGTTGTCACCCCGCTCGAGCACGACCAGGAAGCGGACCCGGTCGGAGACCGACGAGAGCGCGGCCAGGGCCGACCTGGTCGACGGCTTGTCGCCGGTGACCAGGGACTCGACCACGTGGATGCGACCGTCGCGGGCCCGGTCGGACAGCGCGCCCTTGAGCGCGGCGGCCTTCATCTTCTTGGGCGTGCGCTGGTCGTAGTCGCGCGGCTTCGGGCCGTGTACGACGCCACCGCCGGCGAACTGCGGAGCGCGGGTCGAGCCCTGACGAGCCCGGCCGGTGCCCTTCTGCTTGTACGGCTTGCGGCCACCGCCGCGAACCTCGCCGCGACGCTTGGTGCTGGCCGTGCCCTGGCGGGCGGCGGCCTGCTGGGCCACCACGACCTGGTGGATCAGGGGGATGTTGACCTCGACGTCGAAGATCTCGGCGGGCAGGTCGACCTTGAGGGTGCTCACTGAGCGGCCTCCTTCTTGGCGGCCGAGCGCAGAACCACGAGACCGCCCTTGGGGCCGGGAACGGCACCCTTGAGCAGGATCAGGCCCTTCTCGGCGTCCACGGCGTGGACCGTGACGTTCTGGGTCGTGACGGTGTCGCCACCCATCTGGCCGGACATCCGGGTACCGCGGAAGACGCGACCCGGCGTTGCGCAGGCGCCGATCGAGCCCGGCTTGCGGTGGTTGCGGTGAGCACCGTGCGAGGCGGACACACCGGAGAAGCCGTGCCGCTTCATCGTTCCGGCGAAGCCCTTTCCCTTGCTGGTGCCCGTCACGTCGATCTCGTCGCCCGCGGCGAACACCTCGGGGGACAGCTCCTGCCCCACGGTGTACGACGCCGCGTCGGCGGTGCGGATCTCGACCAGGTGGCGACGGGGCGTCACACCGGCCTTCTCGAAGTGACCGGCGCGCGGCTTGGTGACCTTGCGGCCCTCGATCTCACCGAAGCCGATCTGGATGGCGTTGTAGCCGTCGGTCTCGGGACCACGCACCTGGGTGATGACGTTGGTGCTGGCCGCGACCACGGTCAGGGGGACGATGCGGTTGTTCTCGTCCCAGGCCTGGGTCATGCCGAGCTTGGTGCCCAGCAGCCCCTTCACGTTGCGTTCGAAAGTCATGTCGGCGACCTCAGAGCTTGATCTCGATGTCGACGCCGGCAGGCAGGTCGAGACGCATGAGCGAGTCGACCGTCTTCGGCGTGGGGTCGATGATGTCGATGAGCCGCTTGTGGGTGCGCATCTCGAAGTGCTCGCGGCTGTCCTTGTACTTGTGCGGCGAGCGGATGACGCAGTAGACGTTCTTCTCGGTCGGCAACGGCACCGGGCCGGCGACCTTGGCACCCGTACGGGTGACGGTGTCCACGATCTTCCGCGCCGAGGTGTCGATCACCTCGTGGTCATAGGCCTTGAGCCTGATGCGGATCTTCTGTCCCGCCATAGGTCTCTCTCGTCCTTTACTGATGCACCGTGAGGTGCCGCGTGCTGTGCCTGTCACGACGCCGCTCCGGGTGAAGCGGCCCCGCCCTGTGCTCCATCACCCGCTCGTCCGACCCACGCGGTCGGGCGTGTCGCTCTCCAGAAGACAAAACTGGGGACGCAACACGAGACCGGGATCTCGCAAACTGTTGTTGGTGACGCCCGACGGGTTCGTCGAGCTGATCGGGTCTCCACCCTGCCTACACAGAGTCGGTGCGGCCGCACGCCAGCCACCGATCACACGTTCAGGAGACGCGATTCAGTAGTCAAGATGTGGCCGCACCCCGGATATCCCACCGGAGCAACCGGACTATCTTGTCAGAAGGTCGGGCGCTAAGCCAAATCAGGCTTTGAGGCCCTCGACGAAGGCGAGTACGGCGCGTCCGCCGGGTAGCAGCTTGCCCGTGTAGTCGGCCATCAGCTCGTAGCCGTGACCGGCTCCGCCGTCCACGAAACGGGCGCCGCAGGAGGCGGCCAGCCGCTTCGCCGAAGAGTACTCGGCCGGGCCGTCGGAGCGTGCATAGACCACCATCCCGGGCTTGGACAGCCTCCCCGCCAGGTCCTGGAGTTCGACGTCGCCCCAGGCCGCTGGCCCAGACACGTCGACCCACCCGTCGACCCGCGCGCCGCCGGCCGCCGCGATCACGGTGCTCGACCCGCCCATCGAGGCCCCCACCAGGACGACCCGCCGGGCCCGGAGCTGATGCCGGGCGTAGTCGACGGCCGCCTTCACCTGGACGGTCGGGTCCTCGTCGCTGGGGCAGGTGCTGGCGCCGTACCCGCACATGTCGAGGGCCACCGAGCTGACGCCCTGCTTGGCTGCCTGGGTCGCGAACCGCCCCCAGCCGCAGAGGCCGGAGGGACCGGTCTGGTGCAGCAGCACCATCACCGTCTTGCCGGGGTTCGTCGCCTCGAAGACGGCGAGGCTCTGCTCCCCGAGGGTGAGCTGGCGGACCGGAGCGCCGGACGGAATCATCGACGAGCAGCGCTGTAGCAGCGAGGCCGTGGGGTCCTCGCTGACGGTCGCCGTGGGCGACTGGCCTGAGTCCGTCCCGTCGTCGCTGTCGCCAGCACAGCCGGACAGCGCGAGCACCAACGCGACGCATCCCCGAGTCAGCCACTTCATGCGGAGAAACCTATGCCGCGAGACCGGCCGATCGGGGCACGAGATGACAACGATTGGGAGCCAACCCTGGCCTGGTCCGCCGACCTGACAAGATGGGGCCGATCGCAGTCCGAGACAGGGAGCAGTGCATGTCGGGAGCCGACTCGTACCCGCCGCCGGGCGGACAGTTCCCGGCGCCCGGCGAGCCCGCCCAGGCCCCCGGCCGCACGGCGTACCCCTGGACGACGGGGGCGGCGCCCGGTGGCTACGCGCCCACCTCTGCACCGCCGCCCGGCTACCTGCCTCCGCCGCACCTGCTCGCGGCCGCACACAAGCCCGGCGCCATCCCGTTGCGACCGCTCACGCTGGGCGACCTGTACGACGCGGCATTCAAGATCATCCGCTTCAACCCCAAGGCCACCGTCGGCTCGTCGGTGATCGTCACCGCGATGGCGATGCTGGTCCCCGTCATCGTGACCGGCGTCCTGTCGCTGACCGTCGGGGTGTCCTTCACCGACTTCCAGGAGCACCCCGAGCAGCTCGACACCGCCGAGGTGGCCGGGCTGGCCGGCGCGTACGGCGCCCTGATGATCGCCGGCGTGCTCCAGTGGCTCGGCATGATCTTCGTGACCGGCATGAACGCCCATGTCGCCTCGGCCGCGGCGATCGGCCACCGGCTCACCCTCGGCCAGGCCTGGGCGGCGACCCGTGGGAAGCGCTGGCGGCTGGTCGGCATGATGCTGCTGCTCTTCACGTTGACCATGCTGATCCTGCTCGTTGTGGTGCTCACGATCGTGGTGTTCGTGCAGGTCTTCCCGGTAGCGCTCGCGGTGCTGTTCGGCGTGGTGACCGGCATCGCGGCGGTCGTCGGGATGTGCTTCCTGTGGGTCCGGGTCTACTACCTCGCCGTACCCCCGCTGATGCTGGAGCCGATCGGCGTCTTCGCCGCGCTCGGCCGGGCCTGGTCGCTGACCCGCAGGCAGTTCTGGCGCACCTTCGGCATCGCGCTGCTGACCCTGCTGGTGGCCAACTTCGCCGGCGGCATGCTGACCGCGCCGATCAGCATCGTGGGCCAGGTGGTGGCGATGGCCGACCCGGCCGGCAGCGGCTTCTTCTGGCTGATGGTCAGCAACTCGCTCGCCCAGGTGCTGGCCGCGGCACTGGTGGCGCCGTTCGTCACCACGGTGACCTCGCTGCAGTACCTCGACCAGCGGATCCGCAAGGAGGCGTACGACGTCGAGCTGATGGCCCGGGTAGGGATCACCGCCTCGTGACCTTGCCCGTACTCCTAACCAACCGGCTCCTGAGCGACCCGCCTCTCGACCCCAGCGGTGACGAAGCCCGGTCCTGGCTGCGCCGGGAGCTGCTCAAGCCGGAGTACAACGACCAGAACCTCGTCCAGCGGCTGCTGCACGCCATCGAGCGGCTGCTCGACAAGGGCATCAACGCCGCCTCGGGCTCCTCGACGCTGACCACGCTCATGTCGATGCTGCTGCTGGTCGTGCTGGTGGTCGCGCTGGGGCTGCTGGTCGCCCAGGCCCGCCGGGCCGGCGCGCGGAAGGCCGAGCGCGACCACGGCGTACTCACGGACGAGAAGGTGACCGCCGACGACCTCCGGGCCCGGGCCGAGGCGGCCCTCGCCGACGGGCGGCCGGCGGATGCGCTGGTCGACGGCTTCCGCGCGCTGACCCTGCGACAGGTCGAGCAGAAGCGGCTCGAGGACCTGTCGACGACGCGCTCGGCGGCCGGGTGGCACCGGCGGCCGGGCGGGGGCCGTCATGATCTGGGCGTCCCGCAACCGCGGGTTGTTGCTGATCGTCGCCGCGATCCTCGTCGGTACGGCGGTCGGGGCGTGGCTCAACAGCCGCGGATCCCTGTACGACGACGCGCTCGACCCGGAGAACCCGCGACCCAACGGCGCCAAGGCGGTGGCCCGGGTGCTCGCCAGGCAGGGCGTGGACATCGAGATCGTGCGGTCGGCGGCGGAGTTCGAGGCCACCGACGTCTCCGAAGCGACGATCGTGGTCACCTCGACCCGTCACCTCGGCCAGAGCACCTACCGCTCACTGCTCGCGCACGCGGGCGACGCCGACGTCGTCGTGGTCAACCCCGACCCGTCGACGGCCAAGCTGTTCGCCGCGCGGTCGCGGCCCCGCGTCGTACTGCCCGACGCGCCGGTGGCGGCACAGTGCGCGGACCTGCGGCTGAGCGGGCTGACCCTCGGGGTCGACCAGGCCATCGCGTACAAGCGCTACCCCGGTTCGTGCTTCGACACCGCTCACGGCGCGATCTACACGCCGGTCGGCCGCAACCGGGCCTTCTTCGGCGCCGGCAACTCCTTCGCCAACGACGAGGTCACCCGGGAGGACAACGCGGCCGTCGCGCTGCGGCTGCTCGGGCAGGACGACCACCTGATCTGGTACGTCCCGTCGCTCGCCGACCTCCAGGCCGGCGACGAGGTGGGGCTCTCGACGCTGCTGCCGCGCTGGTTGGAGCCGGGGATCTGGCTGACCGGGTTCGTGCTGATCGGGCTGATCGTCTGGCGGGCACGGCGGCTGGGACCGCTGGTGACCGAGCCGCTGCCGGTCGCGGTCAAGGCGATCGAGACCACCCAGAGCAGGAGCCGCCTCTACCGCAAGGCCGGCGACCGGCAGCACGCCGCCGCGGCCCTGCAGGCCGCGGCCTGCGCCAGGGCCGCCGAGCGGCTCGGGCTGCCCCGCAGCGCCGGCCCTGCACGGGTTGCGGCCGACCTGGCCCGGCACACCGGACGCCCGCTCGAGCAGCTGCACGCGATGCTGCTGCCCGGAGTGGCTCCCCCGCCGAGGACCGACCGAGACCTCATCACCCTGGCCACGTCGCTGGCCGCCCTCGACGACGAGCTGAGAAAGGCACCCCGATGACTGAGTACGACCTGGAGAAGGAGCCCGCCAGCCTGTCCGCCGACTCCGCGACCGGCACTGCGACCGGCACCGCGTCCGACGACGCGGCGCGCGAGCGGCTGGTCGCCGTACGCCATGAGGTGGCGAAGGCCGTCGTCGGCCAGGACGCCGCGGTCTCGGGGCTGCTGGTCGCGCTGCTCTGCGGCGGACACGTGCTGATGGAAGGCGTGCCCGGAGTGGCCAAGACGCTCCTGGTGCGCGCCCTGGCCGGGGCTCTGGACGTCGAGACCCGGCGGGTGCAGTTCACGCCGGACCTGATGCCCGGTGACATCACCGGCTCGATGGTCATCGACAGCCACGCGGGCGAGCTGACCTTCCGGCGCGGGCCGGTGTTCACCAACCTGCTGCTGGCCGACGAGATCAACCGGACACCCCCCAAGACCCAGTCCGCGCTGCTGGAGGCGATGGAGGAGGGCCAGGTGTCGGTCGACGGTGAGTCGCGGCCGCTGCCGAAGCCGTTCCTGGTCGCCGCCACCCAGAACCCCGTCGAGTACGAAGGCACCTACCCGCTGCCCGAGGCGCAGCTCGATCGGTTCCTGCTCAAGGTGGTGTTGCCGGTGCCCGACCGGGCCAACGAGATGGAGATCCTCAAGCGGCACGCCGAGGGCTACGACCCGCAGGACGTCGCGGCTGCCGGAGTCACCGCGGTGGCCGGGCCCGACGACATCGCCGCCGGGCAGCGCGCCGTACGCCGGGTGCAGGTCGGCGAGGAGGTGTCCGGCTACATCGTCGACATCGCCCGGGCCACCCGGGAGTCGCCGTCGCTGAGCCTCGGCGTCAGCCCTCGCGGCGCGACCGCGCTGCTGCGCGCGGCGCGGGCCTGGGCCTGGCTCAACGGCCGTGACTTCGTCACGCCGGACGATGTCAAGGCGCTCGCGCACGCCACGCTGGTGCACCGGCTCGGGCTGCGCCCGGAGGCCGAGCTGGAAGGGGTCGACGTGAGCCAGGTGCTGGCCTCGGCGCTCGGCTCGGTGCCGGTGCCCCGCTAATGGCGATCACCGGCCGCTTCGTCGCGCTGCTGCTGCTTGGGCTGGTCCCGGTGCTGGTCCGGCCGAGCATGAACACGCTCTGGCTGTGGCTGCTCGTGGTCCTGGCGGTGGGGTTTCTCGACTGGCTGCTGGCCCCGCGGCCGGGTCTCCTGGCCTTCGACCGGCCGTCCGTGGGTCAGGTGCGGCAGGGCTACCCGACCTCGACCTCGCTGGTCACCCGCAACACGTCTCGCCGCCGGATCAGCGCCTGGATCCGCGACGCCTGGCAGCCGACCGCGAGCGCGACCGGCAACCGGCACCGGATCCGGCTGCGCGGCGGCGAGAGCACGACCCTGGTCACCCCCCTTCGTCCGGTACGCCGCGGCGACCTGCGCGCCGTCGGGGTGACCGTCCGCAGCTTCGGCCCGCTCGGGCTGGTGGCCCGCCAGCAGACGCGCGCGGTCGACGGTTCGGTGCGGTCGCTGCCGCCGTTCGAGTCCCGCAAGCATCTGCCCTCACGGCTGGCCCGGCTGCGCGAGCTCGACGGCCGCGCGGCAGTCCGGGTGCGCGGCCAGGGCACCGAGTTCGACTCGCTGCGTGAGTACGTCCGGGGCGACGACGTCCGCTCGATCGACTGGCGGGCCAGCGCCCGCAACCGCAATGTCGTGGTCCGCACCTGGCAGCCCGAGCGGGACCGCCGGGTGGTGCTGGTGCTCGACACCTCGCGCACCAGCGCCGGCCGGGTCGAGGACGTGCCGCGGCTCGACGCCGCCATGGACGCC
>WNGB01006078.1_pt1 | contig 23928 bp, 20 predicted proteins | sample 5400681 | NCBI WGS metagenome assembly WNGB01 (sample SAMN13153367, study PRJNA577476) | soil metagenome | isolation source: 115 cm soil or saprolite under grassland replicate 2 | place: USA:California | collected 2016-06-15
AGGCGCGGTATTCTGCCTTGCCCAGCATTTGCGAGACCTTCGTGATCGCCGCCGTCAGCGTGGTCTTGCCATGGTCTATGTGCCCCATGGTCCCCACGTTCAAGTGCGGCTTCGTTCGATCAAATTTCTGCTTCGCCATCTCTTTCTCCTTTTTAATAACAAGAATGCTATTTCAGCAACTGAGCCCACGATGGGACTTGAACCCATGACCCCGTTCTTACCAAGAACGTGCTCTACCGACTGAGCTACGTGGGCTTGATATGCTGTCTGTCCCGATTAAGGGACATACCCTTTTCACGGGAAGTGGGCAGTGAAGGATTCGAACCTCCGAAGTCTTCTGACAACTGATTTACAGTCAGTCCCCTTTGGCCACTTGGGTAACTGCCCATATTTATTTGTTTATTGCAGATTGTTGATTGCCGACCAAACAAAGTCTTCAATCAGCAATCACCAATCTTTGGAGCCGACGACGAGAATCGAACTCGTAACCGCCCGCTTACAAGGCGGGTGCTCTGCCGATTGAGCTACGTCGGCGCAGCCTTTTAAGCAGGCCGATTATACCAAAACTACGCGCATCGTCAAGTAATCGCCCATTATTACTATTGTAACTCTTCATTAAACTGCATTGAGAAACTGCCACTTGACATTAACATTCAATTTAAGTATACTTAGAACAAGTGTTCTAAAATGCCTCAGACCAAACGCTTCTCCCTGATGCTTGACGCTCTGACAGAACTGGCTGCAGAGGAAAAGACGCAAAACGCGACCTCCTCTGATTCCGTTCAAGATAGACACGCAACTACTCTACCTTCATTGAGAGAGGTCATCTCTTCTGCTGGACCTTTGCCCGGTGAAGCATTATTTCTTGGTCTGGCTGAAGATGGATTGACTGTTCTCTTAAATCTTTACGACCCTGTCCCCGGGCCGTTGCTCATCACCGGTGATTCATCTAGTGGCAAAACAGCACTACTACAAGTCATTGCTCGCGCAATAGAGTTAATGCACTCACCTGCTGAAGTGGAATTTGCAGTCATGACTGTTTCTCCAAATGACTGGAATGAACTAAGCGAAAGCCAAAATTTAGCAGGGATTTATTCAACACAAGATAACACGGTAAAAGATCTGTTGTATTCACTTGTCAGTTGGGCACATAACAACAAAGGAGATAAACAATCGGTCGTCTTGATGATTGATGATCTGGAGTCGGCAACAAAACTAAGCGACGAAGCAGAACAAAATCTGCGTTGGCTGCTCCTGCGCGGACCTAGTCGCCGTGTTTGGCCAATTATTACATTGAATGCTAGCCAGGCGAAGAACTTGAAGCCATGGCTCGGCTTCTTCCGAACACGATTGTTTGGCCATATCGAAAACACGGACGACGCAGAAATGGTAACGGGTTTATCTGATTCCCCATTCAATTATCTAATAGCCGGATCACAATTCACGATGCGTGAAGGAAAAAACTGGCTAAACTTTTGGATCCCAAAGCTTGATTAAACATTTATAGGAAAGGAGCTCCTCATGCACACTGGAATGCTTTGGTTCGACAATGACCCTCGTACTGCTCTAAATATCAAAATACAAAAAGCCATGGATTATTACCGACAAAAATATGGGCGCGTGCCCGATCTATGCCTTGTCCATCCGAGCATGATGGAAACAAATCAAAAACAGATCGAAATGGGAAAACTAACCGTTCGACCCTATCGGCCGGTATTACCCGGCCACCTTTGGATTGGCGTTGAGGACCAAAAATAATAACAGATGCGGGTGCAATCCCCGCCCGAGTCCTTTTCCTCCCTCTTCGCAGCGCCTCCCGCGGAACTGGCCCGTGGGAGGTTTTTTTTATCCAGTTGCTACCACAAATGCAATCGCATGCTCGTGTGTGTGACTCAAACTTAGAGACCAAGTATTCAATCCCAGGTCGCTAGCTATCTTTTTCGCCGCACCATGCAGAATCAATATCGGTGCTTTATTTTCATCACCGGTAACTTCGATCTCCTGCCAGCCAACATCACCTATCCCATAACCTAAAGCCTTCGATGTGGCTTCTTTGGCAGCAAAGCGTGCAGCGAGCGAGGCGCTATTATTCTTGCAATACGCCAACTCTCCAGGGGTATAAACTCGCATGAGGAAATGATCGCCGTACCGAGCAATCGTTTCCTCAATGCGGCTTATTTCAATAAGGTCAATGCCTGTTTTAAGTTGCATGGGGAATTGCAATTCCAGATTTAAGGCCCAGCCGTAGCAACAGCCAGCTTTTCAGGGTCAATATATTTCATCGCGGTTTCTACGACATCATCACGCGTTACTGCACGCACCATATCGGCGTAACGCAGATAATAATCAAGCCCAAGATCATATCGCTCAATGTTTAATAGAGCACTCGCGACACCGCCATTTGATTCAAGTGAAAGCGGCAAACGGCCAATATAATTTGCCTGGCTATCCGCGAGTTCATCGGCTGTCACTCCATTCTTCACAAAGCGCTTCAACTCTTTCACAATCAAATCCAACGCCATATTAACATTCTTCGGATTAACGCCCGCACTTACTTCCCAGGTACCTGGTCCAATCCCTGCGCTCATACTGGAATACGCGTAATAGGCCAAACCAGATTTTTCACGCACCACATCACCGATGCGACCCATCATCCCGAATTGACCTAAAACCGAATTGCCAAGTGAGGCCGCGAAGAATTCTGGATCTGTGCGACGCGGACCGACAGTACCCGCGACTAAATCGGATTGTGACTTACCGGCGATTTTGTAATGACGTTTGACAGTTTTCTTCAACGGCTTATGAGGAGGTAGAGCCGGCGCTTCTTTCTGACCTTTGACCTGCCACTCGCCTAATGCACTCTCGACCTCAGCGACGGCTTTCTTCGGTTCAATCCCTCCCACGATAATAATGACCATACCCTTCGGTCCGATATAGAGACGATGATAATCAATGATGTCTTTACGCGTAATCGCTTGAATTGTCTCAGGATATCCATCACCGGGACGGGAATAAGGATGTCCATCAAAAAGGATTTGATCGAAGATCAGTGAGGCCATATCCGACGTGTCCTGCGCGCGAACCGCAAGGCCGGTCAGCAATTGAGCACGCATTTTCTCGATTTCCCTTTTGGGAAAAGTCGGTGTACGCAAGACTTCGGAAAGCAAATTGAGGACGAGGGGCAAATCTTCCACAAGGGAACGCCCTCCAAAACTTATCGTATGGACATTTGAATCCAACCCGAGACTCGCGCCCACAGATTCAAGCTCGTTGAAAATATCATCAAACGTATGTTTTTCCGTACCTCGCATCAAGGCTGAGGAAACAAAATCTGCGAGACCAAGCTTTTCATCACTTTCATAAATACTTCCAGCTGCTAAGTACCCGCTTATGCTAATGGATGGGCTATTAAAGTTCGAGCGTGCAAGAACAGTAATGCCATTCGGCAAGACCTCGCGATAAATGTCTTTTGAGCTGGGTAATGACAAAGGTTTATTATTCAAAGTTGAAAGTTGATTTTTCTTTACCACACTATTCTCCATCATGATGAATCTACAACTCTCAACCGTTAATTGGCACATAAGTGCCAATCACCCGGGATTGTGGTTTGAAATATTCGCGCGCTACACGTTGTACGTCCTTCGGGGTGACCTTAGCCAGATTATCGAGATAATTTAAGAACCACTCGTAAGAAGCAAAAATTTCCGAATAGCCCATCCAGAAAGCCTGGTTGGTAATATTTTCGCTACTATAAGCAAAAACGGCACGCGCCTGTTTGATTGCACGAACAATTTCATTCTTGGAAACTAATTTTTCCTGGATTTTTTGTATTTCTGAATCCAAGATAGCAAGGACTTCTTCAGCCTCCCTTTTGGGGTGAAGGGTTATTGTGATGCGGTAAAGATAAGGATCAATCGTAGGTTCAGACCAGCCAGACATATCAACTGCGTACTCATTATCGATAAGCGCACGGTACAGTCGTGATGTTTTGTAGGAAAGGCCACTTGCTCCAGCTAACAGACTATCCAAAACGGCAAGGGGAAAATAATCTGGGTGCGTTGCACTAGGGAAGCGGTATACCACTTGTACATAAGTCGTCTCGCCCGGCCCTTCCATGGATAATCTTACTTCACCTTTCTGTTCAGGTTCCGGTCGCGCCAGTCGTACAGGAGCCTTTCCAGCCGGGAGTGGCTCATAAAGTTCCCTAATACGTGCCAGCATGGAACTTGTATCAAAATCTCCTGCAATTGACATCACCGCATTATTCGGCACATAGTAAGCTCGATAATGATTGTACAAATCCTCGCGTGTCATTGTGCGCAAATCGGCCATATCGCCGATGATTTCGTGATGATAAGGATGCACCCGGAAGGCAGTCTGCTGGATGGCTTCGCTCAGTCGGAAAAGCGGTTCATTCTCATTGCCCTCACGTTCTGAAATAATGACTGTTCGCTCGGATGCCACTTCTTTTTCATCAAAAATACTGTTGACCATGCGGTCGGCTTCCAAACGTAGCCCCAGATCAATTTTATCGGCAGGCAAGGTTATATAGTATTTTGTTGAGTCATGCGAAGTTGATGCATTCCATCTACCACCTTCACGTGAGATCGCTTTATCTAATACCGTCCCTGGGAATTGAGGGGTACCTTTGAATTGCATGTGTTCGGTCCAGTGAGAGATACCGGTCTTACCCGTAGGCTCATCCCGCGAACCAACGCGATACCAGATCCACGATGAAATCAGTGGCGCGGTGTGGATCTCTTTGAGCAAGACCTTCATGCCATTCTTGAGAACAGTCTCAGTATGTTTACTTATCATTAGACTCCAAATAGTTTATAAAATTGCTAAGACTAAAAATTACAGCTCTCTGGACCGCCCGACAGATTACCACATCGCTATAGAGGGAGCAATTTTATGGACAAATCCGCACACCTTCCAAATTCACTGCGCTCTTATTGATCAGACAATAATACGGTCTGACCACATCTTGTAGACCGGAAAAAGGCCTGTGTAGTTCGGTGTTTTGAAGAGCAATATCCACAGGGACAGTCAACATAACAGGCACGGTAGTATCCACTGGAACAGTCAGGTTCAACAGAACTGGCAAAACTGTCCCTTGCGGCAGGACAATCGTTGAACGCGCGCGCGTGATATTTAATCCACCGGTCTGCACGGTGACCAGGACATTATCTACCGTCACATCCTGAGTTAAAACAACATTGGTTTGCTGGTTTAGTGGCAAATCGAATTTAACCGGAATAGTACTCTGAACTGGAATTGTTGTGCTGATGTGAGCACGATCCATCAATTCAAAATTGGTGTAAAGCCCGCCGAGCAGACCATTGCCCATATTGATCAGACTGCCAAGCTGTAGGTTTCGGTAATTGAGAAACAAGCCAACTAAAAGGGCAATCAAAACTGTATTGACTAGAAGAGAGATTATTCCGGTTATGGTCCAGAAAGGAGGCCCGAGTTTTAGTCTATAACCTCTTGATTCCCCGCTCGAAGGCATCGATGCAACGGGAGCAGGCCCATTATAAATTTGAGCGACCGGTCTCCGTGGCGTAGGAGGTACGCGCGTAGTCGTCTTCTGAACCGGTGACACCTTTTGGGTCGCATCTTGAGGCAAAAAAGTGGTGTCGACTTTTTTGGGGAGTCGAGATAATGGCGATACTTTTTCCTCGATAGGCTTTTGGTCCTCACCGCCCGAAAGCAAGGCATTCATTTTACTGCGCGGTTTGTTATTCGAATCTTCAGTCATACGGCCTCCTCATCAAGCAACGTTGCTTATGCCTCTCATATGAAACTCAAGGACAATTCCTTCGATTATAGAATAAAATCAAAAAAGTCTGGATATTATCTAAGTATACATAATAATAGCATAGATATAATTACCTATGGCATTTTCGAGCCAGCAGGATAAATTACCCTGGTAGTGCAGAGTCTGAAACCTGTAAAATGGAAAAGCCGGGGAGGAACCCTGCTTGTTGGGTAGAGGGTTTTCTACTATAATTTTATTCTCTAGAGAGTATCAAGGAGGATTCGTGGCAACACAAAACACATATTTCGTAGCAGTAGTTGGTGCTGGCCCTGCCGGTCTAGTAGTCATTTTCAACCGTGATATCAAACCTGGGGGGCTGGCCGAGTACGGGATTTACCCGGTCAAGCATACAATGAAGGAGGGACTCCGCAAGCAATTCCGCCAAATATTGGAAAACCCCAACATTGATTATTATGGCAATATTACTATTGGCGCACAGGGCGATTTGAAGCTTGAAGATTTGCTCGCCCTTGGATTTCAAGCTGTTCTCGTCACTGCGGGGGCACAGGGTACAAAATGGCTCGGTTTGCCGGGCGAGGATCTTATTGGCGTGTACCATGCCAAAGATGTTGTTTATTTCTACAATAAGCTACCACCTTTCAGTAAAAGGAAGTATCGATTTGGGAAGCGCTGTGCGATCGTCGGTGCAGGAAATGTGATGGTGGATATCTCGCGTTACCTCATCCGCGAAGAAAAGGTGGACGAGGTGATAGCCGTTGTACGGCGGGGCCCTGCGGAAATCAAGTTCGATAAAAAGGAGATGGAACACGTCATCGCGAATCTGGATATCCCTGCACTAGACGCAGAAATCCAGAGAGTGACTCCGATCATGCAATCGGTTGAGCAGAACCCTCAAACTGCCCGAGAGCACATTCTGGCCGCTCTGCCGAAAGCAGAGCCCGCCAACTCTCAAACAAAATTCCGCTTCGAGTTTTTAGCATCTCCTGTTCAAATGCTTGGTGAAAATGGACTGTTAACCAAACTCGAGATTGAAGATAATACCCTTGTGCTTAAGAACGGTGAAACCAAAGCCAAAGGGACAGGCAACAAGCGAACGCTCGATGTGGAAACGGTTATCTTCGCCATTGGCGATAAGGTAGACGAAACCTTTGGTCTCCCTGTCGAGTGGAACGAGTTCGTAAAGCATGAACCGGCAAAATATCCTATGGATGGGCATTCGTATGAATGTCCTTTAGAAAGTATATTTGTTGGTGGTTGGTCGCGCAAAGCGAGTGAAGGCCTAGTCGGTTATGCCCGCAAGGATGGCACCAATGCATCCAGAGTCGTGTGGCAATACTTAGAGGCAATGGGAACTACTGCCATAAATGTTGAGACAGTGACCGCTAAAGTCAAAGGTCTTGGAAAGCCTGTTGTCACCAGGGATGATATCAAGCGACTGGAAGCGATCGAAGCTGAAGAAGCTGCAAAGCGCGGCCTGGAAGAATTCAAATTTGCGACCAATGAGGAAATGTTGCAAGCAATGGGATTGATAGAGACGGTAGAGTGACCTCACCTTGCCCAAACCCCTCTCCCATAAAGGAGAGGGGCTTTAATATAAACTATGAAACTCTCTGAGATTGAATTCCGCGCCATGCAAAGCATCTGGCGTAAATGGGGACAAAAATACTTTGAGATTCCACAATATGTCCGTATAGGTCTGGATGTAAGAGACAAAGATGTACTCGAAATCGGTTGCGGCTCAGGATATGGCGCGCTCCTGCTCAATCATTACCAGCCAAAGAGCTATATTGGGTTGGATGTGATGGATGAGCAGATTGAATTGGCATGCAAGAATTACCCGCAATATCAGTTTCTCGTCCAGGACGCGACCGATTTGAGTCAATTCTCCGAAGGAAGCAAAGATATAGTTGTCATCTTCGGGGTTTTGCATCATATCCCGGAATGGCGAAAAACTATTCGTGAAATCGCGCGTGTACTAAAGCCAGGCGGTAGCCTTTTTCTTGAAGAACCGCGCGGAAACGACATCAAGCTATTCGATTTTATATTTCGCTGGGGACATCCCAATTCGGATTTCGGCCTAAAAGCACTGGAAGAACACCTGCAATCAAGCAGTCTGCGTGTTATTAGAAAAAAGTGGACACCTCTGATGACAATGTATCACGTACAAAAATAATAGAAGACGATATTTTTAGAGAATTGTACGCATAGAAGTTAAAAAGAAAATCATACTAAGGGGCTAAATCACACCACGTGCTTTAAGTTCATCTACTTGTAATGGCGAAAAACCCAATAATTCGGTTAAGACTCTGGCTGTATGTTCACCTTTCAAAGGTGGCGGGAGAAGATATTGTACAGGCGTTTCACTCATTTTCAATGGTGAAGCGACCAAGGTCAAATCGCCTGCCATAGGATGAGTCATGTGTATTAACATCTCGCGGACTGAAACATGCTGCATAGAAAAGACTTTATCAATAGTATTGATCGGACTGCTTGGAATACCTGCCACCTCCAACGCCGATAACCAATGCGCCGCTGATTTAACTTCAAAAACAGATTGCAGGATTTGGATCAACTCTTCACGATGAACCACGCGTGCATCGTTAGTTGTGAAATGTGAGTTATCAGCCAATTCCAGTTTACCGATTAATTCACATAAACGCGCAAATTGCTTATCGTTGCCCACAGCAATCACGAAATACTCATCGCTGGCACGAAAGCTTTGGTAAGGCACAATATTTGCGTGAGCATTGCCATATCGCCTCGGCAATTCACCTGAGATCAAATAATTACTGGCTACATTTGCAAGCCAGCCAAGTTGTGAATCAAACAAAGAAATGTCGAGATATTGTCCTTTTCCTGTACGTTCGCGCGCTTGTAATGCGGCGAGAATGGCAATAATAGCATTTTGGCCTGCAAACAAATCTGCAACTGCCACACCCACTTTCATTGGCGTACCATCAGGCTGACCCGTGATGCTCATGATTCCACCCATTGCCTGGATCATCAAGTCGTAACCAGGTTGGTTGCGCAAAGGTCCGGTTTGACCAAACCCAGTGATAGAACAATAAATCAGACCAGGATTTAATTCATGTAATGTTTCATAGTCCATTGAAAAGCGTGCAAGGGTACCCGGACGAAAGTTCTCAACAAGCACATCGCATTGTTTTGCAAGATCAATCAGAATAACGCGGCCCTCTTCCGTTTTCAGGTTGATAACTATATCGCGCTTATTGCGATTAACACACAAATAATATGCACTCTCCCCGACCGCAAATGGTGGGCCCCAACCACGTGTTTCATCGCCTTCGGGCGGCTCGACCTTGATCACATCCGCACCAAGATCACCAAGAACCATCGTACAATAAGGTCCAGCAAGGACACGGCTCAAATCCAACACACGAATTCCATGCAACGGTTGCATTACAACTCCTTGTTTGCTCTGCGAATGCGTCCTACTTATTCTTATGAAACGTGATCTTTATTTTAGCAAACCACTTATGAACTCAGCAGGGACATTGGGCTTCGCGCCCGATCCACGCGTCGAGATAAACTGGGATTCATTCGGCGCGTTTGTGACGAATCCGATCTCACTGCGCCCGCGACTGCCAACTGCCCAACCAGCTTTGGTTGAGTACCGGGGCGGATTCCTGCTACATACTGGGTTGCCGAACCCTGGTTTATCAAACATTCTAAAGAAGTATTCAGCGCGTTGGGAACGATCAAATCTGTCGATCATTGTCCATCTGATGGCAGACCGACCTGAAGAAACAAAACATATGGTGCAAATGCTCGAAGGGCTCGATCATGTGATGGCTGTTGAACTCGGTTTCGCACCTTTGCTTGCGGATGATATTTTTCTGATCACCCTGGAGATGTGCTTGGGTGAACTGCCTTTAATTTTTTCTTTACCACATGAACAAGTATTATCTTTAGGTCCGCGCTTAATTCAAGAGGGTGCGGCAGCAATTAGCATTGCCGCACCACGTGGGGCTCTCACCCCTAATCCCTCTCCTAACCCTTCGACTGCGCTTACCGTTCGTGCCGCGCGCAACGACGGCACGCCGGTGCGAGACGGCAGGGCAGGCGGGAGAAGAGAAATAATTACTGGAAGGTTATATGGTCCGTCGCTTTTCCCACTTTCCTTGGAAATTGTTTACTCCGCTGCCAAACTCGGACTCCCCATCATCGGAGCAGGAGGTGTTTGGAGGGACGAGGACGCGCAGTCTATGCTATCAGCCGGGGTAATGGCCGTTCAAATGGACGCCAGTTTATGGGTCCCGCGCGACGCGCTGAACGGGACGCAGACTAGGTAGGTCTGACTGTCCATTGAAAACATAAGTTCTGACGGGTTGCCCCGTACGTTCATCGGATAATTTGGATGAACCGTACGGGGTTGCTCCTTTCAGGGATGCTTCGCGACAAACCCGTCCTGCTTTGTTTTAGGCTTCAATACCATTACAGGGATCCGCCGGTGCACAGCACGCGCTCTGTACTTTTCATAACCGGCATAGTAGGAAAGCGCCAATTGCCAGTATTTCTCGCGTTCCTCTCCTTCTGCCTCGTGTGCAATATAAGTTGCTGATTTTTCGTTAAATAAGACTTGGCACTCAGGATTTGCTTTCAAATTGTAGTACCAGCCAGGATTATGTGCGCGCCCATAATTAGAAGCAATCAGCGCGATCTTCTCACCCTCTTGTAATCTGACCAACATCGTTTTTCGTTGCTTCCCTGTTTTTGCGCCAATAGTGGTTAATTGCAGAACGGGAAGTCCGGCAAATTCAGTTACCGTATAACGATTATTTGTGAGGCGCAATAGAAGCGCGTCCACGTGGTGTAAAACAACAGCTACAAATGCTGAGACTGGTCTCGGTAATAAAAGGCGATGTAGAAAACGTTGAAAGGCATTCGGCCTGATGTTCATTTCTCCAACCATATCGTCACCGGCCCATGGTTATGGATTTCCACTTCCATATGTTCGCCGAACTTTCCAGTTTGTGTTGGAACACCATGTCCCCGTAATAGATCAATGAAGCGATTCACGAGTGGTTCCGCCACTTCGGGCAAAGCCGCGTCTGTAAAAGATGGACGCCGGCCCTTCCGTACATCTGCGTATAGTGTGAATTGAGAAACAACGATTGCTTCACCTTTCACATCCAACACAGAGAGATTGGTCTTGCCCTGTTCATCTTCAAAGATGCGCAAGTTGGCTATTTTCTCTGCAAGAAAGGCAGCTTGCTCTTCCCCATCACCATGACCGATGCCCAGTAAAATTAACAGACCCTTTCCGATTCTGGAAATGGTCTGTTTTTCCACAGTCACACTTGTTTGAGAGACACGTTGGAGTAATGCACGCATAAATGGATTCTGTTCTATGGCACCTACCGCAAATAACATTAAGGTAATTGAATAGCTTCCCTCACTTCTTGGATCGTCTTCTCAGCTATCGTTCGTGCACGTTTCGCACCATCATCTAAGACATCTTGCACATAACCGGGTTTAGACGCGAGCTCGGCACGCTTTGCGCGGAATGGTTCAAGATGACTGTTCAAGTTCTTTGCGAAGAGTTTCTTGCAGTCCACACAACCGAGAGCAGCAGAACGGCAGTCACGATTGACCATTGCAATTTCATCTGGTGAAGAGAAAAGCTTGTGCATCGTAAAGACATTGCAGACGTCTGGATTGCCAGGATCCATGCGCCTTATTCGAGCTGGATCGGTGACCATCTGCATGATTCGCTTCTCTGTCTCTTGAGGGGTGGCAGCCAGCTCGATGTGGTTATCAAGGCTCTTGCTCATCTTTTCCTTGCCATCGATGCCAATCACCTTAAGCACTTCAGTGTGTTTGACCTGTGGTTCGACCAAAACCTTTGCTTTATAACGATAATTGAAAGAACGCACGATCTCGCGCGCGAATTCAACATGGGGAGCCTGGTCAATTCCAACAGGTACAACATCCGTCTTGTAGAGCACGATATCAGCAGTCATCAACACTGGATAGCCGACGAGCCCATAATTTACATTACCGGGTTGCTGGCGAACTTTTTCCTTGAACGTCGGCAAATCGGTGAGTTTCCCAAACTGGGTAACCATGGAAAGATAGGTATGCAACTCCATGACTTCTGGGACATGTGACTGTACGAACAGGATCGACTCTTCGGGACGGATGCCGGCTGCCAGCCAGTCGAGCGTCATTTCCATTGTATTCTGCTTTAAGTTCTCCGTTGTTTCAACCGTGGTGAGCGCGTGAATATCCACGATGCAGTAGACACAATCATAATCATCCTGCAAAGCGACATAATTCTTGATCGCGCCCAGATAGTTGCCGAGATGCTGGCGTCCTGTGGGGCGCGCGCCCGAAAAAACACGACCTTTCTTTGCCATTCTCCTGTCCTTTTACGTGGACGGGATACCATCCCGCCCTACATTTATCCTTCGATGATTTTGTTGACCAAACCTACTATCTCTCCTGGCTCAGCGTGACGTTTGGTTTGGAGCTTTGAGTAGACGAGTTGCCCGTTCACACTGACCTCAAACTTGCCTCCGTCTGAGGGAATGAGCACTACCGATTCAAGGACATGCTCGAACTGCTTGAGCAGGTCATCTACCAGGCTCACGGCCCGGCCGGTGTAGTGTCAGACTGCGCAATAAATAATTTCGATTTTGAGCACAACTGCCCTCCATACATAAATGTTAGAAAATTATAACATGCTGCCCTATATTCCCTTGCCCATCACTTCCATACGCGCTATAATGCATCATGTACCGCAATGGGATAGAAGATAGTTTTTTCTTTTCTAACAAGTCAAAAATTAAAGAAGCACTATATTTTTATGCTGTTACGACACACGATGTCTCTAATGTAATGTGTAATACAAGCAAGGAGTTTTCATATGCCCGTTTATACCTATCGTTGTGAATCTTGTGGTGTCCAATTTGAGCGCCAGCAATCTTTTCACGATGCGCCTCTCAAAACCTGCCCGGAATGCCGTAAAAAGGCATTAAAGAAGGTTATCACCCCCACCAAGATCATCTTCAAAGGTTCGGGCTTTTACGCCACAGACCACAGATCCCCTTCCGGAAGCGAGAAGCGCGAAACCCAAAAGGAAGAAAAGAAAGAAGAGACCAAGACGACTTCCAAGAGCAGCGAAGCAACCGCATCCGAGTAAAATATTTTCTAATAGAAAAGCGACGCCATTCGGCGTCGTTTTTTTTATTGTGTCCTCACTTAAAACTATAAATCCGTGTTTTTGACCTCTGCTTTACGAAGACCAGATCGAACTCGTCTTGATTAAACTCGTCATTATAGATCTCTTTGAAAAACTCACCTCTATAATCACTGTTCGGCGAAAGGATAAGGTACTGGATCTTCTGTTCGAAGCAAGCTGCTGAAAAGGAAGACCAAGAATCGTTGGCCAGAGGCGGATATTCCTGGCTATATCCCCATACCCAATCTTCAGCAAAGCCTCCGATTTGCCTCGGCTGATATGGAGGCAGGCTGGGAAAATAAAAATCATAACGATCGGCGTATGCCTGCACGGGGCTATTCAGGCCGCGCGCAATCAAAACCTCTTCAATGCTCAAGAACACGTTGTGTTCATTTCTATTGACTCTTAAAACCTCCAAGTCGTGCAAAGCCCACTGAGAGAAAAAATAGGTAGACGCCACAATGATTATCAGCAATACTAGCCCCGGAATCCACGTAACCGAGCCAGATATATCTTTGACTCGGTCGATAAAAGCGATTGCGAGAAGTGCAATGGAAGAAAGATAGGGAACCATGATAATCAATGGAGCGCGCGGGCTATCTCCGAACGCCACGGGAATTGCATATAAAAAGATAACCAGAGCCGAAAACATTGCATATTTTCTAATTGCCCTCGATCGAGCAACCAAAATACAAACACAGGCAGGCAACGCGTACAACAAAAGAACTCTAAATGGCAAGATGTAGGCATTAATTACGAAGGAAGGATCGTGGCGGAAAGTTTCTAATAGGGAAAAGTTCGCAATTTCAGATGGCGAAGGGGAATAGGTCCAATCCACACCATACAATAATTTATAAATGTTGAAGTTTTGAGCAGTTTCCAGCGCGCCATGCCCAGAAAATAAATTTGCAGCAATCTGAAGTGAATATATGCCTATTAATGAAAGGACCATCCATAACCTATGATAGAAAGGTCTAATTCCTGCAATCAGAAAGAATGAAATCAAAATAGCCACAGCGCTGACTATGGCATGACTGCGCCATAATGCTGAGAGTCCCAATGAAACCCCAATAAGTATCGCGCGCGATATGGAAGTGTCTTCTGGCCGATCTGCAAGTAAATCCTTCCAGAGCAGGTAAATTGCAAAGGCAGTAAATGTTACACTGCCAATATCTGGTCCAACCGTATTGCTGTTTACAAAAAGGATGGGCACGGTCATACAAGCCACAATGGCAAAGAGTGTGGCGGGCATAGATCGAACGGACGCGACCGTACTCGAAACGGAAGCGATTAAAAGTCCGGCAAGAAGCGCATTGGTCACATATGCAAGTTGGACAACGTAACCATATGGATACTGCCCAATGAGGAAAGCATATCCAATCGGATAGAATCCGTTGTAAAGCGATTCTTTCTCTGCCCATGTAATATGGCGACCATAATACAAAACACTCCAAAAGTCGTTGCCCACCACGTGGAAGTTAGTATAAAAACCGGAAAGAAGTGTGACTCCTGCTCCAAAAATCAAGATTACAACAAAGATAAACCCCTGATGTTTCAAGAACCTGTGCATAAATGGATTATACATGGACAGATATTGATTGCGTAGATTCGAGTGAAAAACCAATTCTTTTACAAAGCTGTATAGCTTTGGAAGATAACCTTAGGTACTGGTAGAATCACATCAATATATTTCGATCATATGATTGATCAGCGATTTTGTAATTAGAGAAATCCGTGGGCAATCAGTCGTCGTATGATTTGCCTTATATAATATTGCGAGCAGAACAATAAATGGGCCAGGACAATGTCTAGTGTGTCTTCCGAGAATACTTTCAGAGACCGCATCTTTAGAGTTTTTTTGATATTCCTGGTTTTGTGCATACATATCGGTCTGATTTGGTTGGTCGTTACACAAACTCCATCGATCATCTGGCCTTTACATCACGATACTGTTTATGGGATGGGACGGGCAGAGGATTTTAATGCCATCTATCATGCAGCAGTGAATGTACAGCGTGATATAAGTCCGTATCGGAAAAACCAAGATGGCATCACCCCCTATTTTCAGGCATTTCGGTATTTGCCAATCGTCGCTATAGTTGCACAGAGCATATTGTTTCTTTCGCCTCGTACAGCCTATTTGGTTTGGGTGGCAATCTTGGAGATCTTGTTGGCATTTTTGGTCTATGGCTTTTACAAGCGTATCCAGAAGCCATTGGTGAGGGATGTAGCGTGTTTGCTTCTACTATTAAATAGTCCATATTTGCTTGAAATCCATATGGGCCAGTTTACTTTTGCCACGATTGCTTTGTGCGTGCTGACAATGCTCTTTTCGGTAGGACCATTGCTTTATGTAATAGCCATCTTATTGAAAGTTTTTCCTCTCGTGATGATCCCTGCATTTATTCGTCACCGAAATTATTGGGGGCATGGAATTCTGGCACTATTTTTTGTGTTTATTTTATCTGTACCGTATTTTGTTCAGAATCCATCAACCTGGACGGTCTTCTTCCGGCGTAATTTTATGCTCACTGGAGGTCTGGGCAGCGGGAATTATGGGTTCGTACAGCTTTTGTCTATGGTAGGGAATGACTTCACACTTAATTTTTGGATGAAGAACTGGGATATTGTTGTAAACTCATTTCGTGTGGTTTTATTCATTACCGTTGCTTTTATAGTAGTTCTTTCTAGGAACCATAATCCTATTTTAGGAGCCTGTACACTTTTGTTGACTCATTTTGTAACCTATCAGCATGTGTGGGAACACCACATGAGCGGCGTTTTAGTGATTGCGGCATTGTTACTTGTGGTATGGCAGGATCGATTAAAGTTGATCACAATTAGTTTAGTCTCAATGTTTTTATTAGCGTTGCCAACGCCCTTCGCTCTTTTTGATATTCCTAGTGCTCCTTCCCTACTTGATCCTGCAGTAAATTGGCCGCGTTATGCGTCTTATCTTATTCTTCTACCAAAGGTTATCCCTGTCCTTGTCTTGTTCCTCTTTTGTATGCTCGATTTGTGCAAAGAAGGGTTGGAGTCTCCACTTCGAGTGATCGCAAACGCTGGTCATCTCTCTTCCAGCAGAACCCTAAGAGCAAGTTAGCCATTTACTGGAAGAGGACTTAAGCATAGAATATGAATATACGTTCAAAGCTTTTGCTGGGGATCATTTCCATCCTGCTGGTCCTGTTTATATTCTGGATAATATTACAGAATGCCTGGATCAGTGACGACGCCTACATCACGTTTCGTGTGATCGAAAATTTTATCGCCGGGTACGGCCCTAACTTTAATATTGGAGAAAGAGTGCAAGTATTTACACATCCTTTGTGGATGGTTCTGCTTGCAGGGGAATACTATGTTTTTAGACACCTTCCTTTTGTCAATTTCATCCCGTTGCAATTGTATTATCTTACGACATTTACTTCTCTCTTTCTTTCTTTTCTGACAGTCGTTCTCTTGGTATGGAAAGTCGCTCCAAATTGGATATCAGCTATTGTAGGCTTGACCATATTAACATTCTCCAGATCCTTCATCCATTACTCAACTTCCGGATTGGAAAACCCACTCAGTCATCTGATCCTGGTTCTTTTCCTTTACTTTATCCTTGTAACGCCAAAGAGAACATTTCTAATATCCCTCCTGGCTGGTTTGGGAATACTAACCCGGCAAGATTATCTTCTCTTGTTCCTCCCTTGTCTCCTATATCTTGTTATATCCTCAAACGATAAAAAGCGGGTTTTGCTAGATATACTTGCAGGGCTTTCTCCAGTGTTGTTGTGGGAAATTTTTTCTGTTTTTTATTATGGCTTTCCATTCCCCAATACTGCTTATGCAAAACTTAATACTAATCTAGATCGCTTTACTCTTCTAAAGAGTGGATATATATATTTTCAAGATTTATTGGTCCGCGATCGAATTACATTTCTAGTAATTATGTTCGCAGTGGCGGTTTCGCTCGTGTCCAAAAACAAGGAAAGACAATTAATTGCAACTGGCCTTATCCTTTATCTTGCTTACATCTTATGGATTGGGGGTGACTTTATGAGTGGAAGATTCTTTTCTGCACCGCTGATTCTTTGCGTTGGCTTGCTTATAACAGAGGATAAGCTATACCCGTCAGCCTATACCTGGATTGCAGTGGCTGTTATATTGATCGGGCTTACATCACCAAATCCAACTATCCTTCAGGACCCTCGTATTGGCATAGAAAAACGCTCCGTTTTTATCTTTAAAGACCAGGTTACGGACGAGAGAGCCTATTACTACCCACGAACAGGTCTCTTGATTCCGAATAAAATTTTTATCGAAAAACGATTCCCTCGACCGGAAAATTGGGTATTTGACCCCACTCAATATCAAGTCAAAATGCTGAATGACCTGGGTATGAAAGGTTATAGTGCCGGTCCAAACGTCCATGTATTCGATTTTTATGCCTTATCCGATCCCTTGCTGGCGCGTCTTCCCAGCAATCCTGATACCTCAACGATTGGCCACTTTGCCCGCGCACTTCCCCTGGGCTATATTGAAACTCTTATCAGTGGTAAAAATCAGATAGCCGATCAAAATCTAGCAACTTATTACGATAAATTGCATCTCATCATCAGCGGGGAATTATTTGATCCGAAGCGGCTTAGGGAGATCGTTAACATGAATCTCGGAAAATATGATCACCTGATTGCTGAATATACGCGCAGAAACTCTCAGCAATAAAAATTTCTGGATTACACGTAAACGCTGTGCAATCCAGAAGCGATTTGGAAGACAAATCAAATTGAATTAGAGCCGACAATATTGTTCACTCACGACGCTGGTAAAGTGCGGCGTGCCATCCTTTGCATCCATGCGAGCGCAACAGCAAAAGGGATTATTGCAACCACAGCGCTCACATATGCCATTACATTGTAGCCAAGCGCGGCAAAGATAAAACCGCTGCCTAAACTTCCCACCGCAGAAGCCAAGCCAATGAGCAGATCATTTGTGCCTTGCGTACGTGCGCGTTCCTCAGGCGAAAGTTGATCTGCAAGCAAAGTCGAACCACCTACATAACAAAAGTTCCAGCCAAGCCCAAGCAAGAACAATGCTACACCAAGCGGAAGGACATCCGGAGATATCGTCGCAGCAAAACATGCAAGAATAAGCGTGGCTGAGCCAATGATGATCACCGGACCACGTCCTAATTTATCAGCAAGCCTACCGGAAAGAATTGAAAACGCGTACATGCCAAATGTATGAGAAGAAATCACGATGGAAATATCGCCGAGACCATGATTGTGACCGCGCATGTGCAATGAGGTGATGACCATAACTAGCACCATGACCATTTGACCCAATACCATGCTAAGGAGCGCGACCATCGATGCAGGCTGCCGAAAAATCTCAAGAACGCCTCGCGCGGGGCCCGAACTTGCTACCGTTTCAGGAAATTGAATCGCCACCTCGCGACCAATCTCACGTGGATCAGGTCGCAGACCGAAGAATACAACTACTGCTGCGATTACGAAGAGAGCGATGCTCACTAAATAGGCTCCTGCCAATTCATTCCCCACGAACGGTCTAATAAAATCTCCTGCTGGCCCAGCAACAAACGGCCCAACGACTGAGCCAATCGTTCCACCAATGACCACGTTTGAAATTGCACGCCCGCGATTCTCGGGGAGGTTCACTTCTGCCGCCGCGAAACGACTAAGTTGAACTGCTGCATTCGCTATTCCCATAAAGACCATACCCAAAAGAAAGATCATAAACGAAGATCCAGCAATGGCAAAGAATGCTATGCCCGAACCAATTGCACCTAAGATCAATCCTGTCACCAATCCTCCGCGCCGTCCGATCGCATCAAAGACGTATCCCCAGCCAAATGAAGCCAGCGCGCCGCCAAGAAGATAAACTGCACTAGGTACACCTGCCCAATCGGCGTGATTAGTGAGTTCCTTGCCAACGATTGCATTTAATGTTGTCGCAGCGATAAAACCTGCAGAGGCAAGGGATTGTTGTGCAAAAAGAATGGCTGTTATTTTACTAGCGAGGCGAGAAAGATTTTTCATTTGATATTTACGCGGAATACGGACTTCAGTCCGCTATTTTACAACAAAAAGGGACTGAAGTCCGCACTCTATGGAGAAATTTGTACACTTGATTAAAGGGTGACCCCAAGCAAAAGGGATCACCCTTCATATTTATTTTGAACTCACTACCCTAGCTCTCCGCTTCTTCCTTCACTGGTAAATTTTCATCACGCCCCAGCGCATCCATCACAGCAACCGAAGCGATTTGTACAATCGCGTTGACGTCATCACCGGTCTGTAGGACGTGCACTGGTGCACCCATACCGAGCAGGATCGGACCAATCGCCTTGGCTTTGCCAAGACGAGCCAATAATTTATACGCGATGTTAGCCGATTCAAGCGATGGGAATACCAGCACGTTCGCATCTTTCACTGCGCTGAATGGATAACGTTCATCCACAATTTCGGGAACAACCGCAGTGTCGGCTTGCATTTCACCATCATAAACGAAATGGGGGCAGCGCTCCTTCACAAGCTTCACTGCCTCACGCACTTTATCTGAAAGTGGATGGGGAGTAGAACCAAAATTCGAGAACGAGAGGAAGGCTACGCGCGGCTCGAGTTCGAGTTGCTTGGCAAAAGTCGCGGCGAGACAGGCAATCTCCGCCAAATCTTCGGCACTCGGGTCAATGTTGACAGTGGCATCTGTGAACAAGTACACGCGGTCTTCCACGATCATGATGTAGACGCCCGCGGCGCGCGTAGCATTTTTTGCTGTGTGATGGATTTGTAGAGCAGGGCGAATCACATCCGGATAGTCATACGTCAGTCCGCTGACGAATGCATCTGCATCACCCATCTTGACCATCATCGAGCCGAGCACGTTTGGTTCACGCACTTTCTTGCGTGCATCATTCACTGTCACACCTTTACGGCTGCGCATCTCGTAGTAACAATCAGCATATTTGCCATTGCCTTGGAAATTGGCGGGATCAACGATTTCCGGCTTATAAGTGAGGCCCAAATTGCTAAGCTGTTGCTCGATGACTTGGGGATGCCCGATAAGGATAGGGGTAGCAATCCCCTCTTCCTTAATCTGGTATGCGGCGCGGATAACTTTCTGTTCTTCGCCTTCAGCAAAAACCACGCGCTTCTTTCCACCTGAGGAGCGGGCCTTGTTCTGGAAGAAGTAACGTACCTGCTCGCCTTTGCCTTGACGATAGGCCAGTTGCTGGCGATATTCATGAATATCAATCTGTTTGCGCGCGACTCCGGTCTTCATTGCCATGTCAGCGACAGCTGGCGCTTCCCACAACAGCACGCGAGGATCGAGTGCTTTAGGAATGATGTAATCGGGTCCAAATCTCAAGCTTTCTAACCCATAGGCGCGCAAGACCGAATCGGGTACATCTTCTTTCGTGAGGGCAGCTAGTGCATGTGAGGCAGCAAACTTCATTTCATCGTTGATCGCGCGGGCACGCACATCCAATGCACCGCGGAAAATGAACGGGAAACCCAATACATTGTTAATCTGATTTGTATAATCCGAGCGACCCGTGGCAATAATGAGGTCCTCACGGGCTTCTTTTGCCAGGTCAGGATTAATTTCGGGGTCTGGGTTTGCCATCGCAAACACAATGGGATCTTTCGCCATCGACTTGACCATATCCGGAGTCAACACATTTGCAACAGATAGGCCATAGAATACGTCCGCGCCGCGCACTGCATCGGCTAGCGTCCGGGCATCGGTGTCCAGAACGAAACGTTGTTTGTATTTGTTCAGGTCGGTGCGTCCCGTGTGAACTACACCTTTTGAGTCCACAAGCATGATGTTCTCACGCTTCACACCCCAGCGGATAGCTAGTTCCGCGCAAGAAATAGCTGAGGCACCCGCGCCAGATATGACGAGACGAACATCTTCGTGCTTCTTACCTACAATTTCGAGAGCATTAGCCAGACCCGCGGACGAGATAATAGCAGTACCATGCTGGTCATCGTGGAAGACGGGGATATCGAGCATTTTCTTGAGTTCTTCTTCGATGTAGAAGCACTCAGGCGCTTTGATATCTTCAAGATTGATACCACCAAAGGTCGGTGAAATAGCAGCCACCACTTTGATGATTTCATCCGGGTCATGGCTATTGACTTCGATATCGAACACGTCCACATCTGCGAACTTTTTGAACAGTACACCTTTGCCTTCCATAACGGGCTTACCGGCCAGCGCGCCGCGGTCGCCAAGACCAAGAATCGCCGTGCCGTTGCTGATAACAGCGACAAGGTTACCCTTCGATGTGTATTCATAAGCCAGTTCGGCATCCTTCTCGATCTCCAAAACTGGCACCGCCACGCCAGGGGTATACGCCAGACTCAGATCGCGCTGGGTATCCATAGGCTTGGTGGGGATAACTGCAATCTTGCCAGGAATGCCTTTTAGGCGGTGATATTCAAGAGCATCTTCCCGTGTGATTTTAGCCATACTGCCTCCTGTGAAAGGTTCATTCTACCCGACCCCCTAAATTATTGCACAACTTTAAAGTTTCACCTAGTTCCATTTGTCACGACTTAGATACCTGCTATTACCCCGCCACTATAAAAAAGTTATGTTAACAAAATTTTAATTTTCAAGTATAATCAGGTGAATTAGCAAGGATTTGTAAAGAATACTTCTGCCGCCCTCGCGGCCTGGCTTGTAAACTTACTCTGGATAAATCGTGCACGAACCTCCCCCTGTAATGGGAGTTTTTTTGGGAAGTCTTTTTAAGATGATATTTTTGAGAAAAAAACTGACTTCACCACCGTAAATTGTGCCGAACGTGATGTAAAACTTGTCACGATAATTTGACCTATTCCTCATCTGCTTCCCTCTTTGGGAACGATGTATGTTAGACCAGGAAACTGGTCAGCCAACCCAGATGATTTTCACAGCCGAGGCCGAGAGATCGGGTTTCTCGGCTGTTTTGTTTAACTGTGGAGTCCGACAGCTTGCTGTTGGAAAGTGCAGAGCATACCCTAACGGGCACACGAGCTCCTGCACTCCAAATTATGAAGAAAATTACTGCTATCGAAGTACAAAAGAATAGTCCCAGTCGAGTGAATATTTACCTCGACGGGGAATTTGCCTTGGGTCTGGCTCGCATAACAGCCGCCTGGTTGAAAATAGGCCAGGAATTGAGTGATGAAAAAATCGCTACATTGCAAGCTGAGGATCTTCGTGAACGGGCATATCAACAAGCCATGCTTTACCTGAGTTACCGAGATCGCTCCGAAGCAGAGATAAGAAAGAACCTGCGCAAGCACGAAATTCCAGACGAAGTCATCGAGGGAACTCTTGAGAGACTACGTGAGGCCAGGCTTGCAGATGATAATCAATTTGCTCGAGCGTGGGTGGAAAACAGAAATACTTTTCGCCCTCGCAGTCGCCGTGCACTGGCTATGGAGCTACGCCAAAAAGGACTTGATGAAGAAACTGTCCACTCTGCAGTGGCAGGTGTGGATGAAGAAGCCCTGGCGTACAATGCGGCCCATAAAAGGGTCAACAGGCTCAAAGGTCTGGAATGGAACGAATTCCGGAAAAAGCTTTCTGAGTTTTTAGCTCGTCGCGGCTTCCCATATACCATTATCGCGCCGACCGTCACCAAAGTTTGGAACGAGGCGCATGAAGAAAAACATTTTGAGGATGAGGATATCCTATGAACCCAATTATTAATCTCATCGTAGATGTGCTGGTGCTGATCGTGGGGCTTGCTGCCGGTTATTTTTTCCGTCGCTACCAGGCAGAGCAAGTTGCCAAAGCCCGGCAGGAAAAAGCCGATAACATTTTGAAGATTGCGAACGAACAAGCTCGTTTGATCGAAAGCCAGGCACGCGATAGTGCGACAAAAATAGTCCAGGCCGCTGAAGCAGAAATCAAAGAACGCCGCATCGAACTGAACAAGGAAACGGACCGGCTCGACAAACGTCGCACTGAGTTGGAAAACCGAATTGAGAAGCTTGAACAACGCGAACAAGCTATAAACAAACGTCAGTCACAAGTGGATAAACGCGGCAACGAAATTGACAAACTTTACGAAGAACAAATGAAGAAACTTGAATATATCGCGCAGATGTCACAGGACGACGCGCGTAAAGATTTGTTCGCTGCCGTTGAAAAAGAAGCGCGGGGAGATATGGCACGCATCATCCGCCAGATTGAGACTGAGGCACGTGAAGAAGGTGAAAAGCGCGCCCGTAAATTGATTGCGGACGCGATCCAACGCGTGGCTTCCGAGCACGTAGCCGAGGTGACACGCGCAGTTGTCACCCTCCCCAATGAAGAGATGAAGGGCCGCATCGTTGGTCGCAATGGACGCAACATCAAAGCTTTTGAGCAGGCCGCAGGGGTGGATGTAATTGTGGACGATACACCCGATTCCGTCACTGTCTCTTGCTTCGACTCGGTCCGACGAGAAATTGGCCGCCGTGCTTTGAACCGCCTGATTCTTGATGGTCGCATTCACCCCGCCCACATCGAAAAGATCGTGGAAGATGAAACCAAAGCTGTTGAGAAAGTCATTAACGAAGCAGGTGAACAGGCCGCTTTCGACGCCAGTATCGCGGGTCTGCATCCCGAAGTCCTGCGCATGATGGGACGTTTGAAATTCCGTACATCTTATGGACAGAACCAACTTGCACATGCTGTGGAAGTCGCCAAGCTGTCAGGCATTCTTGCTGCGGAAATTGGCGCAAATGTGGAATGGTCCAAACAAGGTGGCTTCCTTCATGATATCGGCAAAGCAATGGATCATAATCAGGATGGCACACACGCCAGTCTTGGTGCTGAATTCTGCAAGCGTTATGGTGTGCACCCTATTGTAGTCAACGCGATTGCCTCCCACCACCATGAAGTGGATCAGGATACGGTCGAGGCAGTGATCGCCGAATCAGCAGATGCT
>WNGB01003689.1_pt1 | contig 23926 bp, 23 predicted proteins | sample 5400681 | NCBI WGS metagenome assembly WNGB01 (sample SAMN13153367, study PRJNA577476) | soil metagenome | isolation source: 115 cm soil or saprolite under grassland replicate 2 | place: USA:California | collected 2016-06-15
TGTCGTTCAGGAAGAATTTCGGCCTGTGCCGCACCTGCTCGAAACCATCGCGCAATGTGCCGACCGGATTCGGCGCGTGGAATGTGCCCTCGCGCTCCCAGCGGTCCTGCCAGGCTCGCTCGATGCGCCCAGCCAGCGCGGCGGTATACCGGAATGGTGGGACTTCCTCGGGCTCGGTCATGAGTGCTCCTTGTCGCTCGCCAGTCGCCGGGGATGGCCGCGCTGACCGTGCCGACGTCAGCGCGGCCAGATAAGGAGCAGAGAAACCGAGCCACTCATGACCAAGATGATAGCCCATAGACAGTGGACAAGGTAGAAATGACGGCGTTGCCGGAGTGAGCTCACCGGCCGGCCCGGTGGCGCGCTCGGCCAGGTAGTCGGTGTGCAAGGCCATGCCGCGCACCGCCCAGACCTCCATTTCTGGGGGGTCTGCGGGGGGCCTGGGTGCCCCGCAGTCCTCAGGTGGCGCACTGGCCGACGCCGACCTCGGCGCGGCGGGAGCCGAGCTGGTTGAGGACGGTTTGCAGCTCGCTGGCGGTCAGCGCGTACCCCTCGTTGGGGTCCACCGTCGAGGCGGCGAACACCACCCCAAGGGGGCGTCCGGAGCGGTCCACCACCGGCCCGCCGCTGTCGCCCTTGCGGACCCGGGCCCGGAGCACGTAGATCTCGCGGCGGACCAGCGAGGAGGAGTAGATGTCGCGTCCCACCGCCGCGGTGCGCGCGACGACCTTGGCGCCCACGACGACCTCGCCACCGCCGCCGGGGTAGCCCACCACCGCGCCGTTGGTCCCCAGGCGCACCGACGCCTGCAGGGTCAGGGGCCGGATCCGCAGGCCCGGCACGTCCAGAAGGGCCACGTCGCGCCTGGGGTCGAACCAGACCACCGTGGCGGCGAAGCGCCCGCCGCCCGCGGTGAGGACGCGGTGGCGGCCGGTACCGGCCACGACGTGCGCGTTGGTGACCACGAGCTGGTCGTCCACGGGGAAGCCGCTGCCGAACAGTAGGCCGCCGCAGCCCTCGCTCTGGATCTGCACGGTGGCGGCCGCGGCGCGCCGGATCCCAGGGGTGGCGCCGGCGGCCGGCGGCACCCCGCCGGTCGTGGACGGGCGCAGGTTGGCGAAGGCGTCCGGGAACGGCGAGCGAGCGAGCAGCCCGCGCAGCTGCGCCAGCGCGGCGGGCGGCCGCGGCGCGAAGCGGTCGAGGGTCCGCAGCACGGCCGAGTCGCTGACGGCCCGCGCCACCGGTGAGAACGGCACGCTGCCCAGCGTCAGGCCGACGAACCACATGGCGATCGCGGTCATGGCGATCGCGGCCACGGCGCCGCCGATGGCGTCCAGCCCGCCGGCGACCCTGCCCGTGAGGGCGGAGCGGAGCTGGGCCCCGAGGCGCGTCGCCAGGCTGTGACACACGGCAGCGACCAGGAAGAACACCACGATGCCGACCAGCAGCCGGCGCAGGGAGTCCTCGGCCGAGATGAACAGCCCCACCCGGGTCGCCGCCCAGGCGCCGAGCGCCAGCCCGAGCAGCAGACCCGCATAGCCGAGGACCACCACCGCGAACCCCCGCCTGTAGCCGCTCACGGCGGCGAGCACGAGCAGAAGCACGAGCAGGAGGTCGATCGCGTGCAGGTCCATCGCGGTGCCGTGCCTCCATGCTCGCTAGGTGGTGCGATTCGGGCGCCTCGCCACGCGCGGGGCGCGTGGCCGAGCCGTGCTCCCACCCTAACCGAGCACGGCGAGGAAAGGGCCGCCGCGTGCGGATCTGTGGATGATCCGTAGGGGATCTGTGGAGGAATTGAGATGACCGCCCCCGGGCCGCCGGGTGGTTCGCTAATCCGGACGGGCGCGCGTTGTTCCGTGCTCCCCAGACGGCTGACACCTGCTGGGCTGACGTGCGGCTGCCGGACGGCAGCATCCGTGCCTGCGGCCGCCCGGAGGCGAACAGCCTGGGCCTGTGCGCGGAGCACCGCCTGGAGCTGTTCGGGCTCGACGCGTAGGCGCGGGCGCCTCGCCGGCGGCACCTCGGAATCTCCCGGTCCGCACCCCGGGTTGTACCCTCAGGTGAACCGCGATGGAGGAATGAGAGGCAGACAGGCATGGCAACTGAGAAGGCCATATTCGCGGCGGGGTGCTTCTGGGGTGTCGAGGCGGCGTTCCGGCAGGTCTCTGGGGTGGTGGACGTGATCTCCGGCTACTCCGGCGGGCACAGCGAGCATCCCAGCTACCGGGAGGTGTGCGGCGGCCGCACCGGGCACGCCGAGGCGGTCCAGGTCGAGTTCGACCCGTCCAAGGTGTCGTACCAGCGCCCGCTGGAGGTCCTCTGGGGGATCCACGACCCGACCCAGCTCAACCGCCAGGGCCCGGACATCGGCACGCAGTACCGCTCGGCCATCTTCTACCTCACGCCCGAGCAGGAGGCCGCCGCCCGCGACTCGAAGGAGCGGGCGCGGGCGCACTTCGACCGCCCGATCGCGACCGAGATCACCCCGGCCTCCACCTTCTGGCCGGCCGAGGACTACCACCAGCGCTATTTCGAGAAGCACGGCATGGTGGGCTGCGCGATACCGCCCGAGCGCTCCGAGGGGCTCCGGAGCGAGGACGAGCGCAGCGTCAGCCCGCCGATCTCGGGGTAGCGGCGGCAATGGCACGGCTGCTGTTCCACTGCTCGCATGGGCGCGACGACCCGGAGCGGGCGATCGTGCCGTTCGTCGCCGCCAACGTGGCCGTCGCCTCTGGCCAGGAGGCGGTCGTGCTGCTCACCATCGAGGGGGCCTGGCTCTGCAAGCGCGGCTACGCCGACGAGGTCGAGCTGGAGGGCTTCCCGAAGCTGGCGGAGCTGGTCGCGGACTTCGTGGACGCCGGCGGGCAGATCTGGGGCTGCAGCGCCTGCACGACCCCGCGTGGCATCAGCGAGGACGACCTCGTCCCGGGCGCGCGGATCGTCGGCGCCGCCGCGATCGTCGAGGCGGTCGCCGACGGCGCCACCCCGGTGGCGCTGGGCTGACCGCCGCTCAGGCGCCCTGCGCGGCTGCGTCCCGGCCGCGCAGGGCGACCTCCGCGGGCGTGACGACCGCGCCGCAGCGGGTGCAGGTCGAGCGGGTGTGGACCCGGCCGCCGCAGCCGCTGTGGACGGCTGTCGCCGAGGACGGCTCGCCGTAGTGGCGCAGCCCCCAGGTGGCCAGCGCCGCGAGCACCGGGGCGAGGTCACGGCCCTTTTCGGTGAGGCGGTAGGCGCGGTCCTCGGGGTGGCGGTAGATGATCTGCTCGTCCTCGAGCAGCCGCAGCCGCTCGGCGAGCAGGTTCGACGGGATGCCGGGAAGCGCGCGCTCCAGCTCGGCGTAGCGGGCGCAGCCGAGCAGCAGCTCGCGGATGAGCAGCAGGGTCCAGCGGTCGCCGGTCACCTCCAGCGCCCGAGCGACCGGGCCGGGCAATGCGTAACGCTTGGACATGCCGGCAACGTACCATGCCGCCCTCGCTTCCTGGTCAGGGGCCGGGTGGCCGTCCTTGCCGCGCCTGTGGGCACGTTGCCGCGCGACGCGGCCTGAAGCACCCGAGATGTCCGAGTTCTGTGCCCGCCTGCGCGGCAAGGACCCCGCCTGCGCGGCAAGGACCCCACACGCGCGGCAAGGACCCACCCCCGCGGGCGCGGCAAGGACCCCACTGGCGCGGCAACGTCTCACCCTGAGTCGACGGAATCGCTTGACTTTTTGCAGTGAAGTGGTGACCCTGCTCGCATGTCCGCGATCACGGTCACCGCGTCCACACCCACCGACGTGCTCATGGCTGCGGCCCGCCGCATCCGCGCCGAGCGCCACGGAACCCGGATCACCTACTCGCCCAAGGTCTTCATCCCCCTCACCATGCTGTGCCGCGACCACTGCGGCTACTGCACCTTCTCCAAGCCCCCGAGCAGGGACACCGCGCCGTTCCTGTCACCGGAGCGGGTCCTCGAGATCGCCAGGGCCGGCGCCGCGGCCGGCTGCCACGAGGCGCTGTTCACCCTCGGTGAGCGTCCGGAGGAGCGCTACCCGGTGGCGCGCGAGGCGCTGGCGGCGTCTGGCCACGACTCCACCATCGACTACCTGGTCGAGGCGTGCCGCCTGGTGGTCGCCGAGACCGGCCTGCTGCCCCACGCCAACGCGGGCGCGCTCTCCGGCGACGAGATGGCCAGGCTGCGGCCCGTCACCGCCAGCCAGGGGACCATGCTCGAGTCCCTGTCCGAGCGGCTGCTGGCGCGTGGCGGCCCGCACTTCGGCTGCGAGACCAAGCTGCCCGCCCGCCGGCTCGCCACCCTCGAGGCGGCCGGGGAGCTGCGCATCCCGTTCACCACCGGTGTGCTGGTCGGCATCGGCGAGCGCCGCGCGGAGCGGCTGGAGGCACTGGCCGCGATCGACGCGGCCCACCGCCGTCACGGTCACGTGCAGGAGGTCATCGTCCAGAACTTCCGCCCCAAGCCCGGCACGGCCATGGCGGAGGTGCCCGCGCCCCCGCTCGAGGAGTACCTCTGGACGATCGCCGCCGCCCGCGTGCTGCTCCACCCGGACATCCACCTGCAGGCGCCGCCGAACCTGACCGAGGACTTCGGCGCGCTGCTGGAGGCGGGCATCGACGACTGGGGCGGCGTCAGCCCGGTCACCGCCGACCACGTCAACCCGGAGCGGCCCTGGCCCGCGCTGGAGCGCCTGCGCGAGGTCACCGAGGACGCCGGCTTCGCGCTCGCCCCGCGCCTGACGATCTACCCGGAGATGGCCGCCGAGCCGGAGCGCTGGCTCGACGAGGCGATGCGCTTCCCCGTGCTGGACCGCGCCGACGCCGAGGGGCTCGCGCGCGACGCGGTCTGGTCCGCCGGCGACCTGGAGTCGCCGCCCTCGCTGATCCCGGCGCCGAGCCCCACGCCGACGCCCACCGCCGGCGGGCGTGTCGGCGAGGTGCTGACCGGCGTCCTTGCCGGCCAGCAGCCGGGCGAGGACGAGCTGGTCGCGCTGTTCGGGGCCCGTGGCCCGGAGCTGCGCGCGGTCGCCGAGGTGGCCGACGAGCTGCGCGGCCGGGCGGTCGGCGAGGTCGTCACCTTCGTCCGCAACCGCAACATCAACTACACCAACGTCTGCACCTTCCGCTGCCGCTTCTGCGCCTTCTCCAAGGGGCCGCTCAGCCTGAACCTGCGCGGCGCGCCGTACCTGCTCGACCTCGAGGAGGTCGCGCGGCGGGTGGTGGAGGCCCATGCGCGTGGGGCCACCGAGGTCACGCTCCAGGGCGGCATCCATCCGAGCTTCGACGGCGACTACTACATTCACGTCGCGCGCGCGGTGAAGGCGGCAGTGCCCGAGATGCACGTGCACGGCTTCACCGCCCTCGAGGTCCACGAGGGCGCCCGCCGCCTGGGCGAGCCGCTGCGGGACTACCTGCTGCGGCTCAAGGAGGTCGGGCTGGGCAGCCTGCCGGGCACCGCCGCGGAGATCCTCGACGACGAGGTCCGGGCGGTGATCTGCCCGGACAAGGTCACCACCGACGAGTGGCTCGAGGTGCACCGCACAGCGCACTCCGTCGGGCTGCGCTCCAATATCACCATCATGTTCGGGCACGTCGAGCACCCCAGGCACTGGGCCCGCCACCTGCTGCGCACCCGCGCGCTGCAGGCGGAGACGGGAGGCTTCACCGAGTTCGTGCCGCTGCCGTTCGTGCACATGGGCGCGCCGATCTACCTCAAGCGCCAGTCGCGGCCGGGACCCACCTTCCGCGAGGCGATGCTGATCCACGCGGTCGGGCGCATCGCCTACCACGGCCTGATCGACAACATCCAGGTCTCGTGGGTGAAGATGGGCGGGGAGGGGGCCCGCCAGGCGCTGCTGGCGGGCGTCAACGACCTGGGCGGGACGCTGATGGACGAGAACATCAGCCGCGCCGCCGGCGCCAGCCACGGGCAGATGATGGAGGTCGACGAGTTCCGCGCCATCGTCGAGCCTCTCGGCCGCCGGCTGGAGCAGCGCACGACCCTGTACGGCCGCACCCACACCGAGCCGGTCTCCATCGCCTGAGCCGCGTCGCCGCGGCGGGCTCGTCGCGGCGGCCCGGCCCGACGGTCGGTGGCGGGCGCTACCCTTCCTCGCCCGCCTCCAGCTCGGTGAGGTGCCGCTCGCCCTCCTCGAGGGCCTCCCGCGCCGTCCATGCCTCCGCCTCGGCCTCGCTGGCGCGCTCGGCCGTCACCCGTGCGCGGCGCGCGATCCGCCGCGCGCGGTCCTTGGCCTCCTCGGCCTCCGCGCGGGCCTCGTCAGCGGCGCGCCGGGCCTCGTCGGCGGCGCGGCGCGCCGTCCGCGCCTCGTCCGCCAGCCGCGCGGAGGTTTCCTCGGCGGTGTCCGCCTCCCGCTCCGCCCGCTCGGCGGCCTCCCGGTCCGCGGCGGCGGCGCGCGCCGTTTCCCTGGCCTGGCGTCGCAGGTCGTCAACGCGGCGGCGGGCGGCCTGGAGCTCGCGCCTGCGGGCGGCGTCGGCCCGCGGGCGACCGCGGGCCGACGGCTTGGCGGGCTCGGACGGTGCCTTGGAAGCGGCAGGCGGCGCCCGCTGCAGCAGCTCCAGCCCGCTGACGTCCCCGAACCCGGCCGGCGCCGCAAGCTCCCGCGCGAGCGTGCCGTGCCTGACCGCGGCGGCCGCCTGCGCGTCCACCGACGCCGCCTCGAAGCTCGCGGCGATCGCGTCCCGGTGCGGATCCGGCGGCCGCCCCGCCTCCACCAGCACCTCGACGGCGGCCCCCAGCAGGCGATCCAGCAGCTTCCGGCGCTCGGCGGCCGCCGCCCGCAGGCCGGGGTCGCGCAGGCCCGAGAGCGCGCGCCGCTGCGCCTGGCGCAGCCCGTCGCCCGCCTCGACCAGCTTGGCGACCAGCTCCGGGTGCCTGCGCGACGCCTGGTTCACCGCCCACGCGGCAACCGTGGGCCGGCGCAGCCCGCGCACCCGCTCGGCGGCGGCCCGGTCGCCGCTCTCGCGCAGGCGCCGCCCAAGCTCGTCCCTGGCGGCGACGAACCCCTCCGGCGGCAGCTCGTAGAGCCGCCCGATCTCGGCATTCACCTCCACCAGCGCAGCCTCCAGCTCAGAGGGCAGCCAAGTGTTACCCTCCCGCCATGCCTGAACCGCCATGGTGGCAGGTGGGCAACGAGCCCGACTACCGATACAGCCTCGCCAACGAGCGGACGTTCCTGGCCTGGCTGCGGACCGCGCTCGGCATGCTCGCGGGTGCGATCGCCGTCGCGCAGCTGGCCACGGCCGTGCCGCAGGCCCTGCGTCTGGTCATCGCCGTCAGCCTGGCGCTGCTGGCCGCCGGCGTCAGCACCGCCAGCTTCTGGCAGTGGCGGGACCGGCAGCGCCGCATGCGGCTGGGGCAGCCGCTCGGGCGCACCCGGGTGGTCCCGGCGGTGAGCATCGCGTTGCTGTCGCTGAGCCTGCTGGTCACGGCCGTGGTCGTGGTCGCGTCGAGGTGACCGGGCCGGGCGCGGTTCAGGCGATGGAGGGGGATCTGAGCAGGGGGATGACCCGTTCGCGGATCAGCGCGAAGGAGAAGTGCTCGCGGCCGACCCGGTAATTGGTCTCGACCTCGTCCTGGTAGCGGGCCGGCTCCTCGAGCCAGGCGGCCGCCTGCTTGATCGCCTCGCCGGCCAGCTCGCCGTCCTCGATCTCGATGCAGCGCACCCCCGTGGGCGCAATGTCACGCGCGTACACCGGGTAGCGGTTGACCAGCACCGGACGGCGGTAGAAGAACGCCTCCAGCAGCGCGTTGCCGAAGCCTTCGTAGCGGCTCGGATAGCAGACCAGGTCGGCGGCGGCATAGGCGTCGGCCAGCGTCGGCCGGTCGGGGTGGTGGTCGAGGTCGCTGGCGACCGGTGCGAAGCGCAGATCGACCCCGAGCCGCTCCGCCTCCTGGCGCAGGAAGCGGCCACACTCCAGGCCCTCGTCCCCGTCGTCGTGGCTGATGACCACCTTGACGCGGTCGTCGGCCAGCTCGTAGGCGAGCTGCAGGGTTGTCTCGATGCCCTTGCGCGGCACCACCCTGGTGGGCTGTAACAGCATCACGTCCTCGGGCCCGAGGCCGGCCGCGCGGCGGTAGGCGGCGCCGTCGCCGGGCGAGGGGGGACCGTGCTCGAAGTCCATGACGTTGGGCAGCACCGTCGACTCCAGGCCGCAGCGGCGCTTCAGCTCCTCGCCGGCCGCGGACTGGATCACCATGTGGCGCAGGTTGTCCAGGTCGGGAGGGAAGGCGGCGGCCAGCAGGTGGGGGACCGCCGTCCGCCGGAACCGCACCCGCTCCCAGGCGAAGTCGTGGTGATGGGCGACGGCAGGCAGGCCGGTCTCCGCCAGAAGCTGGCTGAGCGCCAGGCCCAGCGGCAGGTGCATCGGCAGGCAGAGCACGTTTTCCGCCAGCAGCGCGTCGATGTCGAAATCGTTGACGAAGCGGCGCAGGGCGTCCTTCAGCTCGAGGGTGATCGACTCCATGGCCTTCAAGGTCTCGCGATCCATCGGGCTGTCACCGAACGCAGCCCGCTGGAGCCGCTGGACGGCGGGATCCTTGAAGTGGGCGAGCGGGTTGGTGACCCCGGGCTGGAAGCGGTCGCTGCGCTCGCCCGCGAACCAGACGGGCGTTATGCCGTCCTCCTCGAGCGCGTCGGCGACTTTGCTTGACTCGAGAGTGACTCCGTCGGTCCCGCTGAAGCGCGTGGACACGATGCCAACGTTCATCGTCTCTCTCCACTGATCGGTCGGTCGTGAGCGCAAAGGCTCTAGGCGGATTTCTTCGGTCGTGTGGGCACGGGGCTGTAGGGGGACTCTCCATGGATTTCCCCCGCAGGCTGGGAGTAACGGCCGGATGTGCGGGTTCCGGCCGGTTTCTTCTGCCGGTTGGCTGGGGTTCTCGAGTGTAGGCGGCTCCCTGGGCTCCCTAGACGATCCCGCCGATCCAGGCGCCGACGCCGATGACCGCGACATAGGCGGCGATGCCACCGCCGATGACCGCGATCCGCAGCCAGCCGGGCAGCTTGGGTCGGCCGAGCGCGTGATACGCCAGCACTCCGAGGAACGGCACGACCAGCACCACCACGACCCATGCCACGGTGGCGCCGCGGCTGAGGTCGTCGCGCCGCGCGAGGTCCCAGATCGCCAGCGACATCCACGCCGCGAACAGCGCGAACGGCAGCATGTAGCCGTAGAGGCCGAAGATGAGCTGCCAGGCGGACGAAGCGAGGATCGGGACGCCGGACACTGTGGGCTCCTTGCGAACTGTGGTGCCCTCACCCGCCGGCGCGGGCACTGAGATGTGATCGAGATCGACGTCATGGTCACGGTACACGTCGACGGCGGGGTGGACGGGGGCGGCGGCACCGCCCGGCAGCCGCGGCTGCGGCGCCGGGGCGGGGGCGTCCTGCGAGCGGTTGTGCGGGTAGGCGCCGGTGTTGGCCTCGGCCACGATGCCGAGGCTCTGCAACGTGGTGGACAGGTCGAACCGCAGCGGCAGCCGCAGGCCCCGGCACGGCTGGAAGGCCTGGAGCCCGACAGGGACCGTGCTGCGGGCGCTGTTGCCGGCGAAGCAATTGCCAGCGCCGGCGGGCCCCGCCAGGGCGAGGTCGGCCCGACCAGAGGCGCGCACGACGTTGTCGCGGATCTGGTTGCCCGAGGACATCCAGAAATGCTCGTCGAGGTTGGGGGTGACGAGGATGCCGTTGCCCTCCGCGACGACGCCGTCGATGACCGCGTCGCAGGGGTTGCACTGGCCGATGTAGAAGCCGGCGTCGGGCGAGCCCGAGGCGTAGGAGCGCTCGAACACACCGTCCTGGCTGCCGAATGCGTAGATGCCGTAATCGGCGTTGTTGTAGGCGGTCACGTAGGAGGCGCGGTACCCCTTGACACCGGTCCAGAACAGCCCGTTGGCCAGGGCGTTGCGCACGGTGATGCTCTCGACGGCGACGCCGTCGGCGGTCACGCTGATCGCGTTGGGCCGCACGAACTCCGCGTCAACGATCACCCGGTTGCGGTCGGTGCCGCGGATCACCAGCGAGGGGATGGTGACCTTGACCTCCTCGCGGTAGGTCCCGGGCTCGACCAGCACCAGGTCGCCGGGCTTGGCGGCGTCCACCGCCGCCTGGATGGTGCGGTAGGCGCGCGGCACGCGGCGGGTCACGCCGCTCGCCTGCCTGGTGGTGGGCAGCGCCCTGCCGGTGGTGGCCGCGCTGGGGCTGTAGGCGATGTCGCCGACCACGACCGTGCCCGCCATGCCGACGCCCGCCCTCGTGCCGTGGAAGGTGCAGTAGAACTGGTACACGCCGGGCCGGGTGAGCACCACGGTGGCGGACTGGCCGGGCTGCAGGACCAGCGGCGTCTGCCACGCGCCGTTGCTGGCGAAGGCGTTGTGCGCGGCGCGGCCTCCATTGGAGAAGCGGACTCGCGTGCCGGCCGGGACCCTGGTCAGGTTGCGTGCGTAGAAGTTGTCCAGCATCTCGACGTCCAGCGCGCCACGCCGCTCCCCGCCTCCGGCGCAGCCCGCCAGCAGCGGCGTGCCGAGCGCGAGCAGTGCGAGCCACCACCAGCGCCTGGCGTGCCGTGGCCCCGCCGGCCTCTTCATCAGTGCCTCCGTGGTGGTGGTGATCGCTCCGCCCACCTTGGTTACCTGGCCCGTATCTTCTCGCCGCCAGGGCCGTCGTGGTCAACGCACAGATCGGCAGGATGCCCCGCCTTCGCTACGAGCTTCACAGTATTTGCGCACCGGAAGCACGCTCGTCCCACCCAATCCGCTTCAAACCGTCCTTTTCCGGCCACCACCCCGGGCGCATCCAGACCCGCCGCGCCCGCCGCGGCAACGACGCCGCCGCGCGGACGGACCGGTACCCTACAGGGTGGTCTCGCTGCCCCCGCCCACGTCTCGAGGTGCTTCTCATCCGCGGCTCGACCAGCAGGCTCGACTCCCTCACCGAGGCCTTCAGCGCCCGCGCCGGCGGGGCGCCGGAGGGCATGTGGTCCGCCCCCGGACGGGTCAACCTGATCGGCGAGCACACCGACTACTCCGACGGCTACGTCCTGCCGATCGCCATCGACCGGGGCGTCCGGGTGGTCGCGGCCCACCGCGCCGACCAGCGGCTGCGGTGCTGGTCGCTGCAGCAGGAGGGGCAGCTCGACGTCGACCGGTCCCAGCTCGGCCCCGGCAGGATCAAGGGCTGGGCCGCGTATCCCGCCGGCGTCGCCTGGGCGCTCGGGCAGGCCGGTCTGGCGGGCGGCGGTGCCGACCTGCTGATCGACGGCGACGTGCCGGCCGGCGCCGGGCTCTCGTCCAGCGCGGCGCTGGAGTGCGCCACCGCAGTGGCCCTCGTGGAGCTCGATCGCCAGGTGGCCGACCGTGTGGAGCTCGCCCGCCTGGCCCGGCGGGCCGAGGTCGAGGCGGTCGGCATGCCCTGCGGGATCATGGACCAGATGGCCTCCATGCTCGCCCGGGCCGGCCACGCGCTGTTCCTCGACACCCGCACCCTGGCCATCGAGCACCTGCCGCTCGACCTGGACGCCGCCGGCCTGCGCCTGCTCGTGATCGACACGCGCGCGTCACACCGGCTGGTCGACGGCGCCTACGCGGAGCGGCACGCCGCGGTGGCTGCGGCGGCCAGGACCCTCGGGGTGGCCGCCCTCCGCGACGCCACCCTCGAGCAGGTGCGGGCGGCCTCCCGCGAGCTGGGGGAGCCCGGGATGCGTCGCGCGCTGCACGTGGTCACCGAGAACGCGCGCGTGCTCGACGCGGTCGAGCTGCTCCGCGCCGGCAGGCTCGACCGCCTCGGGCCGCTGCTGGCGGCCTCGCACGCGTCCCTGCGCGACGATTTCGAGGTGTCCTCTCCCGAGCTGGACACCGCTGTCGGGGCGGCGGTCGCGGCTGGCGCCGTGGGGGCGCGCATGACCGGGGCGGGGTTCGGCGGCAGCGCGCTCGCCCTGGCGCCCGAGGCACGGGTCGAGCCGGTGGCCGCCGGCGTGCGCGCGGCGTTCGCCGCCGCCGGCTTCCGCGCCCCGGAGGTCCTGAGCGTGCGTCCCCAGGGCGGCGCCAGCCGCCTGGCCTGACAGGCGCCAGGGCCCACGGGGAGGTCGGCGCCGGGCCGCGCTGCGCTACGACCGGTAGATGAGCACCTGCCCGCCGACCGGCACGCGCGGGAAGAGCTCCTCGGCGTCCCAGATCTGCATGCGGATGCACCCGTGCGAGGCGTAGCCGCCGATCGAGCCCGAGGCGTAGCTGCCGTGGATCAGGATGGCCGGGGCGTCCAGCGCCAGCGCCCGCGTGCCGAGTGGGTTGCCCGGCCCTGGCGGGATCACCAGCGGCATGTCCGCGCCCCAGCCGTCGGACGCCGGGTTGTGCCAGCTCGGGTTGACCAGCTTTCCCATGACGCGCCAGGTGCCCCGCGGGGTGGCGAAGCCCGCGCGGGCGGTCGCCACCGGATAGGTCTTCACCAGCGTGAGGCCCTGGTACAGCCGCAGCGTGTTGGTCGACAGGTCGATGGTGATGGTCGTTCCGGTCCCGGTGTCCGGCGTGGCGGGCCGCAGCGTCCTGACCGGCAGCGTCACCGTGATCCCGCGGCCGCCCCGCAGCGCCGCGGCCACCACCTGCCCGCTGGCCCGCTGGTCGAGCTGGAAGCCGGTGCGCGCGTGGCGCAGGTTCACCTTGCCGTCGACCAGCTTGATCCAGGCGTCCCTGGGGGTGAGGTCGACCTTGGCGCCCACCGAGTCGACGAAGGAGGCGACCTGGTCGGCGTTGCCTGCGTATTCCAGGGACATCTGCTCCTTCACCGACTGGCCGGTGATCCGGTGCCAGGCGCTGGAGAGCCAGGAGAGCCCCGGTCCGTCGAGGGCCCAGTCCACGGCCTGGTCGATCCGCGGCGTGCGCCCGAGCTCCGACGGGGTCACGACCCAGCGCCCGCCGCGGGCCACGACCGCGACCTTGCTGCCCAGTGCGGGCGCGACGTGCCGCCGCAGGGCGGCGACCGCCTCCCCACGGGTCATGCCTCCGACGTCGACCCCGTCGATCCGCACGCCCGCAAGGATCCTGCCGGAGGAGGCCTGCACCCGGGCGGTTGCGGTCACGCTGCCGGCGACCACCAGCGCGGCGGCCACCACGGTCACGATCAGCACGCGCCGGCTCGCAAGCCCCACGCGCTTCCGAAGCGCCTCCATCTCCCGACCCCCGTCGTCCGAGACCCTGAGCCCACGACGATCCAAGCCCGGCCCCACGCCGCCACTTCCCCGTCCGGCGCGTGGAGCCCGCACGAGAACGATCACCGATCGTCTCGGCGGGGCAGCCTTCAACCTGAAGGCAGCGAGCCGCTCGCTATGAATCGGGCGTCGCGACGACCAAGCTCCGAGGTGGTATGGGTCAGGCTCCGACCGCCTTGGTGAGGCGGTCCAGCACCTCGTCGTAGATGCGGCGCAGCCCTCTGGGGGCGAAGGTGCGCTCGAAGAAGCCGCCGACGCCGCCGCTGCCCCGCCAGGCTGTCGAGAGCTTGAGGTTGGTGGCGGTGCCGTCGGTCGTCGGCACGAGCGTCCAGGTGGTGACCAGCGAGGAGTTGCGGTCGCGCTCGACCACGGTGGCGCCGGGGGCGGGCTCGCTGACCTCCACCTCGTAGGGCCGCTCGCGCCGCCCCGCCCGCAGGCGGTACGAGACCTGCGTGCCGGCGCCGCGCCCGCCCCGCAGCACCTTGTAGTCGCGGTAGTTGGCAGGCGGCAGGATCCGCGGCCGGCCGTTGGCGTAGTCGGTCAGGACCTCGTGGACCCGCTCCCGTGGAGCTGGGATCGTGCGCTCGACGTCGACCTGGATCTGCTCGGCCATGGCGGTCTCCTTGGCTGCCGGCGGCTGGGCGCCGCGTTGTGTCGCGCCCGAAGATACGACAAGCCCAGTGGGAGCGCTCCGAGCGGGTTGGGGTCGACAATGGCGCATGCCTGCTGATGAGCCGGTCGCGTCGCTGCGGCGGATCGCCTTCCTCCTCGAGCGGTCGCTCGAGCCCACCTTCAAGGTGCGCGCCTTCCGCAGGGCGGCCGCCGCGATCGAGCGCCTCGACCCGGCCGAGCTGCGCCGCCTGGCGGCGGGACCGGGCCTGCGCGCCCTGCCGGGCGTCGGCGAGGTCACCGAGCGGGTGATCCGCGAGGCGCTGGCCGGCGAGACGCCTGTCTACCTGCGACGCCTCGAGGCGATCGAGGGTCAGCCCGTGGCCGCCGGCGCGGCCAGCCTGCGTGCGGCGCTGCACGGCGACTGCCACACCCACTCGAACTGGTCCGACGGGGGCAGCGCCATCCGCGAGATGGCCGAGACCGCCCGTGAGCTCGGTCACGAGTACATCGCCCTCACCGACCACTCCCCGCGGCTGACGGTGGCGCGAGGGCTCTCGCCGGACCGCCTGCGAGCCCAGCTGGACGAGGTGGCCGCGCTCAACGAGGAGCTGGCGCCCTTCCGCATCCTCACCGGGATCGAGGTCGACATCAACGAGGACGGCTCGCTCGATCAGGAGGAGGACCTGCTCGCCCGCCTGGACCTGGTGGTCGCCAGCGTCCACTCGCAGCTGCGCATGGACGCGCCGGCGATGACGCGCCGGATGCTGCGGGCCGTGGCCAACCCGCACACCGATATCCTGGGGCACCCCACCGGCCGGCTGGTGGCCGGCGGGCGTGGCCGCCGGCCGGAGTCGGCCTTCGATCCCCTCGCGGTGTTCGGCGCCTGTGCCGAGTCGGGCACCGCCGTGGAGGTGAATTCCCGCCCGGAGCGGCAGGACCCGCCCAAACGGCTGCTCCGCCTGGCGGTGGAGGCTGGCTGCCGGTTCGCGGTCGACACCGACGCCCACGCTCCCGGGCAGCTCGACTGGCAGCTCGGCGGCTGCGAGCGGGCCTACGCCTGCGGCGTCACCCCGGAGCTGGTGGTCAACGCCCTCCCCGCCGACGATCTGCTCGCGTGGACGTCGGGATGAATGCGCTGCTGGTCAGCCGGTGAACCCGAGCAGCGTCAGCGGGTCGTCGGAGACCACCCGCTCGAAGTGGCCGCTGGACACCAGCCGACCGACCACGAGCCGCCCCTGCCCCAGCATTGGCTCGCTCTGCACGTTGCGGGCGAGGTTGGGACCCCAGTAGCCGTAGCCGAGCAGGGCGGCGCGGAGGTCTGCCATGATCGGGTTCTCCTCGGGGATCGGTCTATTCGTTCGATGAGCGACGAACGAACCATGCGAGTTGACACCGTGGCTTACACCGTTCTCGCCAAATAGAGCAAACCGATTCGGCGCGGACGGGAACCGTTCGCGCGGGCGAGAGCGTCGGAAGGAGCATAACGATGCGTTCGGGGCGAGTGCGTGGCCTGCGGCCGCTGGCCGTCGGCGCTGCCGCCGTGCTGCTGGTTGCCGCATGCGCGCGGGGGTCGGGCGCCGGTGGCGGGGGCCAGGCGGGCGGGTCGACGGGTCCCTCCACCTCGGCTCCGGCGCCGCCGACCAGCGCCGCGGGGGCGAACGTGATCGTGCGGGGCACGGTGCGCCCGGGCGTCGAGCCCGGCTGCCTGCTGCTGGATGCGCAGGACAAGCGGGCCTACCTGCTGTTGGACGCGGACCCGTCCACGGTCAAGCCGGGCACTCGGGTCGAGATCGTCGGCCAGCGGGTCGACCAGGTCGTGAGCTACTGCGGCGAGGGCGTCGTGCTCTCGGTCGTCTCGGTCCGGCCCCTGCGGTAGCGCTCCGCCTGGCTGCCTTCGCGCAGCGGCGCGGAGAGCAGCCCGCTCCAGCACCGCCGCCGCCCCCTGTTGTCACCGCGAGCTGACCATGTGGCCTTGCGACGGCGTTGCAGCGGTCAGCGCATGGTCAGCACGCGGTCAGCGGTCGGGCGCACGGTGGTCGCGCAATCACCGACGAAGGAGGCAACAGCACATGACCGATGCCGTGGTCCTCACGGAGGGCCTGGCCAAGCGGTACGGCCGCCAGCAGGCCCTGCACGGGCTGGACCTGGCCGTCCAGCCCGGAGAGGTGTTCGGGTTCCTCGGCCCCAACGGCGCCGGCAAGACGACCACCATCCGCCTGCTGCTGGACCTGATCCGTCCCAGCGGCGGCAGCGTCCTGGTCTTCGGCATGGATCCCCGCACCCACGGCGTGGAGATCCGCCGCCGCGCCGGCTACCTGCCGGGCGAGCTCAGACTTGAGGGCCGCCAGAGCGCCGGCGAGCTGCTCACGTTCCTGGGCAACCTGCGCGGCGGGGTCGAGCCCAGGCGCATCGAGTCGCTCGCCGAGCGGCTGGACCTCGACCTGTTACGCCCGATCCGCGGGCTCTCCAAGGGCAACAAGCAGAAGGTCGGCGTGGTGCAGGCGTTCATGCACCAGCCGGACCTGCTCATCCTGGACGAGCCCAGCAGCGGCCTGGACCCGCTGCTGCAGCAGGAGTTCCTCGCCATGGTGCGCGAGGCCCGCGCGCAGGGACAGACCGTGTTCATGTCCTCGCACGTGCTGGCCGAGGTCCAGCACGTCGCCGACCGCGTCGGCATCATCCGCGCCGGTCGGATGGTCACGGTCTCCGATGTCGAGAGCATGCGCGAGCGCGCCGTCCGCCGCGTCCAGATCCACTTCGACGCCGAGGTCCCCGAGGCCGCCTTCGCGTTCCTGCCCGGCGTGCGCGACCTGCGGGTCGAGGGCGACACCCTGCACTGCATGATCGACGGCAAGGCCGACGCGCTGATCAAGGCGGCAGCCCAGTTCACCGTGCTGGACCTGCTGGTCGAGGAGCCCGATCTGGAAGACATCTTCCTCGCGTACTACACCGAGAGCCCAGGTGAGAGCGATGCTGCGTAACGTCTTCCTCAAGACCCTGCGCGACCAGCGCCGGGCGCTGACGTGGTGGGGCATTGGGATGGCCGTCTACCTGGCGGTGTACGTGCCCTTCTACACCCAGTACACCGACGCCGGCAGCGGCTTCGCGAAGCAGGTCGACCGACTCCCGGAGACCTTGCGGAGGGCATTCAACCTCAGCGACATGACCAGCCCGGCCGGCTATCTCGAGTCCACCGTCTTCGGGGTGGTGGGCCCGCTGCTGGTCATCATGTTCGCCGGCACGCTCGGCGCCCGCGCAATCGCCGGCGAGGAGGAGGCCGGCACGCTCGACCTGCTGCTGGTGCACCCGATCTCGCGCCGCCGCTTCGTGCTGGAGCGCTTCGGCGCGCTGACGGCCGCCGTCCTCGGCCTCGGCGTGCTGTTCTGGGCGGTGACGGCAGCGCTGGCCGCCGGAATCGACATGAACATCGGCATCGACAGGCTCGCGGCGGGCACCGCCGGGCTGGCCCTGCTCGCGCTCGGCTTCGGCACGCTCGCGCTCACGGCCGGGGCATTCAGCGGTCATCGCGGCCCGGTGCTCGGCATCACCGCCAGCGCGGCCGTCCTCGCCTATGTCGTCAACGCGTTCGCCCCGCAGGTCGACGCGCTCGAGCCGGTGCAGAAACTGTCGCCCTTCTACTACTTCCAGGGCGGCGACCCGCTGCGCGCCGGCTTCCAGTTCGGCGACCTCGGCGTCCTGCTCGCCATCGCGCTGGCGCTGCTGGCCGTCGCGCTGTGGGCGTTCGACCGCCGCGACGTGGCGGTGTGAGCACGCAACTACCGATGCTGGGCGCCGCCCTCTGCCTCACCGGCGAACCGGACCGCCTGGTCGAGGGAGAGGGCGGCGCCGCGCCTGCGTGCCTGCTCGAAACGGGCCGCGCCCAGGCGGGAGCGGGCCGCCTCGGCGATCCGGTCGTACTCACCGGGCCCCCGAAAGGAGACGGGGCCGTCGTCCCCACCCTGACCCTCCGCCGCGCCCAGCAGGGTCGCCGCCCGCTCGGCCTCGCCCTCCAGGGCGGCAGCGCTGGCCAGGCCCTGCTGGGCCACGCCGACGACCCGCCGGTCACCGGTGTAGCGTGCCGCCGTCAGGCTGTCGAGCAGGTCGAGCACCTCGGGCGTGTCGACCCCGGCGCCGGCACAGACCGCCTCGGCCGCCTCCAGCGAGCACCCGCCCATGAAGACGGCCAAGCGGCGCAGCACCGCCCGCTCCGGCTCGGCCAGCAGATCCCAGCTCCACGCCATCACCGCCCGCAGGGTGCGCTGGCGCGGCCCCGCCGTGCGGCTCCCGCTGGTCAGCAGCCGGAAGCGGTCGTCGAGGCGAGCCGCCACCTGCTCGATCGGCAGGGCACGCAGGCGCGCCGCGGCCAGCTCGATCGCCAGCGGGATGCCGTCCAGCCGGCGGCACACCTCTACCACAGCCGCGGCGTTGGACGGCGTCACCCAGAACGACGGCCGCAACGCATTGGCCCGCTCCACAAGCAGCCGCACGGCCGCGTAGCCCAGCAGCTCCGTCGGAGCGGCGCCCGCCCGCTCAGCCAGCCCCGCCGGCGGCACGCTCAGCGGAGGCACCTCGAACAGCCACTCGCCAGCCATCCGGAAGGCCTCCCGGCTGGTCGCGAGCACCCGCACGCCGGGACAGGCGGCCAGGACCGTCTCGGCAAGCTCGGCGACGCCGGCGACCAGGTGCTCGCAGTTGTCCAGGATCAGCAGGAGGCGCTTGGCCTCCAGCACCTCCAGCAGCCGCACGCGGGCGCCGCGAGCCGCCCCGGCCACGCCCGGCCCGCCGAGCTGCCCACCCTCGCGCACCCCCAGCGCGACAGCAGCGCCTCTGGCACGGCGGCGGCATCGCGCAGCGGGGCGAGCTCGACCAGGCAGACGCCGTCGGGCATCCGCTCGGCCAGGCCGGCGGCCGCCTCCGCGGCCAGCCGCGTCTTGCCGACACCGCCGGGCCCGGTGAGCGTGACCAGGCGCGCGCGGTCCAGCAGCTCCCGCACCCGCGCCACCTCCTCGAGCCGGCCAACGAAGCTGTCGAGCCTCACCGGCAGGCTCCCGAGGGCCCGGCCGCTGCCGCCGGGCATCCTGTCGGGACCGCCGGGGATCCGGTCGCCGCTCGCGCCTGGCCCGCTCGGCGCGCCGCGGGCGCCACGGCCTCGGGCCCCTCCAGCGCCGGGTCCTGGGCGAGCATCGCCCGTTGCAGGCGCCGCAGCTCCGGGCCGGGGTCGAGCCCCAGCTCCTCGGCCAGCACCCGGCGGGTCGCCTCGTACAGCGCCAGCGCGTCCGCCTGCCTGCCCGAGCGGTACAGCGCGCGCATGAGCTGCCCGCGGAGCCGCTCCCGCAGCGGTTGCTCCCGCACCAGCGCCTGCAGCTCGCCGACGAGCGCGCCGTGCCCGCCAAGCGCCAGGCCAGCCTCCACGCGGTCCTCCAGCGCCGCCAGGCGCAGCTCCTCGAGCCGCGCGCTCGGAGCCTCCGCGAACAGCTCCCCGGCAAAATCAGCCAGCGCCGGGCCGCGCCACAGGTCGAGCGCCTCCCGCAGCAGCACCTCGGCGCGCCGTGCATCGCCTCCGCCGAGCGCCTCCCGGCCCAGCGCGGCCAGCCGCTCGAAACGGACGGCGTCGACCGCCTCCGGGTCGACCTCGAGCGCATAGCCCCCCGACCGCGCGGCCACCAGCCGGCCTGGCTCGCCCGCGCCGCGCACAGGCTCCAGCGCCCGGCGCAGGCGCGAGACCGCCGCCTGCAGCGCGTTGGCGGCGTGCGCGGGCGGCGCCCCGCCCCACAGCTCGTCGACCAGCCGATCGGCGGACAGCACCTGCCCAGGGCTCAGCGCCAGCAGCGCCAGCAGCGCCCGCGGCCTGGCTCCGGGCACATCGACAGCGCCGCCGTCCTCGGTGACCGAGAGCGGTCCCAAGATCAGGAACTCCATGGCGCCGACCATACCTCCGTCCGGGCCGTGGCGGCCGCGGGCGCGTTTCACCACAATAAGGGTCTGCGACCGACGGACCGACATGCTGAGGAGTCGTGCGATGGCCACGACGGAGACCCGCCCCGATCTGGCCGACTCGGATACCCGAGAGGGCGACGGCTACGCCCACTACGCCCGTAAGGAAGAGATCACTCGTGCCGCGATCGAAGGTGGGACGATTACCGCACTTTGTGGTTTCAAATTTCCCCCAGTTCGGGATCCCCAGCGCTTCCCGGTCTGTCCGAAGTGCAGGGAGCTGGCCGCAATGCTCTGGGGTGCTGACTGAGCATTCGAGGTGGCGGAAGGTGCATCCAGGCGCTGACGGCCTGATGGTTTCCGACGCTTTCGTCGCGCAGAGACACCGCCGGTCATCATCGCTGGCCGACACGTTGCTCGTGGGAGCGGGCTCGCCCCTCCTGGACGCTGCGGCGACCGAGTGGGCTCCGTACGACCAGGATCAAGCCTGCGGCGGCCACGCCGGCTCCCGCGAGGAACGTCTCTGGCCGGCCAATCGCAGCGGCGACAAAGCCCAGCGTGGCCGGGCCGAGTCCGAAGGCCAGGTCGATGAAGGCCGAAGTCGTCCCGATCACCGATCCCCGCTCCCGCGGCGCCACGCCTTCCATGGCCAGCGTCATAAGCGCGGGAGTGAACAGGGCGATGCCGATGGCAAAGATCACGGCGCCGGTCACGAGTCCGGCTGGCGTCTGCCAAGTGCCCACCACCGCGAGCCCTGCCGCCGAGAGGGCCAGGGCTATCCGGGTGGCCCGAACGGCGCCGAGTTGGTCGGGGATACGGGCACCCAGGCTTCGGATCGCCACGACGATTCCACCAAACACGAGCAGGACCAGGCGAGATCCATCCATCCCGACATCGAGGGCGTAGAGAGGGACGAAGGTCAGGAACCCCGCCATCCCCCAGATGCTCGTGAGCATCACCACACCCGGCAGCAGGCCGGCCCGGTGGACGAGGTGGCGGCGAGCTGCCGAGCCGATTGGCTTGGGATTGTCGTTGGTGTCGTTGGGGCGGGTGTCGGGCAGCCGCAGCGCAATAGCCAGCGCGGTCAGCGCGGCCGTGGCGGCGAGGATCCAGGCCGCCGTGAACCCGGACCGCTCGATCGCCACCTCACCCAATATCGGGCCGATGCCGATCCCTACGTAGAGCGCCAAGGACGCCAGGCTCATGGCCTCGCCACGGCGCTGCGCCGGCGCGAGGTCGGTGATGGTTGTGACCGCGCCGACGAAGAAGAACGCCTCACCTGCGCCGGTGAGCAGCCGCAGGACCGCCAGGACTTCGGGGCTCGACGCCAGCATGTAGCCGACCACCGAAGTGGCGAACAGCGAAGCTCCCACGAGCATGAGCGGACGCCGGCCCCACCGGTCTCCAAGGCCGCCAACCCATGGACGCAGGAAGAAGGCCGACAGGCTGAATGCGCCGACGACCAAGCCGACAGCGACATTCCCGGCACCCAGGGGACCTTGCACATACCTGGGCACAGCCGGGAGGAGGATGCCGTCGCCGGTGAAGTAGGCTAGCGAGGCCAGCGTCACCGCCACGAAGGCCGGGGTCAGCAGGGTCGGCTGTGCCGAAGCCGACCGCCGTATCGTCATCGTCCGGATCATCGCTACCTCCTTCATCGGCACCCGACGGCAGCCTGGCCGGCCGGTGCCATCCGGCGCATCGGTAGGCCTGCCCATTCGAGCCGATGCTGGGCCGGAACCGTCCATGGCAGGCTGAGTCGGCGGACCGAGGGGGGCCGAGTGCTCAACGACGACCTGAGGCTTGCCGACATGCTGGCGGCGCTGTCGGTCGCCACCGACCTGGGCATGGGCCAGGAGCCGGAGAAGGCCGTGCGGAGCTGTCTGCTGGCCACCCACCTCGCCCGAGCGGGGGACGTGCCGGATCCGGTCGTCCGCGACGTCTTCTACACGACGCTGCTTCGACATCTTGGGTGTACGGCCCCGGCCCACGAGGCGTGGTACCTGTTCGGAGATGACCTGACCGGCGCGCCGCAGGCTGAGCGGACCGATATGGCGAGCCGCCGTGAAGCGCTGGCGCTCATGACGACCGTGGGACGGGGAACGGGCGTCCAGCGGATCCGCTATCTGGCCCGGACAGTGGCCGGGGGCAAGCAGGGGAGCCGGACGATCGTCCGGGCCGTCTGCGAGGTGGGTGCCCGGATGGCCGAGCGCCTGCGGCTGGGCGAGGGTGTGCGCACGGGGTTGCTGCACATCCTGGAACGGTGGGATGGGAACGGCGGCGCGCACGGGCTGGCCGGCGATGACATTGCGCTGTCGGCGCGTTTCAGTGCGGTCGCGACCCAGGCCGTGATCTTTGATCGGCTCGGCGGCCCTGATGCGGCCGTCGAGATGGTGCGGCGTCGCGCTGGCGGATGGTTCGACCCTGCCGTGGCCAGGACGTTCGAAGCCGTTGGGAACGATCTCCTTCAAGGCCTCGCGGAGGCAGACGTGTGGGCCGAGGTGCTGGAGGTTGAGCCACAGCCTGCTCGCTGGATCCCCCAGGCGCAGCTCGACGACATCGCTCGAGTCTTCGCCGATATGGTCGATCTCAAGACACCGTTCACGCTGGGTCACTCCGCTGATGTCGCACGGCTTGTCGAGATGGCTGCCGGGCAGATGCGGCTGCCGCAGGACAACGTCGACCTGCTCCGTCGGGCGGCGTTGCTCCACGATCTCGGACGCGTCGCCATCTCCAGCAGTGTGTGGGAGCAGCCTCGGGCGCTCACCTCCATCCAGTGGGAGCAGGTTCGGCTGCATCCGTACCACACGGAGCGGATCCTGGCTCGATCGGCGATCCTCAGGCCTCTGGCACGCATCGCCGGGATGCATCACGAGCGCCAGGACGGGTCGGGCTATCACCACGGCGCCTCCGGAGCGGAGGTCCCCACCGACGCCCGGCTGCTGGCAGTGGGCGACGCCTACCAGGCCATGACGCAAGACCGCCCGTACCGCGCGGCCCTGGCGCCCTACGCTGCGGCGGCGGAGATTGAAGCTCTGGCTCGCTCGGGCCGGTTCGACCCCGAGTGCACCCGAGCGGTCATCGAGGCGGCGGGTCAGCAGCCTGTCGCTTCCCGAAGCGTCTGGCCTGGGCAGCTTTCGGACCGGGAGATCGAGGTGCTGCGGCTGGTAGCACGCGGACTGTCGAACCGCCAGATCGCCGCGACGCTCGTCATTTCACCCCGGACAGCCGAACACCACGTCCAGCACATCTACACGAAGATCGGCGCATCCACGCGCGCGGCCGCGGCGATGTTCGCCATGGAGCATGGTCTGCTGCGCTGAAGTGGAGTGGGTCGACCCAACCCACGGCCATCGAGTCAGGCGGGGACGCAGGAAACGTCCGGACGGTACGGCTTCAACACCTACGACGTCAGCAACCCCGCCGTGCCACGGCTGCTCGACACCTTCCAGCCAGCCGAAATCCTCGGCGCGAACGGCTACTGGCAAGACGAGGACATGGAGCTCGACGTCAGACGCAAGCTCATCATCGGAGCGCTCGACCCACGCCACGACGATGTGGATCAGGCGAGCTGCCCCGGCATCGGCACGCTCGGCTCCAAGAACCGGAATCCCGGCTGCCGGTCCGGCTTCTACGTCATCTCGTACGCGGACCCGGCGAACCTGCAGCAGGTCGGCGATTTCGTCGAGCTTCCCGCAGGCCACACGACGAGTTGTATCGAGGACTGCGACTACGTGTGGACCGGCGGGCCGGCCCGCCGCAGCGACCTCGCCTATCTCGGGCCGTTCACGCCCGGTGGCCGCGGGGACGGCCGGCCGGTCTGGGTCACGAACCTCAAGGACGCGGCACATCCGGAGACGTTCCCAAAGCCGATCGACCTGTGGCGCAACGACGGGCTGACCGACTACTCGCACGACGTCGACGTCGACGCGGCAGGCATCGCGTGGACGAGCGGGCGGGGTGGCCTGCTCGGCTACGCGATGCGAGGCAAATGGCGGGACCCGAGGACGGGCAAGGACCGCGTCGCCAAGCCATGGGATCCGATCCTTGTCGCCGGCGGTGGCATCCAGGGCGGCCCGGACGGCGTCGCCCAGCCGCAGACCGACTTCATCCACAACTCGACCCGACCGCTCAACGGCCAGGTGCACGCGTCCGGCGTCAGGGACGGCAAC
>WNGB01003690.1_pt1 | contig 23926 bp, 20 predicted proteins | sample 5400681 | NCBI WGS metagenome assembly WNGB01 (sample SAMN13153367, study PRJNA577476) | soil metagenome | isolation source: 115 cm soil or saprolite under grassland replicate 2 | place: USA:California | collected 2016-06-15
TGACGATTGCTGTACAGCGCAGCGGACCAACGGCGCGAGATCAGGTGAGATCCACTACAAAGCCGCTCGTCAGCACCTATGTGCGGGAGACCGGCGCCCGTAAGGTTTACAAGCTGCAAGGGTTGTAAAGTATCGATTTTTGTCAGACCACGGATTTTGAGTTCGGAAACCTGAACAAATCGGTTACCAGTGGTCTGACCAAATGTCTCGATGAAAGCCGCGTCGCGGCTTTTCCCGACATAGCAGACACCGAATTCACCGCCCGGAGCATCAAACCTAAAACAGCAGTTAGTTCCAAAATACAGGGGACCGTGCTTGAGCCTATGAATCCGATACCATGCGCATTTGAGCTTGGTGATCGGAAGTCTGGCAGTGGAAATGTCCTTAGGAGGTTCCGGATGAGGTTTAATGTCCGCCACTAAGCGGCCCCCTGGCGTAGGTAGGATCGCGCCGCTCGGATTACATCCTTTAGATCGCCAGCGCGAAGAGCGTCTAATGGCGATCGACCGGAAAGATACATGTTACCAGCAAGGAAAAATCGTATTTTCGCGAGGTCGTTATGGTCAGAGAGCGCTTCGATGACTTTATTGAACCCGCGAAGAATCTTACCGTGTGAGAATTGCCAAACAGGAAACTCCGGCCCTGCTCCCGGTCGAGCGATAGCTAGCAGATCACCGCGCTTCGAAAGCCCTTCTACCTCTTTCTCAGATACTTTTAAAAGTTCCGAAACCTTCTCCTGTGAAATGCAACCACCTTCCTGCGAAAGCAAACCAAAAACCGCGCGTCGACCACGAGAGAGAGCGTGTGACTTCAACAGTTCTTTCTTCCGCTTACGTTTGCCATGTTGGCTCAGTTTTCCGCCCGAGATCTTCTCTTGTATGGATTCAGGAACAATTTCGGGGTCAACCAAGGCGACGAGTCCTCGCACGGCGTGTTCTTCCGACTCGAGTATATCGCTCCCTCGAGTTACGTAATCGGCGCGTTTTACTAACAGATCCAATCCGCTCTCAACTCGGTGATGGATACGCTTCTGAGCTTCTGCGATGTCGATCTTGCCACCCGTCGTCAATGAATCGATAAGAACATTCTCGGGGGGGTCGACACATAGAAGCGTACTCTCGGGAAAGCGCTTCGTAATAACCTCCCACACTTCTACGTGCCGCAATCCATCTATGATTAAGGCCGCGCAGTCCTCCTTCCAACCCCCGCTCAACGTACCTTGAACAATGGCGTCGGCGCCGTGCGTGTCTAGAAAGTGTTGTCCAAAATCCTGAAGATCTACTGCACGTGTGTTTTTTTTGCGAAGGAAGTCACCGAAGCTTGCCGTCTGGACCCCGGGATACAACCGCATCCAGCGAACAACAGCAGAGGTTTTTGCGCCGGTTTTACCGGCGACGGCGATCACGTTCATATCTCACTATAAAAGAGTCGACAGGTTATCCATAATAGAAGCGACAGCTTTCCTAACATCGTCCGCTCTGACGACTATGTTTGCGGCAGCGTGAAGCTTTGGCGACTCCGCTTCAACGCGATGTTCGAAGCGCTCTGGCGCCCCCCGCTCAGCAGGTTCGGCTCGCAAGGCAAGTCGTCGTTCCAAAATCGGTCTCTCTACACCTAAAAAAACGAGTCGGGACGCCTCAGCTCGGACAGCGAGCGCTTGCCAAATTGCTATGTGCCTGATGCCTTCCACCACAATTGGACGATCCCAACTAGGTTTATGAAACGCAAAGATGTCTTCGATGATAGTGTCTGGAGAACGCCTCTTAACGTACGCGGCACCGAACTCCTGTACATCCTTTCCTCGGGCTAGCGCGCGAAAAAAATCACCGAAGCTAATGACATCCGCCTTGAGTCGAAAACTCAATTCCTTAGCCACAGTTGTTTTGCCGGACCCTGGCAGACCGGCAATCCCGATAAGAAGCTTGAATCTTGGCGTGTGCAATTTCTCCCCGACTTTTCGCAACACCAACCATCCGCGCCTGTCTTTCTTCGAAATCGTGAACGGTGGCAATGCCCGCACATTTTCAATGCGCAAAAGCGTTGCGTATTTCGCACATGACCGTGTACTCCAAAATGCGGGGTCTTCTGCGCAGAGACGCTGGGCGAACTCTTCGCGCACGTGCTTCCATGATTTCGGGTCAAGAACATAGAACCACGCTTGAGCGACTCGACAGACTCCCACGATCGGCCCACCAGATCTTTTTAATAGTACAACGTCGCCCGCTTGGACCTGATTAAAGGGAGCACGGCGTGTCAGAGAGAAACGCGACTCGACAGTCTTTCTACCTTCGAGAACAAGCTTAAGAAACGGCTCGACAAAAACCGCGAGATGAACACCCGCTTCGCGTGGCGCCTCGATCTTGGCTGCGATAACAACATCCGTCATTGCAACGTCAGCGGAATTTGCGTCGTGATTCTTGTTGCGTATCAACTTTCGTGAAGACGAGCCTTGCATTGCCGTGATCTCAGCGTTTTCGCAGGCGATGACTTTACGCATCTGACGGGTTGCAACGGCAATTTCTTTACGCTCGCCACTGAGAAGCTGACGACCCAGCCGTTTCTCAATACTAGCAACAACCGAACTTCGTTTCGCGAGAGCTTGAGCGATGTCACGAACTAGCCCGGGAGCCGCCGTATCAAAAATTCGATTATTCGAAGTCCAAATCTTGGCTTTCTGCCTCCGCGGTTCGCGTCGACTTACGGTCACAGGGCGGTCGTTTTCGGTAAGGCTGCGCAAAATGGGACTTCGATAGCATCTACCTTTGTCCGCTACGACGCGCACGCGGACCCTCCCAATCTCAATCTCCTCCCACTGTTCAGATTGAAATTGCACGGTTGGTCGAGGCACTTTCGCGGACTGAACAGGTCTTAGGATTAGCAGGTCTGCACGACGCCAATCCGCTAGGTATTTCACTACGCCCTCTCCCTTTAGGGCTAGATTTTCAAAGAGCGGTGAGTCGTACGAGAGGACATTTGGCTCGAAGCTCTGGATTCGGAAACCGAGTCGATCAATCCATTTTGCAAGTCGTTCCAATTCATTCTTCATCCCCGGGCGCGTTCCGATTTGAGGAACGCTCAGGAATGCGAAGGCTCCAGGCCGGCAGACTTGACGCGCGACCCAAAGAAAACCAGCCATCTCGTCGTAATACCAGGGTGGATCGAGTAGAATAATATCTCCGGTAATGTCCGGGATAGGTTCACGCAGCAAATCACAGATTCGGACCTCTGTCTGAGCCATTTCCTGAAACAGCCGAGGTAAGGTTGGATTCGAATCCAAAAGGAACCTGACGCGTTTTGCATCAGAGATGACATCGGGATGGAATAGAGAAGGTGTTCCTAATCCAATCCAGACACTTGTTGGGGAGGACACCGATTCGGCTTTCCGTAGCAAAAATCTGACGGTTTCGGAATTGAACCGCCAATCGTAGTCTAGCGGGTGGGCTACTGATTCGAGGTATGTTGCTGCCACACTTCGCGAACGAACCAACGAGGGCCGCCGGACCGCAGCAGCGATTGATCGAGCCTTCGTTGAAGTCTTCGCGATCACGTCAAGAGCGCACAGTACGTTAGTTGGATAGACGCTGGGCAGCGACCGCACAAAATCGTCAAAAGTAGAGTTCCGGTCCGATACCAGCCGCTCCCGAATGAGCTGAACAACTAGGCGATCGTATTCGGTTTGGGTAATCCCACCCGCTAGCGGATGGGATATGTCAGGAAAGAGGGATATCACAAATCTTACGCGCTCGTTCCACTGCGGAAAAACGACCTTCGACTTCGGTTGTCCAAACCTCTACAGCCACCTGTTGAGTTTCTTGAATTTTAGCGGGAATACCTAGTATTCGTGTCTTCATCGGAGTGAAGAATTGAATCTCTAGGGGGACTGTCCGGAGCGGAAGATTATGGTGGATGCGTTGCAGCTCATCTAAGAACCGCGGAATCTTCTCTTTAGCGGCTTTGGGATCCGGTCCTGTCAGAGTAACATAGGCGTAGAGATCGATGCCTGTTGAAAGAAGGCGGCGAAACAGCTCAAGCTGCCGCCGGTAGAGATCTGGATGCGCCTTGGTGTTGAACGAAAACGATTCGCAATCGAATCCTTTAAAGCAACAAACGCGGGCGTAATTTCGGTAAGTGGAAATCAGTTCTATTTCTTGCTCCGAGAGGAATTGCCAGAAGTAATCGTTGCTAAGATTGTCGTCACCCCAAAGAAACACACTATCTTCGAGGCCCTGCTCGACTAGCGCCTTCATCATCCAAACCGTCCATTCGGGGACAAGGTCCGGTTGTCCACCCGACAGATCGATAACGGATGGCCTAGTAGGAATCTCTAAGTACCACTCCACTAGTTGCTCAGCGGAAACAAACGACGAGTAAAGCGGGTTGGCGGAAAGCAAACTGAAATCAACGTAGCAATACCAACAGCGCCAATTGCAGACAGCGTTTTGGAAGACTTGAACTTGTAGTTCCTCTTGCGCTGGAAGCGCGAGGGCGCGAGAAGCCGGTTCCAGTGGCAGGGGATTATCAGGCCAGCCAAGGCTCGTTTGCCTTCGAAAATGGTGAAGGCGACCGAAACCGTGGCAGTTCGGAGGAAGGCTAAGATCCCTTTCCTGCTCGGAGCCCTGAAACTTCGTCATCCTGACGCGACGCTCCTGCAGATCAATCGCGCGTGCTCGGAGTTGCCGCGAAAAATTCTCTGTATCGATGGTTCCCGCTTTCACAATTATTGTCTCGGAATCCCTGGAACCGACTGACCCTCTTCCGGCAAGCCGGGGAAATGCTCCAGGACATAGGACGCCACCAATGCTGCGAAGAAATTGATGGCACGATCCGACAGAAGATTTTCGGGAGGAATGCCATACCACGTCTCAATACAGCTTCGGCAACACGTGCCAGTGGCGTGTTGGGCATAATAATACGGGTTCATTTTTTCAGGAGTCTTGTTAGGCCAAGGAACTCGGCGACCATCGAATGCGTCTTTCGGGCGCCGTACGTGTTTCCTAAGGAACTCCGGGATACCCTCCAGCAACTTCTTCCGGCCTTTTCGTTGGGCATAGTTCCACGCCCATTGATTGGGTTCCATCGCCGTGAACTTTGCCCGAATGAATTCCGTTTGAAGGGCGCTCAGCACAAAAGAGACATCGCTGATATCGAGACGCCGAATTCGTGGCCAGTCTACCACTTCATCCTTGCAACTCCGACAAGCTCCTTGCTCTCCGTCTCTTTTCATCTTCGCCGTCGGACGGTAGCAATGAAGCGAATTGGCACAGTCTGATCCTGTGCATGAGAGTGCCAGCTTCTCCCTTTGCTTAGCCATGAGTAGTTTCCTCCAATGCCGGTAAGTCCGAAACAGCGCGCATCAGGAGATCACGATCGATAGCAGGTAAAACCTTCAAACGTGCTTCCATCAACAGACGATCTCGCGCGACAATGAAGGGATCGGTAGATGACTGCTGAAGCGTCATCGCGGTGGCCCACCAGTTCTCATCCTGCTCGGCCAAACGAAACGCCATGTGATTCGCTAAAACGCCAACATCCACTTGTTGCTGTTCCGCGACTTGGGGAATGATGCGTTTGAGTTTACGGATATCCCCGGCCGCTGCTGAAACGCACGCCTTTTCAATTTCGCTTGATCGACCATGAAATAACACTTCTTCTGCAAACTCGCTCGCGTCCGTTTCCTCGAGAGATTCGCGCCTCTCGGGGCTAATAGGGTGTGTCTCGATTATGTAGAAATCTGCCAAGGAGCCACCCGCAGCGCGCTTGAGCACGTGATCAAGTTCATGGAGTAGATCGAACAACCAACGCGAGGTGAAACGGCCACCCTGCTTTAAGACGATAATCGGTCGACCATTGATAATCCAGACGGCACCGTGAAATGCCCCAGGATCTTGCAGCGGTAATACCGGGATTCCCAAGCTCCAGACATAATTTAAGGTTGCCTCAAACGTTACCGCCCGCTCACCGGACCCTGCGAGTGCCGAATGCACTTCCCTCCAGGAGGTAGGCAACTTTGCCAGCGGCATGTGAGCAACGCACCGCTCTACCAACGCCGCTAAATAATGGGCATACAGCGTGTAGGCACTGACCGCCTCTTCTCCAGCAGTCGCGGGTATTTTGAATCGGCCCGCCGCCAACGCTTGCAAATCGAGTTGGGGGGCACGCTCGCTCAGGATAGCGGATGCAGGGAAGCCAAAGACTCTTGCGATTAGGTTAGCAGATTGAAAAAGTAAACCTGCAGCGTGAGTTTCCTCTGAAGCCGCGAATACATGTGAAAGAGCTTCCGGTGGCAAGAGTCGTTGTATTAGCAGATCGGAGCGAAGTCCTACCTTCTTGAGATTCCTGACCAATGTTTTAGCTGTAAATCGCTTGGTCGGAATGAATATCTCTTCCCGTACGTGTAAGCCTAATGCCGCAACGACTTCTCGCATTCGGTTGAAGGTTGTCTTGGCGTATTCGGTAGCTTCCCATCGTTGGACCTGTTGTTCCTTAACCCCAAGCTTCTCACCCAATTCCCTTTGTGTCAGACCACGCGCGACGCGCCCAGCTATCAAGGCGCGTGGGAAGTCAGCCAGCGTCGCCTCAATCACCGGCTGTTCTCCTGATCTCAGGCGCTCGTATTCTCCGACTTCGGTGACGAGTTCCTCATGTTGGCTGGCTAATGCCTCCTGCTGAAGTTGCACAAGTTCCGCCGCCATGCCTTCCGTAGGTTTAGCGGCGGCAATGTCCGCGAGCGCTGTTTCAAAATCCTGAAGGCGTGCCCGCGTAATTCGATACTGTCGCTCGTTAGTAATCATGCTTTATCTCCACTCGATAGCCCACAATTCCTTTTTCCAACCCCGTTGCCTTGTCGCGTTGGAAGAACTCCAAAAAAGTACGGAAAGGCGCCGCTGTTTCCGCGGCAAGTCCGGTTGGGAAATACTCACCTAGCAGCTTCGCTTTCTGAAGGGCCCTACTATTTGCAAACGATAGCAGCGCCGGCTCGTGTGCGCGTAGCGTTTTCAGATCGACGCCCTCCATTGCCCAGCACACATCGTAGTCAGCCGGAAATTCTTTCACTGTCACGAAACTGCCGTCGATAAAAAGCTGTGCGCATCCGGCAAGACTCAAAAAATAGATTCCTCGCTGAAGGCCAACCAAAAGCCGCTGCCGATGCTTGTTTGTGCCAAACCGGGATTCGATCTCTGACCAAACACTCCAATGCACTCCTGGAGGTAACAGTCCATCGTCTTGAAAATCGGGAATCACAGCCAACAACTGACACAACATAGATGTTGTGTCAAATGGTATTTCTGGCGAGTTTAGGCCCCCCGCCAAGGACATCGCCGGAAACCAAGGTCCATGATCCTGCCGGTTCTTTTTGGATCGCGATCTCGTTGCCACTGCACGCAGCAACATTTGAAAATGTGATGCACCTTATTCTTCAATCGCTCCAGCCATGGAGCAGGCCTCCGCGTTTGCGCCGCGAGACTTGTGTCCTCGTCGTGTATGCTCAAGCGCAACGGACAGGTCGCGAGTCGCGACGATCAACTTAACCTATTCGATTTTGCACGAAGTCGTGAGCAAGCAAATCTATCTGACACAATATGGACTAATGGCCGAACACCACTGGCGGGAGTTCCGGCCGAAGATGGTTCGGGAACTGGAGACGAAGGGGATCTTAATGGAAGCTCTCTTCGAGGCCCAGGAGAGTACAATCGAAGAAACGGAAGCGCTGACCCGGAAATTGGAAACGGAACAGAAATTGACTCCGCAGCAGGCACACGATCGCGCTTGGGAAATGATTCGGGAGAAATACATTCTCTTGCCGCCGGAAGAGAATCTCTAAACGCGAATAACTATCGCATCCGACCGGAGGATGCGCTCGGGCACGGTTCGCTGAAACAGAAATATCGCGACAATCTTGCCGCCATTGAGCTTGTCCACAGGCTTGACGCGGAAGGCCGCGAGGCAACTGAGGATGAGAAGCAGATCCTCGTTAGATACGTCGGTTGGGGCGGAATTCCGCAGGTCTTCGCCGACCAAACACCAAGCGAATGGGCGTCAGAACGCGAACGCCTCAAGCAACTCCTGACAGCTGAGGAGTACCAATCCGCCCGGGCTTCGACGCTCAACGCACATTACACTTCGGTCACTGTCATTTCCGCCATATACGACGCGGTGCAGCGACTCGGTTTTGAGCACGGGCGCGTGCTCGAACCGGCTCTTGGAGTCGGTCACTTCTTTGGTCTCATGCCCGCTGAAATGCAGGCACGCTCACAACTCATCGGCGTCGAAATCGATTCTCTTAGCGCGAGTATCGCGCGAAAGTTGTATCCCGGCGCGGACATCCGGACGCAAGGTTTCGAAGCCGCAGTGTTGCCGCACGATTGGTTTGATCTCGCGATCTCAAACATTCCGTTCGGTGACTACAAGTTGCATGATCCCGAGTTCAATGAACGCAATTTCCTGATTCACGATTACTTCTTCGCGAAGGCAATCGCGAAAGTGCGGCCAGGCGGAATAGTCGTGTTCGTCACTTCGAAAGGGACGCTCGACAAAACGAACGCACATCTCCGCAGTTACCTGGGCGATAAAGCAGATTTTCTTGGTGCGATTCGACTGCCGAACACTGCGTTTAAGCAGAACGCCAATACCGAGGTGACGAGCGACATCGTCTTTATGCGCCGGCTGACCAACGGCGACAAACCAAACGGACCGCCATGGCAGAATCTCGCAGAACACGTAAATCGCGACGGCGCACGCTTTCGCATCAACGAATACTTCGCGGCCCATCCGCACATGATGCTCGGTTACATGGCCAATGCCGGCACAATGTACCGCAGCAACGAAGCAGCGCTCGTTGCTGACGAACGCGACCTCTCGACCGCTCTTCGGGATGCAATCACTGCGCTGCCAGAAGGGATTTACCGCGCTGAGGAAAATACCCTACGGACGCAAGTTGCCGCCCACCCAATTAGGGTGCCCGACGATGTGAAGGAAAACGCCTTCACGTTGCACGACGGCGGAATCGCGATCCGCACTGGTGCAGCGCTGACGCCGATCTCCAGTCTTCCAGACGAAACGGCGCGCCGGATTCGCGGACTCATCAAAGTTCGCACAGCCGTGCGCGAAGTGTTACGGACGCAATTGGATGACCTGACCGACGAAGAAATTGTCGTTGCACGCCGGCGACTTAATTTGGTTTACGACCAGTTCGTCGCCCGCTTCGGCGCCATCAACGAAAGCGCCAATCGCCGCGCATTTCGCGGCGATCCTGATCTGCCGCTGCTCTGCTCACTCGAAGATTACAATCCCGATACGAATCGCGCGAAGAAGGCGGCGATCTTTCATGAGCGGACGATTCAGAAACCGCGACGCACAGTTGCGGCAGAATCAGCACCCGACGCCCTCGTCTTCTCCCTCAACGAGAAGGGCCGCGTCGATCTCGCGTACATGGAAACATTGCTTGGTCGTCACACGGAGGAGTTTCTGCCCGAACTGAAAGGTCTCGTCTTTCACAACCCTGAAACGGAGCAGTGGGAAACTGAGGACCAGTATCTCTCCGGCGATGTTCGCACCAAACTAACCACGGCGCGCACGGCAGCTCTCGCGCAGCCACGCTACGTTGAGAACGTTTCTGCGCTGGAAGCTGTCCAGCCTAATGATCTCGCGGCATCCGAAATCGACGCGCGACTTGGTGCGGTCTGGATTCCGCCTGATGACGTGGAGGCATTTGCGAAATCACTCCTCGACGCTGATGGCATCAACGTATCGCACGCGGCGACATTGGGAACATGGTTCGTCCGAGGTGACTTCAACGCACGCGGCACCGTCGCGAACACGACCGAGTGGGGCACGTTGCGTTATTCAGCACTGGAATTGATCCAGGACACGTTGAATCTCAAAACGCCGACAGTTTATGATCGCGATCGGAACAACGACAGGCTCGTGATCAACGCTCAGGAAACTGAAGGCGCGCGCGACAAGCTGGAAAAAATCAAAGAGCGCTTCAAAACATGGGTCTGGGAAGACGATGAGCGCCGCGAGCGATTATGCCGAAAATACAATGACGAATTCAATTCGGTGCGCCTGCGTGTTTTCAACGGCAGTCATCTGACGCTGCCTTCGAGCAGCCAACAAATCGCGCTGCACCCGCATCAAAAGAATGCCGTCTGGCGAATCGTTCAGAGCGATAACACGCTGCTCGCGCACGTGGTCGGCGCAGGCAAAACCTACACGATGGTCGCAGCGGCAATCGAGCTGAAGCGGCTTGGTCTGGCGACGAAGCCGATGTTTGTTGTGCCGAATCACATGCTCGCGCAGTTCTCTTCCGAACTGCTCACGCTTTATCCGACTGCGAATATTCTCGCTGCCGGAAAAGAAGACTTCACAGCCAGCAACCGCGCCCGGCTGTTCAGCCGGATTGCAACCGGGAATTGGGATGCCGTTATCGTTACACATTCGAGTTTCGAAAAAATCCCGGTCTCGCTGAGCACGCGTTGCAGTTTCATCGCAGCGCAAATTGATGAGATCGAAACCGCCATTCGCGAGGAGCGCGCTGATCGCGGCACACGACTCGTGAAAGAATTGGAGCGTGTGAAGAAGCGACTTACTGCGAAACTCGAAGCACTGTCCGCGGACGGCAAGAAGGACAACACGCTCACATTCGAAGAACTTGGAATCGACCGTCTCTTCATCGACGAGGCGCAGCGGTTCAAGAATCTGTTCTACGTGACAAAGATGACGCGTGTTGCCGGACTACCGCAGACCGCCTCCGAGCGCGCATTCGATTTGTTTCTCAAGATCCAGCACATTCAAACGCGCAACAAGGGAGGCGGTGTCGTCTTCGCTACGGGCACGCCAATCTCGAATACGATGGCCGAGATGTTCACCATGCAGCGCTACCTTCAGATGGACACGCTGCGCCGCAATTCGCTCCAGCATTTCGATTCATGGGCCGGAACATTCGGCGAAACCGTGACATCGATGGAATTGAGCCCGGACGGAAGCGGGTATCGTCTGCAAAGCCGTTTCGCGCGATTCGTTAACGTACCCGAATTGATGCAACAGTTTCGCCAGGTCGCGGATGTACAAACAGGCGAGATGCTGAAGTTGCCCGTACCGAAGCTTGAGCAAGGCCGAGCAATAACGATCAGCGCGCCAAGCAGCCCGGAGCTGAGGCGTTTTGTCGATCAACTCGTGAAGCGCACGGAAAAAATCAAAAGCGGGCGAGTCGATCCTCGCGACGACAACATGCTCAAGATTACCACCGAAGGCCGCAAGGCGGCGCTCGATCTTCGGCTCGTGCTTCCGCACGTCCGCGACAATCCAGATTCCAAAACGAACAAGGCCGTGGAGAAGATTCACGACATCTGGCAGCAATCGGCGGTAACGAAGGGCGCGCAGCTTGTCTTTTGCGATCTTTCCACTCCGCAACCGAACGGCCGCTGGTTCTCTGTTTACAATGACGTGCGCGAAAAGCTGATCGCGCGCGGCATTCCGGCAGATCAGATTGCGTTCGCCCAGGACGCCACCGACGATGCCTCCAAAGCGATGCTCTTCAAATCAGTGCGCGAGGGAAGAGTCCGCGTTCTTCTCGGCAGCACCGCAAAGATGGGAGAAGGAACTAATGTCCAAACGCGCCTGGTCGCCCTACATCATCTCGACGCGCCCTGGCGACCTGCGGATATCGAGCAGCGCGAAGGCCGAATCCTCCGGCAGGGTAATCAAAACGAATACGTGAAGATCTTCCGTTATGTCACGAAAGGCAGCTTCGACGCCTACATGTGGCAAACGCTTGAAACGAAGTGCCGCTTCATAACTCAGGTTATGACCGGCGACGCCACAATGCGCCGTGCAGAAGATGTCGATTCTACTGCTCTGACGTATGCCGAAGTGAAGGCTATCGCGTCAGGCAATCCGCTTGTAATCGAGAAGGCGACGATTGACGCGGAAGTCATGCGCCTCACGCGTTTGAAAAAGCAGCACACGGAGAGTCTATATCAGATGCGCTATCGCGTTCGACGGCTAAACGACAACGGCGTGATACTGGAGCGCGAAATCGCAAACATCCGCGAAGACTTGCGGACGCGGATCAGCACGCGCGGCGACAACTTCGCAATGACCGTAAGGAACGAGACGTTCACGGACCGTGTTAAAGCCGGCCGCGCGCTCGTGTTTGCCGCGGCTGCAATCAAGCCATTCGACTCAGCGAAGACAATTGGCAGCATCGGTGGCTTTCCAATCTCAATCGAGTGGTTCGATGAACGCGCAACGCTCCTGATCCACGGCAAACATAGCTACCGAGCGAATATTAGCGACAGTCCCGCTGGAACAATCGCATCGCTCGAACACGCGCTCGACAGCATTGAAGATCGACTCCGCGAACGCGAGACCGATCTCGCACAGTCCCGCCGTCAAATTGTCGACCTAACGAACCAGTTCGAGCAACCTTTCGAGCACGAAGCAAAACTCGCTGCGGCAACGAAACGACAACAGGAAATCGTCGCGGCACTCGACATCACGAAGAACCAAGCTTCATCGAGAGTTGGTCAAGATACCGCACAGCAGGAGTGTGAAGCATTGGAAGCAGAGCAAAACCAAACGCTCTGCGAAGCGATGCGGCCCATCTCGCAAAGACATTGAGCTTTCTCCTTCCGGCCTTCCGCGCCGCGGCTCCTCCCTCCAAAAGCTCAAAGACTTTGCTTCCCTTGCCCGGAGATGCAGTCATCGCGCATTGTCTTCCCTTCGCCGCAACTCCGCACGCTCCGCTGCGCTCTTCATTCCGGCAACGCGCGATCACTGCGGTGCGCTCAAAACCTTTCGCGAAATCATCTAAACTCGGCGCTGAATATCTCGCCGTCGCGGACTCTTGATCGAGGTACGGACCACAAAACGCGGTTGGCGCGAGTGAAGCTAGATCTGCTTATCGCGAAGGTAAACCCGCCGAGCGTCAAATTAAGCCATGGTGACGTAAAGTATTTCCTTGAGCTGCTGAAAAGATTACAAGAATCAGAGGCTTACAAGGCGTTGGAAGATTCTTCACAAAAGGCCGTCCCAGCGCTGTGGCCCCGTTGTCTTAACTTTTCGGTCGAAATGTTACGAGAAGTTATCAACTACCCTGGTCAGCCGCGCGAAAACGAACCTAGTTCGAGCGCCAAAAAGTAAAGAGTCGCTTCAACATCGGCACTCGGCCCTCGTGATCCAACCGCGCCGGACTTCGAGGAAGCAGCGTGAAAATGCCAGACTTAGGATTGCGAAATCATCGCTTTCAAAACATCGCTCGTCATTTCAAATCGAGAAGCTTTTACGAGGGAGAAATCGGTTCTTGTCGACAATTTCCCGATTCGCGAATGACGAGTAGAAACATCGTCGTTCTAGCACAAACTCTAGCACACGAACGCGCCAGACTTCGCCCCTTGGTGCGATACAGGGACCACACAGCGTCCCCTGAAAGGCGCATTCAAATCGCTTGATCCGCGAGGATCGAACTGTTCCGCAGCTGTTTCTCTGGCTAGATGTTAATAGCCGCGTTAATTTCCTATATTGGGAGGGAATTTCGATTCTGAATACCATTGAACCGATAAACAGAGAGGTGACTATGGCAGACACAAACAAACTACTAACTACTGCTATTCTGGACAAACTCCGAGCGAAGTTGCCGGTTAGTGAGCAAGAATTGCAAGCCTTGCAACGGCATATCGATGACCTAGAGCAGCGACGCGTCGCAAAGGACACACACCACCACGACACGCATGGGGTAGCTGAAATTGGAGTCGAGGTAGTAAGACCTGAAGCCCGCGCGTAAAAGCTAGGATCCGCTCTTGTTTGGATAAAGTCGCAGGTACACTGGCTTGCCCAATGTACCTGTCGTTATGCATTATTGGCGTGTGCTTTTGGCCCTTGCGGCCCATCAATGACATTCGCGCGCGACCACGGGTGCTCTGCGGTTATCACGGTATGTCGTAACACATCCGAACAGCCAGAATTAACGATAGGTGTGAAAAGGACCTCAGCGCGTAATTGATCGTTGATCATAGGATCATGAAAGTGGTAATGGAAAAAATAAAGGAAGCTAAAGACGTCAAGATGGTGGGCACGAAGTCAGTTACTCAGCGCAGCGCGGCGCTCGCACAGCTCGAATCGATACTAGCACAGCATCCATTTGGCAACAGTACCTACATAACCGAACAACTGCACATCTGCTATGAGCGCCGCCTCCATAAAATCTCCTGTCATTTACCTGTCGCTGGACAACTTTTACACGCTCTCCGTCAAGCTGACCCCTCCTGCCGGTATCGGGTGATTGGCGATATGGTCGTACGCTGCGCTGTCCAACACGCTCTGAAGCAGGTTGAGACAGGAACTCAGTACGGTCTACCATTGGGTGAGTGTGAGGAAGTGTTTCGGGATTCACTTCGTCTTCTTAGGGAAGGTGTATGTGCCCCTCTCGGATCTGGACTTGTCCATCGCTTGGGGGCTGCTCCGTATCACGCGTGGATTTGGAGTGAAGAACGATCTAGCAACGTGGTTGGGCGCGCATTTCGATATCTCGTCTATGACAATTTTGGCGAACATCTTTGTACACCAAACGCTGATGAGCTTGCTATGTTGGCGAAAGGAGCACAGTTGCTTGGCAACCTGTTGCCAGTGTTGTCGCGCAGCGCGCTAAGTCATGCCCACCTCGTGGGGGTATTTCCCCCAATTGGCGATTGGATAGGAACGGCGTCGTGCTCGGAGTTTAGATTAAGTGGTGCAATGTTCCTGAGCCGTTTATTGCTTTCGAACCCCTGGGGAGTGGCAGAGGCGATGTTTCATGAAGCGCTGCATCACCAGATGTATGACTTTCGTCAGGGACACTCGTTGTTGCAGCCCGACTTCGCGCGAGATGAGGCGCCCAGAGTTCACTCGCTGTGGAATTTACCGGACTCGAGTAGGGGGAATTATTGGGATACACATCGTGCGCTTGCGGCCTTTCATGTGTATGTCCATCTAGCCCTTTTTTGGACTGTAGCTGAGCACCGATCACAGGAGCTTGAGGAAGTTTACGGTAAGCTCTTCAGCAAGGTAGGGAGTTATACCGCATTCGCGCGTGCCCACTACCTGGCAGAACAGATTAGAGCGCTGTGCTGGCAAGAACTGGGACTGGCAGGCAAACGATTCTTGGACTGGTTTAGCTCCGTCTTGGATGTTCTCAATCCTTCGCCGCCACCAGAAGGCTCGTACGTTCATCTCCTACTCGATCGTTATCGGAGAGAGATGAAACACGTTGATCTATTCCAGAATAACCTTAAACGATCCCCCAATTTCTCGCAACAAATAGCGAGCATTGCCAAAAATGAGATCAACAGCACTCGCCGCGTGTTGGCGATAGTGAACGCGGAGGCTGCTCTTGGGCGATTCAACGACGCTCTAGCTCACCTGTCGGACGAGGAACTGGGAACGCAATTTTCCCAAGTTCGACGCGTTATATCGGAAACTATCCTGGATGCTTCTCCAAACGGCTATACGTTATGTGCACCTAGAGTAGGGGACGAGATTGTGAAACAAATGGTTGAGAGTTCTAGCGAGAGGCTGAGGATCCTCCTTGCGAGGTAACACTGGTCCTGAACAAAGTGGGGCATTTTTTCGAGTCAGCATCAACGGATCCCAAGAAACGTCAATACCATGACCTGCGTGTGATTGTTGGTAAGCTCCGGCGTGGAGTAACTGTAACCGACGAGGAGTTGCAACAGCTTCAGCGGCAGATCGAGCAATTGGAAATGGAGGCGTGGTGCCTCCCTCGTGAGGGGGTCTCGCGCACCCCCGCCTTTCGTCGACAGCAGCGGCAGATAGAGGGATGTAACAGTTCCGATCTCGTCAATGCAACGAAAACAATTGGAAAAATGTTTTCGGGTCACGCGACTAGCGAAGGCGTTAAGTGCTTTGCAGCTCAATTCGGTAAGGAATCTGTCGCTTTTTATCGTCCTGCGCAGGACGTTCTCGTCTCGAGTGTAGGCATCGGCACTTGTCGGGGCGCGATTGACGACGATACCGACGCTGCCTACGCTGCCGCGGTCCATGCAGCCTTGGATCGCGGAGTAAACCTGATCGATACTTCGATTAATTATCGGGATCAACGCTCCGAGCGCGCAGTTGGTGCGGGAATTCGTCTCTTCATTGAAAAGAGTGGGGGCAAGCGCGATGGGGTCGTCGTATGCACGAAAGGCGGATACTTGGTCTCCGAAGCGCTTACCGCCGGCATACTCAGGGCTGACGACGTAGTGGGGGGTATTCATTCCATGGCCCCGGCTTTCCTCGGCGACCAAATCGAGCGTAGCCGGCGGAACCTTGGTCTAGAAACCATCGACGTTTATTACCTTCACAACCCGGAAACCCAACTCAAGTTCGTCGGGATGTCGGAGTTCATGAATCGTATTCGTGTCGCGTTCGACCGGTTGGAGTGCGCGGTTTCCGAAGGCTTGATTCGTTGGTATGGCACGGCGACGTGGCATGGATACCGTTGCGGGGCCGTCTCATTGCGGGCATTGGCTGAGATTGCCAACCAGGTCGCGGGCGATAATCACCACTTCCGCTTCGTGGAACTTCCTTTCAACTTGGGGATGCGAGAGGCGCTGACACGTCCGGTGGAATACGGGAGCACTGTACTCGACTTCGCCATCGAACTGGGGATTACAGTGATCGCGAGTGCCGCTTTGTTTAAGGCATTCCTCTCACGGGACCTGCCCGAGGACATCGCTAAAATGGTGCCGGGACTGACCTCCGTGGCGCAGCGGGCCATCCAATTCACGAGATCCACTCCCGGCATTGCATCGGCGCTGGTTGGCATGCGCGACACGGCGCACGTCATGGAGAACCTCGCCGTGGCTAGGACTCCGCCTCTGACTCCCGTCGAGTATCAACGCTTTTTTTCCACAGGTTTCTAAATGTTTTTTTCGGTAAGGTACGTGACAACGGCGAGAAAACCATTTTTCGGGGATTTGGGCACTGTTTTGGGGAAAGGTGTCCAAGGCTTTTCAATGCTTCAACTTTGCCGTATTTGGTTCGGTCGCGCGATGGGCAGCGAGTCGAAAGCGCCGAAGAAGGGTTGGCCCTTTACCTCGGTTTCTTGGCCAGGCCTGCTGTCCTCACGCGCCTGAACCGACCGAGATCCGACACTAAGGGACTGAGACCGGTATAGCGGCTAATGCATGCGGGTTCTGGCGACCATCTCTGACATGATACGACTGGGCGTTGTCCTGGATCTTGAATCTGGTGCGACGGCCACCATTCCGATTCGTCCCGAGTTCATCGACCCAAATCCGGACGGGGCATTTTCCTGTCGGCCGTTTGGGATCACATGGAAACCGGACGAGCTTTACATCGCCAACCACCGGCAGCTGCTGGTCTTCGATAAACAACTGCAGTATCTTCGCACCTTATCGACGCCGTTGCAGATTAATATCCACCAGTTGGCCTATCACGGGGGGTGCGTGTGGGCTGTCAGCCCCCGGACCAACTCGCTAATCGGAGTATATCCAAGTTCGGGTGCCAGTGCCATCGAGTTCAACCTTTTAAACCAGAACCTTTGCCCGTATATTCCACGCCAAACATCCGACGCCGAGGACAAGAACCATTTCAACTCTTTGCTTTGGGCTAACGGCTATCTGTTCGTCGCTGCACATAATTTCGCTCAACCGAGTTTTATCAACACGTACGAAGGGGCCACACTGCATCTGGATTACACGCGACACGACGCTGGGTCGGGCGTTCACGGGTTAGCCCTCTACAATGAAGAACTATTTTGGATTAGCACGCTGACTGACGAAATTCGGTCGAGCCTCGGGTATTCGCAGCGATTGTCGAAGCAGGGGTACTCGCGTGGCTTCGCGATGAACCACGAGCACTTCGTCGTGGCAACGTCGGAGTTCCTGCATCGCGATAAACGCCGTAATGGAGATTCCTGGATTCAAGTGATCGATAGACAGCAAGGGACTCTGGTGAGCGAATTCCATTTGCGTGGAACCGGCAGCATTAACGATTTGCGGTTGTTAGACAGCTACGACTATGCCCATTGCATCGACCCATTTTGGAGCGAGAGCGAGGCAGAAAAGGCGACGACCCTCTGCTGCCTAGATGAGCACACCTGAAGTGCCGAATAAGTTAGTACGGAGGCTTTTCAACAGACACTTGCAGAATTCACGTAACCCCTTTCTCAAAAATTTCTCGATGTCGGTGCGCTGTTCGGGGGGCACACAGAGCGAGAGTTTGCCGATCACGACGTCAACGCAGCGGATGCTAATCGGGCCGCGGTCGCAAGCCATCTTTAGTTTCGCGCTCGCATTGTAGGCTTGCCGCCGTTTTCGCCGACTCCATCCCGGGCTAACCTCCTAAGGATGCTCTGTAGGATCAGGGACTGTTCCTCAACTGTTTCTGTAGTGACAGGTGCTCGGCACTGGTAATCCATCAGGGATGCCTACTGAATACAAACCTGGCGATGCGGTTCCGCATTCGGGGATCTACCGCGTGACGCATGATAAAAACCACGCGCAAGCGCACGAGGTCACCTGCGTATATGGCAAGAAGTTCCCGCCATGCCGAGGATGTTCACACCCACGGTTCATCCTGGTGCATCAAGCGATACACGTCGACTCGCATTCACAGTTTAAGCACTCCAAATAACATTATTCACGCAATGGCAAGATTCATCACACGCGTTGAGCTTCACCAAGCAGATTACGATGATTATGAAACTCTCCATTCGGCAATGCTGGCAGAGGGATTTGAACAAACGATTACCTCAGGTGGTGACGTAACATATCATCTTCCGACTGCTGAGTATTACCGTGAAACCGCTGTAACCCGACATGAGGTACTCGCCTCCGCGAGGCGCGCCGCCGCAAAAACCCAGAGGAAGTTTGCCGTCGTCGTTACACAGTCGAATGGGATTACATGGAGCGGCTTGGACAAGGTCAATTAAAACGCGCTGCGAGATCAGAGGCTGTTCCGCAAGTGTTTCTGTAGCTCGATGTACTCAACATAGCTAAATGCTCACGACACATCCAATGAATCCCGTATGGGCAGCGTATAACGAACTTCGTACCGCGCGACTAAACGTAAAATACCTGCAGCGAAGATTGCGGACTTTAAAAAGAGTTAATTTGAGCTACGAGATCATTCTGGCTATTGCGACGTCTTCTGCTGTGACGGGTTTCTCATTTTTGCAGGCGGGTGCCGGTAAAGCGATCTGGTCAGGAGTTGGTGTGGTGGCCGTACTTTTGTCGATAATCAAGCCAATTCTAAACCTTCCAGAGGCGTTTCAACGCAAGCAAGAGTTACTGGCGAGTTACATGATTTTGGATCACGATTTGAATACCGTATGCCTTGATATCCAAATCCGTAAGGCATTTGACGAAGCGCTGAGAGGCCAATTTGCGCGAGCACTAGAACGAAAAGCAGAGTTGGTGAAGAAAGACACGGACTCCTCTGTTAACGAACGACTTCGTCGGTGTTGCTACAATGAGGTCCTCGCGGAGCTTCCCGCTGATTCCTTTTACATTCCAACGGAGGAATAAATATGCCAAATCAACCAATCCACAAACCGCTACCGCCAACTCCACTGCGAGAACCACGAAGACCAGAACGAGAGCACCCAGAACCAAGACCATCGTTGCCCGATCGAGATCTTATAATAGAGCACATAGAGCCCCCAGAACCGTGGCCTATTTCACCTAGCAAAGACACAGTGTGAAGTAAGTTACGCACTTAAGGAGACTCTTATCGGATCTTTTGCTTAGCTCGCCGTTTTACGCGTTGAATTTCCGGTTGTCCGTTTGTGACGCTTCGCGTAGCTCTTTTTTACAATCGGGCCGGTTACAGAACTGCGCGCGACAGTTTTCCGAGGCATATTATTTCCCTTTTAGATAATTTCGCACTGCCTGAGCTGACGTGCCCACTTGTCTGACTGCGTCCTTTAGCTGCTGCTCGGTGCAGCCCAACGCGTGAGTCCACCAACGGACTTCGTAAGGTTCGTGGATGTTGATACGGCTCGCGTCCTGCGGCCGGCGTTTTGATAGGTCGTCTGGCATTTTGTGTCCTCCTCGCAGCTCAGTTTACAATATTCATTCGACGGGGTGTGAGAAATACTCGCGGAACAGTTAATTTTCTGTGAATTCGGCGAGCGACTGGATTTACTCGTCACCGTGCAAACGCTACGAAGATAGAATACTGGTCCATTACCTCCGCAAATGCCGCGGCTACAACGCGCGCTGGCCCCTACCCTACAGATCCTTTAGGACCACTTGCGATGTCGGCTTGCTCGCTTCAAGCCGGGCGTTCACCTTCTCCAAGCTCGAGGTAAGCGCTTCAATTCGCCTCTGCTGTTCTGCGAGCTTGGACTCGAAGTCCTTCTTTAGCTGTTCCACTTTGCGATGTTCTTTGAGGAACTCGTTGAGCAACATCGCATTCACTGCTTCGTAGCGCACTGTCTTGATATCACCGTTGCGGTCGCGAACCACCAGATTGGGATTCACTTTTGCCACATCCTCAGCGACGAGGCCAAATTGTGGGATAGCTTTTGGATCCAGTTCCTTCTTGTAATGGAAAGTGACCGGTTGAAGCTCCAGGATGACTTCGCTGGCCTTATCCATTGGCCTGATATCGTCCTTGAAGCGCTCCGAGGAAACGATTGTGCCGAGCTTACCATTCGCATCGACAAACACAGGGGTGCTAGTGTCGGGATCAACGGTCGCGCCATCGATACCGGCAATGTAAGAGGCCAATATAGCCTGAGGATCGCCAATTCGGATGGTCTGGCTTTCGCTGCCGCCACCCGGAAGGCCAGAGGTCGCACCGATGTAGATGTTATCATTGCCCTCGACGTCGCTTCCTGCCAGGGTACCAACCACGGTGTTGAGCGAACCGCTTACGTTGTCAGCAAGCGCCGAGTCGCCAATCGCTACGTTTGCAGCGCCGTCGATGTTGTACCAGAGCGCGTTCACACCGAATGCATTGTTAACGTAGCCGTCGACATTGTACTCGAGCGCCTGCGTACCAAACGCGTTATTACTGCCGCCATCGACGTTGAAAGCAAGCGCGTTAAAGCCAAAGGCCGAGTTGCCATTTGCAAGTCCGGCAGAACCTGAGTCATTGCTGTAGAGCGCTTGATACCCAAAGGCTGAGTTGGCGACGCCAGTTCTGTTTAAAAAAAGAGTAAAGCCCCCGACAGCGCTGTTCCACGAACCAAGTCCGTTATAGGTAAGCGCTTGTGTTCCAACGGCCGTGTTCAGGACACCGCCGTCGCTGAACATCATCGCTAAAGCACCGACTGCAGTATTATCGTCCGATCTGTTGAGTGCCAGCGCTCCAGCACCGACAGCCGTGCAGTAATTGCCGTTCTCGTTCGAAAAGAGCGCATACCAGCCTGTCGCTGTATTGCCACGTCCCGTGAGTGGATTGCTAGTGTCAGTGTTAAAGAGAGCGTTTTGTCCTTCTGCCGTGTTGTAGTTGGGATAGCCACCATCGGGCGGCGGATTTACGGCCTGCGTCATCTGCGAGAATAGAACGCAGACAATCGGAAAGACGAAAGAGACAATGGAGCGCGCAGACGAACGGTGAATGTAACTTATAGATAACGATGCAGTATTCATTAGAGTAGTTGTCAGAAATCCGTCGCGATTTTGCGAGCCAAAAACTCATGGAGCCCAGGCCATCTCCTCCGCATAGAACATCCGACTCGCCAATGTTAATTGTTTAGATCTATTCCTATTACTCGCTTTGCCGCGCCATACCTCGAATTTAAACAGCACGCTCGAGTTTCTTTCAACAGTAACAACTGACGTATCCTGCCGTTTCGGTTCAATTGGAATGGCGTCGCCATCGAATGTATGCAACGAGACTCGCAACAAACCAGCAAAGTATGGACGCGGCGAACATAACCGCGCCAACGACAACAACTGGGAACGAAATATGGAGGATCGACCATTCCCGAGGGGGCAAGGGGCTTCGCCGAAGCAATATCAGCCCAACATACCCTAGCGCGCTGATTACACATGAGCCGATCACTACAATCGCAAATGCCTGTTTGAATTGGCCAGCCTGTCGGCGAATTCCGGGGAGGAAGCAGAACAATGCCAGCACAATTAAAAGCACGCTTAGCACCTCGATCTGGGGGAATATCAAATTGTAATGCGGATCGGCCTCCACCTTCACGTGCCCTTGAGGTGTAAGGAGGCCGGCTGGGATTTGCGCTAGATTTAACGATAACTGATACTCATCGCGTGGCTTGGTTGGAACCGTAAACAGGATGATCGCATGGCGTCCGTTCGCATACGTGCCATGCTTCACCGGTAAGACTACCTGCGCTAGGACTACTCCGTGAGAACTCAAACTGGCGTTCCCTGTAATTCGCTCAAGATCGTGGCGTACGTCGTTTGAAGCATCAGCAGGATATTCAAGCTCAACGTAATGATCGCCCCTCTCGGTACCCACAAAAGAAACTGTTGCAGGGGCGTCTTCGGTTACATGGATTGGAATTTCGATGGGATTCTGGTTAAAAGCACCGCGACTGTGCAGCCAGTACCAACAATATGCGGACGCAACCACTAGTAATATTCCAATTACTGTCGGAGGCTTCATGCGCTTGATGGTACTGGCCTTCGGCATCCTGTTATGTCAGGCTTGTTAAAAAATCTCTGCAGTCCTAAAGAAAGCACGCTCAAAGTATCAGTCATTTCCGCCTGAATCCCGCGCCAAAGTTGTGGACCAAAATGCCGCTCGCATAATACGTGTGTCCATTCTTGCCTTGGCCTTCAACGTAAAGGTTATACATTTTGCATGTTTCCCTGCGCATTTTCAGGCTAGCAATTCTTACCGGCTGGTTCTTGTTATCTTGGAACGTAATCGGCTTTCCCGTTCCAAAACGCGCCGCCAAATCATCGGTAAATACAAAGTCACCATCTTCTACGACATACATAGGGTGATCGTTATTAACCGTGAACTTTCGACCGTCCTCAAGTTCAACGTCAAATAGTGTTTGCGGTTTTTCTTCGTGATGAAGGGCTTTCACAACTGTTGTAGAGAAAATCGTCTTAGTCTCCTCATTCCACGCCAGCACCGCTTCGCCGACCTGGATGTTCTCGATTGGTTTTTCACTCCCATCAGCCATGAGAACCGGGGTGCCAGCCACGAAACAGGCTGGTTCATCCGGCGGGCGAAAGCCCTCGCCCCAATTATTGCCTGCGAACCAGAGCCCTTGGTTTCTTCCATCGATACTAGAGCCCAATACGCTAAAGTTTCCCAGATTACCCCACGCGCCCCACGGGTTTTGACCATAGGCCCAAGGCGCATCGCCCCAAGGATAACCATAAGCGCCCGGCAAAGAGGCGCCAGTAAAGGGGCTCTGAAAGTTACCAAACGGCCACCCGCCGCCGCCGCCCGTCGACGCGCTCGTCAAGCCAAAGGTCAGACCTCCACTGCGGAAATTCTGTCGCCAGCTCTTGTTCCAGCCAGCCCAATTGCCGTTCGAATCGTAAATGTTACCCGTGTTCGCGTCCTCCCAACCTGCCCAATTGCCTTGGGCGTCGAAGATGTTTCCTGTATAGGGATCCACCGGATTGAAATGCGTGCCCTGAGGACCCAGCGCTGCGGCTAAGACGCCCATCGCTCGGGCCTCACACTCCTTACAAAGGATGACGCTGTAGGCGCCTGGATTGGCCTGTGCTGCGTAGAGCGCATGGAGAACCACAAGGTCTTGCTCGGAGGTCGTAACGTAGTTGCTTACCGGTGTGAAGTTGGAAGGTGCTCTCAATGAGTTATCCCACGCGCCAGAGCTATACCAGAAGCCACCCCCCCCACGGGGATAAAAATCAAAGTATCGTGTTCCTCCACCAGCGGACCAGTCCGTTACGCCGATAAAGAAATGGGGGAATGCTCCTGCGGGATGAGTCCCAGTCACGACGTCCAGCCCCGTCGG
>WNGB01005012.1_pt1 | contig 23918 bp, 21 predicted proteins | sample 5400681 | NCBI WGS metagenome assembly WNGB01 (sample SAMN13153367, study PRJNA577476) | soil metagenome | isolation source: 115 cm soil or saprolite under grassland replicate 2 | place: USA:California | collected 2016-06-15
ACCTCGCCGACGGCGATGGCGCGGTTGAGGGCCACGACCGGCGTGGGGGCGATCGCAAGCAACTGGTCGTACAGGGCGACGATCTGCGACCAGTCAGTCTGCTCGAGTGTCGCCGCGTCCGCGTGGACGGCGTTGATGGCGGCCTGGAGCTGATACGCACCGGGCTGGTTGCGGCGAAGGCACCGGCGGACGATCGCCTGAGCCTCCTCGATCAAGGCCCGATCCCAGCGTCCGCGGTCCTGCTCGCCAAGCAGCACGAGGGAGCCGTCGGGCCGCGTTCGCGACGCGCGACGGGATTCGGTCAGGAGCAACAGCGCCAGGAGACCGGCCACCTCTGGATCGTCGGGCAGGAGCCTCGCAAGGATCCGTGCCAGCCGGATCGCCTCCGAGCAGAGACCCGGATCGGCCGGGCTGGACAGTCCGGCGTTGTAGACGAGGTAGACGACTGCCAGCACGGGGCGCAGGCGGTCGGGCAGCTCATGATCCTCCGGCACACGGTACGGGATTCGGGCGGCTTTGATCTTGCGCTTCGCACGCGCGAGACGTTGCGCCATCGTGGGCTCGGCCACCAGGAACGATCGTGCGACCTCGTTGGTCGACAGGCCGCCGAGCAGTCGGAGGGTGAGCGCGACCTGGGCTTCCGTCGAGAGTGCCGGGTGGCAGCAGGTGAAGATGAGGTGAAGCCGATCGTCGTGCATGGGCCCTACCTCCCCGGGCGCGCCGGGATCGTCGTTGCCGGACGAGAGCAGCGCCGCCCCGCTGAGCAGTTCGCGTCCACGCGACTCGCGGCGCAGGTGGTCGATCGCACGGTGGCGGGCGGTCGTGGTGATCCAGCCGCCCGGGTTGGGCGGCAGGCCCGCGGCCGGCCACTTGCGCAGGGCGACTGCGAACGCCTCCTGCACCGCATCCTCGGCGATGTCGATGTCGCCGAAGATCCGGATCAGGGCGGCTACCGATCGGCCGGACTCCTCGCGGAAGATCCGGCCGATCTCGGCCTCGTCGAGCTTGAGTGCGGCGTCGACGTCGCGCATGTTGTCAGGCCTCGGGCATTTCCCAGAACGGACGGACCTCGATCGGCGCGTTGATGACATCAGTGACCTTCGACGCCCAGGCGAGCGCGGCGTCGAGGTCCTCGGCCTCGATGATGTAGAAGCCGCCGAGGTGTTCCTTCGACTCCGCGAATGGGCCGTCGGTGGTCAGCACCTCGCCCTTGGCCATGCGCACGACAGTGGCTGTGTCGGGTTTGTGCAGGCGCCCGCCGAAGACCCAGGCGCCTGCCGACTTCATCTCCTCCTCGAGGAGGCCGACCTGCTTGTAGGACTCCTGCATCTCTTCGTCGGTCATCGGCTCGCGGGGTTTGCCGGCGACGCTGTGGACGGACAACAGATACTGCGTCATTGGTGGTCCTCCTCGTGACGCGCGGGCAACTTCCCGCCGCTCACCCCAACTACGAACGGGCTTCGCCCAGATTGACACGCTTGCGCCCGTTCAAGACTCACTGAGTTGAGGGCGAAGCCGGGCGTGGAGGCGGCGGAGCGGTTCGGGCGCCCACCAGTTCCATTGCCCCAATAGCCGCATCAGTGCGGGTACGAGCAGGGCGCGGACGATGGTGGCGTCGAGGAGGACGGCAGCGGCGGTGCCGAGCCCGAGCTCTTTCGTGATGACGATCTTCGAGGTGAGGAAGGCGCCGAAGGCAACGGCGAAGAGGAGGGCGGCGGAGGTGACGATCCGCCCGGTGCGCTCGAGCCCGACGGCGATTGCTTCCGGGTCAGCGTGGCCGTCGTCGCGGGCTTCCTTGATGCGTGAGAGCAGGAAGACGCCGTAGTCGGTGGAGAGGCCGAAGACGACTGCGAAGAGAAGGAGCAGCTGGGGTGCCTCGAGTCCGCCTTGACTCGTGAAGCCGAGCAGTCCTTCGAGGCGTCCCTGCTGGAAGATGAGGACGAGCAGCCCGAACATGGCGCTGAGCCCGAGCGTGTTCATCAGGAGCTGCTTGATCGGCAGGACGGCGGAGCCTGTCATCGCGAACAGCGCGATGAAGGTCAGGACGGCGACGATCGTGAGGGCGAGCGGCAGGTGTGAGCCGAGGCTTGCCTGGAGGTCGAGGTAGTGCGCTGTCGAGCCGGTTACGACTGTGTCCGGGAGCTCGCGGAGATCGCGCACGAGCCGCTGGCTTGGTCCGCTGACCGGAGAGCTCTGCGAGATGACGTCGATCTGATACGTGCTGTCGGCGAGCGTGTGCGGTCTCCGCACAGCCGCGACTCCAGGTTGCTGCTCGGCGGAGTCGACGACCCGGGCGGCAGCGTTGCGGTCGCCGTCGACGACGAGTGTGACCGGGGTGTCGCGGTAGGGCGGGAACTCGGTCCGGAGGGCGTCGTCGACCTCGCGGGCGCTGGCCGAGGTGGGGAGGACTTGGGCGTCTACGGCCGTGAACTTGACGCCCAGGAACGGCAGCCCGAGCGCGACGAGGAGCACGGCGGCGCCGAGGGCCGTGCGGCCGGGGAAGCGCATGACGAGCTGGGCGAGCCGGTACCAGAAGCCCTCCTGCGCCGGTCGCGCCTCACGCTCCGCGCGGCGCGCGAGGAAGCGGGGCGAGAGCGCGTTCACCCGCGGCCCGAGCAGGGTGAGCACTGCGGGGAGCACGGTGAGCGCGATCGCGGCGGCGAGCAGTGAGACGAACAGGCCGGCGATGCCCATCGAGTAGAGGAAGCGCTGTGGGAAGACGAGTAGGGTGGCGAGCGCGCCTGCGACCGTCAGCGCGCTGAAGAGCACGGTGCGCCCGGCGGTTCCAAGCGTGCGTCGCATCGCGTGCAGCCCGGTGCCGCTGCGGGCGATCTCTTCGCGATAGCGGGAGATGATGAAGAGGCTGTAGTCGATGGCCAGGCCAAGGCCGAGGCCGGTGGCGACGTTCAGCGCGAAGATCGAGATCGAGGTAAAGCCGCTGGCGACGCGCAGCACGAGGAGCGTCCCGACGATCGCCAGGCCCCCGACGAGCAGTGGTAGGAGTGCCGCGACGAGGCTGCGGAAGAAGAGCAGCGAGAGCACAAGCAGGAGTGGGAACGCGTACAGCTCGGCTGTGCGCAGGTCCTGCTCGACCTGCGTGTTCACCTGCCGCTCGGCCAGCGCCGGACCGCCGACGATGACGCCGCGCTCGCCGGCAAGCGAACGCGCGAGCCGTTCGGCCGCGTCTTGCCGCGCCCGGTCGGATGTCGGCGTGAGCGAAGCTGCGATGTATGTCGAGTCGCCGTCCTTGGACAGGAAATCGGTCCCGTTCGTCAGAGCGCTCGCGGTCGATGCGACGTTCGGATCCGCCGTGAGCTGATCGTTGATCGCGCGGATGCGCTCGCGCCCCTCGCCGGTGTGGATGTCGACTCCTTTGATCAGCACGACGACGCCGATCTCCCGGAAACCGGCCTGCTGGAGACGCTGGTCGGCGATCACGCTCTCGCTCGCTGGATCGTCGGCACCGAACGGATCGAGCCGCTGCGCGACACCGGCACCGAAGACTCCGGCGAGCGCGAAGAGCGCGAACGCGACAACGATCGTTTTCGTCGCGCGCCGGTCGATGAGCCGTGCCAACCACTCCATGACGTCTCCCCTCCGCGACCCTCGGCCGCTAGAACTCTTACAGTGCTGTCAGAATAGCAAGAACTCTGACAGTCATGTAAGGTTTAGTTGTATGGACGCTTCGACTTCGACCGAGCCTCAGCGGAAGCTCAGAGCAGATGCGCAACGAAGCGTCGCCACGATCCTCGACGCGGGGATAAAAACGCTGAGCGATCGCCCGGATGCGAGCATGGAAGAGATCGCGCGGGCCGCCGGCGTAGCGCGGCAGACGGTCTACGCGCACTTTCCCTCCCGGGAAACGCTCCTCCGTGCCGTCGAAGAGCGCGCGCTCGCCGAAACCGTCGCCACGCTCGACGCGGCCGAACTGCACAAAGGCCCCGCCGTCGCAGCACTCGACCGGCTCGTGCAAGCCGGCTGGCAAACGCTCGAGCGCTACCCGCTCCTCATGCACCTCCGCCGCGACCTGACGCCCGAAGAAGAACTGGCGCTCCACCAGCCGATACTCGAACGGCTCCAACGACTGATCAAACGCGGACAACGAAGCGGCGAGTTCGACCGCCGGCTCCCGACCAACTGGCTCCTCACAAGCTTCCTCGCCCTCTCACACGCAGCCGCCGAAGAGGTCGCAGCCGAACGCATGAGACGCGGCACGCATGCGCGGGCCACATCCGCTTGCGCCGTTATGCGCCGAACCAGCGGGCGAGGTGTTCGCGCTCGAACTCGGCCTTGTCGTGAGCGCGTTCGGCGCTCGGACCGTCGATCGTGACGATCGGCTCCGGTGTCGCGTACCAGTTTCCCTCGACGCGCGCGGCTGCTCGTGTGCCGAGCTCGATCGGACAGAAACCCTTGCCGTCGAAGGGCGGCGGCGGCTCCAGGCCGGAGACCTCCGCGGCGATCGCCCGTGCGACGCGTAGCCCTTGCAGCTCGGCCATGACGCCGGCCTTGGGGAGCGGCAGTCCGTTCGCGAGCGGAATCAGGGTCGCGTCGCCGACCGCATACACGCGCGGGTGCGACGTGGCGAGCGTTCCCGGGTCGACGGTGATCCAGCCGTGCGCGCCGGCAAGGCCGCTCGTCGCGGCGACGTCGGGGGCCAGGTGCGGCGGCACGGCGATCAGGAGGTCGAACGGCTGCTCGCTGCCGTCTGCGAACGCGAGGCGTCCCGCCACGACGCGCTCGACCTTCGCTCCCACCCGGCAGCTGATTCCGCGCGTGACCAGCTGCTCGGCCATCCAGTCGGAGCCTGCCCGCCCGGCGTTCGGCATCAGGATCGGCTGCAGCGTGACGACGGAAAGCTCGGTGTGCTCGCGCACGCCACGTCCGCGTAGGAGCTCGTCGACGTGGAGAGCGCACTCGTAGGGAGCGGGCGGGCACGGGTACGGCGCGCCCGCCACGAGGACGACGATACGGCCGCCGTCGAAATCGGCAAGCACTTGAGCGGCAGCTGCGACGCCCGCGAACGCCCAGACGTCGTGCCCGTGCTCGACGAGCCCGGGCACGAGGTCGGGGCGCGAGACGGCACCGAGTGCGACCACGAGGTGATCCGCCGAGAGCGTGCCCGCGGTCGTCTCGGCGGATCGCCCCGCGGCGTCGATCGAGGTGATCTCCGCCTGGATGGACTCGATCCCGTGCTGCTCGAGCAGCCGGCGTTGCCGGCTGCCCTCGTCGATCGTTGCGTGGCCGACGAGCTCCCACAGCTTGCGTAGCCCCATCGCGAACGCAGGCTTGCGATCGACGAGTACGACTTCGTGGTCGGGGGCCAGCAGGCGCCGCAGCTCGACGCCGGCCGCGATGCCGCCGAAGCCGCCCCCGAGGATCAGTGTCCGCCCGCTCATCCGCCTACTCCGCCGGGGACCACGTTCGCACCGTGGCCGTGTCCTCGTCGAAGACCGTCGTGAAGAAGCCGTCGATCATGGCGAGTTCGTCGGCTTCGGACATTCCGGGCAGCGATGGGAAGTCGCCCTCGAGATCCACCTTCGTCTGGTTGCCGATCGGCGTATACGTGTGAACGAACCTGGCGCCGTCGAATGGCCCGCCGCTCATCGTCGTCTCGATCCCGTTCGGTGGGTCGAGCCGGTGCTCGATGATCGTCTCGAACGTCGATCCGTCCGGGTTGTAGACCTCGGCGTTCACGGTGACCACGCCGTTGGAGACACTGCTGAGGCGATGGCTCTTGAACGCGGTGTGAGGGTGGTCGCCGGCGCTCATGTACCGGAAGAGCTTCTCCGGGTTCGCGTCGAACGTCGCGATTCCGTCTTTCTTGTAGTGCACGTGGTTGGGAGCGCTGTGCTCTGCCGACGCGATCAGCGTCAGCTCGGCCGGATGGAACTCGTCGACGTGCTGGAGGACTCGCGCCATCCGTTCGCGGAACTCGGGCGAGCTCTTCCAGTCTCTGACCTGCTCGATGCTCCCCCAGTCGCCGAAGCTCACGAACCGCTCCGGCTCACGGACGTCGCGGACGAGCTGCAGCCGGCCGGCGCCCGGCATGCTGCTCGCCCAGGCGGCAAACTGCTTCCACGCCGCGACGAAGGCCTCCTCGCTGCCGTGGTTCGGCTTCCAGTTGCCAGATGTGTAGATCACGCTCATCGTTTTCTCCTCTCTAGTTTGGTTGGGGGACGATCCGGATGTAGGGCCGCGGCTCCCGCCAGGTGCCGAACAGGTCCTTCGCCTCGTCGTGGGAGACCGACCCGGCGATGATCACGTCGTCGCCTTCGTTCCAGTTGGCGGGAGTCGAAACCTTGTGCTGCGCGGTCAGCTGCAGCGAGTCGATCACCCGCAGCACCTCGTCGAAGTTGCGCCCGGTCGTCATCGGGTAGACGAGGACGAGCTTGACCTTCTTGTCCGGGCCGATCACGAACACGTTGCGAACCGTCTGGTTGTCGGCGGCCGTCCGGTCGGCCGGGTCGCCGGAGACGTCGGCGCCGAGCATCCCGTAGAGCTTCGACACGTTGAAGTCCGTGTCGCCGATCATCGGGTAGTTGGGGCGCGAGCCCTGCGTGCCCTCGATGTCGTCGGCCCATTTCTCGTGCTTGTCGATCGGGTCGACCGACAGCCCGACGATCTTGGTGTTTCGCTTGTCGAACTCGGGCTTGATGCTCGCCATGTAGCCGAGCTCGGTCGTGCAGACCGGGGTGAAGTCCTTCGGGTGCGAGAACAGCACCGCCCACGAGTCGCCGATCCACTCGTGGAAGCTGATCGGCCCCTCGGTGGTTTCCGCCTGGAAGTCCGGTGCGATGTCTCCGAGTCGAATGCTCATTGCTCCTCTCTCTTGTCGTGTGAGAAGGAACCTAGGCGGGGCGCGTTCCCCGAACGTTCCCCGGGCTAGGCAGCCGCTGCCTGTGTGCGCGACCTTTGCAGCCAGTACGGCTGGCCGGCCCGTTCGTACAACCCGGCGGCCGCCTCGAATCGCTCGCGCGCACCAACCGAGTCGCCTTCGGCGGCCGCCACGCTCGCAGCGGCCGACTCGGCCATCGCCCGCCAGGCGGAGCTGTCGAACATGCCCGCGACTCCCGCCGCCGCGTCGGCATACGAGCGCGCGCTGTCTCGGTCGTCGAGCATCGTCAAGGCCTCGGCCGCGACCGGATTGAGCAGCGCGCTGCACGTTGGGCATTCGCCGTAGCGGGCAGCGGCTGCGCCGGCGGCACGAACGGAGCGAGCGGCGGCCTCGGGATCGCCCTGCTCGATCTGACCGAACGCGGCCGTCGCGTAAATCCTGCCCCACATGTGCCGCGCCATCGGCGAGACGGTCGCGATCGCCGACGCCCGGCGCAGCGGCTCCGTGGCTTCCGCCGGCGCTCCGCGGCAGACGGCGAGCTCGGCGAGCCGCTGCCATGGCAGCGCGCCCGACCTCGTCCCGAGCGACGCGTGCAGATCGCAGCTCCGCTCGAGGCAGCCGGCCGCCTCCTCCCAACGCGCCTGCAAGAGCAGCGACTCGCCGAGCAGGCACCAGGCGAACGCCTGCGCACGCACGGCCTCGCTCTGCTCGGCCAGCGCCAAAACGCGTCGCGCGTACTCCTCGACGCCGTCGGAGAGGCCGTCGCCGTAGAGGTGGTACTGGCCGATGCAGTGGTGGATGTCGAAGACCCGGGCCGGCAGAGCGGCGCCGTCGTCGTGAAGTCGCTCGATCTCGAGCTCGAGTCCACGGCGCCAGTCGCCCTGCATGTGGGAGACGATCGCGAGCGCCTCCTGTGCGGCGGCGAGATCGTCCGCGTCACCGTCCTTTTGCGCAAGCCCGCGCGCCCATTCCGCGAGCGCCTGGGCTCGGTCGAGGTCGCCGCGCTCCCACGCCTGGTTCGCGCGCAAGCAGACGAGCCGTGCGCGCTCGGCCGGATCCGCGGTCAGCGTCTCCGCGGCTTGCAGATGCGCTTCGGCCTGCTCGGCGTCGTGCTGCATCAGCAACGCCTGCGCGGCCCGGCGATGCAGCCGCCCGACGGCGGCCGGCGCATCCGCAGCGTCGAGCGCGAGCGAGAACGCCTTCACGGCCCCGGCGCTGTCGCCGGCGACCACGCGCAGCTCGCCGACACGCTCCCACAGCTCGGCCGTCAACTCGGGCTCGGCCGCCTGACCCGCGCGCACCTCCTCGTACAGCCGTTGCGCCTCGGGGCTCGGCTCGACTCCGAGCTCGACGTCGAGCAGCTCGCGCAGCTCGTCGTACCTGCGCAACGCCTCTCCGCGACGGCCGGCGAGCGCATGCAGGCGGATCAACAGCACATGCCCTTCCTCCCGCAGCGGCTCGATCGCGACGAGACGACTCGCCGCGCGCACTGCACTCTCGATCTCGCCGCGCGCCTCGAGCAGTCCTGCCAACTCTTCGAGCAACGCGACGAACTCCGCCTTGAGCTCGTTCCGGTACACGATCGTCCACTCCTCGTAGCGGTCGTCGGGGAGCAAGCCGTTGCGGTAGAGCTCGACCGCCTCCGCGTACGCCGCCGCATCGCCGGCTCTGCGCGCGTGCGCGGCCGCAGCGCGCCACGCGTCGACGTCGATCCACAAGCGCTCACTCGGCAGGGAGAGGACGTCCCCGACCGAGGCGATCAGACTCCGGTCTTCCGTCGCGTCGACCGCCCGCCGCGCGTAGTGGACGGCCTTGCGAAGGTTGGCGGCCGCCGCAGCCGGTTCGAGCTCCGGCCAGAGCACGTCCATCGCCTGCTCGCGGTGCAGCCGATGGCCCGGCGCGAGTGCGAGCAGCTTGAGGAGCCCGGCCGCCTTGCTGCGCCGCCACGACGCCGCAGGAACGACGCTCGCCCCAACCGTGACCCGAAAGCCGCCCAGCAACTCGATCCGAAGCAACTGGGGTTCCGCCACAGAAGGACGATACTTACGATCAGAGCAGTGGCCTACGACGAGGATCTTGCGGACCGCATACGCGAACTGGTCGCCGGTGAATCCGGCCTGACCGAGCAGAAGATGTTCGGCGGGCTTGCATTTCTGATTGGCGGCAACATGGCGATCGCAGCAAGCGGCCAAGGTGGGGTATTGGTTCGCGTAGACCCAGCGCAGTCAGACAGGCTCGTCGCTACGACGAACGCTCGCCTCATGGAGATGCGCGGCCGGCAGATGCAGGGGTGGCTGCGCGTCGACCCCGAAGATGTGCGCACCAAACGCCAGCTCGCCAAGTGGGTGGAACTTGGCACGGCGTACGCTCGTTCACTGCCCGCGAAGCGATAGAACGAGCCAAACTTCCCTGCACGAGTCGCTTCCGAGTGCCGTTCAGGCGTCGCTCTTGGGTCCGGGGCGGGTGAGCCCGCTCTCGTAGGCGAAGATCACCGCCTGGACGCGGTCACGGAGGCGGAGCTTCATGAGGATCCGTTTGACGTGAGTCTTGACGGTCGATTCCTCGATGAAGAACGCGGCGGCGATCTCGCTGTTCGAGAGCCCGCGCGCAATGAGCTCGAGCACTTCACGCTCGCGCGGCGTCAGCTCGTCCAGGCGTTCGTCGGCCGAGCGATCGGCGATGGGCTGTCCCGCCATGTGCTCGATCACCCTTCGCGTGACGGAGGGGGAGAGGAGTGAGTCTCCGGCCGCGATCGTATGGATGGCGGCGATCAGTTCCTCGGGCTTGGTGCGTTTGAGGAGAAAGCCGGAGGCGCCCGCGCTCAGCGCGCCGAAGATGTAGTCGTCCTGCTCGAACGTCGTCAGGATGACGACCTTGACCTCCGGCGAGACGGCGAGGACCTCGCGCGTTGCGGAAATGCCGTCGAGGTTGGGCATGCGTACGTCCATCAGGACGATGTCCGGCTGGAGCGCGCGGACGTGATCTCGAGCGCCGCGGCCGTCGGATGCTTCGCCCACGACCGCAACTCGCTCGTCACTCGAAAGCACCGCGCGGAGACCTGCCCGCATGAGGTCGTCGTCGTCGACGAGCAGAACGCGGACGGCGGCGGCACTCATTCCGTTTCGCCGTACGGGAAGCGGGCGGTGAGGCGAAAGACGCCGTCGCGCTGATCCGTCTCGAGGCTGCCGCCGAGCAAGGCGACGCGTTCACGCATGCCGACGATTCCGTGGCCGCGGACATCGGCTTGGAGGCCGGGCCTGATCGTGTTCGTGACGGTGATCTCGAGGCGGTTCTCCTCGAAGGCGACAACGACGTCTGCTTGTCCGAGGCCGTGTCGGGCCGCGTTCGTCAGCGCTTCTCGGAGGATGCGATAGGCGGCTTGGTCGAGAGCGGGGGCGAGCGGGCGGGAGGAGCCCCGGACGTCGAGGGCGACGTTCAAGCCGGCGGCGCGGTGGCGCGCGATGATCGTCTCGAGAGCGTCCAGGCCGAGCGGTGGTTCGATCGCGCCGGGGCTCCCGTCCTCGCGCAGGGCGCGGACGAGCTGGTCGATCTCGCCGATCGTTTCGCGGGCGACCTCCTCGATCGTCTCGAGCGCTGCGCGCGAGGCCGACGGATCGCGCTCCTGGAGCAGCCGGGCGGCGCCGGCCTGGACGAGGATGACGTTGATTGCGTGGCCGGCGGAGTCGTGCAGGTCGCGGGCGATCCGCGTTCGTTCCTCTGCCGCGGCGAGGCGCCGCTCACGCTCGCTCTCACGCTCGGCGCGCAGCGCGCGCTCCTCGAGCCGCCGCAGCCGCTGACGTCGCTGCCGCACCTGGTCGCCGGCGACCCACGCGCCTCCCCAGACGACGATCGCGAACAGAAGCGGCGTGAGCGGAAAGCCGCCCTCCCCGATGCCGGTCGCGCCGAGGTGGAGCGCAAGCAGCGCAATGACGACGGCCGCCGTCGACCGGATCCGTGCGCGTGCTTGCTCATGAGCGGCGACGAAGAACAGCGCGAGCGTCGGTCCGAACGGCGGGCCGAGCGCATAGTCGAGGCCGTTCAAGGCTGCGCTCGCCGCGGTGGTCACGACCAGGACGAGGAGCGGCGAGCGGCGCCGCGCGACGAGGGGCCAGGTCGCGACGGTGGCGAGAACGACACCGAGCGCGTCGAGGGCGCGGCTCGACCCGTGGCCGAGCAGGGCCAGCGTCGCCGCGAATGCCGCGAGGGCCAGCGCGACATCGATCGCGATGGACGTACGGCGTTCCATGAGCCGAGCGTAGCGCCCGCCTTCCCGCGCGAAGTCGTTCCGCGGGGGGATCTGTCTCCCCCCGCGGGGGGACGCCGAAGTTCCTCCCCCGGGGCGTTGTGGCCGACGGCTCGGTCGCGGCACGGTGGAGACATGAATTCTTCGAGGAGAAATCCGAAAGAGAACGGCGCGCTGGCGCGCCTCGCGCGCTTCGTCCTGCGTCACCGGAAGAAGGTCGTCACGTTCTGGCTGGTGCTCCTCGTCGCCGGCGTGGCCGGGGCGGGTCGCGTGTCGGACCGGCTCACGTTCGACTTCGCCCTTCCGGGGGAGCCCGGTTACGAGACGGCGAAGCAGATCGAGCGCATCTACGGAAACGGCGGCAACGTGGCGCCGTCGGTCCTCGTCGTCACCGTCCCGCGCGGCGAGACCGTCCGCGACGACGCCCGCACGATCGCCGCCGCGGTCGAGCGTGTCCGCGGGCGGCAGCCGCAGCTACGCGTCGTCGACTACGCGGCGACGCGCGACTCCCGCTTCGTGACCGCGGACGGACGCACGACCTACGCGATCACGTTCGGCCCGCGCCCGCGCAACTTCGACGCCCCCGCGGCATCGAAGCAGGCGACAGCCGTCCTGCGGTCGGCGCTGCCCGCCGGATACACGGTGGCGGCGACAGGGCTCGAGGAACTCTCGAGCAACGGCTCGGGCGGCGGCCCCGGCGTGCTCGCGGAGACGCTGATCGCAGCAGTCGGAGCCCTCGCGGTGCTGGCGTTCGTGTTCGCGTCGTTCCTCGCGCTCGTTCCGCTGCTGGTCGCGGCGTTCGCGATCCTGACGACGCTCTTGATCGTCCTCGCCCTGACGTACGTGGGTGACATCTCGGCAATCGTCCAGTTCCTCGTCGCGCTCGTCGGTCTCGGGGTCGCGATCGATTACTCGCTCTTGCTCGTCACCCGCTGGCGCGAGGAGCGGGCGCATGGGTTGGCAAACGAGGAAGCCGTCGTCTCGGCGATGACGACCGCCGGCCGTGCGGTGCTGATCTCCGGGCTGACCGTCGGCATCTCCCTGATCGCGCTCATCGTGCTGCCGGAGCCGGCGCTGCGCAGCGTCGGCGTCGGCGGCATGCTGATCCCGCTCGTCTCGGTGGCGGTGTCGCTGACGCTGCTGCCGGCGCTCCTCGGCGGCATCGGGCCGCGCGTCGACTGGCCGCGACTCCGGCACGAAGGACGCGCGAGCCGCGTCTGGACGGCGTGGGCGCGGACGGTCGTACGTCGCAGGTGGCTCGCCGCCGGCGTGGGCACGGCCGTCCTCGCCCTGCTCGTCGTGCCGGTCTTCGGGTTGAAGACCGGGCAGACCAGCCCGGAGGCGCTCGCCCAGAGCGGCCCCGCGCACGCGGCCTACGAGCGCCTGGTGGACGGCGGCGTACCGAGGGGCGTGCTGACGCCCATCGAGGTGCTGGCACGCTCCGGTGAGGCCGCGGCGATAGGCCGCGAACTCGCCGCCGTGCCGGGGATCGCGACCGCCGTTGCGCCGTCCACGCGCGACAGCAACCGCGCCGGCACGACCATCGTCGTCGCACTCCCGAGCGAGCCGACCGTCAACTCGTCCGCACTCGAGCCCGTGCGCGCCGCTCGCGCCGCGCTCGACGACCGTCCGGGCGTCGTCGGCATCGCCGGCGAGGGCGCGGTCGAGCTCGACTACCAGCACGCGATCTTCGGCAGCTTCCCACTCATGTTCGGCGTGATCGCCGTGCTCACGTTTCTGCTCTTGACCCGCGCCTTCCGCTCAGTGCTCCTCGCCGTCAAGGCGCTGTTGCTGAACCTGCTCTCGCTCGCGGCGATCTTCGGCGCCATGACGTGGTTCTGGCAGGAGGGCCACGGCTCGAGCGCCGTCTTCGGCATCCCCGCGACGGGCGCGATCACCTTCTGGCTGCCGCTGATGGTGTTCGCGTTCCTGTTCGGACTGTCGATGGACTACGAGGTCTTCATCCTCACGCGGATACGCGAGGAGTACGAGCGCACCGGCTCGACCGACGCAGCGGTCATCGAAGGACTCGGACGCACAGGCAGGTTGGTCACGGGTGCCGCACTGAGCCTCTTCCTCGCCTTCGCTTCGCTCGCCTCCGGACCCGACACCGACCTCAAAGTCTTCGCGACCGCGCTCGGCGCGGGAATCCTGCTCGACGCGACGATCGTGCGCGCGCTCTTGCTCCCGGCTCTCGTCGCCGTGTTCGGGCGTTGGAACTGGTGGCTGCCGCGGCCGCTCGCGCGCGCGCTGCGCGTGCCGAGCGTGGCGGCTCCGACGCCGGAGGGCGCCGGCCCGTGACTCGGACCCGAACAACCCAACAACGAAGGAGATGAACGGACAATGCTCACTGCAACCACGATCCTCGCCGGCTCCTGGCACCACGACCACGCCTGGTGGCCGCTTCTCTGGCTCTTCTGGTTGGCCGTGATCGGACTGCTGATCTTCCTGTTCGCCCGCCGCGGCCGGCGCAATCCCAGCGCCAAGGCGATCCTCGCCGAGCGCTACGCGCGCGGTGAAATCAGCGCGGACGAGTACAGGGAGCGGCTGGCCAACCTTTAAGGATCTTGTAAGACAGGCGCAACGTTTACCGCCTACTCTCGTCTCGTTCATCGAGGCGAGAAGAGGGGGCTTCGTCATGCGCATGAGGTCCGTGGCGTCCGCTACTTGCGCAGTCCTTACGGTTGCGGTCCCTGCGCTCGCTTCGAGTTCGAGCGCGAGCTCGCTCAGTGTGAGCGCTCGGCCGACGACGCTGGAGCGCTCCTTTGTGAGCACAGCAGCGGGCAGCTGGACGGCGACGGCGAGCATGTCGACCGCACGCGCACACCTGACCGCGACGCCGCTCGGCGATGGGCGCATCCTCGTGGTCGGTGGGGTCGGTGAGTCCACCACCGAGCTGTACGATCCGCCCACGGGGACTTGGATCCCGGGCGGCACGCTGAACCAGCCGCGCTGGCTGCACGGCGCCGTGCGTCTCGCCGACGGGCGTGTGCTCGTCGCCGGCGGCGGCTCGTACACCGCCAGCGCCGAGCTGTACGACCCGGCGACGAACCGCTGGACGCCTACCGGGAGCATGAACGTCGACCGCTTCTCGTTCACCGCCACGCTGCTCCGCGACGGCCGCGTGCTCGTCGCCGGCGGTTTTTCCCTGAGCGGCGTGCAGGCGAGTGCCGAGCTGTACGATCCGGCAACCGGCCGCTGGACGTCGACCGGCACCCTCCGGACGCCCCGCCGGGATCACGCGGCGACGCTGCTGCCCGACGGCACCGTCTTGGTCGCGGGTGGATTCAACGCTGACGGCTGGCTGCGAAGCGCAGAGCTCTACGACCCCGCCCGCGGGCGCTGGACGCGCGCCGCACCCATGACCACCGCCCGCGAGGGCGCGACCGCGACCCTGCTCGGCAACGGTCGCGTGCTGGTTGCCGGCGGCGGTAACCCGAGCGCACTCAGCTCCGCCGAGCTCTACGACCCGGCATCAGACAGCTGGAGCGCTACCGGCAGCATGAACGCCCCCCACGGCGGTGCCGCTGCGCTGCTGCAAGACGGACGCGTGCTCGTCGCCGACGGCGGCACAGGCGACGTCTACTCACCGGCCACCGGCACCTGGACGGCGACGGGCCCGATGGTCTACCCGTACGCCTCCGCCGCCGCCGCCCTGCTTCCCAACGGACAGGTCCTCTACGCCGGCGGCCGGCAAGTCAAGTACTGCGGCGAGTACTACTGCGACGAGCCCTTGGCCGACGCCGAGCTGTATACGCCCTAGCACAGGACTTGAGGCGATCGACGTGATCGTCCCAGGCCCCCGCCTTCCAGCGGAAGACCGAGTCCTCCGCGATGGGGTCATGCATAGATGCTCGTCGGCTCCCCGCCTCTTACTTGAATGCCGCGAGTCCGCGGGCCAATCGATTGCGTCTGGCCGAGGCACCGCGACGGCGAGCGCCGCCGCACCTGGTACGAGCAGCGCTTCCTGCCGACGCTTGACGCGCTGACGCGGCTCGACGTCGAACGGGTGCTGGAGCAGGTCGTCGCTGTATTGATCAGCAGTTCGAGCGACGCTTACTGCTGCGCTGGCTCAAGTGGCTGACGGTCGCGTCTTTGGTTTGGCTACGACGAGCCGTGCCCAGCTCTCGTGAAGAAGGCCGCGACCGTCCTGGCGCGTAGGAGCCCGAGGCGGCAGAGAGGTCTCGTGTCCCGACACGCTCCCTGCCAACGAGCGAACCGCCAGCCGAGTGAAGGCGTCGCTGTCAGTTTCACCGGCCCAGGAACAAAGCTGTGGCTGCAGCGTCGACCGCATGCAATCCCGGCGGGGACACTCCTGACCGTTCCGCGACCGGACTTGTGAACGGTCAAGCTGACGAGCACCTTGCTGAATTTGGCGGTCACAGAGATGTCGCTGTTCACGGCCACGGAGCAGGTCGGCGCGGTACCGGTGCAACCGCTGCCGGACCAGCTGGAAAAGGTCGACCCGGCGCCGGGCGTGGCGGTCAACGTCACAGTCTGGGCCTGAAGGAACTCGCCCGAGCAGGTCGCGCCACAATCGATCACTCCGGTGCTGTCCCGTACCGAGCCGATGCCTGTCCCGATCTTGTCGACAGTCACGTGCCTCGCGGGCACGACGTAGGTCTGGAAGAAGAAGTCCGCATCGGCTCCTACCGGCCATGCACGGCCTCCCGGGTACCCTCCATCCGCACACCGAGTCCCCCAAGGATCCGTCACCGAGGAGCCGACGTCGCCCTGCCAGGCCCAGCCGCCGGTCGGCGAGGAGACGACGATTGCATACTGCCGCCCAGCCTCCACCCTGGCAGGAGTGGGAAAGGACGCCTCGACATCCAGGTAGGTCGTGGTCGCGGGGAGCGCCGGGCTGGTGGAGGCAAGCGGCGTCGCGACGACCGGCTCGCCGCCTCCCCCCACGGGCACGATCGTTACCGAGATCAGCGCGGTAAGGACTTTCACCCTCACGACGACCTCGCTAAGACTTCCCGAAACACCTGCGGTAAAGGTCTGTGCCGCCCAGTCGGTCGGTGCATCGGGAGCCGAGCCGGTGTAGCGGCAGGCAGAAGCTCGGGATGGGTTGTTCTGATCGAGTGTGGCGCCCGGGGAGACGAATTCGACGCTCGCCCCCGAAGTCCCCGATCCCACGAACGCTAGCGCGAGACCAATCGCACCGATCACCGCGCAACCCCACCGGACACGATCTCGACCTGGCATTCAGATAACTTTCGCACCTCGTACCACAGTGATCAAGCGCGGCCGCGGCGCGCCGGAGCCAACTGTGAGTAAGGCGAGATCATGACCAGACTCGAGAACCGGCCGAACACCGCACTCCTCGTCGTCGACGTGCAGAACGGCGCCGTCAAAGGGGCTCACAAGCGCGACGCGGTCGTCGCGAACGTCGGCAGCCTTGTCGAGAAGGCGCGGCGGGACCGGGTCCCCGTTGTTTGGGTCCAGCACTCCGACGAGCAGCTTGCGAGGGGGAGCGACGACTGGCGGATCGTTCCCGAGCTGACTCCGGGCGACGCCGAGCCGCTCGTCGAGAAGAACTACGGCGATTCCTTCGAGGACACCACCCTCGAGACCGTGCTGTCGGGCCTCGGTGTCGGGCGACTCGTCGTCGTCGGCGCAGAGACCGATGCGTGTATCCGCTCGACGCTCCACGGCGCGTTCGTCAGGGGGTACGACGCGACCCTTGTCAGCGATGCTCACACGACGGGGGACCAGACGGCATGGGGGGCGCCGCCGCCGGACCAGGTCATCGCGCACACGAACCTGTACTGGACCTACCAGACGGCGCCGGGGCGGACGGCCGGGACGGTCGAGACCAAAGATGTCGACTTCGGCGGCACGTCATGAAGCCGGTGCCACGCAGACGGGAACGCGTCGGGACGGCACCGGATCCAGGTCGTCGGGCCTGCGCCGAACCTCGCGGCGTGACGTAGCCCTGTCCGTGCACCGGCTCACCAAGGCGCAGGCCCGACGCATCGCGGTGCGCGCGCAACTCCTCGACGCACCCCGGCCGACCGACCTGCTCACGGTCGTGCAGCAATTGACCCTGCTGCAGATCGACCCGACCGCGGCCATCGCGCCCAGCGCGGACCTCGTCGCCTGGAGCCGCCTTGGCTCGGCGTACCAGCCCGCTCATCTCCGGCAGGCCCTGGAGCAGGACCGCACGCTCTTCGAGCACAACGCGCTGGTGCGGCCGATGAGCGACCTGGGCCTGTACCTCGCCGGCGCAGCCGACTGGCCGAGTTACGAGCGCACGCGTGCCTGGATCCGTGACAACGACTCGTTCCGGCGAGACATCCTGGACGTGCTCGGCAGGACCGGGCCGCTGAGCTCACGCGACATCCCGGACACGTGCGTCGTGCCGTGGGCCTCGACCGGGTGGACGAACAACCGCAATGTCACCCAGATGCTGGAGTTCCTGATGCTGCGCGGCGAGGTCGCGATCGCCGGGCGCGTCGGACGGCAGCGGCTGTGGGACGTGGCCGAGCGGGTGTACCCGGCCGACGTCGTCGTCCCGTCGGTCGACGAGGCCCGCCGCGCCAAGAACGAGCGGCGCCTCGCCTCGCTCGGCATCGCCCGGCAGAAGACCACCGCCATGCCGGTCGAGCCGGTCGACGTCGGCGAGGCAGGCGAGCCGGCCGTGGTCGAGGGCGTGAAGGGCGAGTGGCGCGTCGACCCCGGCGCGCTCGAAGGGGAGTTCGAGGGACGGACGGCACTGCTGTCGCCCTTCGACCGGCTCGTCCACGACCGAGTCCGCGCCCAGGAGCTGTTCGACTTCGAGTACACCCTCGAGATGTACAAGCCCGCGGCCAAGCGCCGCTGGGGCTACTTCGCCCTCCCGGTACTCCACGACGACCGGCTGGTCGGGAAGGTCGACGCCGCCGCCGACCGCAAGACCTCCGTGCTGCGCGTGCACGCGATCCACGAGGACGTGAAGTTCACCCGCGGGATGACCAAGGCCGTGCAGACCGAGCTGGAGGACCTGGCCTCGTGGCTCGGGCTGGCTGCGGTCGAGCCGGGCTAAGGCTGCGGGAATTAGACCGTCGCAAATGGCCAGCGCCAGAACCGGACGTGCGGTTCTGGCGCTGGCAGTTGCGAGGAGCTCGCGGGACTCAGGACCTGGCGTCTTGAATGAGCCGGCTCAGGTCCGTGTAGGGAAGCGTGCGCTGCTTGCCGCCGACGTCGAGCACGGTCTTGCCGTCGACGATGTGAGCGTGCGTCGCCAGCCACTCCTTGCCGGCGGCGGTCGCCGAGGTCACGGTGTCGTCGCCGACCAGCTGGATGAGAAGCGCCGCGGCGGCACATCCCTTCTTTCAATCTGCGATCGGCGGCGCCGCCGCGTACTCCTCGTCGTTGACGTGGTCGCCCCAGGTCGCGGGGTTGCCGTCGTCGTCGACCTCGAGCATCGCGAGGTGCGTCATGAGGCGGTTGGGGGCGGCGCCGTGCCAGTGGTCCTCGCCCGGCTCGAAGAAGACGCGGTCGCCGGGCCGGATCACCTCGATCGGGCCGCCGCGCCGCTGGCAGAGGCCGACGCCCTCGGTGACGTAGATGGTCTGCCCGTTGGGATGCGTGTGCCAGGCGGTGCGGGCGCCTGGTGTGAAGTGGACGCTGCTCGCGCTCAGCCGGGAGCCGGTCGCAGGCGCCGCGACCGTGTCGACGTAGACCGCGCCGGTGAACCACTCGCTCGGCCCGGCGTTCGTGTCGATGGAGCTTCTGGTGATGTGCATGGTGTTCTCCCGATCGTTTCGCTAACGCGGCACGAGCTTGAGAGTGGCCGCTCGGGCGTTCGGACTGACGATGCTCCCGACGATGCTTTCCGCGTGTCGGCGGTACTTCGCACGGTAGGCGGCGTCGATCTCGTCGTTCATGTCGTCCGTGTCGACGAGGAGAACGTCCTTGCCGACGCCGCCGGCTTCGATGTGCGCTTCGTGGCGCGCCTGGGCGCCGCGGAACCATGAGGACGTGCGTCCGTTGACGGAACGGACGTAGAGGTCGTCGCCGTGGCGGACGACCCAGATCGTCACCGGCTTTCGCTGTGTGCCGTCGCGTCTCGCGGATGCGATCTCGAGCTCCTCTGCTTCGCCGATCCTCTCGAGGTCGTCGCTCGTCCATGCGCTCATGGTTGTTCTCCTTCAGCGGCCGGTCAGCTGTTCGAGTCTTTCCGGGTACCGGTCACCTTGCACCGGGACGGTCGAGACGGCGCTCTCGATTTCACGCAGATCGTCGGTGAGCGCGCCGGATCGTCTGCACGCCCGGCTCGGAAAGCCCGAAGTGCTTGACCTTGCCTTCCTCGATCAGAACCCTCACGTGCCGGCGACGTCTTCGATCGGCACGGCGGGGTCGACGCGGTGCTGGTAGAGGAGATCGATGGTGTCGACCTTGAGCCGCTCGAGCGAGCTCTCGACGACCTGCTTGATGTGCTCCGGCCGACTGTTGAGCCCGCGCTGCTGCCCATCCGAATCGAATTCGAAGCCGAACTTGGTCGCGATCACGACCTGGTCGCGCACCGGCGCAAGGGCTTCGCCCGCGAGTTCTTCGTTCGCAAACGGCCCGTATGCCTCGGCCGTGTCGAAGAAGGTGACGCCGCGTTCGACGGCTGACCGAATGAGGGAGATCATCTCCTGCTTGTCGGCGGCCGGGCCGTACCCAAAGCTCATGCCCATGCAGCCGAGCCCGATGGCCGAGACTTCCAGGTTGCTGTTTCCAAGCGTTCGCCTTTGCATTCCGTTTCCTTTCAAAACTCGATCAGGACCTTGATCGCCTCGCGCTCGTTCATCGCGCGGTAGCCGTCGGGCACCCCGTCGAGGTTCGTGATTCGGTCGAAGACGCGGCCCGGCTCGATCCTTCCGTCGAGGACGTCCGGCAGCAGCTCCTCGATGTACGCACGCACGGGAGCGGGCCCGCCGCCGATCGTGACGTTCTTGAAGAACGTCGCAATCGCGTCGGGAACCGCGTCTTCCTGCGGCAGCCCGACTCGTCCGACTGCGCCACCGGGACGAGCGATGTGAAGGGCCGTCAGCGTCGACTGCTCCAGACCGACGCACTCGAGGACCGAGTGGGCGCCGAGGCCGTCGGTCAGCTCGCGTACGCGCTCGACCGCTTCGTCGCCGCGCTCGCTGACGACGTCCGTCGCGCCGAACTCCGTCCCGAGCGCGATCCGGTCGGGATTGCTGCCGAGGAGGATGATCCGTTCGGCGCCGAGCCGCTTCGCCGCGATCACGCCGCACAAGCCGACGGCGCCGTCTCCGACGACGGCCACTGTCTTTCCGGGGCCCACGTCGGCGACGACGGCGGCGTGGTGGCCTGTTCCCATCACGTCCGAGAGCGTGAGCAGCGACGGCATCAGCAGGTCGTCGGCGCCGGCCGGCAGCACGACGAGCGTCCCGTCCGCCTGCGGCACGCGCACGGCTTCGCCTTGTCCGCCGTCGACGTCGTCGAAGCCGTACCTGCCGCCGTGGAGACACTCGCTCTGCAGACCCTCGCGACAGAGCACGCAGGTTCCGTCGGACCACAGGAACGGCGAGACGACGAGGTCTCCGGCCTTGACGGTCTGGACGTCAGCCCCGACCGCCTCGACAACCCCGATGAACTCGTGGCCCATGCGGCGGCCGCTTTCGCTGTGCTCCATCGTCTTGTACGGCCAGAGATCGCTGCCGCAGACGGCGGCACGGGTGACGCGGACGAGCGCGTCGGTCGGTTCGATCAGGTGGGCGTCGGGGACGTCCCCGATCCGAACGTCGCCCGCGCCGTACATGACGGTTGCTCGCATGTGGCCACTGAAGCAGCCCTCGGCGCCCGGTGACCGTCCCTGTTGATCCGGGTACTGGCAGTCCCCCTCAGGCGTACAAGGGCGGAGCTACCCTCGTTCTGTGGACAACAGGAACGAGATCCGCGAGTTTCTGACCTCCAGGCGAGCCAAGATCACGCCCGAGCAGGCGGGCCTGCCGTGGTACGGCGACAAGCGGCGGGTTCCAGGGCTCCGCCGGGAGGAGGTCGCGCTCCTCGCGGGGGTCAGCGTCGACTATTACACGCGCCTCGAGCGCGGCAATGCGAGCGGCGTTTCGGAGACCGTTCTGGAGGCACTTGCTCGTGCGCTCCAACTCGATGAGGCCGAGCGCGCGCACCTCTTTGATCTCGCGCGCGGTGCGCACCCGCTGCCTCGAACACGTCGTCGGCCGGCGAAGCAGCGGGTTCGGCCCAGCGTGCAGCGCATGCTCGACGCGATCACGGGAGCGCCGGCGTTTGTGCGCAACGGACGCATGGACATCCTCGCCGCCAACCGACTCGGTCGTGCCTTCTACTCGCAGCATTTCGACAGCCCGCACGGGCCTGCAAACTCGGCGCGCTTCATCTTCCTCGACCCGCGTGCGACCGACTTCTACGTCGACTGGGAACAAGTTGCGACCGACGCCGTCGCGATCCTGCGCTCTGAAGCCGGCCGGGACCCGTACGACCGTGGCCTCTCGGACCTCGTCGGCGAGCTCTCGACGCGGAGCGACACGTTCCGCACTCGGTGGGCCGCGCACAACGTTCGCTTCCACGACACCGGCGTCAACGTTTCCATCACCCTGTCGTCGGCGACCTCGAACTCACCTTCGAGACGATGGGGCTTGCAGCCGACGCAGGCCTGATGCTGTTTGTCTACACCGCCGACCCCGGTTCAAAGTCGGAGGAGGCGCTGAACCTCCTCGCAAGCTGGGCGGCGACGCTCGATCAGGTCGAACCGGCTCGTGTGACGGACGGATAGATACTGCGCGGGTCTGACGCCTACGTGGGTCAGGCCAGGTAGGACAGCACCCGGTTCATCAGGTCGGCCTTGTCGGCCGCGGTGCCGTATGCCTCGAACGGGAAGCCGAGGAAGACGACCTTGTACGCCCCGGCGGTCACGGTCAGCGCATCGGGCGCGGACGTGTCGTCGGTGAAGGCCGCCGTCGCCGGAGCGATCGGCGTGACCTCGTCCTCGTACGACGAGCCGAGCGCCGAATGGTCCAGCTGTATCGAGCCGATGCCGTCGGTAACGGCATTGCCCGGCACGCCGTGCACGTTCGCCGTCGGCTTGTCGTTCTGCGTCTCCGAGCCGTCCCAGTTGATGTGCAGGTAGTCGTGGACGAACGGCGTCGTGCCCGCCGACTGGTCGAGGATGTCCTGCCCTGACATGAATAGCCGCCCCCCGCCGTCCAGGAACGCTGCGAGTTCCGACTCGTACGGCGTGATCGGGCCCGGCCAGGCGTTGCCGGTGAACCAGATGACGTTCTTGTGAGCAGTCAGCATCGAGAGGGGAAGAGCCGGGTCGGCCGACAGATCCCAGTAGCTGTACGAGACGCCGTTCGCGCTCAACGCGTCCTCGTAATAGCTCTCCGCGTTCGGCCCGCCCATGTCTCCGTCGACGACGAGCGTGTCGACCGAGACCGCGATCGTGGTCAGCTTCGCCGTGGCGCTCACCGACGAATCGGTCGTCGACGTCGCCGTGATCGTGGTGTCGCTGGTATCGGCATTGGCCGCCGACGCCGGCACGCTGACCTTGACGCACAGGTCGACGCTGTCACCCGGTTGCACCGTCCCCGTCGTGCTGAGCGGCGTGCTGCAGCTGGTGTCGTAGACGTGCGCCGTCCAGGTGCTCGAGGACGAAACGGTGTACGAGTCGGCCTCGTAGCCGGCGTTCGTCAGGTGCTCCGAGTACGTGGCCTCCGTGCCGAGTCGTGCGCCGCCGTTCTGCCTCCCCGGTGCCAGCGTTACCGCGTGCGCCGGTGCCGGCGGCAGCGTGATCGCGAAGACGTGCATGTCGCCGCCGGTCGCCTGCGGCAGCGTGATGCTCGCGACCGTCTTGGCCACCGACACCGGCGCTTCCATCGCGAAGACGTGCGTGTCCACGTTGTCGCGCCCGTTGCCGGTGTAGTTGCGGTACGGCATGGTGACCGCGATGATGTTGCCCGGCAGCGGCGGGAAACCGCCCGCGCCGAGCGTCCAGTCGCTGAACCTCGCGGTGAACTGCGATGTCGACCCGTCGGTGTAGGTGATCGTCGCCGTGCCGCCGGCGCCGGCACTGCCGGCGTTCGTCGAGCTGCCCAGCAGGCCGATCCGGGACGCGTGCCCCTGTGCCGCCAGCGGGATGGTTTGCCCGGCTGCCTCGATGTTGTCGAGCGTGGCTACCGGGACGTCCGGCCAGATGTAGTCGATCCCGTCCACCGTAACCGTGCTGCCGGGTGTGACGCCCTGGGCGGCGAGCGCCTGCGCCGAGTAGCTCCAGCCGCCGCCGTCGTACGTGGCGGCGCTGGTGTCGTTGTCGTCGGTGATGCCGGCGTTCGTGTAGTACGGCCACAGCTCACCGGGCTTGGCGATCGCGACGCCGAGGGTCACCGTCTTCTTTTCGCCCTTCCCGGTCGTCAGATGGAAGGCGACGGTGTACCGGCCGTCCGCGGCGTCGGCGGCGGCGCTGACGGACACCTGCTTGGAGCCACGCCGGGACGGGGCGAGAGAGAGCGAGCCCTGCTGTGGATTGACCGTAAGACCTGGATCGGCGCTGACGGTCCAGGACACCGTCTGCACGGAGTCAGTGACGTTGGCCGCCAACAGCGTCGCCGTGGCCGAGGCGCCGGGCTGCAGCACGACGTAACCAGGGTCGACGGACGCGAGCACCGACTGCTCACCGGTTCGATAGGACGGCGGGGCGGCCTGCGGGGCATTGCCCCAGGTCGTCGGCGTCGTCGTGAGCTTCCAGTCGAGCGTGGCGCCGGCCGCGAGTGTCGAGTACGGCACGTACAGCTTGTTGTACGGACTGCCGTTGATCTTCAGCGAGCTCACGTAGTACCGGGTGGGCGAGGCGCCCGGCGCGTTGAT
>WNGB01003692.1_pt1 | contig 23914 bp, 14 predicted proteins | sample 5400681 | NCBI WGS metagenome assembly WNGB01 (sample SAMN13153367, study PRJNA577476) | soil metagenome | isolation source: 115 cm soil or saprolite under grassland replicate 2 | place: USA:California | collected 2016-06-15
GCCCTTCAGCGGTATCCATGGCCGGGCAATGTTCGCGAGCTGCGCGCCGAAGTGGCCCGCTGGACCGTCTTCTGCGAAGAGCGCGTCGACCTCGACGACCTGTCAGTCGAGATCCGTTCGGCGCCGAAAGCAGATGCAGTTCGTCGCCGGCTCGAGACACATACCCTGCAGTCGCGGCAACTTGACGATCGGCCACGCTCGTTCGCCGACGTCATGGGCGACTTGGAGCGCCAAGTTGTGGGCGCTGCACTCGCGCGAAACGATCAGAACCTGGCCCGGACCGCGCGGGAGTTGGCAATCGATCGCAACACGCTCAAGCGCAAACTACGCGCGTGGGGGATGTATCCGTGACGTGAATCGGACCAGATGGCGTTCCATGCCGCGCAAGGGTACGCGAGATCTCGTCATTCGTCATACGCGCGCGTACGTTAGCCGAGTTCCGGGGCGGTGTCACCAGCGCGAGGAGTCGGGGACGAAAGGAGCGACTTCTGAAAGCGGCAAAAGAGCGACGATGCTCTCCGTGCTAGGCGCGTAGGTGAAAAAGCCTTCCTCGGCGCGCAGCATCGGCGGCAGATGCTCGCGCCAATCGCGTCGGTGAGGCGTCGGGCGCTTCGCGCGCCTCGTTCGGGTGGCGAACTGCAACTGGTTTTCGGTTCCGCGCGGACTCCGACGCGCGCGCTCGCCGCTCGATATTCCCGCTCCGCTACTGTCCGTCGCCAGCGTGCCGCCGCGGCACGTGCTTTTTCAGTACGACGGACCACGGTTCGGTGACCGCGCTGGCACACAGGGAGGCTCGCCGATCTTCGCGAAATAGTACATGACGCTCTCGGGCTTGGTCAACCTCGCCAACCAGTTTCATGCGACCGCCGCAGGTCGCACAGTACAGAATCGACCGCGAACGTGCGTGGGAGAAGCTCCGCCCAAAAAGCGGTAGCGCCCGGCGCCGGGGCTTCGGCTCGTCCTCGGCTTGCTCTGCTCAACCGACTCGGACGGCGACGGCGCAACGCGCGAGGGCCCGACAAGCGCTGGCGAGCACGCCCGCGTACTTCACGGTGTGACGGCAAGGGGGTGGCACCGAGCTGGCAAGTCGCAGAGCATCGACAACGGGTCCATGTCCACGGCGACGGTGCCGTCGGCCCATTTCCGCGACGCTGCGGTGGAGCCCGAACTGGGCGCTGGACCTACGTGGTGTGGCCGCGCTCGGTCGAATGCTTCGGGACGCGCGGCCTCGAGAAGGTCCGCGGCAACATCGACAGCGTAAGCAAGACGCCGGCTCGAACGCGGTCGCCGGAGAGCCGTTTGGCGCTAGACTTGGTCGTCTTTCGAAATGAGAAGGTCTTCTTCGCTCCTCCCGGCGTTCGCGGTGATGCTCGCCGCGCTCTCTGCAAGTTGCGGCAACGACGTCGCACCCGGCGACCCATTACCGGTTTCGTCGGTGACCGGTGCCGGCGGCGCCGCGGGCCGATCGAGCTCGAGCGCGACGACGACGGGATCCTCGAGCGCCGCCAGCACGGGCAGCGGCGGTGCGGGCTCGACGAGCGGACCGTCCGCCACGGGCGGCGCGAACACCAGCGGCGGCGCGGCGGGAACCGTGAGCGCGGGCGGAGCCGCGGGATTGGATGGCTCCGCCAGCGGCGACGCGGGCGGTGGCGGAGCGGGGATGCGAGACGCGGGCGGCTCCGACACAAGAAAGGATGCAACCGGCGTCGACGGCGATGCTGGCACGATGGTGTTGAACGGCGTGGGATTCTTGACGAGAGCCGGCGTAAGCGGAGTGATTTTTCCGGATACGGCTTGCGCACCGAACAACCAATCCCCCGCTTTTACATGGAGCGGCGTGCCGCCGACGGCCAAGAGCCTCGCCATCTCTCTTTACGATACCGGCGCCTATCCGGAAGCGACAAGCCAAGACATGCAGTGGGCGCTCACCGACATCCCCCCGACGGCGACCGGGCTGCCTGCCGACCTCCCGCACGTGAGCCCTCTCGTCACGCCCTCCGAGCTCGCGGGCTGCGAACAGGAGGATCGCAACCACACCCCGGGTTATTTGGGGCCTGGGGCGAACCAGCGAGTCTACGTTTTCACGCTGTGGGCGCTGCCCGTCGACCACGTGAGGGTCGCCAACACCGACCTGCAAGGCATTCTCGGCTTGCTCCAAACGACGAGCCTCGCCCATGCCAATTACAAAGCAACGGGAAGGCTCGGCGGCTTCGGCCCCTGACGGCGCCCTTCATTCGACGGTGTCGTAGCGCAAGCCGCTCGACGCCTCGCCGTGGCTCACGACCTTGCGCCGCCCGATCCACAAAAGACTCTGCCCGCCGGTCCATCTTGCATAGTCGAAGCTGCGCGTCACCCGCAGGCCGATGCGGGGCACTTCCTCCTCGTGCAAGATGAGCGCATGCTCGGGCTCGAGGATGCGTCCTTGCGCCGCGACGGGGCCACCGGGACGGTCGAGGAGGCCGCGTCGGTAGCGGAAGTCGATGTCGCTTCCAGGAACGCGCACCGGAACGAGCGGCAGCCAATAGTCGGGAATCGTCGTCTGCGGCACGTAGCGGCGGCCGGGCTGATCGGGGTCGGGCGGCGGAGGAGGAGGAGGCGGATTGCGCCGGCGATTGGCCACGAACGCGTCGTGCCGATCGAAACCACGGCCGCGTACGCCGCTCACGCGTCGCTCGATCGCCCACGAGAGATTCGCCATCTCGTCACGCGCGAGAACGACCTCTTCGAGCACGTGCCCCGTGAGGCCGCCCACCACGGTCGGCGCCAAGAACAACAAATCTTTGAACGCAAGCGACGGACTCCCCGCGGATGCGCCGGTCTCCGATTGGCGGAACATCGCCCAGCCGGGATCCAGATCGCGAGCCGAGTTGACGGTGGTGACGTCGCCGAAGGTGTCCGTCACTTTGAGCGACGTCACGCGCGCGAGCGAGCCGACGTCGATCTCCCAGGGCGTGACGAACCAGTCGTTGCCGTGCAAAAACGCGAACTCCATCAGAAGAAGGCGCGGAAGATCGGACGGTGAGACGTCGAGCGCTCCGAGATCGACCTGGCTGTCTTCGAACTCCCAGAAACGGTGGGCCGGCATCCCTTTGAACGTGACCGGCGCCGGCTCGACCGAGAGGTGCACCGGCTCGGGCTCGGGCAATGGATCGCTGCCCGCCAGCGTCGTGCCGCTTCGATCGAGATCGACGTCGTGCCAATCGAGCCGCCCGCTGGAGTAGGCCGGCGCGCTCAAGACGACCTCTCCCCCGGTTCCTCCGGCGGAGACCGCGAAGCTATATTCCATTCGCTCGCCCGACCAGGCACGTTCGTCGGACGCCGGTTGTGTGAACAGCGACTCGTACCAATCGAGGTAAGCGAGCGCGGCAGCGGTGACCTTGCCGACGTCGGCGGGGGGAATCGGAGGGTTGGCGGGGAGCGCAGGCGTGCCGGTCGCGGGGCGAAGCGCCGCGCGCAGATCGACGAAAAGCAGCACGCCGTCGAGCGCCCGGTGCTTGATCATTTCGAAGAAGACGAGCGACTCGTCGTCGAGGATGACCCGCTCCGATTCGGCGAGAGGCAAAATGGGATACGCGTCCAAGTAGGCCGATCGCAAACTCGACACGCCGTTCGCTTGCAACAGGCGCAAGAAATGAAGCCCCGCCTCCGCTTTCGCGCGCCGGTCGAGACGAGCGTCTTCGCGCACCCGTTCCCGTTCGACGAGCGCCTCGAGAGGGAGGGCTCTGGGATCGTAATCGCGCGCGGCTTGCGGCGGGCTCGCGTCCGCTCGGCCCGGCCGATAGCGCGCGAGCCGGTTCGTCTCACCCTCGAGCTCGGCGATGACGGGCGACCCCGCGTCCTCGCCTTGCCGTTCGCCGAGCTGCCATTGGCGCGCGAGCAGCCAGAGCGGGTCGGCGACGCGCGCCATGAGCGACGTTCGCAGATCGCCGTCGCGCGCCGACGGGTCGAGCCGAATCCAAGTGGTGACCGACATGATGATCTCCTCAGGTTCCCAATTCGGTTCGCAGACCGATCGTGTCGGCCGACAGGTTGTGTGCGAAGAAGAGGGCGGGCAGAACGTGCCCGACGCCGCGCACCGTGTGGGGATCGACCGCGCGAATTCTCGCCAGATCGATCGTCTCGAGCAGGACCGCCTCGAGCGTGTCGAGATCCCAGAGCGATTGCGGAACGGGCGTGACCGCCAGAAGGATCGATTGGGGCGCGGTCGAGTTGGGCCGATCGTATTGGAATGAAACCGCAGCCGTCTCGCGCGGGCTCGGGATGACGTCCATCCACTCGTCGATGGTGAGCCCGGCGATAGGCGCCTTCATGTCGAGCCCGTTCGGGGCGTGCGCCACGATCGAGACTCTGCCGACGAGCGGCGGCGTTCCGGCGGTCGTCGGTAATCCAATCCAGGCGTCGCCGGCACGCGCCGGGAGCTGGAGGATTCGAAAGTTCGGCGCGTCGCCGGTCGCGAGCGTCTCCGCGTAGAAGAGCACGTCGTCGAGTCGCGACGCTCCGTCGCGGACGCGTGCCGCGCGTTGGAACCAGGTGAGCGCGGCGAACGGCGTCGCTTTCTCGGTCTTCGCGCCTTCTGCGATTGCGTCGGCGAGCGAAGCAACGTTGTCTGGACGTATCCGTGGAAGGACGCGGAAGTGCGGCCCGAACACCGCATTGATGCGACGGATGTGAAAATCGATGCTCGCCTCCGGGCCCGCCGCTGGATCGAAGTCGGCCGCGAGGGCGTCGAGCGCTGCGACGCGCCGCTGGGCCTGTGCGAGCACGAACGGGATCTGCCGCTTGAACGCGTCGCGATCGTTGGCGGGCACGCCGGTCGAAGGAGCAGGAATGGCGCCGGGAATGCCGAACGGAAAGAGCGCCGAGAGCGCGCTCGCGATGGCCGTGAGCGTGGCGGCGTCGACGTCGATGGCCGCCAGCGCCAGCGTCGCCTGCGATAGGGCGCCCGATGCGACGTCCGCTCGCTGCTTCATCTCGTCGACGTCGAAGCCCGATGCCGAGCGATCGTCGGGCGTCGTGAGATCGGAGGGCGTCGTCGCGCGGGCGTCGGCGATCGTTTCACGCGCGCGGCGCGCCAATTCGAACAGCTCGCCGACGCTCAGTCGATCGGCGCTCCAGGTCGGATCGCGTCCGAGGTCGAATCGAACCGCGGCGCCGGCGGGTACGCCCGCAGACGGAGCCTTCAAGAGCCGCGCGGCCATGAGCCGTTCGAGATCCGACGGCGCGCCCGCTTCGCCCGGGCGGGCGACGTCGAGCACGTCGAGCGGCGCGAGCGGGAGCTCGGAGAGCTTGATCGAGGCCGTGATCGGCGGCACGAGCGCTTCGCCGGTCGGGTGCAAGAACTCGGCCCTCGCCTCGACGCGCTGAGGATCGCCGAGCAGCTTGCCTGCCCACGCGTTGAGGTGCGGCTCCGCGCTCGCGCGCAGAGATGACGCGGGCCATCCCGCGACCGCCGAGGCATCGCCGCTGAAAAGAACCAGAAGACGGTGCGTATTGGCCGTCCCGGTGCGCGGGGTCGAGACTACCTGGAAATCGGGCGGCAGCGCCTCGACGCGCCCGAACGCATCCATCACGGCCGACGCTCGCGGATGATTGCCGCGCGCGAGCTGGTACACCGACTCGGCGAGCGTCAGATCGGAGACTGCGTCGACGATGTCGTCGAGGTTCGCGATCTCGGCTTGGAGCGCCGTTCGCTGGTCGGCCGTGAGCGTGGACAGAAACGAAGCGAGCGTTCCGGAATGGAAAAGATCGCGAAATCGGACGCCGTCGACGACGTTGCGCGCGCCGAGGTCCTCGATCGGGGCATTGGGATCGACAGGCTGGGTCTCGTCGATCTTGTTGGCGACGAGCGGGGCGATCGCGCGCATGCGAGAGAAGACGGCCTCGAAAAAGAGACCGGGATGGTTCTCCTTGAGCGTGCGCTGAAGCTCGTAACCGAGCAGAGCGCCGAGCGAGTTGCCCTGGCGGATCCCTTCGACGAGGGCGAGCGCCCGTCGCACGCGGCGCGACGAAAGATCGACGGCGAACGCCGCGTCGACCGCGCTGGCATTGTGCGACACGCGACCGTTGCGCAAGATCGCCGCGGTCACGGCGTGGTTGAGCGACGGCGCGAGAACGAAGCCTCCTTCCGTGCGGCGCTGCCGGATCGAGGGACGCACGTCCTCGACCCAGCCGTAGCCGCCGAGATAAAGGCCCTTCGCTCGCCGCGATCGGAGCTCCTTCAAGCGGCCGGTGGCCATCGACGTCACCCAGGCGTCGACGCGATGCGAGCACAGATCGAAGTGCTCGCGGAACGCCAGATCGATGGCGGCCGTCGGTCGCTTCTCGAGGTAGCCGGCGGCGCCGAGGTACTCGAACAGCCCGGCCAGATGTGGCCGGACGGTGAGCGGCGTCGTGCTCGGGGTCAGCCGATCGAAGAAGTTCGCTACCGTGCTCGTACCGGTGACGTCGGCGATGCTGTCGTCGAGGAGACGCCCGAGCGTGCGCGTCGTGCCCGTGCGCGCGTCCACGAATTCAGGCTCGAACAGGCCGCGCCGATCCAGGAGCCCGCGCTCGGCCTGGAGCGACGCCGACGCCGCTGCGTACTCGAGGAGCTTGGCGTCGCGAACGAGCCGCGGCAAAAGCGCGGTCGTGCCCGCACCGAGATTGGCCCAAGTGAACTGGCGCAGGCTCGGAGCGTCGAGCGAGCGGACGGCAGTGAAGACATTGGTCGCCGTGGGATACGGGTCGCTCTTCGATACCTCGCCCGAAGGATCGCGGAGGACCTCCTCGAGCGTCGCTCCGGCGACGCCGGTGAGGGCAAACTCGAGGGCGAACGGTTCGGGAGCGTACGTGGCTCCGAGAAGGCGGGAACCGAGCGGGAGCTGGATCCGCGCCAACAATTGCGACCGAACGAGCTCGAAGTACTCCTCGGCGCTGAAGAAGAAGTTGAAGATGCCGCCGAGACCTTTCCACGCGCCGAGAAAATCGTTGTTCAGCGTGAGATACTCCTTGCCGAACACGAATCTCCCCTCCGCTTTCGTCGACACCGGCTCCATCGACAGAACTTGAACGAGCTGCTCGAGCGCAACGGACGCGTCGGACGCGGTGCCGACGCGCGGAACGCGATCGAGCGACGCGCGCCACAAGCCGCGCAGTCGCACGAGCTCCGCCCGCGCCCGCGAGAATCCCGGCGAAGCCGCGGCGCCGGGGGCGAGCGCGCGAAGGCGGTCGAGCGACGTCGTGGGCAGCAGCCCGTACGGCTGACGGCCGATGCGAATGACGGGCAGCGGGCCACGCGCGCGCACGTGATCGATGAAGTGGCGGCGAACCGCAGCGATCTCGCCGGGGCTCGCAAGCGGCGAGACCATTTGTTTGAAGAAGTATCCGAGCGTCGTCTCCCAGAGGACGGTGTTCATCGCCTTCGCGTCCTGATCGTCGAGACCGCCCGCGCCCTCGACGTGCGCGAGCGTTCGATCGTCGATGCCGAGCAGGTTCGTCAGAACGTCGCCGTCATGGCCGTCGCCCGGCTGAAACAGCCGATCGACGCGTTCAGCCGCGAAACTTCGACCTTGCCCCGGATCCTTGGACGCAAAACCCGAAGGTTCCTCGTCCGTGTTGTTGGTCGGGACGCCCTGCGGGAGAACGGAAAGACCGTCGGTGTAGTGGTGCGCGTCGAGCAGCGCTTGGAAGAAGGCGGCGCCTTGCTCGCGATCGCATCCTCCCTTCGAACCCACGACCATCACGCGATCGAATCCCAACGTCGTGTCGCCGCTGAGCGGTACGCGGATGGCCATCCCAACCTTCACGGCTTCGTCGAAGTCACGCAGCCAAAGGAGCTCCGGTTCCGACTCGCCTTCCCCCGGCGCTGCGTTTGGCGAAGGACCGACGGCAAGCGTCGCCGGGACCTTCTTGCCCGAAACCGCGAAGATGCGCTGATCGCCTCGGTAGCCGAGCGCAAACCAGCGCGTCGGAAGCACGTTCGTCGAAGCCGCGCGCGTCCACGAGCTGGAGCGATGGGGGGGGGCCGGCGCTCCCGGCGCCGTGACTTTCGCGATCCAAGCGGCGCGGCGCGGGCCGAAATGGTCGGCCAAAAGAGCCCAGGCTTGGCGGCGCTTTTGATCGGCGGCGTCGCTTCCCTCCACGCTGAAGTTTTTCCAAAACGCGGTGCCGAATGCGAGTTCCTCGTCGGTGAGCTCGGGCTCGTGGGTGTCGACGTGGATGTCGTCGGGGTAGATGCGGACGAGCAGCTCGGTCGGCGTCTGCCCGAAGGGAAAGAAGCGGGTCTCGATGCGCACGGGCAAAAGGGCGAGCGGTGCGTCGGTCGCGGCGAAATCCTCCTCGCAGGCCGCGAAATTGCGCCGTGCCTTGGCCGTGTGACCGGCCAGCGACCAAACGAGCTCGCTCGAGCCGTGCACGGAAAAGACGTTGTGATGACGCCCCGGAAAAAAGCGCGTGGGCTGCCCGCGAACCCGCGGGGACGGCCGGAAGAAGTTGTCGGCGCCGCCCGCGGGAATCACCACGATGCGCCCTTCGTCGTTCCGATAGCCGAAGTCCGCCGTGAACTCACCGTCTCCGCACGGGCGGACACATTCCAAAATGGGCACGATTTTGAGGGCGCGGCATCTCATGTCGTGTCTCCGCTCATGGCGCGGGCAGGATGTCGGGGCCGAAGATCGCCACCCGAACCGGGGTTTGCAGGGTGATGCTCGCCATGTGGGCCGAGTTGACGCCCCACACCGGATTGGTCGGCAAGCTCTTGGCGTTCGGAAGCTTTCCCACTTCGACGAACTCGGCGCCGGGTCCGAAGTGCCCCCAGGCGAGATCCTCCCACGCCGTGAGATCGGCGTTGGGATCGATCTTGTCCGCCTCGACGTCGTTCAAGCCGAAGCGCGGCTCGGTCGGCTGCTCCTGCAAGACGAAGTAGAGCCTGCGGCTGCGCACGTCGGCGTCGGTCAGATTGAAACCGATGAAGGTGATGTCCGGAGGAATCGTCCCGCGGAAGATCGGGACCTCCTCCTTCGACTCGTCCAGATCGAAGTGGCCTTGCGGGTCGTCCTTCTCGGGAGCGGCGTAGATGATCGTGTTCGGATACCTGCGCAGGAGCTCGCCCCGAATGACGAGCACCACTTGGCTGCCCGACGCTCGGCCAGGATCGACCGGCTGGTGATCGCCGAGCCGCGTGTCGAGAGGCCACGTGTGAATGGGGACGATGTCGCGACGGGCCTCTCGATCGGCGGCGGTGCGCGCAGGCGGCACGCGGCAGGACGGGTCCCAGAATTGTGAGAAGCAAGTGCCTCGTTGATCGGTCGGAAATCCGCGCCACAAAAGCTCGCGCGCCATCTCGTGGTTGAGCCCCACCATGTAGGCTTCGACGTACGCCGGGTTCGTGTCGAGCAGCGTCACCGTGTTCGGGGGAATGCGAGACACGCCGGGCAAGAGAAACTCGGGCGACAGATCGCGCAGCGGTGCGTACATCGGTTGCGTGATCTGTGGCGCGGCGAGAACCGGCTCGAACACGTCGACCAAGCTGCGCACGAGCGGCACGCCGTTGAGACCGAGCCTGGCGAGAAGCCGCTCGGGCAGAGTCTTTCCCGGCGTGATGCGCGTTCCGGACTGATCACCGAGCGCGGTCACCAGCGCGGGACGCGCGGACAAGATCGGCACCGGCTTGGGACCGGTCGCCGCGCCGAGGAAGTGCTGGACGGCGACCAGCGAGGAGTGCGCGGCCTTCGGATCCACCGTTGGATCGCTGAGCTTCGCGCCCTCGCCTGTTCCCGGAAGCTCCTGAGACGGATCGTCGAGAACGCCGCCTGCCAAGCTGGGAGCGGCGGCCGCCACGGCGGGCGTCGGTATCGGCGTCGTCGTGCCGATGGTCTTGCCGTCGATCATGCCGGTGTCCGACTTGAAGGGAACGACCGCGATCGCCTTGGCGTTGATGCTTTCGATGAGCGAGGGGATCGGCGTCTCCCCGTTGCCTTCCGCGGCGAAGAGCGGCGTGAGGCCTTGAAAGAGCCTGTTGGCGAGAGCGCCGCGCGCGCGCGTCAGCTTTCGGAACGCCGGCGACACGATGCCCTCGGGAACCCGGCTCGCGCGGAACGAAACGGCGATCGTGACGGCGTCGTCGAGCAGGCGCGTGTTCATCGGCGCGACGAGCGAGAAGATGCGATCGACGGTTCCCTGCAGCTTCGCGACCGTCTTCGCGTGCGAGGCGTCCATCGCCGCGCGAGCGAGCTGCGCCCTGCGCAAGAGGGCGTTGACTTTCAAGATTTCGCCCAGCTGACTCCAGGCGATCGTCATGTACTCTTCTTGGTGCTCCTGCACGACGCGCGTGCCGAGACCGGCCGCGATTCGCCGGCGCGGGTCGAGGTTGAGATCGGAAAGCCAGCTCGCCTCCGGCGTCACGCTCTGCCGAGCCGCGTGCCATCGCCCGTAGATCGGCGGCGCGACGACCGGATCGGGCGCCAGCGGATCGAGCGTGGGCTCGGGCTGGTTGACGATACCGGCGAGGGCGCTCTGGTAGTCGAGGTTGTCGAACTCGGGCGGTTTGCCCGCGGAGAGCGCTCCGTCGAGGCGAATTTGCGGCGCGTCGATTGGGAGACGCGAGTCCCCCGTGGAGGCGATGTCGAGCGGAATGGTGACGTCGTCCGCCGTGAGCGAGCGCGGCGCCAACAGGTCGGCGAGCGCCTCGAAATCGCCGTCGGGACCCGTATTGAACTCGAAATGAAAGTAAACGGGTAAGCGAACCGTGGAATCGGTGGGATGCCACGCTGCTTCGAGCTTGGCTTCGTCGGCATCGGTGACGGGCAAGCCGAGGCCCGCCAAAACTCCGAGCCGAAACGCCGGAACGACGCAGGCGATGTACGAGCTCTGCGGGCGAAGCCGCTTCGGACAAAGCAGCCGCGAAGAGTTGTGCTCCACCGGACCGTTGCGAATGACACCCGCCGCATCGCTCTGTCCGCCGACGGTCTGCGCGTGAGCCCAGGCCCACGAATCCGTGAGAGCCTGAAGCTCGTCTCGAACGCTCGCCGGCGCGGCGATCTCGAGCACCGGAAGCTGCCGCCCAGGCTGCATCTTGAGCGAAATGCCGTCTTGACGCCGCACGGCGACGAGCACGATCCACGGCCGGAGCCGCGCCGATGCGGTCGTCGGATCGGTTGCGACGACGAGCGGCGATTCCTTGAGTGGAGTCATCATCCAAGGAAAATCGGGGCGATCGAACTCGACGGCCGCGAAGAAGTTCGGCTCGTAATTCTGGGTGAGGGCCTTGGGCTCCGTGCGAATGACTTGGCGCGGATCGATGCCGGTCACGTCGCCGGGACCGTGCACGCGCACGTCGACCCCGACGTCGGTCGACGACACGTTGCCGGTCACGGTGAAAGCGGCTCTGAAGGTGGCGCGCCCGCTCGCGCTCTCGTCGAAGGTGTCGACCGATCCGATGACGCCGGCGATTCCCGCGCGCGCGACCGAGACGAAGGTGTATTTGGTTTCCATTACGACCGCACCTCGTGAATCGCGACGACCTGCAGCGTCTTCTGATCACGCGCCGAGAAACCGCGAAGCCCCTGCACCGCTTCCGCATAGGACGCGCCCGCGCGAACGGCGTCGGCAAGACCGCCGGGGTGGCGCAGCGTGTCCGACGAAACGACGGTGTACTTGGGATTGTCGAGCGAGAGCTTTCGATCGTCGGGCGGCGTGAAGGCGCCGAAACCGCCGCGCATCGGCGATCGAGCGGCGGCGCCCTGCAGCACGGCCGCCAAGAACTTGTCGACGGCGGGCGTGTAGCGCTGAGCGGTGACGCGCCGAGCGAATTTCTTCTTCAGGATCGTCTTGTACGCGAGCGAAACCTCGATCGGCTCGCCGATCCTCGGCTCGGTGCTCGTGAAGGTGAGCCCCGAGTGCAAAAGATCGAATGAGGACCGCGAGAGCTTCTCGCTGTCCGACAGGGCGAGGAAATCGCCCACGCCGAAGAAGTCCGTCAGCGTCGTGGTCGCGGTCGCGGGTGTGCCGCCGAGCGTCGGAGACGTGAGGCGGAAGACGTTGTCGCCCGCGACGACGCCGGAGCCGAACTTCTGCAACTGCAAGTCGAGCGGTGCGACGCGCTCGCGCACCGCAAGCTCACCGAGCGGGTGCACGAGGATGCCCGCGTCGGCCGACGTGGGCGCGGGCGAGCTTCGCACGCTGACCAGGCGTCCTTCTGCGCCTTCCGGCAGCTCGGCACTCCAGTTTCGCACGTCGCCGAGCGCCGCGACGAGCGGCTCGCGCACGGACAACGACGGAGGCTCGGCCGGCGCGCCGTCGCCTATCGTGAAGGAGACGTGGAAGTCGATGCTGAAGAAGAACAGGCTGAGGCTCGCCGTCCCGTCGAAGTGAAAGGGCTTCGGTCCGGTGATCGTGCCCGAGAGGCCGATGCTCGCGAGGTTGTGGCTACCGCGACGGAGCGAAACCGAAACTCCGAAGTCGACGATGAACGTGAAGTTCGCCGTATTGATGAGCGCATCGGCCCCGATGTGCGCCGCGAGCGTGAAGCCGGCCGCCGAATAGGACGCGTCGACCGCGCCGCCGAGCTGCAGCGTGTTGGAGGTAACGGCGGCGTATCCCTCGAGGCGCGCGCGCGGGTTGTCGCCCTCTACCAGGTTGATGCCGATGCGGCTCATCGGCGGCAAGAGACCTTGCGGCACCTCGAAATGCGGATTGGTGCCGCCGACCGCCAGGATCCAGAACGGCCGGCCACCGCCGGCCGAGCGCCATGCGATGTCGCCCGTCAAGTTGAAGGGGCCGACCGACGAGCGGTAGAGCGTCGCGTCGAACGTGGAGTCGCCGGTGCTCGGGTTGAAGATCCCGACGCAGTCGAGCTCGAGGTGCAGGACGGGCTTGAAGCTCGGAAACGATGCGGTCGCCTTGCCGAGCAACACCAGGCGGCGCGGCGATTCGAATTCGATGATGAGCCCGATGGACGCCTCGATGAGGGTCGTCGGCCCCCATCCGAGCTTCAACGCCGGCCCGAAGATCGTCTGCCCGTCGGTCACGGGAAAAACGGCCGAGAGCGAGGCGACGATGCGCGGCGCATTGGCGACCGGATTTTGCGGGAACAAGACCGCGTCGAGGGCGCCGGTGCGGATGCCCTGCTGGAGCGCGTCGGTCGACACGCCGCGGTTCTGCCCGAAGATGCCGCCGATGCCGTTGAGCGTGAAGCCGAACCCGAGCTGAATCCCGGCGCCGAATTCGACTCCCAGGACGACGACGAAGGAGTACGCGCGACTGCCGTCCGGCTTCGTGTAGCTTTGGACGATGCCGACGCCGTTGATGGCGAGCTTTTTGGCGAAGGCAATGTGAACCGCGCCGGCGTACTGCTCATGATCCGCGTCGAAGAAGAGGTACCCACCTCCCGAGACGACGCCGAAATCGAGCGACAGCCCGAGCCCCTTCGGCGGCTTGAATCCCATCTTGCCGAGCGGGCTCACCGCCCAGCTGAGGCCGATCTGGTCGACGGTGATCGCGACACCCCCGAGCCGGAGCGAAAGCCCCGCCGCGAGCTCGGCATCCATTTCGAACTTGCCGTCGTCGTCGCGCGTCTTCGCGTCGACGCCGAGCACGAGCGTCTCGATGCGTAGCGGGCCGAGCTGTTTGCCGAGCGCCAAGATGACGCGAAGGCCCGTGCCACCTTCGATGAAGAAGCCGAGACCCGAGCGGATGCCGAGAGCGAGCTCGAATGCGACCTTGAGCTCGCCACCGCTCGCAATCGTCTTCAAAATCGTTTGAAGAAATCCGTCTCCCTCGCCGGCCTTGACGACGAGCGCTGCGTCTTCGACGCCGAGCCGGATGCCGTAGGTCGCCGAGTTCTCGAGGGGCCTCACCTCTCCTTTCACGCTGAAGCGCCCGACTTCGAGCCGGGTGCCGTCGCGCGAGCCGATGAGGATGGTGGGACCGTCCGACGGGTCCGGGATCGCCTTGTATTCGACGGCGACGGTCGGAGGTTGCAGCGCGGAGAGCGACTCGATGTGATCGCCGGTGAAGACGTGCAGCTCCGCCGGCGCGGATGCCGTGATCTTGATCTGCCCGATGGTGCGCTTGGGCGTCCCTCCGGTGACGTCGAACGTCAGGGACTCCTGGAAAGACAGCGAAGACAAAAGTCCTTTCGAGCTCGCGCCCGACGCCTGCGTGGCAAAGAGGAAGTCGAGAAGGACCGCCCCGTCGAAGACCGAGGGGGCGCCCGTCCCGGAGCAGCTCTGGACGGCGTTCGAGTCTCCGCTCGCTGGCCCGAGCGGCTTGCCGATCGCGATGCTGAGCGTGCGTTCGAGCAGCGTTTCGACCTGCGTCGCCGCGCCGGGAAGCGAGTCCCAACCGTAAAAGACGCGAACGTCGACCAGGTCTTTCAGGCGCGTCATCGACAGCGCCTTGATGGCTGCACCGACGGCGCCGAGCGTGAAGTCGACCTTCAACTGATCGGTCGGCAAGTTGGCGAGCACGTTCGCGTAGTAGTCGACGACCGACTTGCCTTGAAAAAGGAGCGTCACCCGATCGAGCTGGAGGCGGTGGGCGGTCTGAATCGTGCCGACCTCCTCGATGAAGCCGAGAAACCGCCCCGTGTAATACGCATAGGGGAGCTTTCCCCGGATCACGTTGAGCCCGTCGACCTCGAGCAGAAAATGGAAGATGTCTTCCGCGGCGGCGCCGGCGTCGGCGACCGCCAATCCTTCAACGAGCGTGACCAGGGCGTCGCGCACCGCGATCACGTCGTCGACCGCTTGCAGGTAGTCCGTGCCCGCTGCGTTGTCGGAATTGAAATAGGCACTCACCTTGTCGAGGCGTGTGCGCGCGGTCGCGGTGTCCGGCGTGGCGTCGGGATTCAATCCCGCTGCGGCGCGCGCGTCGGGATCGCCGATGAGCTCCAAGAAGCCCCCAAGGACGTCTCGGATTTGCCCGACGAGCCACTGAGCGACGCTCTTACCCATGCGACCTCAATTCGGCACCGGCCGGAAATAGTGCGGACACTTCTCGTCGATGAACCAGCACTTGAGAAGCGTCGGCGGGAAAAAATCGAATCCGACGAGCAGCATCGGCGCAAGGAACGTCACGCGCCCGAGCGCCGGCGCGTCGGCGCGAGCGGTCAAAATGCCGGCCGAAAAGGAAAGGCCGAGCGGACCGAGACCCTCTTCGTCGGACGTCCAGTGCAGCGTGGCTCCGAACAAGCCGCCGAGCGTGTGCGAATCCGGCTGAACCGTGTCGCTGCCGGAAGGACCGATGCGGACGTCGGAGCCCCAGTAGACGCGCGCCATGCCACGGATGTTCGTCGAGGAGGAGAGGTGAAACGCGGTGACGTCGGTCCCTAGAGCGAGGCCGAGCGGCACCACGACGCGCTGACCCCCGTCGACCGTCATCACCGCGCCGCCGAACATCTGCGCCGAGCCTAGGAACATGAGCCGCGCGATGCGGCGGTAGTCGTATTGGAATCCGATCTCCGCCGTCGAATTCGCGCCGTCTTTCGACGGAGAGCGCCCCTGCGGAAACGTGGGCCCCGCGCCGAACCCCCAGTAGCAGGACGACGTGGATAACACGAGGACGACGGGCATCGATCGCCAAGGCTGGCTCGTCGTCATGGCTGAAGTCCCGGTTTGGTTTCAGTCGGATCGACGTCGAGAGCCGCTTCGTGGACCGTGAGCGGCTTGAAGACGTCGAGATCGGCGACGGGAGGCGAGAACAGCGTTTGCCGAGCGGTGAGAACACCGCCGTCCGATGCGACGGTCACGACACCCACGTTGTGAGCGAACACGACCTGCTTCGACATGCCGCGCTGGCGCATCGCCTCGATGTGGTAGCGAGCCACATCCGGCAGCTTGGCGAGCGGCACGTCGCCCGTCGTGGGAACGTTCGGCGGTAAGAGGGGCCGATCCTCACGGGCGGCTTCGGAACGTGTGTCGAAGAGAAGCCGGAGCGACCAGACCCAGTCCGGCTCTCGCCCGAATTCGACGCCCGCCGGCCAAACTTGACCGGGCAAGAGCAAGGGATCTTGACGAAACCGCACCCGAACGTCGAACGGGTACGACGCAAACGGCTTGTCCGCGGGAAACGTGAGTGGCTGCGGCTCGCGGCTGTCCCAACCCAAGCGCGAGGTCGGAGCGCCCGAGCGAAAGATTCGCTGCCCGAAACCGAAGCTTCGAATCAAGTCGAGCTCGAAGGCATCGCCCGAGTTTTTGAACGCGCTCGCGGTGAATTGCACGAACCGCGAGGGATTGACCGCCGTGCGGGGCCAGTACGTCAGCGCCGCGCTGTGACCGAAGTGAACGTCGCCGGAGAGGAAAACGATCTTTCCGGCCGGAGCGAGGAACTTCAGAAGATCCTCGAACGCATTCGGATCTTGCGACCACGGCTCGAGATCGGCCTCCGCTTGCCCATTGGGGTGGCGCGCGTGCCTGAAATCGGAAAAGCGCGCGTACCCCACCTGGAGCAGCTCTTCGATGACGGGCACGCCGAGCACGGGCGCGGGCGCGACGACGAAGAGCACGTCACGGCCGGAGACCGAGAGCGCTGGAGGCGGCGGGATTTGAAGCGTCATTTGGCCCGGAGCGATACGCGCGGGCGGTGACGTGTCGCTCCGGTATCCGCGGCGCGTTCGTTCGTCGAGCACGAGGACGCCGAAACGCCAGCCGTCGTTCAACAGTTGATAGTTCCAACGTACTTTTGGATCGAAAGGGAGACTCAAGCCGAGCTTGGCGTCGACGTCGTCGAGGTCGGCTTGGCTGCGCGACGTGATGGCCCGCGCTGCGAGATCCATGAACCCTGCATTGTCCCCCGCGCTCGCGAAAGCGGCCGGATCGTTGCCCCAGCCTTGGAAGAACGCGTACGCGATCTGCGCGTTGCGAATGAGCTGCCGGCCGAGCAGCGCGCCGAGCACCGCCTTCTTCCAGCCGAGCGTGAGGTACCAATCGTCGGTGACCTCGTGGTCGTCGCAGATCATGTACGTCGCGATGTTGGCGAGCGCGCGGCGAACGGCGCCGAGCCCTTTCGAGAACTCCTTGACCTGGTCGAGCTGTGCGCAAAACGCGGCTCGTCGATCGCGATCGGCGTTGGCGCGCGCCGTCGCATTTCCGGACGCGATCGCGGTGAGCGTCGCTTGAATCGTGGCCGCCTGGGACGAGCTCGGCGCCGGGGCGTTGACCGACGTCGGCGGGTCGAACGCAGCCGGCCAGAGGACGTTCGACGTCGTCAACAGGTACATTCCGCAGAATTCGGCGAACGAAAGAAGATGCGAGGCGCCCGCCGTCGTCGTGAGGTTGGCATCCGAGACGACGAGATCTTGACGAAAGCCGTTGGGGAGCGCGTCGAGCGTCGCGGGCACGGGCGTGCCTTTGACGGCCATCGACTCGGGGGTCCCGCCGATCAGCTCGTTTCCGATCGAATTCGCGAGCGGCAGAAGGCAAAGCGCGACGTCATCGGCGTAGATCTGATCGCCCGTCAAGAAGAGCATTTGCGGTTGTACGTCGGCGAACGGCTCTTCCGAATGCGGCTTGGTGAAGTCCAAGAAATCGTCGAGCTCGGGTAACGCGTCCTTCCCTTCGTCGTGCGGCTTGCGGCAACCGCCGTGCACGATGCGCAAATCGGAAAGCGTGGGCGGCGGAGTGCGAAACCCCGGCAACACGCCGTCGACGTATCCGAGCGCGAGTTGCTCGAGGCCGTTGGCCAGCGTCTTGTCGGAAAGGAGCTCGAGCCCCTCGAGACCCACCATCGCGCCACCCGCGGGTGTGATCTCGAGGTTGTAGGAATGAAAGAGCCCGTGTTGAAACTGGGCGGGCGCCGTGGTGACCGCCGTCACCACGACCACGTGGAGGTTTTCGCCGATCTGGAGCGTCGACGCGGTGCCTTGCGCCGCGATGGGCGTAGACGCACTGTCCGAGGCGGTGATCCGATCCGCCCAAACCTTGAGCGTCACCGACGCGGCCTTGCTGAGGGCGACCCACACCGATGCGGACGTCGGCTCGACGCGACGAACGACGGGGCCGGCGAGCAAGAGGGCGTCGACCATCACACGACGTCGAACGTGCAATCGGGGACCAACACGGCTCCGCCGGCCGCGCCGGCCGTCACGTTCGCCGATTCGGTCGTTCCGGTGGCCAGGTCCTGGACGAAGACGCTCACCGCCCAATGCCCCTTGCCGAGGTCGGCGGCGCTGACGACGCCGCTGTAGAGAAAGCCGGCTCCCGCTGCGGGAGGCGCTTGCCCGGCGACGGGCCTGAGCAACCGGCGGACGACGGAGTCACCCGTCTGGACCGAGTAGATGTGAGCGACGACGAAGTGATTGTCCGCGGAATCGGCCGCACCCGCTGGCCCAAAAATCTCGGCCGTGATCTTCACGGCCTTGGAGGTCGTATACGAAGCCAGATCGGTGGAAGCGCGCCGAACGCTCAAGATCTTGTCGTTCGTGCGGTCTTGGTTCACGGCCGCGTCGAGCGCGGAGGCGGAGAGACGCTGGTAGCTCCATGCGATGCTCTCGGTGAACGTGCGACCGGCCGGCGGAAGCCCTGGAGACGCCTCCGCCGCGATGCTCACCGTCTCCGCATCGGTTCGAGCGTTGGCCGCGACCGGTGTCGACGTTTGACCGAAGACCACGGGATCGTCGCCAAGCCCGGTCACGAACCGCGCCCAAACGCCGGCGTTCGCGAACGCGACCGCGGCGCGGAGCCCGATCGGCACGTCGGCGCGAACGAGCCCGGATGGATTCGTGAGCGGCTCGGCGTTCGTGCCGAAGAGCGTGCGCGGCAAGAGCGGCTGCATGACCTCGGGTTTGCCCGTCGTTCCCCAGGTGTGGGCGGCGGAGAGAGCGAGCGGCGCTCCGGTCGACGAATCGAAGCAGAGACCGCCGAGCGTTCCGAAGCCGCCCGCGCTGCCCGCCGAGTCGCCCAGCCCGACCGAGGCGTAACCGCCGATCAGCGGGTCGCCCATCCGCGTACCGCGCGTGCCCATGGGCGGGGCAACGTTGGAAATCGCGGCGCGAAGCTCGCCCACTTCGACGACGTCCGTGGGCAGACCATCGACGGCGGCGGGGACCGGCCAAGTGGTCGCGCGTTCGAGCTCGCCGGGCGGAAGCTTTCGGCGGACGAAGTATTGCAGGCAGGTGCCGCCCGACGGACGCCCATCGCGCAGTTTCGTTCCGTATCCGACCGCGGCGATGTTGGCGTCCGCGGCGAGGCGCTGGCTCTCGGTGAATGCACGTTCCAAAAGCCGGTGATCTGCGTTCATCGAATCACCTTTCACAAAAGCTGAGCCTTGACTGCGGTAAGAACGTCTTCGATGCGGGAGGCGACGGCCGCTCCGCCCGTGCCTACGCTGTGACCGAGGGCGACGACCTTGTTGGTGCGAGCGTGAATCCAGAGCGCACCCGAATCGCCGGAGGCGGCGACCTGACTGTCGGCAGCGGGGAATGCCGGATCGGGAACGATGGACAGTTGGTTGATGAAGTTGAGCGGCCCCGAGGGGTCTTGTCGCTTGAATACGGGAAAAAGGCCACCGATGAGACCGCGCGTCACGCCGCTCGCCGCGCCCGACTTGTAGACGGAAAGGCCGCCGGGATCGCTGGCGGCATTGGCGAGGAGCGCGCTGATTTCGGTATTTCGAAGGAACGCGCCCGAGTGGAAGATCGTGGCGTTCGAGGCGGTCACCTGCTGAGCATTCGGCTCTCCAGTTTGCGCATCGAGCAGCCCGAAGATCGGCGACCCGAGCGCGCGGTTGCCGGCCAGCGAAATCACCGCTGCATCGACCGAGCCGGCTTGGGTCGCTGGCGGAGGCGCGGCCGGGGGTGTGGCGGGAGCGTTCAAAACGGCCGTTTTCACCCGCCCCACGACGAGCGAAGCTGCCGCGGCTCCAACGGCGGCGGGAAGCGCGGGGCCGAGGACCAGGTTGAACAGGAGGTTCGCGTGCCCGAGCAGAGACTTCCAAGGCACGCCGTCGAACGCTAGCGGCCCGCTCGGCCCGAAATAGCCGTCTCGGTATTCGATCGTGGAATCGAGCACGGTCGGGTAAGCCAAGAGCTCGAGGCCGCTCGCCCCCTGCCCCACCCAGCTCGCGCCCAGGAGCCGGACGAGCGTGCAGTCGACTTCCACGTTGATGGCCTTTGCCCAGAGCGCGCCCCGAACCGTGGTTCGAGGAAAAACGTGGATTGTCGCTTTGGGCGCCGTCACGATGCCGAGGAACGTCGAGATGTCGGCGCCAATACGAATTTCGTCGCTTCCGTCGGAATAGAATTGAATACGGCCGGCGCCGGGGCCGCCCTTAACGCTGAATACCGTTTTGTCGCCGAACGAAAACCCTTGTGTCGCCCGGATCTCGATCGGGCCCGCGGTAACGTCGAGCACGAGCGTGCTTTCGGCGTAAAGAGAGAGCTTGCATAGCTGATAGAGACCGGCCGAAAGTGATATCGTGGCTTTGGCACTCGTCTGCACGGTGCCGTAGCTGCCCGGTTGGAGGGTTTTGGTGCCGCTCGATACCGATATGTCCTGCGAGCCGGCGCTGACCGACCGAGTGGGGACCGTGATCGGGAAGTACGTCGCATGTTCGCGGATTCCCTGGCCCACTTTGGCAGTCGCGTCGCGCCGCACCACGCCGCCGGCGGTGACGTCTCCGCTCACCGACGCGTTCGCCTGGAGCTGAACCTCGGCCCCGGAGGTTGCATCGCCGACGACTGTAGCGGCCGGCCCGAGTTGGACGCTCTGGTCGGAGCCGACGTTTCCGACCGTCACCTGGACGCGATCGGCGAGGTACGTCGATTGATCTCCGAAGGCCACGTACGTCTCGAGAGCTTGGGGCGCGCCCGGGGCGAGCGGATTGGGCCGCGGAATGGCGCAAAACGAGCTGAGTTCGGCGAGAAGGCCGCAGATGTCGATAGTCGTGCCGCACGAGACGTTCTGCAGATCGACTCGTATTCGTTCGAGCATCGCGGCCGGCGATCCGTCGAGAAATGCGCCGGGCGGAAAAATCGTTCGCGCACGCGAGACCGCGCGGCGGAAAGCTTCGAGGTCGAACGCCGCGGTCGCAAACGACGTCGTCATCGTGGCCTTGTCGGCGACGGTGACGAATGAGAGCGAGTGCGGATCGAACTGGGTGCTCGCCATACGCAGTGGACCCGATGCTCGCACCGGCGCCTGCGAAGCGATTGCTGGATCGCGTAGCTCGATCTCGAGATCGTGAACGCCGGGGCGCGGCCCGCCGGGGCTCACGTCGAGCTTGAAGAAGATCGTACGATTGCGGCCTGCGTCGAGCGCCGGTAATATGACGCATTCGTTCGACATCTGTTGGTCGAATGCCAACATGTCGCCAATCGGCCACACGTCCTCGACGATCATGCCCGCGTTGGCGAGTTGTTGCCGCGAGCGTGGGCTGATGCGCGCATTCGTGACGGGCCAAGCCGCCGCGCCCGTGTTCGAAATGCGAACGGCAATGACGACGCGGCCGAAGGCCGCATCGGCGACGCCGCTCGGCATCATTTGAATCGTCGCCGGCCATATCGCGAACGGAGCTCCTATCATGCGCATGCCGGTAAGATCGCTCATTCGGTCGCTATTCTTTCTCCTGAAGCCGACTGCACGAACGCCAACCGCGAACGGCGCATCAAACTACTTGTGAGCTCTTGTGTCAATCGATTCAAGCCGTTTCGCGGCAGCGGGTGACTCCAACTTTCTCGGATGACAAGTGAATCGACGATTCTGTTCCCTTCGAGATCGAAAATGAGCACGAACCCTCATCGAAGGAGTCTTGTCCACAGGAGTGCAGCGTCCATCGATTTCGATTAACGCCCCGCTGCGTCGGAAGTGTCCAAAGTTTTGGACACTCGCAAAAACGTACGCCGCCATGTCGCCGAACGCGGTGCGCCGCAGCATGGTGCTGGCCCAATCCGGCGGGCCGCGGTGACCAGCGACATGAGGTCCATGTCCACGGCGACGGTGCCGTCGGCCCAAGCGCGTTTGAGCGTCCTACGCACCAGCCCGTCGGGGCGGCGTTCGAGGCGCGGACCACGTCCGCAAGTTGAAGCCAGGGACCGCCCGCGGACTACGAATCGCTTTACCGATCCTACGTGAAGGATATCCTCGGTCACTTACCCCATCGGCGCAATCACCGACGACCACGCCTTCATGGTGATGCTCGGCGTTCCGGCCGGATCGGCGTCCAATTCGCTCCGCCGCAACACCGGCCTCGTGATCGCGCGCCCGCTGCGCATCGCGACGTTCCCTCTGGAGGTGAGCGACTTCGACCTCGAGAACGGCATCCTCATCCTCGACGAGAACAAGACCGACGAGCCGCGGCGTGGGCGATGTCCGACCAGTCGGGGCGTGCGTCGGAGGGCTCGTCGGGACCTGAGAGACAGCGTTCCGACGAGCTGAGGCGACCGGAGAGAGCACCCTCCGCCCACCAGGTGTCCAGCGACGATCCGGTGATCGCGGCGCTCGAGCGAGCGCTGAACGAGGCGGCCGCGGCGAAGGAATGGGCGCGCGTCGCGATCCTGGCGCGAGAGATGGCGAACCGACAGGAGGCGCTGGCGTCGAAGAACGTCGTGCCGCTCCCGAAACCCAAGCGAGGCAGGTGAAATCATGAACGTGCGACTCGAAGAATGGCTTGATCAAGTACGACAAAGCCGCGAGCCCGGCCCTCTTGTGCGGGTCGTCGTCGCTCGAACTGGCCGCGCTGAGACATGGACGTGCGACGTAACGGAGAAGACCGATCTCGAAGACCTCGCCGAACGCATCGAAGCCACGATCCGCGACGCAAACTGCCGGCGTTGCGAAATGCGGGCGCTCGACGTCGAAGGCCGCGTCATCGATCACCTCATCTATCGCGCCGAACAGGCAGCCCTCGCTCAGGTCGTGCCCGCCGGAAGCCTTCCGCTCCCCTACGAAGTCACCGAAAGCATCACGGCGGCCCTGCGCAGCCACAAGTCGTTCACCGTGCTCGGCCTCAAGGGAATCGCGGAGGGGCAGGAGCACGCCAAACAGATCATCACCTTCCTCATGGCGCAGAATACGACACTCGTCGAAGCGCTTGCGCAGGCGCGCCAAGAGCGAGCGGAAGAGGTCGCGGCCCTTCGCGCTGGGAATGGAGCCGAAATCACGGCGCTGCGAAAGGAAAACGCCGAGCTGCGCGAGCGCATCGATAAGCAGTGGCAAATGGAGGACGAGCTCCGATCGAAGTACACCGAGAGCCAGGCCCATCTGGAAAAGACCAAGCTCGCCGGCCGCATTCTCGGCGAAGCCGGCGTCGCACAACTGTTCCCGAAGGGGAGCGCCGGCCACCAGAACGTTCGCCAGCAGATCGCCGAGAGGATCCTCGACTCGATCACGAAAGAACAGGCGGAGACCATTTTCCCCGTGCTCAACCAGGAGCAGCAGGTCATGTTGGCGAACTTCATTCGCCTTGGTGTTGAAGCGCAGGCCGCGAACGCGTCACCAGCGGAGACCTCCTCCAAGACATCCGCCGACCCTGCCGCCGCTGCGGCTGTCGCGAACGGCGTGGCAGCAAAGGGGAACAACTAGCTGCGGCGCCAACTGCGAAGCAATGCCGTTCATCCGGAACCGGATACACAGCGGCGTCGGGAGGAACGTCGGGGACGTGGTTCCTTCTCCGCGATGCACATGAGCTATTCTGCCGCCGTGGGCACCGACCGCCACCTCCTCGGCAGCAGCACCATCACGGAACTGCGCAGACGTGATGAGCCATTCAACACGAGGATCGGGCGCACTCCCCTTCCGGTTGCACTCGGTGCCGTGGCCGACGTAGCTCCGATTCACGAGGCTGATGGATCGGTGTGGCTACTGCTGACCGAGCAGGGCAAACTCGTCCGCTTCGACGCTGGCACGGGCGAATGTGTCAGTGCGGCGAAGACCGACCTGCGCGCCGAGCCGGAGCGCAACGTGTGGAACAAGCGCCTGCCCCGACGCCGACTGACGGTGTCCCC
>WNGB01006729.1_pt1 | contig 23888 bp, 27 predicted proteins | sample 5400681 | NCBI WGS metagenome assembly WNGB01 (sample SAMN13153367, study PRJNA577476) | soil metagenome | isolation source: 115 cm soil or saprolite under grassland replicate 2 | place: USA:California | collected 2016-06-15
CTAACCCAATTGTTCGGTCAAGCCCGCGCCGCCGGCCGCGCGTCGCGCGTCCGCTTGCATGCGCGCCAGTTGCTCCGCGCTGGAGCCCGCGGCCGGGCCAGCGCGTTCGACGAAGATTCCGTCCAGCCGTGCCGCGGCGTTCTCGAGGACGGCGCTGACCGACCCCGTATACAGGTCCATCGTCATCTCGAGCCGCGAATGGCCCATGAGCTCTTGAACCGCGCGCGGATGGGTGTCCTGCGCGTAGAGCAGGGTGGCGTAGGTGTGCCGTAGATCGTGCAGGCGTTTCTTGGGTAGTCCGTGGCGTTTCAGCAGTGCCTGGAACTCCTGCAGCACACGGTCAGGACGCAAGGGCCGTCCCAACGCGTTCGGAAACACCAGGTTCTGTTCGTCCCAGACGCCGGAGGCCAGCTTCAACTCGCGGACTCGGGCGCGTTGCGCCTCCAGGGCTCTGATCGCGGGCCTCGGCAGCGGGATCGTGCGACGACCCCGCTTGGTCTTGGGCGTCGCAAGGAGGGGCCCGTTCAACGTCCTTCGATAGCTGGCCCGCACATGCAGTCGCCCATTCTTGATGTCCACGTTCTTCCAGGTCAGCGCGGTGGCTTCGCCCGAGCGCAGGCCGGTGAGAAGCATCGTCCGCCATAGCCACTCATGGCGGTGGCCGACGATGATCTCGTCCAGCACGCGCACCTGCTCCGGCTCGAAGGCGCGATCGCTCGCGTCGCGATCGCGCGGTGGCGGACCTTGCACGTCGTCGGCGACGTTGTGACCGACAAGGCGCATCTTCCGCGCGACTTCCAGCGACTGGTGAATGACGGCATGAACCGTCGAGATCGTCGCTGGCTTGTAGCCATCGTCATGCATCTGGGCGTAAAGCCGTTGGATACGTGGCGCGTCTACTTTGTCCAACGCCAGTCGTCCCAACACCGGCTTGACGTGGTTGCGGGCGATGCCGCTGTAGCGTTCCCAGGTCGTGATCGCCAGGTTCGGCTTCACGTGGTCGGCAAGCCACTGGTCAAGCCACTGTCCGTAGGGATAGCGTCCGCTGGTGACCAGCTCGCCACGCGCTCGGGCCGCGATCGCGGTCTCGATCTTCTCGTTGAGCTCTTCGCGCGTGCGAGCGTAGAGTGCCAGGCGGCGCCCATCGGGCAACGTGATGCGATGGCGATAGTACTCGCCAAAGCGGTCCGTCGAACCTTCGCGCCTGCCGCGGCGAGCCATCAGACCAGCCCTTGTTGTGGCTGGCTCCTGCCTCGGCGATCGAGGACCTTAGCCTGCGCAAGCCAGCCCGGTCCCACAATCCGACTGAGGCGAATCGAACCAAGCTCACTCTGGGCGAGAAACAGCTTGCTCGTCCAGCGCGGACAGACGGGCCCCGGCGTCCAGTGGCCCTGCTCGGCGACGGCGCGAGCCCGAGTTTCGGCGAGCTGCCCGAGTTCTAAGCAGCGGCCTGCCGCGGCGCAGCCGACTAGCGACACATGGTCGATCGCTAGCTGCGAGGGGCGGGGCAGCCCCCTGTGTCCTGGGTACACGCGCAATTGTAGATCAGCTCCTGTCCGGACACAGGGGTCAATATGAACCCGGCCGCGCCGCGGCCCGTGCGCGGTCAGGTACGCGAGTTTAGCGAGAGGATTCGAACTCGCATCTCTGTCAGCACTTGAGCCGAAGCGCCCACCGCCCTTCTGGGCTGTCACTGGCTGCCGCCGCGTCGCCTCATGCCAGTCCACTCGTTGTAGCGGCGGCCGCCGCGGCCCACTGCATTGGCTATTTGGCCACGCAAGTGCGTCCGGCTGTAATACTGGTCCATGGCTCCCCCGACGAGTCCGGGTCTGGAAGACACTTGGGCCGAAAATGGATAGCGTTCCGCCAGAAGTCGCACGCGTAATTCAGCGGGCCGCCGCCCGAGAACAAGAAGCTCGGCACGGGCGCGAACGTGCAGAAACGGCTGGCCGCGCTTCCATCGTTTGCCGCCTGGAACAGCCGATGGCGTGTCTCCCGCGTCCTCGCGTCGTGCACGAATCGTATCTCGTCGCTCGTGACGCCCCGCCCCACCAGCTTTCGCTTCAAGTCGGCGTATACATCCGTGAGCAACGCCTGTCCCTCAGGCGTGTCAGTGTCGATCACGACCAGGTCCCCACCCTGGTCCGCCGCGGCGTCATGTGCCTTCGGCGTGCCGAGATCGAGGAACACGAGCTGCGCCCCGCGATCGAGAGTCGTGTCGTGGTAGACGGCCGCGATCTCGTCAGCGGCGAGGTTCAGCTTGCTGCGGGCGTGCTCGGACGCCCCCGACGCCACCAAGCGCATGTCCAGGGCCGCCTTGCGCGCGTCACTGGCGATTTTCAGCATGTTGTCGCCACCCTTGACGGGCGGCCCGAGCTTCTCGACGCGTTTGGCGAGTTCTTCCATAAACTCGAGCAAGTCGGGCGTGGCGGCGGCGGTGCGATAGATCCGCTTTCCACTCGTCTCGCCGCCCACCACCTGAGGCTTCAGGCGCTCGACCTCAGGCAGCTCAGAGCCCATGCGGATGTCGGCGACGAGCTGGAACACTTGAAGCCACTCGGGCACATTCCTGAACCGCGCGAACCGGGCCGTCGGCCTATAGGCGCCCGTGACCGTCTGCTCGAGTGCGATGACGGTGTCGGCAAACAGCTTGGCCCACGCGTCGAAGTGGTGAAGCCCAAGCTCTTCAACCCGGGAGCGCATCAGGTAGCGCGCCATGGTCCAGCTCTCGGCGATCGTGTTGGCGATCGGCGTCCCGGTCGAGAACACCACGCCGCCTCTGCGCTCCAGCAACCACTGCGTCTTTAGATAGAGGTCCGTCGCGCGTTGGCATTCGGCTGGATTCGGCAGGCCTCGTACGCGCTCGATCCGCGTCGCGAATGGCAGGTTCTTGCCCCAGTGCGCCTCGTCCACCTCACTGCTCGGCCCGGGCCCTCAAGAGGCCTCCTTCAATAGTGGCAGGGGCTCCGCTCTGTGGAGCACATGTAGGAGACGCTCCGTGTGGCTATCTACAGTCTGCTCCCACCCAGGCTTCTGGCGCGTCGCCGCCGCGCTGACTTGCGTTTTCCAAATCGCGTCTAGCCAATCAGTGCTCGGATCGCCAGCACAGCCTGCGCGACTGAGACAACGAGCGTTGCAGCCAGCACGCCTATGGACACTGGGAGGCGAAACGCCCGGCTGCCATTGAGCAGAAAGACGCTGTGGATACCGAACGCCAAGATCCCACCCGCACTAAGAAGGAGGGCGAAGACGTAGCCGGTTCCAGAACCCTGGAGGAGGAGGCTGAAGCCGGCGAGCGCAACAATCAGAAGCATGAAGTTGAGAACCAGATTGAGTTGAATACCGCCAGGGATGTGGAAGAGTTCCCACTCCTTCCAGTAAGCAGAGTCGATCTGATGCGTGAAGACCAGTGCGCAATTCAGCAGATAGAGGCTGATGTTCCAGTTGTCCTCAGTCACAACGACCATCCCACCTCCGAGTTCAGGCCTTCTCAGTGAACGGACAAGAGGTAAACATCGCGGTAGCCGTCCATGGCGACACGGTAAACGAGTACAGCTAGGTTGCGAATTACGGCTGCCGCAGCTGTTCGGCGGCCAACATCGACGCGGACGGCACCCGATCCTCCATCGCGAGGCGCGTGGGGTCGCCGTGCTGCGGATTGTGCGGTGCAGTTCACGAAGTCCACCCCCGCGGAGGAAAGGGCAAGCCAATTGTTGTTCTCCTGCCGTCCGCCTCCTTTGGGGCACGAGAGACGCGTCCGGTCGGGATTCCTCGACGCTCTGTTAATGCCCTGCAAGGCTGCCAGCAACCTCGAGCAGTCAAAGTTAAGCCAGGATGCGTTTTCAGGGCAGCGAACCACGTATTCAGCCCCATTCAGGAGAGCCAACGCACCGAGGCTCGTAATCAGGAGGCTCATCGGCATGGTAACCACAGCACTTGAATTCGGGCTCGAGCGCCTCTACAAGGCCTCGTCGAAGGAAGTCGACTTTGTGGAGGTACCCGCGCTGAACTTTGTCATGCTGGACGGCACAGGCGACCCGAACACCTCCCAAGCCTACAAGGCCGCACTTGAGGTTCTCTATGCGATCTCGTATGGACTGAAGTTCGCGCTCAAGAGGGAACAAGAGCTCGAGTATCACGTCCACCCACTCGAGGGCCTCTGGTGGGCCGATGATATGGCTGAGTTCAGTGTCGAGCGGAAAGTCAACTGGAAGTGGACGATGATGATCGCTCAGCCCGACGCGGTGACCACAGACCGTTTGCCACCGTCCGCGACGACGTCGCTCGCAAGAAGTCGCTCGCAGCCCTATCGAAGGCTCGGCTGGAAGAGTTCGATGAAGGGTATTGCGCGCAGATCTTGCACATTGGTCCCTACAGCGCGGAAGGGCCGACCATTGCGCGCCTGCATGCGTTCATCCGTGAGCACGGCTATAGGTTTGACGGCAGGCGGCAGAAGCACCATGAGATCTATCTGGGCGATCCGCGTCGCGTGGCCCCAGCGAAGTGGAGGACCATCATTCGCCAGCCAATGGCTCAGCCGGGCGGTAACGCGGGGCCGCCCTGAACGACGAACGCTCCCCTTCCATTAACTGCCGATGCGGCGCGACTCCGCTCCTCACCGTCGATAACAAAGGCTCAGTGGCGCTTCTTCGTTTCTCTGGCTAGTCAGGGTGGCTGTGGAAACCGCGGCCTGCAACGCGTCGCGATGCCCGCCTGCTCCGCAAGGTTGGCGCAGTTGATCCGTCGTGTACACCTGGCAGCTACCTCTCTCTTCCAGGGCCGTCGAGGAACAGTTCCTGCACGCGACGTTCGTGGAGACGGGAGATGTTCGCCCTTGCGCCGTCCAGTCTTCGTTGGAGTTCGTTTCGTTCACGCAGAAGCTGGTTCCGCTCGGAAAGAAGGTGCTCGTTCTCCTGGCGGAGCCGGTTCCGATCGTGTTCGATCCAGGTGCCATCCGGCTCTCGCAACTGTCCCAACAGGTCGCCGACGAGCTGGCGCTGGGTGGCAAGCTCACGGCGGACGTTGCGTATTTCGTCTTCGGCATTGAGCGCCCGTTCCCTCCACGACGCTTCTTCCTGGGCCGTTCTCTTCTCGATCCGGTCCTCAGCTCGGGCGGAGGTCCTTGCTTGCGCCGCGGCGATGATCAGGTTGGCTGAATCGTTCTCGTAGGTGAAAGAGCGCGATACGGCGGGGAGTTGAGCGACGCAAACGCGCGTGACGGGAGCCCCGGTCCGACCAAGCGCCCGTACGGCCTTCTCGACAGCCGCCACCTTGGCGGCGGCCGCGTGCTTGCGGGCATCGATGGCCCTTTGGGGTCGGGGCCACCGTCCAATGTTTTGCGGACCGGCTGCCGGTTTCACGACTCGATGCCCACGCCGCCGTCGAGTCCAGCCGCGGTCCGCTCGCGGTCCACTGATCCTTCTTCCTCCGAGCCGATATGCACCAGGTCTCCCGCCCTCCAACCCTGTCTCCAGATAGGGTCGAAGAAGTCCTGGTGCGGACTCCGGAGATCGAGTTCCTTGGCTTGCTCCAGCAACCCGAGTGCCAGCAGCGCCTTTTCGAGGCCGGCCAGGGCTTGGGAGCTTTTCTCGAAGGCTCCGTAGATGTAGTCGCGCGCAATCTCGTCAGGAGCGCCTTCGGCCAAGGTGGCCCAGCGCTCCTCCTGCCGCTTCCAGTAGCCGTAATCCGCGCCGGTCACCACGAAGTGCTCGCACGAGTTGCACTTGCGATCGAAAGGGCAGTCGTATCCACCGACGACGGGTCTGAACGTGCACAGCCCGTGCTCCGTAGGGAGGGCAGCGAGGTCGACCAACAGGTGCTGCGCAGTGCTCTTCTCACCTGCCGTCGGGGTGAGGACGACCTGGCCCGGATTAGCGTTACCGGGCCCGGTGACCCATACTTGCTGGAGGAACGGCTCGACCTGGGATCCGGCGATGAGGACGTAGGACTCGCCCATCCGTTCGGAGACGTGCCCGAGGACTGTTTTGACGTGAGCCATACTGGCGCCCGCTTTCACCAGCCGCGTAGCGAGGGTGTGGCGCGCCTGGTGAGTCGTATGACCTGGAAGCCTCATCTGGTCCGACTCGATCCAGTTTTTGAACGCAGTGACGAACGATGTCGTAGCTACCGAGCGCGCAAGGGTCGGATTCGTCACACGACTCGGGAACAATGCGATGGTGCGTTTCTGCTTCGCCGTCGGCTCTTCCCCGTGCTTGAGCCGGAACTTCTCGAGAGTTTTGGCCTGATGGGCCAGGACGATGTTGTAGACGTCACGGGGAATCTGGATCGCGTAGTCGAGTTTGCCGACCTTGGTCATGTCCACCCACATCCAGGTCCTACCCAGGTGTTCACTCACACAGTCGAATCGCAGCTTGACGACCTCGCCGATGCGGCGCCCACAGCGCACCTGGATCGACCAGATGTCGGCAAAGCCTCCGTCAAATGGGTCCCGTTCGTCGAGCAGCCTGATGTTCGCCGGGTCACTCAGCGCACGCAAGACCGGGTCACTGAAGGGTCGCGGATTCCTGTGCGACAGCGCGCCACCAAACGGGATGGTGACGATGAACTCGCGCGAGATTTGTGCAGTCGCTGCGGCGCCGCTGTCCATCGCATGGCGCATTACCCGTCGCACCGCGTTCATGGTGAAGGCGTACGTCGTCGGTGTCGCCACGGTGGGTGATCCATCGGCGTTGAAGACGCCGCGCACCGTCCCGCGGGTCGTTACGCGCCGGGTGAAGTCGGCGACGAACTCCCTCGCCGTTGCTTCCGTGAGCGCCACTGGCCTGGTGCCTTCGAAGGGATCGCAGTCGGTCAGGTAGGCACTCAAGCAGATGAGCGAGCGCCGGATCTGCTCGAACGTGCTTGCAGTACGGGGCCGGCGCGGCCCCTCCAGAACCTCGGCCAGATAGTCCCAGGTCAGGACGCGGAGCCAGCGCTGTGAGATCGCCGTCAAGACGAATGCGGAGCGGCGCCCGGAGAACCGCCACCCCCAGTAGTTTGGGTCGAGGTAGCCGAGATCGCGTGTGTCCGCTCGGGTGCGGTGGACCGCTTCGATGTCCTTGCGCATCTCGCGCACGATGCTGTTCACCCGCCGGGGCTGCGGTGTCCACTCGCAGTCGTCCGGGTCGAGATCGAGCAAGGAGGTTACGCCGGCTTCGGCGTTCTTGGTGTGCGCCCATAGTCCATAGCGGATTTCGGCTGCGAGCACCGGCGACAAGCCAGTGAGGAAGACCACGCCGGCGTTCGGATTGCCGCTTACTCGCAGCAGCCACTTGTCCATGGCGAGGTTCCGAGGCGAACCGGCCTCGCGCCAGCGAAGCCGGTGGTGCGGGCACAGCGACGGCTCCGATTCTGCGCGCCCCAGGCAGTTCCGCACCCGGCAATCTCCAGCGCCGGGAAGTGCCACCTGTCGATCGAGCCACTCCGCTTCGACGAAGCTGGATCCGAACCTACCGCGGGCTTGGTTGCGGAGTGCCCTGTGCCTTCGGCAGAGATCGTCAGCGATTGCATCCCGGTCGGGGCAGAAGCGGCAGACGGGCTGCCGGCACTCCATCGCAGCTCCTTTGGCAGGAAGTGCGATCGCTGCCGCTTTCCAGTTCGCTTCTCCCAAACCATTTCGTATGGCGTCTCGGCGCTCCTGGAGGTGCCTGGTGCACCACCACGCCGCCTGCGTGCTGTGCTGAGCGCAACCTTGGATGCCGCACCCGTAGCCGTAGATCGGGTCGTGCATTTCAAAGATGATTGGCTCGTCACGCAAGTAGGGTGCAAAGTTGGCGCCACCGATCAGCGCCTCCAAACGATCGAGAGGACCAAGTTGGAGCAGGTCATCGACCGAGGCAATGGGGCGCAATGCGCTGTTCACGGTTGCTCGCCCCAGATCTTGTGCAACGCCGCCTCCAGCGCGGGATCTCCGGCCAGGTGTGCGTACGTGGCCTCCACTGTCCGAGCGCTCATCCACCCGCCCTCGTCGGCGACGGCCTTGGTGTTGCCACCGGTCGCTTCTGTGAGAGCTGTGGCCCAGGTATGCCGGAAGGCATGCGGCTTGATGAGCCCCAGCCCTGCGCGTCGGCCGGCTCGCTCGATCATCTGACGGGCGCCGTGCGTGCTGAGGGCATCACCGGTTCTTTCGCCAACAAGTTGGACGAGGACGAGATTGGTCTGGGCGAGCGCTCGGACCTGGTGGTAGTCCTCGGCGAGGTACTCGTGGTAGCTGGCGACCATCGCCGGGCTTGCCCGTCGAACGGTTCCTCCGGAGACGATGCCGTCGACGACCCTCGCTGGAAATCCCCTCTTTGCACTGGCCCGGTTGGGGTTGAGTCGCTTCACGACGTGGGCGTGCGGCCCTTTACGTTCGCCGCAGGGATCATCTTTCCGGAGGTGCAGATCGCAGAACCACAATCCGCACAGCTCGCCGATCCGCATCCCCGAGTCGCTCAACCAGATCACGATCATCCGGTCGCGGGCTGTTCGGACCGCGTCGAGCATTGCCTCACGCGTGCCGTCCGGCAGCATGCGAGGGTGCTTCCGCGGCGGTGGCCCGTGAGACAGCGGGTTGGCGGCCATCGACACCGTGAGGTGCCCAAGCATCGACCTGTTCCGGTCGCTGCCGTTGGGCAACCGCCTGATGGACAATGCCGTGCGGAGTTCGGCGTTGACGTTCTCCCGCGCCGTCAGGTCGAGGTAGTAACCCTTGAGGCACGTCGCTCGGACCGCCAGCGCGCTCTCGCCCAACGGACTCGCGCGCCAGGGTGTTCCCAGGGGCCCGTAGTGCTGGGAGCCGCACAGTGCCAGGTAACGCACGACGTCCTGGAGAGTGATGCTGTCTTCGTGGTAGCCATTCACTGCCAGCCAGCGGAGATGGTCAACGAGGTGGTAGGCGTAAGTCCGCTGGGTCCCCTCGCCAAAAGACGACAGAAATTTGTCAGCACGACTGTGAACAGAACTGCTGGTGACGTCAAGCACAAGGTACGAGTGTCGCCCATCACAATGGTTGACAGACTGCACGCGAAGCTCGTGCCTTGGCTTCGTCCCTGGAATCGCCACCATCGTCAGAACCTGCCTCCCAAGATCAGAACAAGTGTTCTTCCCACAGTACCACAAATCTTGTTGGACTGGCGGGTAGGTGCTAGAGAACGGGGTGGCCGGCTATGTTTGCGCAAGGACTTCCAAAGGTCGTGCGGCATCTCAGCCGCAACTTGAGTCAGGTCCCTGCGCGGGCTGCTTGTACTCGTTCCGGAAAAAGTACGCCGCCCCACCCCTAGACCTAGAGGGCGTGGTCGGCCGGCTCGATGATCCGCGACCGCACGTGGCACCACGCGCCGGTGCTTACGGGTACTTCCCACCCCTTCCGTGGACCAGCGTCTTCGATGGCGACCCCGCGAGTGTCGACGACGTCTGCGCTGGCCACGAGAATCCGTGGGCGGAGCAGTCGCCGTTAGAAGGATTCGCGTCGTGAGTTACTTCGTCGGCCCCGGTCCAACGCGCGTGGCCGTCCGGCGCCACTACGAGTTGGATGCCATTCGCGGCTTTATCGTGGTGCGGAGCCTGAGGCAATCTTTAGAACGGCCTCCTGGGCATAGCTAGTGGAGTTCCCCATTAGAACGACGGCACGTGCGTGGTCGGGATAGAGACGCATCACGTTGAAGAAGCCTGCCCCGCCACCAAGGTGTTCGACAAATGTTTCGCCGCGCCGCGAGTCAGCACGCTTTCGAAACCAGCCGAGGCCTACGTCAAGCGCCGGACCCGAAGCAGCGAGCCGTTGCATCTCGGCGACGCTCTTTTCGGCGAGCACGCGAGTTCCGTTTACCACACCGCCATTCAAGTGGAGGGCTGCAAAGCGGGCTGCGTCTCCGACAGACCCGAGCAGACCTCCAAATGGTGCGCCGTTTACGTAGAACGGCCGAAACGCCACATAGCCTCCGAAGGTCCGACCGACGATGCCGCGCGGCAGCATGAACCGGAGCAATAACGTCATGGGACTCCAGCGAGGCTGGTAGCCAGTTGCCGCCTGGGGACGCATTCCCTGCGTATACGCAAAGTCCGTGGAGAACATGCGCAGCGGGTGCAGAATGTTCTTTCGCACGTAGTCTTCGTAAGTCTGCCCGGACCCGGCGGCTATGGCTCGGCCAAGCGCCAGGTACCCCAGGTTCGAGTAGCCAGTCCGGGCTCCCGGTTGAAAAGCGAGTCGGGTGTGCTCCCCGAGCAAGCGCTCCGCGAACGCCACTCCATCGAATGCCGTTGCGTCCGCGGGATGCACCCATCCAACCGGGATCGGATTGGCTAGACCGGCGGTGTGGCTGAGGAGCTGCCGAATCGTGACCATGGCGCGTTTGCCCCGCCACGTCGCACCCGCTAGCGCCGGCACCAGATCAGCGGCGGGTCCGTCCAGATCGAGTACAGCACGCTCGGCAAGCTGCATGACCGCGGTCGCCGTCACGATTTTGGTCATGGAAAACCACGCGTAGACTGAGTCAGTCGTCGCGGGTCGCGCAGTCGCGATATCTGCTACGCCAATACCCTTCGATGATTGCACGCCATCGGGGCTGACGATCGCGATCGAGACACCGGGCACCTGCCGCCCCACGATGCCCGATAGGCCTGCATCGAGGGCGGTGCTCATGGCGGCGGATGTCGCACGGCTCATGGCGCCCGCTCAGGCCCGGCTCGCCAGACGCCGGCGTTCATCCTGGTAGTGATCACGCGGCCAGTCTAAATCGCACATCCGTTCACCGAAAGGCCCAATGACCAATAGGCGCTTTGTGGAGCGCGTGGCCACCACTGGTGACGTACGTGCGTTCGTGAGCTGTACGCCACACCAACCCAGCGCGGCTGTGAACCTACGTGGAGTACGCCACGAGGGCGAGCGGTAAAGTCCACGAACAGCCGATCGATGCCCAGGTCTTCGAACGTCATCGTCTGGCTCAGCCGTTTTCGCTCCACCAGGCGCTTCTGGCACGCGAGCAGGCGGGCAGAAAGGCGCTGGATGGCCTTCTGGATTGACTTTTCCGACGAGCGCCACGAACGATCGCCGCGCTCGCGAGCCTCCTCGGTGAGCTCGTTCAGCGCCGCACGGTAATCGGACAGCTCATGCTCGATGAATTCGGCCTCGGTTGCTGGGCTGACGGGCAGCAACGTGAACTGCGATTGGGCAACGATGACCGCGTCCTAGTCAGCACCTGTGGCGATTCGGGCCATGAACTCGTTCCGTCGTGCGGGCGTGAAGTCGTCCGTGCCAGGCACCAGCAACTGGGCGAGCGGGTAGAATCGCTGAAACTCGTCGGCGAACTGATGAAGGATGTCGTTGGGGACGACGATCAGCACCTTCTTCGCGAGGCCAAGCCTCCGCAGCTCCATGGCCGCAGCGGCCATGACGGTCGTCTTGCCGGCGCCTACCTCGTGGAAGAGGCCGACCGCGCGGTCCTGGAGGATCCGCCAGACGGCAGCCTTCTGGTGCGCACGAAGCGTGAATGAGGGGTTGGAGCCGGGCAGCCTCAGGTGCGACCCGTCGTATTCGCGCGGACGTATCGCGTTGAACGTGTCGTTGTAGAAGCGCGCCAAGCGCTCGGATCGATCGGCGTCGCTCCAGAGCCACTCGACGAACCTGCGCTGCAGGGCGTCAGCCTTTTCCTGCGCGGCAAGCGTCTCCTGTTGATTGACGACCCGGCGGCCGTCTTCAAGTTCATCCACCACCTTGGGCAGCCGGCCGTTGAGCAGGTCGAGCACGATATCGATGGCGCTGGCGCGTGGGGTTCCCCAGTCGCCGAAGTTCCTGGCCGTCGGGACGATCGGTTGGACCTCGACGACCCACTCAGCGGTCTCCGGGACGTAGCGCACGAATTGATTGCCCGAATGCGACCAGCGCGGCTGTTCGGCGCCCAGGACCTCAACGAGGAAGTCGTTGACGTCGGCTGCCGGAATCCAGTGGGTCCCGAGCCTGACCTCGATCTGCCCTGGCGCGATGTCCGCGGGGATGACAACGCTAAGCGCCTCGACATTAGCCACATACCGCGGTTCGGCGCAGGCAGCCCGTTCGGCGACCAACAGCTTGCGCTTGACGTTTCCGGAAAGGTACGCGTCGGCGGCCTGCCAGCCCGATTCGGGATCCTCAAACACCAATCCCTCTGCGGCAAGCTCGCTCCGCACTGCGTTTGGATCGGTACCCGGCCCGAGCAACTCGGCCATGCGGCCGAAGTCGAGGCGGCCGAGGTCATTGAGAATGATGAGGAACGCGTCGCGTGCTGATCGCGCGTGTGTCTGCGCCCGCGCCTGCCGGACCACGATGTCGTGGAAGAGGGGCATCTTCAGCCGCTCGCGGGAGGCCTGATCGACGACTGGCCTGCCGGTGCGGTGCCGCTGCTGGGCTTCAGCGTCCCAACGTTCCAGAGCGCGGAGGAAGAACGCATCCGGGTCGGCGGCCATCGCCGCGACATTGGCCTGGGCGTTCATGGGCCCGAAGCGGAAGACAACCTGGTCGTACACGGCATTGAGGCGGCGCTGCGTTTCCTCAATGACGTGAGGCGTTGCGCCGTCGAGCTGGGCGCGCAGGGCTTCACGCGCGGCATCTCGAACAGTCAGGAGGGCCCTGACGCGAACCGCCTGCGCCGGCGGGAGCAGCGGGTCGACGACCTGGCCGCCGCGGCAGACGACCAGCGCATCGCCGACAACCGCGTAAGCCCCTTCCTTTAAGGAAGGACCGCTGATGCTGGATGAACGTGCCGCGCAAGGGTCGGACACCGCTTCATTCGGCTTAGCGAGCGCCGACAGGATCCCCCGTGGCAGCTCACGCATCCGGTCAAGAAGCGCCGCGGCGACGGCGTCGCGGCCGCCTTCGGGGAGCGCGACCGTGTAGTCGATGCCGTGCATGGTGCTCGCGGTGGTCTCGACGCCGACCACCATCCATGGAGACACCCAGGCCCAGTCAACGCCAGTATTCGGTCTGGCATATTTACTCGGCATCAAGCTCATGCCACGGATCCGCAACTGGAAAGACCTGCGCTTCTTCCGACTATCGAAGGACACCCGATATCGGCACATCGACAACTTGTTCAGCGAGACAATCGACTGGGATCTGATCGAGACCCATTGGCAGGACCTTCTCCAGGTGGTGCTCTCGGTCAAAGCAGGCACCGTCTCGTCTGCGCTCTTGCTTCGCCGGCTGGGTACCTACAGCCGGCGGAATCGCCTCTACCAGGCCTTCAGCGAGCTCGGCCGCGTCATTCGGACGGCGTTTCTTCTGGAGTATCTGAGCAGCGCGCAATTGAGAGAGCAAATCACGGCGAGCACAAACAAGGTCGAGGCGTACCACCGGTTCGCAAAGTGGCTGTTCTTCGGCGGAGAAGGGCTGCTCTTGGAGGTTCACCCGGACGAGCAGGAGAAGCGGCTGAAGTACAACCACCTGCTGACGAACGCCGTAGCCATCCAGAACGTCATCGACCTGACCCGTGCCGTACGCCAGTTGATGGCCGAGGGCTACCCGGTCAAACGCGAAGACCTCGCGGCTTTGAGTCCGTACCAGACTCCGACACATCAAGCGCTTCGGCGACTACGTGTTCACCGGGACTGCGCCCGAACCATTCGACGCCGATCTGGTCACACCATTTCCGCTGGAAGCCGCATCCGAGGAGCAGTCCGCCATCGCCTGACGTTATGGCCTACTTTTACACGTATCTCGGCTGCACCCGTACCTGGCTCGCCCGGGGGCTCTCGCCCGACTAAAGCCATCGAGCACCGTAAGCGCTCGCGACGTTCATCACGCCGACCGCGCGCGTCCATAGCCAGCGCTACGATGGATAGCGGAGCGGCTATCAGCGGCCCGCGGGACGGCCTTGCGTTAGTCCCAACGACGAGGGGATCCCTCGAGGCGCGCCATCATCACCGCGATCAGGCAGACGACAGGTACGGCCTTGCGGTGCCGCTGCTGGCTGAGGCCCGCCTCCGGTGTAGCCTGCCACCGTATCGCGCGCGCAGGACCTCCGACTGGCCGAGCTGATCGGCGCCCTATCGCTGGCCACCGACCTGGGTTCGGGTCAGCCGATGGAGCGCTCACTGCGCCGCTGCCTGCTCGCGGTCGGACTCGGCACCGCCGTCGGGCTGGACCAAGACCAGCTCCAAACCACGTATTACGCGTCGTTGCTCCAGTACGTTGGCTGCACCGCCGAAGCGCACGAAATTGCCGCCGTTTGGAGTGACGAAATTGCAGCGGGCGAATGGTTCGCGGAAATCGCGTCCGGGCAACCCAGCGAGGCCATCGCAGCCATCCTCCGCCTCCACGGCGCCGGCGAGCCGGCTCTGCGCCGGGCGCGGATGCTGGCCACTGCGCTGGCGCGCATGCCCGGACAAAATCGGATCCTTGAGGCCCACTGCGACGTCGGGGAGCGGCTCGCGGAGCGCATGGGCCTGGGCCCAGACGTCCAGCGCGCCCTCACTCAGGTCTACGAGCGATGGGACGGAAGCGGAGCCCCGAAACGATTGAAGGGGGCGGAGGTCGCGCTGCCCGTCCGAATACTGAAGCTCGCGCGGTATCGACGTACCCGAAAAATAGGCCCGACAGCCGATGTTTCCGCGAAGCGAGTGGACGCAATCTGCGGCTATAACGCGAAACGAGGCAACGGATGTCTATCCAAGTGCACAAAAGCTTGATCGAGCGGTTTAACGATGCGGTCTGGAACCAAGGCAACCTCGACGTGATCGACGAGGTCATCGGTCCCGAGTTCATCTGGCACAGCGCTCCACCAGGAATTCCGCCGACGCGGGATGGTCTAAGGATGATGATCGCAGGATTTCGCGCGGCCTTTTCCGACGCCGTCTCCAAGGTTGACGAGCAGATCGCAGAAGGCGACGGTGTGGCCTGGCGCTGGACCTTCGAGGGAACGCACACGGGCGAGCTGATGGGCATCCCTGGCACCGGCACTCGGGTCACGTTCGCCGGCGTGTCGATCGACCGGTTCGGGGGCGGCAGATCGGTTGAACGGGGAGACTTGTATTGTGGCGACGTGTCCTCACAGACCATGCGAGGCACTGAGGGCGAGATAGGCCGCAGGAGACTGGTCCCATTCGAGGCCGTGGCGTAGCTCGGTCATCTCGCCCTGCTCTCTCGCAGGCCGAACAGTTGCCTGGGCCACCCGAGCCCGTATCTGCAAGACTGGGCCGAGGGAAGTTCGTCCACGGAGGACAAGCCGGATGACGGACGTGTTCGTCGGAATTGATGTCTCCAAGGATCGCCTGGACGTGGCTGCTCGCCCGAGTGGCGAGAGTTGGCAGGTGGCGAATACTGAATTGAGCATCGCCAGCCTGGTCAAGCGCCTGGCGAAACTACACCCGACACTGGTGGTGCGCGAAGCGACCGGTCGGCTCGAGAGCGCCGCGGTGAGTGCGCTGGCTGTGGCCGACATCCCCTTGGCGATAGTTAATCCGCGTCATGTGCGTGACTTCGCTCGCTCCACCGGCAAACTGGCGAAGACGGACAAGCTCGATGCTCAGATGCTGGCCCGGTTCGCGGACGCCGTCCGACCGGAACCACGCCCGCTGCCGGATGAGACTCAGCAGCGGCTCGAAGCCCTGCTCGTTCGACGTCGCCAGCTATTGGGGATGGTCACGGCCGAGCGCAACCGTCGGCGCCGAGCGCCAACAATGACGCGTGCGGAGATCGATGAACACATCGCCTGGCTCCAGATCCGAGTAGAAGCAATCGAAGACGAGCTGAACAAAGAGCATCCGCTCCAGCCCCCTCTGGCGAGAGAAGGCCGCGCTCTTGCGGAGCGTACCGGGGGTTGGCCCGATGCTGGCTGCCACCATCGTGGCCCAGCTCCCCGAGCTCGGCGTCCTCACGCACAAGGAGATCGCTGCTCTAGTGGGTGTCGCGCCACTCAATCGGGACGGTGGTAACTGGCGCGGCAAGCGCACCATCTGGGGCGGGCGTCCCCAGGTGCGAGCAGCTCTCTACATGAGCGCGCTTGTCGCGACCCAGTTCAATCCCCTCATCCGTCCTTTCTACTTGCGCCTGTTGGCCACCGGGAAGCCAAAGAAGTCTCGGCTTGTGCCTGCAGGTTGCCGCCAATGGGAGCCGCGAGACTGACCTCGCCACCGGACACGAGCACATTGCGTGTGACCGGACCGCTGATCGAGGCTGTACCGCTCGCCGCAAGCAGATCACGCCCGACACGTGCCGAGGTGCCGACGCCTGTGGTGCCACCGGCGACGAGAGCATCCTCGCCAATCGAACCGTTGAGCATGACCGTGCCGCCAGCAGCGCGAACGCTCTGCCGCACCTGGCCACTGATCGTGGTGGTACCACCGGCGGCGAACACGTCGCCGTTGACCGTGCCACTCATCGTCACGTTGCTGCCAGCGGTGAACACGTCGCCATTGACGGTGCCCAGGATGGTCACGGTGGAACCGAAGGCGTACAGGTCGTCGTTGATGGTCTCGTTCGCGCCGACGACGATATTGTCGCCCTGGCGAACCTCGGCGGCGAATGCGGGCGTCGCCACCGCCGACACCACCACCGCGCCGATGAGGGCCGCGGTTATGCGCCCGAGTGGTCCACGGGCAAGCCTATGCATACTGCGTGAGAGCATGCCAATCTCCTTTCGCCACGACATGCTCCGTCGCGCAGACTGCAACGCGCGTTACGGCCAGTCAACGATACGTAAACGGGCGGACTCGTAAACGCGTGGCTACGAGCCAGAGGCAAGTTTGAGCACGCGGCAGGCCCGCAGTGTCACCCACTTGCTCGGCGCGCCTTGCTGCTCGAAATCGATCCAGGCTTGCCGTTGCACGCGGACTCGTTCTTCCAGCGTCCTCTGGCGTCCTGCTTGGTCAACAGCTCCCAACTGATCCAGGAAAGTGAGCTGCCAAACCGTTCCCCTGTACTTCGTGGCGTAGCCGGGGCCGGGCTTCTCCCAGTGACCGTCTGGTTGCTGCGCTGCCAGGATCGAAGCAATCGGCTGCGCGGACATGGCCGCCCGTCGCGCCGCGAGGACCGAAGGCTCACGCGGCGACGGATCGAGTAGCCACCGCAGTGCCAGGTGACGTACCGCCGGTTTATCGTCGCTCAGCAGCCACGGGAGCGGATCATCATTCAACTGCTTCAGCCAGGGCGGCACAATGTCCTCAGCCGGCGATCGACGAACGCCAGCAACAGCGCGTGCTTCTCACTGTCCATGGCCTTGGTTTCCAACAGCAGAGAGGCAAGCGCGGTATTGCTCGACCGCTGTTGCGCGGCGCGTTCCCGCAATTCAGCTGCGCCGCGACGCTCCTCCTGCTCGAGCAAGCGCACCTCCTCAAGTGACGTCGCAGTGGGTACGGAGGCCAGCACGTCAGGTGACTGCTGCCACGTCAACTGCTCCCTCAAGCTTCTGGCTACACCCCGCAGCAGGCGATGATGACGTTCTTCGTCTCGCACCAGCATATCCATCGCCGTACACACAATTCGGTCGGTGTTTTCTCGCAGCAGGCGCCGGTAGGCGGCCACTGAACCGGCTTCACCGCGAATATGGTGCTCTACAGCTTGCAGAAAGCACAGCAGCTCCGCGCCCGACGGATCGGGATGACGCAACTCGTCCATGTGCGCCTCCACGATCGCATCTGGGCTTGCGGCGCGCGGCAGGGACTCACGCGTGGATTGCGGCGGCATCGGGTGAAACCTGCTCGGGCGGTTCTTCGGCCACGTCAGCCGGTCGATGTAGGAGGAGCACCGGGCAGTGCGCATGCCGCACAACATCGTCGGCGACGCTGCCCAGTAACGCCCGGGCCGGTCCTGTGAGCGCCTGCGTGCTCATGACGATCAGGTCCGCGGGTGCTGACTCCGCGTGTGAGACGATCGTATCGGCCACCAGCGGTGCGAAGTCCACATCACCGTCGACTGACACGCCCGCCGTGCGCAGTCTGGCGGTGATGCCGGCGACGTAGATACGGGCACTCGCGAGTGCGTCCTCGTCCCACGCGGGGTCGACATACACCGCGCCTCCCCAGCCGAAGTCGCTGTATATGTATCGCGCGATTGGCACGACCACTTCAATCAGCTTCAGCGCTGCGCCCGTGGCCTTGGCCAGGCCAACCGCGGTGCCAAGTGCGACTGCTCCGCCTGGCGAGCCATCAACCGGTACGAGGACCGTCTGCAAGGCATTCAGCCGTCGACCGCCGGGCCGAACGAGCACCACGGGCACGCGACTGCGGCTCAGCACGTGCTCGGCGACACTGCCAAGAACCGCACGGCTGACACCAGAGCGACCGTGGGTGCGCATAACGATCAAGTCGGCACCTTGCGCAGCGACCGCGCGCAGGATTTCGTCGGCGGGGTCGCCACCGCTGACAATCACGGCGACCGATGTGCCGTCACCACGAAGCTCGGCGGCGATGCGCTCGAGCTCAGCCTCGGCTGCCTGACTGGCGATGTCGCCGGGCATATATGGGCCAGGCAAGACATGCATCAGCGTTATGGCCGCGTTGGTTGTACGTGCGATCGTCCGCGCAGCAGGTAGCGCGGCGCTGGACTGCGCGGTGCCGTCGAGCGGGACGAGAAGCTTTCTAAAACATGGCTGTCATTGGCACTAGCATGAGGCTGTCGCGGTACGTGCGCGACACTCCGCGGAGTGGTTTGTTCTCCCACCCATCGGAGTAGCACCAGCAAGGTGGTCACGCCGCTGCCAGTCGCGCGAGATCGTCGAGCGCCTCGAACCAGTCACCCGCACTGGCGTCGTGAACATGTGCCCACACGCGGGCCACAACGTCCGCACTCAGATCGCCCGGAAAAGCTGCCGTCAGCTCGCGCTCGCGCACCGCTTGCCACAGCGGACGGAAGACCTTCCGTTCCCAACGTCGCGCAGCCAGCGGCAACTCCGCCAGGCTCTCACGTTCGCCATACGCCCCAATTGCTTCCAGAAGCGTCGAATAGGTCTCCGCTCGCGCGGCTGTAATCGCATTGAGCCCAGTAGCACGCTCGAAAGCCACGCGCGCGGCGAAGAGCCCGCACATGCGTCCATCACTCGCGGGTACGAACTCCGTGACGTCCGCCTCCATTTCCGTCTGGCCCTCGAGACGCGCGGCGGCGACGCGGTGGTGCCCATCTTCGACGTAGTATCCGAATCCGAGCTTGTACACGCTGATTGGCGGCAGCGCGAGATCGCTCCTGGTCGCCTCCAGGATGCGCTGAAACCGCTGCGTATCCAGTGAGGTCGTCCGCTGTCGACCGCGGCGTCGAAAGTCGGGGCCGAGCTCGAGTGCCCGGTCGAGGCTGCCTACGATGCGCGCGACCTCGATTGTCCGCACACCAAGGTGCCGCCGCGTCAGCGGACCGCTGCGCGCCGAGTCTTGGGTGAATGAACGCAGCTGATCGGCGCCGACCGCGGCCGGTTTTGGACGGACCAGCAGCACGGGACACGCTGCACCACGCGCGACCTGATCGGCGACACAGTGGTGCATGACACTCGCCAACAGCGGTCGCGTGTTGCTGCTGAGCACGATCAGCCGTGCCTGAAGCAACGCCGCCTCGCTGAGGATCATGGCGCTGGGTGAGCCGCGTCGCAACACGGTGGCCGCGGGCACTCCGGCAGCCTCGATCTGAGCGGCGATCGTATCGAGGTACGTTCGCGCCGACGCCTCCGCCGGCAAGACCTCCGCCGGATCGAGCGCTCGGCGGGTAAGCACATGCAGCAGCACGACGGTTGCGCCAAGCGGGCGCGCGTAGTCAATCGCGATGGGAATCTTGGTCTCACCCGCGGGCGATACATCGAGCGGCAGTTGGCATGTGGCTGCTGTCCGACCGCATAGGCAAATTCTTGGTGGTGGAGGTTGCAGACCACGTAAACCCAGGTGAACGAAGGGTTACGCCGCCGGCTGATGAGCGCGGGTTAGCTGCCCTTCACGGGCGTGTGGCCAGCCCGAGTGGAAGATGGCCTTGGCAACCTCGGTCGCCGCGACATAGCCGGCGGTGATCGCGGCCAGCACCATCAGCACGGCCGCGGGCAGCGGCACCAATCCCAGAGGTTCGGCAGCGGCGGTATATGGGATTGCGACCGCGATGACTGCCACCGCCACGGAGCTCCACAGCAGCGCACCACCCGGCCGGCTGCGGAAGAATGGCCGATGTGAACGGAGCACCAGCATCACCGCCAGCTCCGTGGCCACCGACTCGATCAACCAGGCGCTTCGGAAGAGGCCCTCGCCGGCGGCGAAGCCCAGTCGCAACACGCCGAAGGTGAGGAAATCGAACGCGCTGCTGACCAACCCAAACACGATCATAAAGTTGCGGATGGCGCGGAGATCCCAGACTCCGGGCCGGCGGAGTTGCTCAGGGTCCACGCGATCGGTGGCAATCGTCGTCCCGGGCAGGTCCGTTAGGAAATTGATCAGCAGTATCTGCAGCGGCAGCAGTGGCAGGAACGGCAGCATCACACTGACGGCTGCCATGCTGGCCATGTTGCCGAAGTTCGCGCTGGTCGTGACGAATATGTACTTGAGTGTGTTGGCGAAGGTACGCCGACCGAGTCGGACACCCTCGAGCAGCACCTCCAGGTTCTTCTCGAGCAGCACAATGCTGGCAGCATCCTTGGCCACGTCGACCGCGCTATCGACGGAGATACCCACGTCCGCTGCGTGCAAGGCCGGCGCATCGTTGATGCCGTCGCCAAGGTAGCCAACATCGTGGCCGGCGCGCTGCAAAGCGCGGATGATGCGCAGCTTCTGCACTGGATCCACTTCGGCGAACACCGCTACATCAGCCACGAGCTGCGCGAGCTGGGCGTCTGAAATATCGCTCAGCTCCGCGCCCGTGACGACGTGCTGCGTTTCGAGTCCCACTGCCCGCGCCACGTGCACGGCCGCCAGGCGGTTGTCGCCCGTCACCATGCGCAGTGAGATACCCAGGGTCCGCAGCTCGCGCAGCGTGTGCTTGATGCCACGTTTCGGTGGATCGCGGAAAGTGACGAAGCCGTTAAAGCTCATGGCACATTCGTCGTCCAGGTTCAGCGTCGTTCTGCCAGGCATCGCCTTGCGCGCCACGCCCAGGACGCGATAGCCCTGCTGGCTCAGTGCTTCGAAGTGCTGCTGGATGAGCTCGCGCGATTCCTCCAGCGGCACAGCGCCGCCGTCCGTGGTCTCGGCCGTGTCACATACGGCGGCAACGCTGTCGACGGCCCCCTTTGTGATCAGCACAGGCTCGCCGCCGCTAGCGACCAGCACGCTGAGCCGCCGCCGCTGAAAGTCGTACGGCAGCTCGTCGAACCGCTGTGTTCCGGCCGTGTCGATGTGTCGGGTGTGGAGGATGGCCTCGTCAATCGGATTGCCGAAGCCTGTGTGAAAAAGACTATTAAGGTACGCCGCCCGCAGCACACTCGGGCTCGGCCGTCCCGAAATATCCAGCGCGGAAGCTAGTCGCACAGTTCCCTGCGTCAGCGTGCCCGTCTTGTCCGTGCACAGAACGTTCATGCCGCCGAAGTCCTCGATCGCACTCAGGCGTTTGACAATGACCTTGGCACGCGCCATCTGTCGCGCGCCCAACGACAGGCTGATGCTGACGATTGCTGGCAAGAGCTGCGGAGTCAATCCGACCGCAAGCGCTACCGAAAACAGCAGTGAGTCAATCAACGGGCGTGCGAGCAGGACGTTCGCGGCGAAGATCAACCCCACGAGCACGACCATGACGCGCAGCAGTAGTCCGCCGAAGGCTGTGAGCCCGAGTTCAAATCGTGTTGGCGGCTGTCGTTCCTCCAGTTGTCGCGCTATCTGGCCGAACTTGGTTTCGCCACCCGTTTTGACCACCACGGCAGTGCCAGTGCCGCGCACCACGTGTGTGCCACGAAACAAGCAGTTCGTCCGCGCGTTGAGCGGAGCATCGACCGTGGCGCCGCCCGCTGCTTTGTCTAGCGGGAAACTCTCGCCCGTAAGCACCGACTCATTCACCGACAACTCCGCTGATTCCAGCAGCAGGCAGTCGGCCTGCACCAAATCGCCCGTATCGACGAGCACGACATCGCCCGGTACGACTTCATTGGCGGGCACGAACGCACGTTGGCCATCACGTAGGACCTCCGCCGTCAGTCGCACAGTTGCGAGCAACTCCTCGACGGCACGCGATGCGCCGTACTCCTGCCAGAAGCTGAGCAGCCCACTCAGCATGATGATGACGAGGATGATGGCGGCGTCGACAGCTTCGCCGAGTGCCGCGGCGATGATGGTCGCGACGACCAGAATCAACGTGATTGGCGACGCGAACTGGCGCAGCAGCAAGACCAGCTTCGTGCGCTCATCATGCGGCTGCTCGCCCTTGGCTCGGCGCCAACGCGCATGCGCTTCGGAGGTTGACAGCCCGGCCGGTGTCGCGCCCAGCGTTTTCAGGACCTGCTCGAGCGGCTGCGCCCAATACGCACTCAGTGACTCGGCTGTCGCGGCGCTTTGCATGGGATGCCACACAGACTGGTGCCTCCAGGTAGCTGGGCAGGTTGCACAAGGTTGCTACTAGTGGGTCACTTGACACCGGGCTAGCCAAAGCGGTGCGAAATCCGGTAAACCTCCGGGGCAGTCTCAAAACACTGCCCCAGGAGGGCAGTGGTGAGTCGACCAAAGAAGGATCCACTTCGACCGTTCACGAACTCGGAGCGGCGCGCGCTCGGGCAGTTGGCGCGCAGCCACAGTGCACCGGCATTGTCGGTGGCGCGGGCACGTGCCCTGCTGGCAGTCAGCGACGGTGCCTCGTATACCGACGCCGCGCTCCTGGTCGGGCGTGCGTTGGGTGACTCGGTCGCCGCATGGGTGGCGCGTTTCAACCAGGTCGGCCTGGCCGCGGTGGAACGCCAGCCCGGCGGGCGTCCGCCCACCCAGTATGGCCCGGCGGAGCGCGACCGGATTCTGGCGGAATTTCGACGTCCGCCAGATCGCGAACGAGATGGGACCGCGACCTGGTCACTGACTACCTTGCAACGAGCGTTGCGGCGTGCACCGGATGGCTTGCCCAAGGTCAGCACGTACACCATCTGGGCAGTGCTGCACGACGCCGGCATCAGCTGGCAGCGGGACCGGAGCTGGTGCAAGACCGGCGTGGCCATTCGCAAGCGCAAGCGTGGCGAAGTCACCGTCTACGACCCGGACGCCAGCGCGAAAAAAGGTTGATCGAGCAGGCCTACACCGAGGGTGAGCGGATAGGGTTGGCCGTGTGGGGGATGGACGAAGCCGGTCCGTATCAGGCCATTCCTCAGCCCGGCGTTCGCTGGCAGCCCGTCGGTCGGTCTGCTCGTTACCCGCATGAACACGTTCGGCACGGCACCGCCAAACTGCTCACGTTGTTCCATCCGGCGACCGGCCAGGTGCGCGTCAAAGGCGTGACCAGTTGCCCGAACGTGATCCTGCACGCCTGGCTGGAAGCAGAGTTGTCGGCCATCCTCGACGCGTTACCGCCAGCGACGATCGTGGCAGAGGATGACCAGCGAGCCGCGTGGGAGCGTTGGCAGGCCGGCCTGACCGTCAAGCCCACGTTGGGCGACAACCTGCCGCCATTGCGCATGCTGCTGGTCATGGACAACCTCGCCGGACACCTGACCGCGCGGTTTGTGGTGTGGCTGTTTGACCACGGCATCATGCCGCTCTACACGCCGCTGAGCGGATCGTGGCTGAACATGACCGAGTCTATCCAGCGGATCCTGGTGGGGCGTGCGCTGGACGGTCAGACGCCCACCAACTCGGACGAGTTGATCGAGTGGTTGGAAGCCACCGCTCGAGCCTGGAATGCGGATCCGACACCCTTCGAGTGGGGTGGCAGACGGCAGCTCCGCCGACAGCGCGCCTATCAACGGCGCCATCCACTCGGCGGATCTGGAGCTTGTACACGTAAACCCTTACGACGCCGACTCCAATTCATGGACCAATGGCGAAGATCCGGTCAAGTGACCCACTAGTTG
>WNGB01003701.1_pt1 | contig 23883 bp, 24 predicted proteins | sample 5400681 | NCBI WGS metagenome assembly WNGB01 (sample SAMN13153367, study PRJNA577476) | soil metagenome | isolation source: 115 cm soil or saprolite under grassland replicate 2 | place: USA:California | collected 2016-06-15
TCGACGCGCAGCGTGCCGTCATCGCGCACGATGTTGATGGTTGACGGCACCGGGCGCGACAGCTCGCCCTTGGGGCCCTTCACGCGCACGACGCCATCGGTGATATCGACCTCGACCGCCTCGGGCAGCGAAATCGGCATTTTGCCAATACGGGACATGGCTCTGGCGGTGCCTCCTTGCTACCAGACGTGGGCCAGGACTTCGCCGCCCACGTTCATGCGACGGGCTTTGGTGCCGCTCATGACGCCCTGTGGCGTCGATAGGATGGCTGTCCCGAGTCCGCCGAACACGCGTGGGATGGTCGAGGCGCGGGCGTACACGCGCAGCCCCGGCTTGCTGACGCGTTTGAGGCCCATCATGATCGGGTCGCGGCCACGTCCACCGGGCGCATAGCGCAAATAGACGCGCAGCACCTTGCCGATGCCCTCGCCGCGTTCTTCGAACGAGTCGATGTAACCCTCGTCGCGCAGTACTTCGGCAATCGCGAGCTTCATACGCGACGTTGGCATTTCACAACTCGGATGGCGCGCTTGCGAGGCGTTGCGGATGCGGGTCAGCATGTCCGCGATCGGATCGCTCATGCTCATGGGCGGCTCCTACCAGCTCGCCTTGGTGACGCCGGGGATCTCGCCCGCGAGCGCCAGGCGGCGGAAGCAGATGCGACACAGCGTGAAGCGGCGAATGAATGCGCGTGGTCGGCCGCACAATTGACAGCGATTGTGGGCCTGGACTTTGAAGCGCGGCGGACGCTGCGCCTTGGCGATCATTGATTTCTTTGCCAACTATGGCCTCCAGTGTGAGGTTCAGCCCTTTCCGGGCTGCCTTTCAGCACGGACGTATGGATAGATGAGTCGCTGAGTTAGTGGCGTCTCCGAGGTGTGGCTGCCGCCATGGCCGCGACCTGTGGGTCGTTTTCGCGTTGGAAGGGCATGCCCAGCAGCTCGAGCAGGCGCCGCGCTTCCTGGTCGGTTCTCGCGGTAGTCACGATCGAGACTTCCAGCCCGCGCGCCTTGTCGACCTGGTCGTAATTGATTTCGGGAAAGATTAGCTGCTCGCGCAAACCGAGTGTGTAGTTTCCGCGCCCGTCGAACGAACGCGTGGGCACGCCATGGAAATCGCGCGTTCTGGGCAGCGCGGCGTTGAGCAGGCGATCCAGGAACTCCCACATGCGCTGGCCGCGCAGGGTGACCTTGACGCCGATGGTGTGCTGGCCAGCGCGCAATTTGAACTGGGCGATCGACTTGCGTGCTTTGATCGTGATCGGTTTCTGGCCGGTGATCGCGGTGATGTCACGCACGGCAGCGTCAAGCGCCTTGCTGTTACTGATCGACTCGCCGACGCCGATGTTCACGCTGACCTTGGCCACGCGGGGCACCTGCATCGGGTTGTCGTAATTGAAGTCGCGCACCAACGCGGGCACCGCCTCGCGCGTATAACGCTCGCGCAGCCGTGGCGGGGGCCCTGGCTCGGGCCTGCCCGCTTTGACTGTGCCGTTGGTCTGCTCGCCAGATGGGGCCGGGTTCTTGGCCATGGCTACTCCTTGGCCATCTGCTCGCCAGACGCGATCGCGATGCGCACCTTCTTACCGTTGCTCAGGGTGCGCGTGCGGACGCGTGTTGGCTGATTCGACTTGGGATCGGCCAATGCGAGATTGGACAGGTGGATGGGCTGCTCCACGTCGACGATGCCTGCTTGGCGGGCGCGCCCAGGCTTGAAGTGGCGCTTGCTGATGTTCAGGTCCTGGACCAGTGCCTTGCCGTCCTTGGGCATGACCTGGCGGACTACACCGTGCTTACCGCGCTCTTTGCCGGCTAGAACGACGACGTTGTCACCTTTCTTGATTCGGGCGAGCGTCATGGCTCGCTCCGCTCGCAGGGGTCAGGAGTCAGGGGCCAGGGGCCAGTCATGGGTTCGTTTTCTCCGCGGGAGGCAGGGTCGAGTAACCAGGTCTCGACCAGGTCGCATTGAAGCGCTGGTTGCTGACCCCTGATCCCTGACCTCTGACCCCTCGTCATAGGACCTCCGGCGCCAGCGAGATGATCTTCATGTAGTTGCGCTCGCGCAGCTCACGCGCGACCGGGCCGAAGATGCGCGTGCCCTTCGGGTTGTTCTTGTCTTGCAGGATGACCGCGGCGTTGTCGTCGAACCTGATGTACGAGCCGTCCGGGCGTCCGTACTCCTTCGATTGCCTGACGATCACGGCCTTGACGACTTCGCCCTTCTTGACCGAGCCGCCCGGCGTGGCCTCCTTGACCGACGCGACGATCACGTCGCCGATCGAGGCTTCGAACTTAGAACCACCGGCCACAACACGGATGCACATCAGCTCGCGCGCACCGGTGTTGTCCGCTACGCGGAGGCGCGTCTGAGGCATGATCATGCCTCAGGCACCTCTTGGATCTCGATAGGCTCGCCCGTACCGCGGCGCAGGATGTCCTGGACTACCCAGTGCTTGTTTTTGCTGATCGGGCGCGATTCGGCGATCACGACGGTGTCGCCAATCTCGCACCGATTGGTCTCGTCGTGCGCCTTGAAGCTGAGCGTGCGGCGCATTGTGCGACCGTAAAGCCGATGCCGGGCGACGGTCTCGACCGCCACCACGACAGTCTTGTTCATCTTGTTGCTGGTGACGCGGCCGGTCTTGGTCCGCCGCGGCTTGCGCTGCCGCTCATCCTGAGCCTGCGGGCCCCGCGCCAGCGTGGGTCGAAGAACCTCAGCCACGCGCCGCGAGCTCCTGCTGGCGCTGGATCGTCATCACCCGCGCGATGTCGCGGCGGATCGTGCGAATGCGCGCCGTATTGGTCAGCTGCCGCGTCGCGAACTGGAAACGCAAGCGGAACATTTCCTCCTGCAGCTCGAGCAGCCGCTTGGCCGGATCGGCCACCGGGTCAGTCGTCTTCTTCGTGCGACCCCGACGGGCGGGAGTTTTCAGAACCCTACGAGGCTGCGACTTCTTCTCCGCCACTCTCGAGGCCCTCCTTGATCATGAATTTGGTCGCGACCGGCAGCTTGTGCGACGCCAATCGCAAGGCTTCCTGAGCGAGATCGAGCCGCACCCCGCCAATCTCGAACAGGACGTGGCCCGGCTTGACCACGGCGACATAGTGATCGGGCGCGCCCTTACCCGAGCCCATGCGCGTCTCCGCCGGCTTGGACGTGACGACCTTGTCCGGGAAGATGCGGATCCACACTTTGCCACCGCGTTTCAGGTGGTGAGTGATCGTGCGCCGCGCGGCTTCGATCTGGCGCGCGGTGATCCAGGCGGGCTCCAGAGTGCGGATCGCGAAGTCGCCGAAGGCGATGGTGTTGCCGCGCGAGGCAATGCCACCCAAGCCACCGTGGGTGCGCTTCATCATCTTGCGATGCTTCATTCGCTTGGGCTGCAGCATGCGGGCTACTCTCCGGTCCTGGGGCTCGGCGGTGGGCTCGGGGGCGTCGGCGGCGTGGGCGCGGGCCGAGCGGGGGGCGTGGGAACGAATGGTGAGGGCGGTGTCGGTGGCGCCTCGGCCTGCCGAGCGGCAGGCTTCTTACTCAACTCGCCCGAGTCCTCGCCTGGCTCGACCACGCCACCGCGCGAGTAGTCGACTTCTGCCGGCACTGGCGGCGGGACCACTTCAGCGGGAGCGGCCTCGGGCACCTCGGCCCGGACGGTCGCTCGCGGACCGCGTCGATCGCCCTGCCGTGCATCGGCCGCGACCTCTTCAGGGCTGCGTCCGTCGGGTGTGAAATCGCCGCGGTAGATCCAAACCTTGATGCCGATCACACCGTAGGTGGTGTGAGCCTCGGTCTGGCCATAGTCGATATCGGCGCGCAGCGTGTGCAGCGGCACACGGCCCCAGCGGTCCCACTCACGCCGGCTCATTTCGGAGCCGCCGAGCCGACCGGAGACCTGTACGCGCACGCCCTTGGCGCCGAATCGCTGTGCGCGTTGGACCGCCTGCTTCATCGCGCGCCTGAAGGCCACGCGCTTTTCCAATTGATCGGCGATGCTCCGCCCGACCAGGAAGGCATCGATCTCGGGCTGGCGGATCTCCTGGATGGTTACGCGGATGCGCTTGCCGGTCATTGCCTCGAGCGTGCGCCGCAACTCTTCCACCTTGACGCCGCTCTTGCCAATGACGATGCCTGGTTTGGCGGCGTGGATGGTGACGGTGATCATGTTCGCCGAGCGCTCGATCTCGACCTTGGAGACGCCCGCGTCGGCCATGCGCGTCATGATGTGCTGACGGACTTTGACGTCTTCGAGCAGCAGGCTGGCGTACTCGGCGCCGACGGCGAACCAGCGACCCTGCCAGTCCTTGACGCTCCGGTCGCCGACTTTGACGCCGAGGCGGAAACCCGTTGGATGAACTTTTTGACCCATCAGTCGCGCCTCCAGCGCTCGGGAGTTGGGAGTTGGGAGTTGGGAGTTGGGGGCGGTTGGGCGCAGGAACGGATCCCAAATCCCAACTCCGCGAGCGGAGCGAGCAATCTCCTAACTCCTGCGAGCGTAGCGAGCATCAGGCTCCCTTTTCCGCGACCACCACGGTGATGTGGCTGGAACGCTTCAGGATCTGATTCACGCGCCCACGCGCCCGTGGCCGCCAGCGCTTGAGCGTGCGCCCTTCGTCGGCGGCGCAGCGCGTGATGACCAGATCGTCCGGATCCATGTTGAAGTTGTTCTCGGCATTGGCCATGGCGGACCTGACCGTGGCCGCGACAGGTCGCGCGGCCCGCTGCGGCAGGAACTTGAGGATGGCCAGCGCCTCCTGTACACGCTTGCCGCGCACGACGTCGAGCACGAGGCGCACCTTCTGGGGCGACATGCGAATGTGCCGCAGACTCGCGCGGACTTCGACACCGGCCATCAGCGTGCCCCCGTCGACTTATCGCCGCGCGCGGTATGCCCGCGGAACAGGCGCGTCAGGGCGAACTCACCCAGCTTGTGGCCGACCATGTTTTCCGTGATGTAGATCGGCACATGCCGCCGGCCATCGTGCACCGCGATGGTGTGGCCGACCATCTCGGGAAAGATGGTCGAATCGCGCGACCAGGTGCGCAGTACCTCGCGGCGACTGCCCGAATTCATCGCGACGACGCGCTTCATGAGTTTGGCGTTCACGAAGGGACCCTTCTTCAGACTGCGACTCATTTTACGTGCGCTTCCTCACAATGAACTTGTTGGTGGACTTGCGGTGGCGGGTCTTCTTGCCCATGGCCACCTTGCCCCACTTCGTTTGCGGCTGACCACCGATCGGCGCCTTACCCTCACCACCGCCGTGCGGATGGTCGCGCGGGTTCATGGCCGAGCCGCGCACGGTCGGGCGGAAGCCCATCTGTCGCGTCCGACCGGCCTTGCCAATGCTGATCGTGGCATGCTCGGGATTGCCGACCTGGCCCAGCGTCGCCATGCACTCGACGTGCACCAGGCGCACTTCGCCGGATGGCAAACGCACCTGCGCCCAGGCGCTTTCCTTGGCCATCAGCTGAGCGCCTACGCCCGCGCCGCGGACCATCTGCCCGCCGCGTCCTGGCTTGAGCTCGATGTTGTGGACGATCGAGCCGACCGGGATGTCGCGCAGCGCCAGTGCGTTGCCTGGCGCGAGATCCGCCTCGGGTCCGGAGGATAAGCGCGTGCCGACCCGCACGCTGACGGGGCACACGATATAGCGGCGCTCGCCATCCTCGTATTGCAGGAGTGCGATGCGCGCACTGCGATTCGGGTCGTACTCGATGGCGATCACCCGCGCCGGCATGCCGATCTTGTCGCGCTTCCAGTCGATGATGCGGTACATGCGTTTGGCGCCACCGCCGCGATGCCGAGTGGTGATGCGACCGTTGTTGTTGCGTCCGGCGGTCTTCCTGAGCGGCTCGGTCAGGGCCTTTTCGGGCTTGGTCTTGGTGATCTCGTCGAAGGTCGACACGGACATGCCGCGCCGTCCTGGCGAGGTCGGTTTGTAGGTCTTGACTGGCATCAGGCGCGCCTCCGGCGCTTCTGGGTGATGGGTGATCGGTCATGGGTGATGGCAGGATGGCCGGGTTTGGTAGTACCTAACACCCGGCACCCAACACCCAACACCGCGAGCGGAGCGAGCACCTAAACCCCCTCGAAGAGGTCCAGCCGCTGGCCGGACTTCAAAGTGACAATGGCCTTCTTCCACGAGCGCGTCTTGCCCACGCTCTTACCGCGCCTGCGCACCTTGCCAGGGACGTGCAGGATGTTGACGGCGGCAACCTGGATCTTCTTGCTGGCAAAGGCCTCTTCGACGGCCGTCTTGATCTGGATCTTGTTCGCCTCAGGCGCCACTTCGAAGATGTACTTGCCCTCTTCGCCGAGCACCGTCGACTTTTCCGAAACGACGGGCCGCACGATCGTGTTCCACGTTGCGAGCGTCATGCTTCAGACTCCTCTTCGGTCTTCGCACGACGCGTGCGCTTCGCTGGCTCCGGTTCGGCCGCGGCAGTCGCCTGCGCGGGCTTGAGATCGGTGGTGAGCGTTCGCGTGAGCTCGGTGACGGCTTGCTCGGTGAGCACCAGGCGCGGCATGCGCAGGATGTCCAGCAGGCACAGCCCGTTGGGCGTGACCACGTGCACTCGGTCGAGGTTGTGGGCAGCGCGCCATAGGCCATCACTTCGCTCCGCCAGCACGACGACGGCGCCCTGATCGAGGCCGAGGCCGGTCAGCAACGCCAGCAATGACTTGGTCTTGGGCGTATCCAGGGTGAAATCGGACACGATGGTAATTGCGTCGTCAGCGGCCCGTGAGGAGAGCACAGAGCGCATGGCCAGTCGCCGCATCTTGATGGGCATCGCCTTCTCGTACGAACGCGGATGCGGCCCGAAGACCACGCCGCCGCCCGTGTAGTGCGGTGCGCGCTTGGAGCCCTGGCGCGCGTAGCCAGTGCCCTTCTGGCGATAGGGCTTCTTGCCGCCACCGGCGACCTCGCCCCGCGTGCGCGTGTCGTGGGTGCCCTGGCGCGCGTTGGCCTGCTGGGTGACCACGGCCTGGTGCACGACGGCCTGGTTCGGCTCGATCCCGAACACGCGATCGTCGAGGTCGATCTTGCGTACGACCTTGCCCTTGAGATCGAGGACGTCAGATTGCATCAGTAGCCCTCGTAGACCTTCTTGCGGATCATGACCAGCCCACCATTGGGGCCCGGGATGCCACCGCGCAGCACGACCAGGTTGCGCTCGGGATCGACCGATATGATGCGCAGGTTCTTGACCGTTACCCGGGCGTCACCCAGATGACCGGCCATGCGCATGTTCTTGAACGTCCGCCCAGGTGTGGTGCCCGAGCCGACCGAGCCAGAGTGGCGCCAGCGGTCGGATTGACCGTGCGTCTTCGGGCCGCCGTGGAAGTTGTGGCGTTTCATCACGCCCGCGAAGCCTCGGCCCTTGGACGTGCCGATCACATCCACGATCTCGCCCTGCGCAAACATGCTCGCGTCAACGCGTGCACCGAGCTCCAGGTCATCGATCGTGTCCGCGGGCACTTCGCGCAGCGCTTCGAGCCCGTTCTTGTCGGGCAACCCGGCCGCCTTGAGGTGGCCTTTGGTGGGCTTGTTGGGGCGCGGCCGCTCACCGAACCCGAGCTGCACAGCAGTGTAGCCATCGCGCTCCACGGTGCGCAGCAGGGTGATGAAGCATGGCCCCGCTTCCACCAGCGTGGCACCGGTCACGACGCCGTTTTCGTCGAACAGCCGGGTCATGCCCAGCTTTCGACCTAGTAAGGCTTGGATCATAGGTAGCTATCAGCCATCAGCTATCAGCCATCAGGCACGGATTGTTGGGTGAGCCAGCTGACTGCTGACAGCTGACTGCTGACTGCTCGTTCATAGTTTGATCTCGATATCGACACCGGCGGGCACGTTGAGGCGCATCAACGCATCCACCGTCTTCGATGTGGGTTCCAGGACGTCGATGAGCCGTTTGTGCGTGCGCATCTCGAACTGTTCGCGCGAATCCTTATCGATGAAGGGGCTGCGAATGACCGTGAAGCGCTCGATCCTGGTGGGCAGCGGGACGGGGCCAGCGACGACTGCCCCCGTCCGTTCCGCGGTCTCGACGATTTGCTGAGCAGATTGATCGAGGATCTTGTGATCGAACGCCTTGAGGCGAATTCGGATGCGCTGCTTCGCCATGGTGTTACTGGATGACCTTCGTCACCGCGCCAGCGCCGACGGTTCGGCCGCCTTCGCGGATGGCGAAGCGCAGACCTTCTTCGATGGCGACCGGCGTGATCAGCTCGATCTCCATCTGCACGTTGTCACCGGGCATGACCATCTCCATCCCTTCGGGAATCTTGATCGTGCCGGTTACGTCGGTCGTGCGGATGTAGAACTGCGGTCGGTAGCCATTGAAGAACGGCGTGTGGCGCCCGCCCTCTTCCTTGGACAGGACGTACACCTCAGAGTTGAACTGGGTGTGCGGCGTGATGCTGCCTGGTTTGGCGAGCACCTGGCCGCGTTCGACATCGGTCCGCTCAATGCCGCGCAGGAGGCAGCCAACGTTGTCGCCAGCGATGCCTTCGGGCAGCGTCTTCTGGAACATCTCGACGCCCGTGACGACGACCTTGCGCGTCGCCTGGAAGCCGATGATCTCAATTTCTTCGCCGGTCTTGACCCGGCCGCGCTCGATGCGTCCGGTGACCACGGTGCCGCGGCCCTTGATGCCGAAGACGTCTTCGATGGGCATCAGGAACGGCCGATCGACGGCGCGCTCTGGCGTCGGGATGTAGCTGTCGACGGCGTCCATGAGGTCGACGATCGACTTGTACTCGGGTGCCGCGGGGTCCTGGCTGGACGACTCGAGCGCCTTCACGGCCGAGCCGCGAATGATCGGGATGTCGTCGCCGGGGAAGTTGTACTTGCTGAGCAGCTCGCGCAGTTCCATCTCGACCAGCTCGAGCAGCTCCTCGTCGTCCATCAGGTCGACCTTGTTCAGGTAGACGACGATGGCCGGCACCTCGACCTGGCGGGCGAGCAGGATATGCTCGCGCGTCTGTGGCATCGGGCCGTCAGGCGCGGACACGACCAGGATGGCGCCGTCCATCTGCGCAGCGCCGGTGATCATGTTCTTGATGTAGTCAGCGTGACCCGGGCAGTCGACGTGTGCATAGTGCCGCTTGGCCGTCTCGTATTCGACGTGGGCGATCGCGATAGTGATGCCGCGCGCCTTTTCCTCAGGCGCCTTGTCGATCGAATCGAACGCACGAAACTGCGAGCCGCCCTTCATGGCCAGCACCTTGGTAATGGCGGCCGTAAGCGTGGTCTTGCCGTGATCGACGTGGCCAATCGTGCCGACGTTGACGTGAGGCTTGTTCCGCTCGAAGATCTTCTTGCCCATACGTGTGAACCTCTCCTAACGTCCGCCGGCTTTGGCGGCAATGCCTGTGCCGATGTCTCGCGGCACTGGTTGGTAGTGTGAAAACTGCATCGAGTAGGTGGCGCGGCCCTGTGTCATGCTGCGCAGCTCCGTGGCGTAGCCGAACATCTCAGCCAGCGGGACCTTGGCGCGCACGACCTGCGCGTTGCCCCGCGGTTCCATTCCCTCAACCTGACCGCGGCGACTGTTCAAATCGCCCATCACGTCACCCAAGAATTCGTCCGCCGTGGTTACTTCCACCTCCATCATTGGTTCGAGGAGTTGGGGGTTCGCCTTGCGTAGGGCGGCCTTGGCCGTCTGCGATGCGGCCACCTTGAAGGCCATCTCGTTCGAGTCGACCTCGTGGTACGAGCCGTCGACGGCGGCCACCTTGACGTCGACCATCGGGTAGTTGGCGATCACGCCCGCTTCGAGCGCTTCGCGCACGCCCGACTCGACGGGTCCTGCGTACTCGCGCGGCACCGTGCCGCCGACCACCTTCCACTCGAAGATGATGCCCGTGCCCGGCGGCTGCGGCTCGACGGTCAGCTCGACATCGCCGTACATACCGCGGCCACCCGTCTGGCGCTTGAACGGATCGCGCGCCTTTGCGGGCTGAGTGATGGTCTCGCGGTAGGCGACCTGTGGCCGACCGACATTGGCGTCGACGCGATGCTCGCGCATCAACCGGTCGACGAGCACCTCGAGGTGCAGTTCGCCCATGCCCGCGATGATGGTCTGGCCCGTTTCGGTATCCGTGTACACCCGGAACGTCGGATCCTCATCCTGGAGCTTGTTGAGCGCGAGGCCCATCTTGTCCTGGTCTTGCTTGGTCTTCGGCTCGATTGCGACGCGAATGACCGGCTCGGGGAAGGTGATCGCCTCGAGTACGATCGGCTTCGTCTCGTCGCACAGCGTGTCACCGGTGACCGTGCCCTTGGGCCCGACAATCGCCGCGATCTCCCCAGCCTTGACTTCGGGGACGTCCTTGCGTTCGTTGGCGTGGAGTTGGACGAGCCGGCCCACCCGCTCGCGCTGATCGCGCGTCGAGTTGTAGGCATACGAGCCCGTCTTGAGCGTGCCTGAGTACATACGAATGAACGCCAGCTTGCCGACGAACGGGTCGGTCACGATCTTGAATGCCAGCGCGCAGAACGGCTCACTGGGATCAGGGCGGCGGACCTCCTCCTGCTCTGTCCGTGGGTGGATGCCCGTGACCGGCGGGATGTCGAGCGGCGACGGCAGGTAGTCGATCACCGAATCCAGCAGTGGGCGCACGCCTTTGTTCTTGAGCGCGCTGCCACACAAGATCGGGATCAGCTTGCCCTCGATGGTCGCCTTGCGCAGTGCCGCTTTGAGCTGCGCGACCGAGATCTCTTCTTCGGCAAAGAAGCGCTCGAGCAAGGCATCGTCGAATTCGACGATCCTCTCGATGGCTTCAGAACGTCGGCGCGCTGCCTCGTCCTTGAGCTCGTCCGGGATCGGCCCTTCCTGGATCGGATCGTTTGGCTTTTCGCCGAAGGTGAGTGCCTTCTGCTCGAGCAGGTCGACGATGCCGCGGAAGCCTGACTCGCTGCCGATGGGGATCTGCACCGGCACCGGGTTGGCGCCCAGGCGGTCGACGATCATCTGCAGCGTGCGCTCGAAGCTGGCGCCGGTGCGGTCCATTTTGTTGACGAAGCAGATGCGCGGCACGTGGTACTTGTCGGCCTGGCGCCAGACAGTCTCCGACTGAGGCTCGACGCCTGCGACGGCATCGAACACCACCACACCACCGTCCAGGACACGCAGCGACCGCTCCACCTCGACGGTGAAGTCGACGTGGCCAGGTGTGTCGATGATGTTGATGCGGTAGCCCTTCCACTCGGCCGTGGTCGCGGCGGCGGTGATCGTGATCCCGCGCTCGCGCTCCTGCTCCATCCAGTCCATGGTGGCCGTGCCTTCATGGACCTCGCCGATCTTGTACGTGCGACCGGTGTAGTACAGGATGCGTTCGGTCGTAGTGGTCTTGCCCGCGTCGATGTGGGCGATGATGCCGATATTTCGTGTGCGTTCGAGCTCAGTGTTAGCCATGGGTGTTGTGGACCACTACCAGCGGTAGTGACTGAATGCCTTGTTTGCTTCCGCCATGCGGTGCGTTTCGTCGCGCTTGCGGATGGTCGCGCCCGTGTTGTTGGAAGCATCGAGAAGTTCGGATGCCAGTTTTTCGCTCATGCTCTTGCCGCCGCGCGCACGCGCCGCGGCGATCAGCCAGCGCATGGCCAGTGACTGCTTGCGGTCGCCCTTGATTTCGACGGGTACCTGGTAGGTCGCACCGCCGACGCGGCGTGGCTTGACCTCGAGCAGCGGGGTTGCGTTACGCAAGGCGAGCTCGAAGATGTCGAGCGGGTTGCGTCGTGCGTTGCGCTCGATCGTGTCCAGCGCCGTGTACACGATGCGTTCGGCGAGGCTCTTCTTCCCGCTGACCATCATCTTGTTCATGAAACGCGTGAGCGTGCGGCTCCCGAACCGTGGATCGGGGGCGGTTTCGCGTTTGACGACACGTGCGCGGCGTGGCATTGAATCTCCTTCGGAGAAGCCTTCAGCGTTCAGCTTTCAGCTTTCGCGGCTCCCTGGCTGCTGACAGCTGACTGCTGACAGCTCTATTCGAACGAGCCTTGTTCAAGCGGTACAGAGGACCGCCGCTTCTTCGTGCGGCGTTCGTGCAAGTACCTTTCGGGTGGCTCTATGGCCTATTGCCCGCCCCCACCGTTCAGGAGCGGGATCCGCTTTGAATGGCTACCTTGCGGGAGCCTTGGGGGCTTTTGCCCCGTACTTCGACCGTCCCTGCTTGCGGTCCTTGACACCGCCCGCATCGAGTGCCCCGCGCACGATGTGATAGCGCACCCCAGGCAGGTCCTTGACACGACCACCGCGCACGAGCACCACCGAGTGCTCCTGCAGATTGTGGCCTTCGCCCGGAATGTAGGCTGTGACTTCCATGCCGTTGGTCAGCCGCACGCGTGCAATCTTGCGCAGTGCCGAGTTGGGCTTCTTGGGCGTCATGGTGCGGACTTGCACGCAGACTCCCCGCTTGAGCGGGTTGCCCTTGGGCACGGCGTAGCGCCGCTGGCGCAATGCGTTGAAATTGAAGCGCAACGCAGGCGCAGCGGTCTTCTTCTTGAGTTTCGCGCGGCCCTTGCGCACGAGCTGGCTGATTGTCGGCAACGAAGCTCTCTTTAAACCCTTCCCTACTTCCTCAGGACACCAACGGGAAAGTGTACGGCCGCACTCTCAACTGTGGCAACTTGACGAGCAGTCAGCAGTCAGCCCTCAGCACTCAGCAGTCAGAGTCAACAGTCGGGGGCTGAGGGGGAACTCGTGACCGCATGCTGACAGCTGAAGGCTTGATGGCTGAAAGCTCGTCTTCGTTGACGCCAAGGCGCCTGCACGGTAACGTCCGATCTCTGAACGGCACGCACGTGGGGGAGTCCGCAACCAGCACGCCCGCTGTCCGACTCCAGGCGGTAGCTAAAGAATTTGCTACCTCTCGCCAGGCTCAGGGCGAGCGGAACGTGGCCGCCGTCGACCACATCAGCTTCGACGTCCACGACGGCGAGTTGCTGGTATTGCTCGGCCCGAGCGGCTGTGGCAAGACGACCACGCTGCGCATGATCGCCGGGCTCGAGGAGCCCGATGCGGGCGACATCTGGATCGGCAATCGCCTGGTCAGCTCCGAGCAGCGCAACGTGTTCCTACCGACCGAGAAGCGCAACATTGGCATGGTCTTCCAGAGCTACGCGATCTGGCCGCACATGACCGTGTTCGACAATGTGGCATATCCATTAAAGGTGCGCCGCACGGCCAAGCACGTGATCCGCGAAAAGGTCGAGCACACGCTTGAGCTAGTGGGCCTGCACGGCCTGGAGTCGCGCTCGGCGACCCAGCTCTCAGGCGGGCAGCAGCAGCGTGTGGCGCTGGCCAGAGCGATCGTCTTCGAGCCGCGGCTGCTGCTGCTCGACGAACCGCTCAGCAACCTCGACGCGAAGCTGCGCGTGCACATGCGCACCGAGCTCAAGCACCTTCAGCAACAGACCGGCATCACCAGTGTCTTCGTCACCCATGACCAGGCCGAAAGCATGGCCCTGGCGGACCGCATCATCGTCATGAACCAGGGCCGCATCGAACAGGTTGGCACACCACATGAAATCTACGAGCGGCCACGCAGCCGCTTCGTGTCCGAGTTCGTCGGCTCGATCAACGTGCTCTCCGCCGTCGTCGAGTCGCTCGCCGGCAATCAGGTGACGCTCAACCAGGCCGGGCGTGAAGTTCGTTGCCTGACCGATCGACCGCTTGCGCAGGGCGACCAGGTCCTCATTTCGGTGCGGCCGGAGAAGCTGTCGTTCGTGCGCGCCAACGGCGGTGCTAATACTTGGGAAGGCCAGGTAGCGTCGGTCGCCTACTACGGCGACCATCGCGAGTACGAGGTTGAGGTCGATGACCTGCGACTGAAGGTGACGACGCCGGTCAACGTCGCCGTGCAACGCGGCGACCGGGTGTTTCTGGCGTGCGACCCAGGCGAGATGGTAGTCATGACGGAGAGCGCGGGGTGAAATGGCGACGCTTTCGGGCGAAGTCGGGTTAACCACTGCTGCGCCGCGGCTGGCGACGCGGCGTATACGCATCAATGCCGGCTTCATCGCGATGTCGGGTGTGCTGGCACTGGTCGCCTTCCTGGTGCTGTTCCCGCTGGTGATGTTGTTGTGGGGCAGCTTCTGGACGACCCGCCCGGGCTTCCCGGGCACGCTCACCCTGAACAACTACATCACCGCCTACACGAGCCTTGCCACCTATCGAGTCCTGTTTACGACAGTGCTGCTGATCGGGTCCAAGACGATCCTGGCGGTGGTGCTGGCGACCGCGCTGGCCTGGATCGTCACGCGCACCGACACGCCGTTCCGCGGCACTCTCGAAGTGCTGGCGACGCTGCCGTTCTTCATCCCCGGCCTGCTCGAGGCCATCGCCTGGATCATGCTGCTCAGCCCGAACACCGGCACGATCAACGTCTGGCTGCGCGGTGTGATGGGTCTGTCGGATGCGCCGTTCAACATCTACAGCCTGGGCGGAATGATCTGGGTGATGTCGCTCGGCTCGACGTCGTTCATCTTCCTGCTGGTCGTCAACGCGCTGCGCAACATGGATGCCTCACTCGAGGAGTCGGCGCGTGCCTCAGGCGCTGGCGCTGTGCGCGTCGCCATGACGGTCACGCTGCCGCTTGTGGCGCCGATCGTCCTGAGCGCCGGCATGCTCAGCTTCATTCGTGCGATGGACTCGTTCGAAGTGCCCGTATTGCTCGGTCTACCGGCCAAGGTGTTCGTGTTTTCGAATCGCATCTACGCCGCCGTGCAGTACGACTATCCCGTCAACTACGGGCTGGCAACTGCGCTCGGCGTGAGCTTCTTCGCGCTGATGATCGCGCTCATCTACGTCCAGAACAAGCTGCTGAAAGGCAAAGACTTCTCGATCATCACGGGCAAAGGCTATCGACCGCGTGTCGTGCGTCTCGGCCGGTTCCGCTATGTGACGTTCGCCTTCTGTGTCATCTACTTCCTGGTCGGGACCGCGCTGCCTTTTTCGCAGGTGTTTATCGGGTCGTTCCTCAAAGTCTTTTCGCTGCCCCGCTGGGACCTCTTTACGTTCGATAATTACCTCGCGATTCTCAGCGACCTGACGCTGTGGCGAGGGCTGGTGAACACGTTCATCGTGTGCGGCGCGGCCGCCGCCGCGACAGTGATGCTGTGCACGATGATCGCCTACATCACCACGCGCACCCAGTTCGTCGGTCGACGCGGACTGGACGTGATCAGCTGGCTGCCCTGGGCCATCCCGGGCATCGTCGCTGGCCTGGGCATGCTGTGGGCCTATATCACCCTGCCGCTGCCCCTGTACGGCTCGCTCTTCCTGCTGGTCATCGTGATGTTGACGACCGGCTTGCCGCTGGGCGTGCGGCTGATGTCTGGCGTGATGGTCCAGCTTGGTCGCGAGCTAGAAGAAAGCTCGCGCGTGCACGGCGCATCGTGGCAGTACACGTTCCGCCACATCGTTGCGCCCTTATTGAAGCCGGCATTAGCAGGTGCCTTCCTGCTGTTGTTCGTCGGTTTTTCACGTGCGGTGAGCGCGACGATTCTGTTCGTCGGGCCAGGTACAGAGTTATTGGCGGTAACATTGTTCAGTTACAGCCAGGCCGGCCGCTTCCAGATCGTCTCGGCGCTGGCCATCGTGCTGATGGTGATAAATGTGACCGCGCTCGTTGTGTCGCGCAAGCTAGGCGCATTTGGTGAGAGCGCCAGATATTGATGCTTGCCGTCAGGCACCGTGCAGTCCACCAGGCGAGGGAGAGAGGAATGGTTAGCGTATGCGTAATCGATTAGGGGTGCTCTTGAGCGTCCTCGCCGTCGGGCTGGCGGCGTGTAACCCACCATTGGCGGCAACGCCGACTACCGCACCAGCACCGCCGACGACCGCGCCGGCGGCTGCGCCAAAGTCAACGACGGCGCCGGCCGCCGCGGCCACGACCGCGCCAGCGGCGGCACCGACCGCGGCAGCGGCAGCGGCCAAGCCGACAACGGCCCCCGCGGCAGCAGCACCGACCACCGCGCCAGCGGCGGCGGCCAAGCCAACGGACAACTTCCAGGCAGTCGCCGACAAGTACTACGAGGCGGCCAAGAAGGAAGGCAAGCTGGTGCTGTACGGCGTCGGCAATGCGACCCTCTACAACCCGGTGCGTGACGCGTTCCAGAAGCGCTTCCCGGGCATCGAGCTCGTCGGCGTCGACCAACGCGGTCGCGAAAGCCGCGAGAAGGTCTTCGCCGAGCAGCAGTCGAAGAACTACGTTGCCGACGTAGTCATCTCTGGCACCGATACCCAGAACGAGCTGGTCGAGAACGGGTTCATCGAGCCCTTCCAGGCCAGCGAGCTCGACAGCGTCATCCCTGACCTGGTGCCACCGGATCGCAAGAACAACCCGCGTACGGTGAGCATCTTCTCCGTCGCCATCAACACCACGCTGGTGCCCCCGGACCAGGAGCCCAAGACCTACAAGGACCTGATGGATCCGAAGTGGAAGGGCAAGCTGGCCATGGACGATCCGCGCGGCAGCGGCCCTGGCGGGACCATCCTGTCCGGCATGGAGGTGCTGTACGGGATCGACGAGGTCGACTCGAAGCTGGCTGAGCAGAAGATTTTCTTCGCCACTCAGGCCGGGCCGATCTTCGAGGCGTTGAACCGCGGCGAATACGCCGTGTTCCTATCCTCGAACCACACGGACGTCATTGCTCAACGCAAGTCGGGCGCGCCGATCAAGCAGCTCAAGCCCGCTGACGGTGTCGGCATTACGCCGATCAACCAGGGCCTGGTCAAGAATGCACCGCACCCCAATGCAGCCAAGCTGTGGATCGAGTGGAGCCTGTCCGAGGAAGGCCAGACCCTCCTGTCACAGCAGGGCTACGCCACGGTCCGCAAGGGCATGACGGTCTCCGAACCCGAGGCCAATCTGGAAGGCGTGAAGTTCCTGCCGCGCGACGATACGCCCGAGGTGTTCGCCCAACTTGGCGATCGCACCAAGCGCTGGGAGAACGTCTTCTTCAAGAACTGACCAGGGCAGACGGCGTGGGCCGCGGAATGCCATAGGCGGCCCACGCTGCCATAACGCCAAACGCGACTGCGGGGGGCTTGTCGCGGGGTGGTGGTGCGGATCGTGGCGGTACGATGGCGTGGGCAATGGCGCTGCCTGCGGTTTTGCGCGAGCCAGGTTTCAGGTTGTTCTGGCTCGGCACGGTCTTCTCGCAGATCGGGACCCGCGGCACGGTGGCAGCGAACTTGTGGCAGGTGCTGCAACTCACCGATTCGACCTTGCAGGTCGGGCTGGTCGGGCTGGCCGAGGCGGCGGCGCTGTTGGTGCTGGCGCCGCTGGGCGGGGCGGTCGCAGATCGGATGGACCGGCGGACGCTGCTGCAGCTGACGCAGAGCACCTCGCTGGTGGCGTCATCGGCCCTGGCGGTGCTGACGTTCAGCGGGCTGGCGCAGGCGTGGCACATCTACGTCGCCGTGGTGGCGATCAGCGCCGCTCAATCCTTTGAAGGGCCGGCGCGGCAGGCGCTCATTCCGGCGTTGGTCAGCAAAGACAAACTGGTCGATGCCTTTGCGTTGGTGAATCCGACGCGCGAGCTCGCCATCCTGCTTGGGCCACCCTTCGCGGGTGTGCTGATCGCCGTGGCCGGCGCGAGCTATGTGTACGCCTTCGATGCGGTGACGTACGGCACGCTGGTGCTGATGCTGGGCTTGATCGCGCTGCCCAGACTTGCCCCGCCCGGCCCACGTGGGTCAGTGTTCGCCAGCATCGCCGAGGGCTTCAGGTACGTCCGCGACCGGCGCCTGATCTGGCAGTTGATGAGCCTGGACTTCTCGGCCACGTTCTTCAGCGCGTACCGGGTGCTGCTGCCATCGCTTGCGCGCGATGTGCTCAACGTGGGCGCCCCGGGCTATGGCCTGTTGTCCGCGGCGCCGGCGGCGGGTGCCATCCTCGGCTCGGCCGTCGTGTTCCGACTCAGGGGCTTCCCACGTAAGGGCTTGCTGGTCCTCGTGGCGACGATGGGCTACGCGGTCGCAGCCGTAGTGCTGGCGAACGTGCCGCTCTTCTCAGTGGCGCTGTTGTCCGCGGGCACGCTCGGCGTGTGCGATGCGGTGACCACCACGTTACGCCAGGCCGTCGTCCAACTCGACACGCCCGACAGCCTGCGCGGCCGAGTGACATCCGCGTACCAGATGGTCTCGCGAGGTGGCCCCTCGCTCGGCCAGGCCCAGATGGGTGCGCTCGCCAACGCGCTGGGCCCGCCGCTTGCCCTGACCGTCGGCGCCACGGTGACATTCGTGTATGCCCTCTGGCTGACCATCGCCGGCCACACCGTCCGCGACTACCGCAACTGATGACACAGCAACGCCCGCCGGGAACGAAGCCGTCCCGGCGGGCGTTCTGAAAGCGACCTGTCGAGTGAGCTATTCGGCTACGGGTGCCTCGGCTTCGTCTTCGCCTTCATCGAGCAGCAGCTCTTCATCATCCTCGTCGTCCTCAAGGTCTTCCAACCTGGTCGGGCGCTCGGCGACGCCGACGGCTGCACCTTCGCCCAACGGACCACCCAGCGTGACGGGTTGACCGTCCTCGAGGATGAGGCCGGTGGGCAGGGGGCCACCTTCGAGCATGAGCTGCTGTTGCGCAGCCAGGCGCTCGCGGCGAGCCTGGTTGCGCGCCGCGAGACCGGTGCCGGCCGGGATGAGCTTGCCGATGATGACGTTCTCCTTGAGGCCGAGCAGCTTGTCGACCTTGCCCGAGATTGCTGCTTCGGTCAGGACTTTAGTGGTCTCCTGGAAGGAGGCGGCGGCAAGGAAGCTTTCGGTATTCAAAGAGGCTTTGGTGACTCCCAACAACACGGGCAACGCCGTGGCAGGTTCGCCACCTTCCGCCAGGACCTGACGGTTCTTGTCTTCGAATTCGAAGCGGTCGACAAGTTCTCCAGGGAGAAGTTCGGTGTCGCCAGACTGGTCGACCCGCAGCTTGCGTAGCATCTGACGCGCAATCACTTCGATGTGCTTGTCGTTGATGTTCACGCCCTGGGAGCGGTAGACCTCCTGGACCTCGTCGATCATGTAACGCTGGACCGCGTCGCGGCCCTGGATGCGCAACACCTCATCGGGATCCTTCGAGCCCTCGGTCAGTAGATCGCCAGCGTGGACGGGCTGGCCGTCCTCGACCTTGAGCCGCGCCGATGCGGGCACGGTGTACTCGCGCTCTTCGCGCTCCTCGGACGTAATGACGATCTTGCCCTTGGACACCTCGGCCGACCCCGTCAAGCGCGCGACGATAGGCGACTGGCTCTCGTCATCGGAGGCTGCCACCGACTGACCGATCTCGACCCAGGCGGCGTGCTCGACAGTCGGACGATAACCTTTCGCAAGATCGTGCTCGTCACGGTACGTCTGGCGTGAGACGACCTTGATGAGGCGCGTGTCCTCCGTGCGCTGCAGCTCGACGACACCGTCGAGCTCAGCCAGGATGGCCTTGCCCTTGGGCACGCGGGCTTCGAACAACTCTTCGACGCGCGGCAGACCTGAGGTGATGTCGATACCTGCCACACCGCCGGTGTGAAATGTACGCATGGTCAGCTGCGTTCCAGGCTCGCCGATCGACTGCGCAGCCACGATGCCGACGGCATCGCCGATCTGAACGGCGTGGCGTGTGCCCATGTGCCAGCCATAGCACGCCTGGCAGATGCCATGGCGCGCCTCGCACGTCAGTGGCGAGCGCAGGATGAGCTGGGGTACCTCACGCGCCGCCGCGATGGCGTCGCGTACCTGCTCGTCGATCCAGGTGTTGCGCTCGGCGATGACCTCGCCGGTCGCCTCGTCGACGACGTCCGTCGCCAGCAACCGCCCAGGCAGCTGGTTCAAGCGTAGGTCGCGTCGCGCTGGATCTTGCAGGTCGTTGATCCAGATACCCAGATCCGTGCCGCAGTCGTCCTCGTACACGATCACGTTCTGCGACACGTCGATGAGACGCCGCGTCAGGTAGCCCGAGTCCGCGGTACGAATCGCGGTATCGGCCAGGCCCTTGCGCGCGCCGTGTGTCGAGAGGAAGTACTCGAGAACCGTCAGGCCGTCACGGAACGAGGAGCGAATCGGCAGCTCGATGATACGCCCCGACGGGTCGGCCATCAGGCCGCGCATGCCGGACATCTGCGAGATTTGCTGGATGTTGCCCTTCGCACCTGACTGGGCCATCATCGCGACCGGACCAAACGGGTCGAGCACGCCCGCCACGGCCTTGACGACCTGGTCCTTGGCCTTGGTCCAGACCTCGATGACCTCGTTGTAGCGCTCGTCCTCGGTGATCAGGCCGCGACGATAGTCCTTCTCGATGCGCTGGACCTCTTCATCAGCCAGCTTGAGGATGCCTTCCTTTTCACTCGGCATAGTGATGTCGGCGATGGCGATCGTCGTGCCGGATTGCGTGGCATAACGGAAGCCGAGTCGCTTGATCGCGTCGAGCACCTGGGCGGTGTCCTCGTTGCCGTAGCGGCGAATCAAGGCGGCGACGATGCGCTTCAGGCCAGCCCGATCGACCACCTCGTTGAAGAAAGGCAGCTCCTCCTGGTTGTGCGCTCGCAGGACGTGGTTGATCGCCTCGTTGAAGATCGCGCGGCCCATCGTCGTGGTCACGATTTGCGAGCCAGCATCCTCCTCGCCGTTCACAGGGAGAACCGCCGGCACGCGCAGCTTGATCTGCGCCTGCAGGTCGATGACGCCCATATCGTAGGCGAGTTTGGCGTCGTCGAAGTCCGAAAACGCCTTGTCCTGACCTTTGGCGCCGGGGCGCGACGTGGTCAGGTAGTAGACGCCCAGGACCATGTCCAGCGTCGGTGCGACGATCGGCTCGCCGTTGGACGGCTGGAGCAAGTTGTTGACGCTGAGCATCTGCTCGCGAGCTTCCTTCTTGGCAGCAGCCGACAGCGGCACGTGGACCGCCATCTGGTCACCGTCGAAGTCCGCGTTGAAGGCCGAACACACGAGCGGGTGGATCTGAATCGCGCTGCCCTCGATGAGCACCGGCTCGAAGGCCTGGATACCCAGGCGGTGCAGCGTCGGTGCGCGGTTGAGCAGCACCGGATGATCCTGAATGACGTCTTCGAGGACGTCCCACACCTCGGGTCTGACCCGCTCGACAATCCGCTTTGCGGATTTGATGTTGTGGGCCAGTCCCTTCTCCACAAGCTTCCGCATGACGAACGGCTTGAACAGCTCGAGGGCCATCTTCTTGGGCAGACCGCACTGATGCAGCTGCAGCGTCGGACCGACCACGATGACCGAGCGGCCCGAGTAGTCGACGCGCTTGCCCAGCAGGTTCTGGCGGAAGCGGCCCTGCTTGCCTTTGAGCATGTCGCTCAGGCTCTTGAGCTTGTGGTTGCTCGAGCCCGAGACGGGACGACCGCGGCGGCCGTTGTCGATCAGCGAGTCAACTGCTTCCTGAAGCATCCGCTTCTCATTGCGAATAATGATTTCGGGCGCTTGCAGCTCCAGTAGCCGCTTCAGGCGGTTATTGCGATTGATGACGCGCCGGTACAGATCATTCAGGTCGGACGTGGCGAAGCGGCCGCCATCCAATTGGACCATTGGCCGCAGGTCAGGCGGCAGCACCGGCAGCGTGGTCATGATCATCCACTCGGGCCGGTTGCCACTCTTGCGGAACGACTCGACCACACGCAGGCGCTTGGTGGCCTTCTTGCGCTTCTGGCCACTTGACGAGTGCGTCTCCAGCCGCAGCTGGGCGCTCAGCTCATCGAGCGAAATATTGCGCAGCAGGTCACGAATCGCCTCGGCGCCCATGCCCGCGCGGAACATGCGGCCGGCGCGGTCCTGGAGGTCGCGGTACTCCATCTCGGACAGCGTGTCGCGCGGCTTGATCGACTCGAGCTGCTTGATGCGCTTGTCCATGTCGGCCTTGATGCCGTCGGGGTCGCCACCTGACTCGCTGACGATCTTCTGCGCCTTCTCCTGGATCTCATAGCGCAGCTTGTCGATCTGCGCGTCGTATTCGGCCGCGACCTTCTCCTGCTCGGCGGTGGTGTCCGCCTCGAGACGGTCGATGTACTCCTTGACCGCCTCGATCAGCATGCGCCGCGATTCGGGACCGACCTTGGTGCCCTTACGCACGATTGGCGTCTGCGATGGCTCGAAGACGATGTCCTCGTCGTCATCGCCGAGCGCCTTGCCATCGAGCTCCTTGAGCCTGGCTTCGATCTCGGCAGCGCGCTCGGTCGCCGTGGTCGTGCCCTCGTCCTTGCGCTGCTCGAGCGGCTGCAGACGCTCGGTCTTCTCGGTCTCGAGTCGCTGCAGCTCCTTATTCAGGTCGCTTGTCAGCTCTTCGATCTTCTCCTGGTTCGCGCGCTCCTGGCGGCTGATCTTGGACTCGACGTCCTGCTGGATCGCACTGACCAGGCGCTGGCGCTGGTTCTCGTGCACGTCGACGACGACGTACTTGGCGAAGTACAGGATCTGCTCGAGGGTGCGCGGGGTCATGTCCAGCAGCAAGCCGATGCGGCTGGGCGTGCCTTTCACGAACCAGATGTGGCTAACGGGCGAGGCCAACTCGATGTGGCCCATGCGCTCGCGACGAACCTTGGCGCGGGTTACTTCGACGCCGCACTTGTCGCACACGATGCCCTTGTAGCGAACCCGCTTGTACTTGCCGCAGGCGCATTCCCAGTCCTTCTGTGGACCGAAGATGCGCTCGCAGAACAACCCGTCGCGCTCCGGCTTGAGCGTTCTGTAGTTGATCGTCTCGGGCTTGGTTACCTCACCACGGCTCCATGACCGGATTTGCTCTGGCGAAGCAAGGGTGATACGAACCGCGTTGAAATTGTTGACCTCGAGCATAGTTAGTCGATTTCTCCCCGCTCGAACCCGCTGATGTTGATGTCGAGCGACCGCACGTCACCACCGTCTACGTCTTCGGCGAAGGTGACCTCTTCCTCTTCCTCATTCAGCACTTCAACTGCAAGGCCCAAGGACTGCAATTCCTTGACGAGAACCTTGAAGCTTTCGGGGACACCCGGCTGGAAAATGTCCTCGCCTTTGACGATGGCTTCGTAGGTCTTGACGCGGCCAACCACGTCGTCCGACTTGACGGTCAGGATCTCCTGGAGCGTGTGGGCGGCGCCGTAGGCCTCGAGGGCCCAGACCTCCATCTCGCCGAAGCGCTGGCCACCGAACTGCGCCTTACCACCCAGCGGCTGCTGGGTGATGAGCGAGTATGGACCTGTCGAGCGAGCGTGGATCTTGTCCTCGACCAGGTGGACGAGCTTGAGCATGTAGATGTAGCCGACCGTGACTTCCTGATCGAATGACTCACCTGTACGTCCATCACGCAGGCGGATCTTGCCGTTTTCGGGCAGATCGGCGCGTTTGAGCTGCGCCCGGATGTCTGATTCGGTTGCGCCATCGAACACCGGCGTGGCGAACTTGACGCCAAGCTGATCGGCGGCCCAGCCCAGGTGTGTCTCCAGGATCTGGCCCACGTTCATGCGGCTCGGCACACCCAACGGGTTGAGGATGATGTCGACCGGTCGCCCATCGGGCAGGAACGGCATGTCCTCGAGCGGCAGGATGCGCGACACCACGCCCTTGTTGCCGTGGCGACCAGCCATCTTGTCGCCCGCGCTGATCTTGCGCTTCTGGGCGATCGAGACGCGCACCATCTTGTTGACACCGGCCGGTAGCTCGGAATCGGAGTCGCGCTCGAAGACCTGGACGTTGACCACCTTGCCGCGCTCGCCGTGTGGCACGCGCAGGCTCGTGTCTTTGACCTCACGCGCCTTCTCACCGAAGATCGCGCGCAGCAGACGCTCTTCCGCGGTCAGCTCGGTTTCGCCCTTGGGCGTGATCTTGCCGACCAGGATGTCGCCCGCCTTGACCTCGGCGCCCACTCTGATGATGCCGTTCTCGTCG
>WNGB01005370.1_pt1 | contig 23879 bp, 15 predicted proteins | sample 5400681 | NCBI WGS metagenome assembly WNGB01 (sample SAMN13153367, study PRJNA577476) | soil metagenome | isolation source: 115 cm soil or saprolite under grassland replicate 2 | place: USA:California | collected 2016-06-15
CCCTCACCCCGAGGTCGCTCGTCAACCGCCCCGCGGCGGTTCGGAATCCCCCCCTTCCGATCGTTCGACCCTGCAACGCTCCCCTCTGCTCATCGCCGATTGCCTCCCCTTGCGCCGGACGCCTGCTGGGATAGGGCCGCGCACCCTCATCTCCCGGTGGACCGGAACCCCCTTGAAAGCGCCCCTTCGACTGGATAACCTCACTCGATTGACACAAGCCCGGAGCGCCAGCGCCGGGACCGTCCCAGCGCTGGCGCTCCGGGCTTGTGTGAGGACGGTCCCGGCGCTGGCGCTCCGGGCTTGTGTGAGGACGGTCCCGTCGCTGGCGCTCCGGGCTTGTGTGGTGTGTGTCCCGGCGCTGGCGCTCCGGGCTTGTGTGTCCGTCCCGTCGCTGGCGCTCCGGGCTTGTGTCCGAATTGCCCACACCGAGGATCAGAGGAGTCACTCCCTTGAAAATTGCGATGATCGGGACAGGCTATGTCGGGCTCGTGACGAGTACCTGCCTGGCGGAGAGCGGCAACGAGGTCGTGGGCATCGACAAGGATGCCGCCAAGATCCAGACGCTCGACGCGGGGAAGCTCCCCATCTACGAACCCGGCCTGCTGGAGTTGGTGCAGCGCAACCGCCGCGAGGAGCGCCTGCGCTTTACCACCGACCTGGCGAGCGGCGTCCAGAACGCCGAACTCATCTTCATCGCCGTCGGCACGCCGCAGGCCGCGGACGGCTCCGCCGACCTGAGCGCCCTCTGGGCCGTCGCCAAGGCCATCGCCGACGCCATCAATGGCCCGAAGATCGTCATCATCAAGAGCACCGTCCCGGTCGGCACGAACCGTGCCCTCGCGGAACACTTCGCGAAGCACGCCCGCCATCCCATGGACGTTGCCAGCAACCCCGAGTTCCTCAAGGAAGGGGCTGCCGTCGAGGACTTCATGCGCCCCGACCGCGTCGTCGTTGGCGTCCGCCGTTCCGAGGTCGGGGAGGTGCTCCGCGAACTGTACGCGCCGTTCCTGCGCACCGAACAGCCGTTCCTGATCATGTCGCCGGAGAGCGCCGAGACCACCAAGTACGCCGCGAACGCGATGCTGGCGACCAAGATCAGCTTCATCAACGAGATGGCCAACCTGTGCGAACGCCTGGGCGCCGATATCAACGACGTCCGTCGGGGCATCGGCCACGATGAACGGATCGGCTTTCAATTCCTATTTCCCGGAGCGGGATACGGGGGGAGTTGCTTTCCCAAAGATGTAAGATCGTTAATATCTCTATCTGGCCAGACCGGCGTCCCGTTGCGGATGATGGAGGCGGTCGATCAGGTCAACGAGGCGCAGAAGCGCGTTCTGGGCGCCAAGATTCGCGCCCATTACGGCTCGGCGTTGCCCGAACAAACGCTGGCGATCTGGGGCCTGGCGTTCAAGCCGCGCACCGACGACATCCGCGAGGCGCCGGCCCTCGTGCTGATCGAGGAACTGCTCCAGGCAGGAGTCAAGTTGCGCGTCCACGATCCGGAGGCGATGGCCAATGTCCGCGCCCTCTACGGCGATCGGTTGGTGTATTGCGATCGACCTTACGGTGCCCTGGAAGGGGCGGATGGGCTGGCGATCGTGACGGAGTGGCAAGAGTTCCGCCGACCGGATTTCGAGGTGATGCGCCGTTTGTTGCGCCAGCCGGTCATCTTCGATGGCCGCAATCTCTACGAGCCCAAACCGCTGCGGGCACTTGGCTTCGTCTATTACGGCATCGGTCGGCAGGAGAGTGGAAAGTGAGAAGGCAGAAGGCAGCCACACTCTTCGCGCTGACCTCCGACCGCTGTCTTCTGCCGAGTGCAGGAACCAGGGACGTCTTGTTCGTAGTTCCGCCTTGAGGCGGCTCGACAGCTTGCCGCCTCAAGGCGGAACTACGAACAACACGCCGGTTGCACTGGCACTAGATGGAGGCGGTCAAGCCGTACTTGTGGAGCTTTTTGTAGAGCCCCATGCGGCTGATCCCCAGTTCACCCGCGGCATGACTGCGGTTGTTGTTGTGCTTCGCCAGCGCCGCCTTGATCTGCCGGATCTCGGCGATCTCCCTGCTCTGCGCCAGGGTCGGCCCGGTCGCACCACTGCCGAGCGCGGGCGCGAACGTGGACGGAGGCGTGGCCTCGGGTTCGGGCGAACGCACGCTGAGCTGGACGTCGGTCTTCGGCAGTCGGATGGCTTCCGGCAGGTCCGCGAGATCGACCAGAGGCCCGGGACAGAGGGCCACCGCACGCTCGATCACATTGCGGAGTTCGCGGATGTTGCCGGGCCAGTGATACTCTTGCAAAGCGCGGAGGGCCTCCGGACTCAGACCTGTCACGTCCGGCCGGTTCCGCGCGGCAAACTCGACGAGCCATTTCATCCCGAGCGGAGCCACCGAGAGACAGCGGCTGCGCAACGGCGGCAGAAAGAAACCGACCACGTTGAGGCGGAAGTAGAGGTCGGCGCGAAACCGTCCGGCAGCGACTTCCTCTTCCAGCGGGGCGTTGCTGATCGCGACGATCCGGGCTTGCAGGGGCACCCCACGGTTCGAGCCGACAGGCTCGAAGGTGCGGTCATCGACCGCGCGCAAGAGCTTGGTTTGTAATGTGACCGGCAACGAGTTCACCTCATCGAGCAGCAACGTCCCGCGACCAACAGCGGCGAACTTCCCGGGGCGATCGCGGTCCGCCCCGGTGAAGGCCCCGCGCACATGCCCAAACATCTCACTTTCGATCAGGCTCGGCGATAACGCTCCACAATCGACCACCAGGAAAGGCTCGTTCCGCCGCGGTGACAACTCGTGGATCAGGCGAGCCAGGCGCGTCTTACCCGTCCCTGTCTCTCCGAGGAGCAGGACCGTCGTGTCCTGGGGCGCCACCCGCAGAATGTGTTCCTGCAGCTCTGCCATGTCCGGGGTGAAGCCGTGAAAGTAGGACGGCAAACCGGAATCCTGCCGTCTGGGTGCGGCAGGCGGCTGCTCTGATTCGTTGGCGCCGGTCGTGTCTTTCAAAGGGTGGGTCCGCCGGAAGGAGGATTGCAGGTGGGCCATGTGGGCAAGCTCCAAGAGGATTGTGCAGGACGGTTGGCTTGAGCGAAATCCAGAACCCCATCACGAGGTCATAATCCCGTGGGTTGGACGCACGGGAGACTGAAATCGTTCCCAAGTTCGGAAAATACGACTTCTTTGCCGGGTTTGCCAGATTGTTCGGGTTTCCCTGCCGGGAGGGCAATCGCCTCCTGCGCATCCCGGCTGGGCTTTTTCAGTCTCGGAAGGATGAGGTTGCCGAGTTGTCCCTCTCGATACTGAACACTGTTCACCGGATCAGGAAATTGGCGCTGGCCCAAATCAGGAGAGAGGGCGAGCGTGAAATCATCGTGGGGGAAGTAAACTGTCTCATCGGAGGAGTCCTGTGTCATCCTAGGTTGACAACAAGCGACAGTGGGATCATACAAGGGAAGCGCGGCCGGTTCAAACGATTTTTCTGTGAAAATGCGATCCTTGTCGGAGCAATCGACGTTAAAGTCACTCCCGATCAAGGTTTGCCTGACTTCCCAGGTTGTCCGCTCGGGAAGGCGAGTTGGGAGCGTGAGCGACCGGAGAACTATCTACGTGCTCCGGTCGCTCACGGCTCGCCAAAACGTTACAACCTCTCACGACTCTCATTCACCCTCCGGTTGAGAGTGTATCAGGGGTTTCTCGGAGCTGTTTTCAGAATGGCGCGGAGGCGGTCGGCCACGACCTGTTCTTCCCCCGCTTGCAGGGTCAGCACAGAAATGAGGATGCCGCGGTCGCCGGTGCCGCTGACCCGACCAATCTGAATGGAGGGAGTGCCCCGCGCCAGCTCGCGTGTGACCTGCTCGCGCGTCCGCTTGAGGCGTTTTTCGTCCCAGGCGATGACCAGGTGCGGCACGTGGTTGGCGATGGCCGGCACGATGCGTTCCGTTTGCAGAGTCGGAATATCTTTCAACGCCTTTTCGATGACGCCGATCCGCGCCTCGAAGGCCCGCCACTCGGCCTTGTGGTCCAGCCGCACGAAGCGCTCCACCGCGGCCAGCAGGGCGACCATGTCTTCCTTACTCACCTTCATCATGCGGCCGATGGTGCCGCAGTGCGGGTTCGTGTTCAGTTTGGCGGCCTCGATGAGGGCCTTGCGTCCGAGCAACAGGCCGGTGTCGTTCGGCCCGCGCATCGCCTTGCCGCCGCTGAACGCCACCAGGTCGAAACCCAGCTGATTGTACCCCGAGAGCCGTTCGAGCGGAGGCACGTCGGCGGCGGCGTCGAGCAGCGTCGGGATCCTGTGCTTGCGGGCGAGCTCGACCCACTCGCGCCGCTGGATTTTCCCTTCCGCGTCCTCCTTGTTCATGAAGAACATCAGGGCAGTGCGCTTGGTGATCGCCTTGCGGACGTCGGCCGCGGTAGCGACGTCGATCAACCGTACGCCGACGTCGGTGAGTTGATTGTCGTAGCAGGAGTGATGGCTTCGCTGCAGGATCACCTCGTTCTTCATGCCCGTGGTGTCGGGGAGGCGCCGGATGAATTTGCGGTCCGTGCCGGTCACGGCCGCGGCCGTGCCGAGCAGTAGCGCACCCGCTGCGCCCGTGGTCACCAGCGCGGCCTCGACGCCGATGAACTTGGCGATGCGCTCGCCGACGCGATCCTGGAGGTCGAGCAGGTTGACGAAATGGCGGCTCGCGTCCACCCAGGCGGCGGCGACCTCGGGCGGCATCACCGAGCCGCCGAGATTGGTCACCGTGCCGGTGGCGTGCCGCGGGCGCCGCGTCGGCGAGCGCTCCACCCAGGGCCAGACCGGCGCCGGCCTGGAGCAGACCTCGGCGGGTGATCTTCCCGGTGTTCTTCTTCATCGCCGCTCCTTCTGGGATAGGGTAATGGGACGACACTCCAGGGAGCATCTTACCGAGCCGCCCGCTGCAGCCAACGGCTGACTCCAGAACAGACCAACCACCTTTCGCCCGCCGGGAACCACCAAGACGCCGCCGTCCGCAGGAGTACAATCAAGTTATCGGGCGATGCCTCGATGGATTCTCCAGGGAGGTCAACATGGCGCGGCAAGTGCCGATCGTCGCAATCTTGATGATTGTCCAGGGTGCCCTGGAGGGGCTGGCGGGGGCGTTGTTCCTGGTGGCGGCTTTCGTCGTCCCGCCCCTGTTGGAGGAGGCAGCCCGGCAGCAGCCCGCCGGACTCCCGATGCTGCCGGAAACCTTCAAGCAGTTCGCGATGGCGATCTACCTCGCCCTCGGAGCGGTGGCGTTAGTGGCGGCACCGCTGCGGATCGTGGCCGGCATCCGTAACCTCAGCTACCGCGGCCGCGGGCTTGGGCTCACCGCCCTGTTCGTCGGCGGCCTCTCCATGTTGACTTGCTATTGCGCGCCGACGAGCCTGGGTCTGATGATCTACGGCCTCATCGTGTACTTCAACGAAGAGACCGCCTGGGCGTTTCGGCTTGGCGAGCAGGGGATGAGCACGGAGGAGGTCAAGAAGCGCCTTGAGGAGCGGCGGCGCGCGGTCAGGGAGATCGACCAGCCCGACCGCTGGACGGATGCCTGAGAGGCCCGGAAGTGTCGATCATGGCGGAGAAGCCAGAGTTTACCATTGTCGGCGCCGGCCTCGCCGGCGCCCTGCTGGCCTGCCATCTCGGCAAGGCGGGGCGGCGCGTGGACGTCTACGAGCGCCGCCCCGACCCGCGCGGCCACGAGCAAGAGCGCGGCCGCTCCATCAATCTTGCCCTGTCGGTGCGCGGCATCGAGGGACTGCGCGCCGTCGGGCTGGCCGACGAGGTGCTCCGCGATGCCATCCCGATGCGCGGCCGCATGATCCACTCGCCGGCCGGCGAACTCGCCTTTCAACCCTACGGTAAGGATCCCACGCAGGCGATCAACTCCGTCTCCCGCGCCGGCCTGAACCTGACGCTGATCACCGCGGCGGCGCGCTACGACACCGTCCGCCTCTTCTTTCAGCAGAAATGCACCGGCATCGACCTCGCCAGCGCGACGGTCGAACTCGCCGATACAGCCACTTATACGGCCTCGAAAGTGGCTTGTGAGAGTGTGATCGCCGCCGACGGCGCTTATTCCGCGGTGCGCGGGCAGCTGCAGAAACACGACCGTTTCAATTACCACCAGGACTACGAGACGCACGGCTACAAGGAGTTGACCATCCCACCTGCTGCCCAAGCCCACGGGTTGCAACCCGTGGGCTTTGCCCTGGAGAAACACGCCCTGCACATCTGGCCACGGCACAGCTTCATGATGATCGCGCTACCGAACCTCGATGGCTCCTTTACCTGCACCCTGTTCTGGCCGTACGAGGGGCCGAACAGTTTCGCCGCCATTCAGACCGAGGCCGACCTGCGGCAGTTCTTCGAGCAGCATTTCACCGACGCCCTGCCGCTGATGCCGACGCTGGCTCACGACTTCTTCGCCAACCCGGTCGGGCCGCTGGTCACGATTCGCTGCAGTCCGTGGCACCTTGATGGCCGGGTCGCGCTGCTCGGCGATGCCGCTCATGCGGTGGTGCCGTTTCTCGGCCAGGGCATGAACGCCGCCTTCGAGGATTGCACGATCCTCGACCGCTGCCTCGCGGAACATCCCTCCGATCGTGCAGCCGCGTTCCGCGACTACGAGACGCAGCGCAAGCCGCACACCGACGCCCTCGCCGAGATGTGCGTCGATAACTTCCTGGAGATGCGCGATCGTGTCAGCTCGCCCCTGTTCCGCCTCGGGAAAAAGCTGGGTATCCTGCTGCACCGGCTCTTTCCGCGCTGGTACGTTCCGCTGTACACACTGATCACCTTCACGACGACGCCTTACGCCGCCGCCCGCCGCCGCGCTGGCATCCAGGATCGCGTCGTGCGGGTGAGCCTCGTCGTCCTGGCCGTCCTCGCCCTGGCGATTGTCCTTTACCTGGTGTGGCCATGAGCGAAACCAAGGAACTGACATACTCGACATATCTGCATCTCGATGAGTTCCTCGACTTGCAGCGACCGCGCTCCGAGCCGCCCGAGCACGACGAAATGCTCTTTATCGTCGTGCATCAGGCGTATGAGCTGTGGTTCAAGTTGCAGCTGCACGAATTTGACAAGATCAAGAGTGATTTCATCCACAATGATCTCTACGGCGCCATCGCGACCTTCAAGCGGACGCGGACGATCATGAAGGTGATGGTCGAACAGGTGGACATTGTCGAGACGCTAACTCCGATGTCGTTCAACAGCTTCCGTGATCGGCTGGAGACGGCGTCGGGCTTTCAATCGCTGCAGTTCCGCGAGTTCGAGTTCCTGCTCGGCTACAAGCGGCCGCACCTGCTGAAGTACCACAAGCCCGGCAAGCCCGGCTACGACCGCATCCTGGCACGCTTGCACGAGCCGTCGGTGGTCGATTGTTTCTACACGTTCCTGGAGCATCACGGCGTCGCCATTCCCGCCGACCTCAAGGCGCGCGACGTGACCCTGCCGGCCATTCCCGACGAGCGCGTCCAGGAAGGGTTGCTGCACCTCTACCAGACGCACCACGACTTGGAGATTCTCTTTGAACTCATGACCGATTTCGACGAGGGCTTTCAGGAGTGGCGTTACCGGCACATCAAACTGGTGGAGCGCACCATCGGCAGCAAGCGCGGCACGGGCGGCTCGCTCGGCGTCGAGTTCCTCAAGAAGTCGTTGTTCCTGCCCGTCTTCCCCGACCTGTGGGCGATCCGGCACAAGCTATGATTTACGACATTAGCCCCCCGATTACTTCACGTTTACAGGTGTGGTCCGGCGACACGCCGCCGGCGCGCGAGGTGCTGCTGGACATGCAGCGCGGCGACAGCATCACGCTCTCGACCCTGCACGCGACCGTTCACCTTGGGGCGCACGCCGACGCGCCGAGCCATTACGGTGCCGATGCGCCTGCAATCGATGCTCGCAGCCTGGACTACTACCTCGGGCCGTGCCAGGTGATCCGCGTCGCCGTGGAGCGCGGCGTTCGCATCACGCCGGCGATGGTGCCAGCGGTCGCGGCGCCGCGCGTGCTGCTGGCAACGGGCACGTATCCGAACCCGGAGCACTTCAACACCGACTTCGCCGCCCTCAGTCCCGAACTGGTCGAGGTGCTGCACAGTCGCGGGGTCAAACTCATCGGGATCGACACGCCGAGCGTGGACCTGTTCGACTCGAAGGATCTGCCGGCGCACAAGACGTTCCTGCGGCTCGACATGGCGATCCTGGAGGGGCTGGTGTTAGCGGACGTACCGGAGGGACTTTACGAGTTGATCGCGTTACCGCTGAAGCTCGTCGGCTTCGACGCCAGCCCGGTGCGGGCGATGGTGCGTTCGCTTTCGGTGTCGTAACCGTTCTCGGGTCAGAAGCGACAGGCGTGCGGAAAGAAGCCGGCGAGCAGCCTCTACGCCGGCTCAGCCAACCGGACCAGCGGCCGAATTCCTGCCGAGATAGAAGGAGTGATCGATGGGAGAATTTCCATTTGCCAGAACTGAACTCGCCTATCAGTTCTGTCAGCGAGTCAAGGACGCATTGCTCCGATTCTGTGGAAAAACTGAGGCGGAAGCGGTTCAGCTGATCGGCGAGTATTGGGCGCATCGGGAGAATATCGAGGAAGATCGACTGCTATTCCATGAGGTGCCCTACTACTACGCCATGTGTATGGCACACCACCCCGTGATCGGGGACAACAACCCGTTTTGGTGGAAAGATCCACATTTGTGGCCTCCTCCCAAAGGGTGGCACATTGAGTAGGAAACAACGTGAGCCGAACCATCGTGTGTGGCAAGAATGGTTACGCTTCCCCGCTAGTCGGAGTCTGTACGGCTGTCACTTTCGACCGTGAATGGCGACTCGGCCTGAACCTGCGACGAACCCTGAAGCGGCACGGCAATTGGCAGAGGCACACGGTTTCTGTGTTGGTAGAATGAACGCGGTCTTTGTCGGATCCGCTCGCCTAATCCTCCCGAACGGACCGCGTATGATCGTGAACGAGTTGCGGACGCTTCCTGATCGGTTGGTCGCCCGGCTTGACCCCGTGCGTTTCCAGGAGTATGTGCGCGCCACAGGTTGGGTTCCTGAGTGCCGGCTCGGTCAGGGGAAGGTCGGAGTCTATGAACGTCCCGACGCACCACTGGAGCAACTCAGCATCCCGCTGACGCGGAACTTGGCCGACTTTGGACAGTTGATGGCCTCGGCAGTCGCGTACCTGGCCTTGTGGGAGAAACGGCCTGCCCTGGATGTGTTGTCCGACCTGCTGCTCCCTGCGGGGGACATCCTCCGCTTTGCGGAATCTGGGCCTGCGACCAACAGGGGCAGTGTGCCACTGCTTCATGTCCTCGACCTGCTCACGGGAGCGCGCACCGTCCTGCTCGCAGCCGCATGCAGTGTGCTGCACCCGACGACGTTCCACCCGCGCCTCAATCTGGGCGAGGCCGGGCAGTTCTTGGAGCGTTGCCAGTTCGGCCCCACCGAACTGAGTAGTTACGTGGTTTCTGTCGCCTGCCCGCTGGACGCCGGCCCCAACTTGACCGCCGGTGAAAGCGTGCCGTTTGGTCGCCGTGTGACCAGTCTGCTAATGCGCTCGGTGTCGCGCCTGGCCCACCTGATCGAACTGGGCGCCGCCGACGCCGCACTTCAGCCTGTGAACGGCGAACCCTTGCTCAGTGCCAATCTGTGTGAGGGACTGCTCGACCTGACGCCGGAGGGCCACGGCTCAGCGCTAACGATCTCCGCGACCTGGGCACGGCACCTGCCGCCCGGGGAAGGGACGTTACCCGCGCGGGTTCGTCTGCCCCGGGAAGCATTCGACCGCCTGGAGACGCTGGCCGACAGGCTACGCCCGGAGCAGGTGTCACGCGGTCGAACCTGGGTCGGCTTTGTGGACACCCTCAACGGCCGGCCGAATGCCGCGAACCACATCGAGGGCCAGGTCATCCTGCGTCTGCTCGACCCTGAGCACGACATGATCCGCGCTCGCGTCGAGTTGAACTCCGACCAGTACCACGTCGCCTGGGAGGCACACGGTCGCAACCGGCCAGTGATCCTTCGCGGCGTCCTGCGGCGCGGCGGTCGCCTGCATCGACTCGATGAGGTGTCCGACTTCGCCCCGCTCCCACGCGAAGCAGACGATGGTAAGCGCTAACCCGCAAGCGGACAACCTCACTTCGCGTTCGCTATTACGTGTTTCGAGAGCGTAAATGTCCGCACCGAGAGCCCCGTTCCCGATGCGGCCGTCACGGTATGCGTCGCCGGCAGATCCCAGGTGCCGACACGCTGCCAGCGCTCCTGCACCGTTTCGCTCCGCTGCAGCGCTCCCGTCGCCGCGTCCCAGTACTGCACGATGTAACTGCGCGGCAGGAATTTGCCCTCCGCCGTGCGCTCGTTGTCCAGCACCGTGATCGTCATTTGGCGGTTGCCGAGGACACGATTGACCACCAGGATTTGCCGATCCTTGATGCGGTAGCTCGATGCGAAACGGCCGCCCTCGACGGCCACCAAGCGGCCCAGCGGGTGATCGCTGTCGAAGTCCGCGAAGCGCAACACCGACTTGCCTTCTCCCTTGCCGCGCGGTCCGTTGCCGCGGTGCAACACCAGCGACGTCAGCTGGTCATCCACCCAGGACTGCACGGTCTCGTCGTCGAGTTGCAGGTCCACCTCTCCCTCAGCACTGACCGTCACGGTGCCGGTGAATGGCCGCCCGTCCACCTTGCCCCGAATGTCGGCGCTGAAGCCAGGGAAGCGCTCCCAGCGCGCCCGCGCCGCCATCGCCTCCTCGAACAGCGCCACCGCCGCGGGGTCGGCCTCCTTCGGCGCCAGCGGCCAGCGGAAGGCGAGCGTGGCGAAGTCGCGGATCTCCTCGTACTTCTTGCCGCCGAACGTGCCCGACGCCTTGCTGAAGAAACTTGTGTAGATCGAGTAGTTCCCCGGCCGCGCCGGCTTCCACGTCACCCGACCGTTGCCGTCCGCAATCAGCTTCTCGCCCTTGAGGTCCGAGGCGACCGTGTGAAACTCCGCCTTCGGCAGAGGTTTGCCCTCGCGTAAGGCGACGAAATGGATCGTTTCGCCCGCGAAGGTCGCGACGACCTCTAGCGGCACCTTGTCGAACGGCCGCAGGCGGTTCAGTTCCTCCGGCGTGCCGGCCATCGCCTTCGGGAAGTGACGCAGCAGAAACGCCGTCTTCTTCGGCCGCGCCAGCACGCCGTACTCGCAGGCGCCGATCACCGCGATGCTGCCCGACGCCGGCACCTGCGCCCGCAGCCGGTCGATCGCCTTCTGGACCTTGAGCGCCTCGAAGTCGCCGGGTGTACTCTGCAGCCACAACTTCGTGTCGGCAATCTTGAGGATGAAACGCGGATCGCCGGCCTCGGCCTGCTCGCTGAAGTAGACCTCGGCGGCACGCCCCGCCTCCGCCAGCGGGCCGATGCGGACAAAGAGAAAGTGCGCCTGGGCGTCCCCGTGGCCCAGCAACCACCCTACCGCGGTCAACAGCAACACTCGGCATGCGTTCATGACATCCCCTTTTCTCGAAGGCCCGGGCGCTGCCAAGGTAGTCGGCCGGACTGTCTGACTTGATTGTGGCCCGCCAGCTGGAACTCGTCCAGACTTCTCACGATCCTGCATCCGCGTCCCGATGGTTGGGAGCCCGAAGCGCCAGCGAGGACGGTCCTCGCTGGCGCTTCGGGCTCCCCAAGGAGACCATGTTACCCGAGGCTTGCATCTGGCAAGGCGAGGAGCGCGTCCAGGAACGTTTTCGCCTCCGCGTAGACACCCGGCTTCGAGGTCTCGCGCGGCCCGGCGACATTCAAGACGGCGATCCGATGCGCCCTGGCCCACGAACGCACCCTTTCCGGATCGTGCGGCTCATTCAAGTCGAGGACGAGGTGAGGCTTCCGATAGCGCTCGGCCAGCTTGATTGTCAGGGCGGTACCGCGGTCCGGTTCACCCCGTGTCAAAATGAGCGTCCCGTCCGAGTCGCGGACGTTCAGCGCTGTCCGTTGTGGGTACCCCGTGGAGGAGGTTTCCGTCAGGGGATAACGCAACGGCAGCGGGCCGTCCTCGGCGCGGCGGCCTTTCGGGCACCAGCCGCCGCAGGGCAGCCCCAACGCCAGGGCCGCGTCGAGGGCCGCACGGTCAACGCCGGTTTGGCCTCCTGAGACAACTTTCGCGAACATGGGTCGTCCTGTAGAATCGCGGTTGTTGGCGGCAAGGACAGCGCGCACCGCGAACGGTGCGGCAGGTGAAGCGCAGAGCCCGGGCTTAGTCTTTTTATTCGGTTTTTTCGATGCATTCTGTGTCGTTCTCGGGGATTTCATTTCCTGCGATCCCACCCTTACCGCGCCAGTGGCAGGATGATCGGCTGCCCCTCTGTCCGAAGTGGAAGAGCCCGTAGTGGAACAGGCCGAGGAAGAACGCGAACACGGGTGGACCGAAGAAGGCGCGGGGAAAGGGGTAGGGCTGCCGAATCGGCCGTTGCGTTTCATTCGGTGACGTTTCGTTTCAAAACCGAAGAAAAAGACAAAGCCCGGACACCCCCGTGGCCGGCGCCGACGTTCTGGGTGCGCGCCGCCGCTTGTCACCACAAGGTCAGGGGAACTCCCTTGGTGGGCGCCGGCCCGCATACCGACGCTCGCCTCGCGTTGGGCGCCAACACCAGGGCGTCGAGGCGGTCGAGGAGCAGGTCTCCGATGATCAACTGGCTGCGGCAGTGGCCGCCGTCTACGAAGGCCCGGACATCGCGGTCGCTGCCGAACAGCGCCAAGCAGGAGCAGAGGCCGACGAACCCGCCCTGCCCGCCTCCCTCCACTGGCCCGAAGAGAATGCCGGCAGCGCTGGCCACCCAGAAGACAACCAAGGCGGTAATCAGGATGCCGAAGAGCGCGACTGGGAGGCCAGACCACGCGAGACGGCTCGGCCTCGGCTGGCCGACCCAAACGACGTGCGCGCACTCCCGCAACTCAGCGCGTAGCCGTTGGTCAAGATCCTCGGGCAGAGTATGCATTGCGCATTCCCAACACGATCGCCTTACCGAGAAGAGGGGTAACTGCCGCTGGTTGCTCGACTGGCATTGACGCCCAGTTACAACCCCGCGTCCGTTGCTCGGACGGCGCCTCCATGCCCGAACAAGCGAGAAGGCGAGCAGCTGATTGTGTGGCCGTGACTCTGCCACTTCTGCTGCTTCACTTCCTTTTCGACGTTCTTCTCCTTCTCCTCACCGGCTGCTTGTGCATGGGGGGCTTGGGGGCAGGGCCAAGGCGTTCCGCCGCCAACTCGCCTCCGACGAATTGCCAGAGACCTGTCGCTCGATCTGCTCGGGAACATTCTGAGTGAGAGGACGCCTGGGTGGCCGGGCAGGCGCCTTCCGGTCAGGTCTGGATCAGATGCGACCTATACCGGTCTCCGGCGTCTGCCCGGGCCACCGTGAGGGTTGCTTCCTTGTCGGCCAATACGAGGAGGGTTTTCTGCGGAATGCTTGTCGACGCGGCCTCATCCTTTGTTCGTCTTGAGCACCTCGACCTTGGTGGCGGTCTTCATGTCGCCCTCCTTGGTGGTGACGCGGATGCGCTCACCCTTTTTGAGGTCGTTGAGTTTGCACTGCTTGCCGTCGAGGCTGAACACCTTGCCATCGAAGGCCAGGGTGTGCTTGTGCTCCTTGCCTGCCTTGTCCTCCATGGTGAAATCGTCGCCCTTGGCACTGACGAATGTGCCCTCGTGGGTATTCTTGCCGGCCTTCTCTTGGGCCACCAGCGGCGCCCCCAGGACCACCGCCAGGATGGCACCGAACAGGAACAGCGACAACACGCGATGCAGCATCGAAGTCTCCTTTCGTAACGAAGTTCTCCGGGTGAACAACTTGCGGTGGGCACCTAACCCGCTCAACAATGGGAATCACTCCTCTCACCTGCCGACCCAGCCAGCAACCACCTCCACCTCCGACCCTTCGGGCGGGCGAGTGACCGTGTTCAGGCGTCTACCCCGCGCTCCTCGTAGTAGGGCTGGCCCGAATGCTTGTGACCGCCGCCGCGAGAATGGCCGCGCACCGTGGGCGCCGCCGTGATAGACCAGGTGGCCCCTGGACGAGGCCACGACCAAGAGCACCGCGCCCACCAGCCCGAGGCCTGCGGCTGAGGCGGTCGGCGGTGCCGTCAGCACACCGGCCACGAGCAGAGCGTGAGCGAGTCGCGCCCGTGCGAGCGGCAGACGGAAGTCACGTAGGGCAATTCGAAAATCCATCGCAAAGACTGTGCCAGAAGACTCCCGCCGGACCTGTCGGCAGGCTCGACAGGTCCGGCAGTCTCGACGGGTGCCGCTCACGATTCGGCCAGCAGCTTGAACGGCTGATGTCGGCCAGGTCGTGCTGGGTGACGTGCGGGACCAGCCGCCAGGCGAGGCTTAGCCGCTTGGCGGCGGTCCGGGCGATCGAGTTCAGACGGGTCGGATAAAGGGGTCGGATAAAGGGGTCGGGACTCGATACTGACAAAGTCATGTCAGTATCGAGTCCCGACCCCTTCATCCGATCCGACCCCTTCATCCGATCGCCCCGAACCGCGCCATTGTGCCCCCTGAGCGTCAAGAGCCGCTCGGCGAAGGGGCGGCATCCTCTGCTTCCTGGCTTCCGTGCGTCGCGTGGTCACGGCGTCGCCTCCACTGACCGTGGTGGGTGTGCAACCCGCTGAGGGCGAGCGTGGCCTGGACCAGCAGGTCGATCAGGCCACGGGCGGCGCGGAACGCCATGTCGGCGCCGAGCTGTACCTGCTCGGCCAGGCACGCCTGGCGAGCCGCCGGACCTCGGTGTCGGTTGCCTCCCCTCGGGAGAAGTCCATCCGTCGCGACACGTTCTTCATCCCAAGGAAAACGCGCCCGACGACACGCACCGCATGGTATCATGGGCAGGCGCCGGAAAATCGGCGTGCCGTCGGCGGGCTCGCGGGAACTACTCTGACAGAGATCCCGCCCGCTCCCGCGCCCCGAGGACCATCCGATGCCTGTCCTGCAAACAGCCCTCCTCGACCATGTACACCGCCTGCTGGCGCCGCAGGATTCGGACGCCGAGCTGCTCAGCAGTTTCACGGCGCGGCGCGACGAGGCCGCCTTCGCCGCGCTGGTCCGCCGCCACGGACCGATGGTGCTGCGCTTGTGCCGGCGGCTGCTCGGCGAAGCGCACGCCGCCGAGGACTGCTTCCAGGCCACCTTCATGGCGCTGGCCTGCCAGGCAGGCTCGATCCGCCGGCCCGCGGCGGTGGCGGCCTGGCTTTACGGCGTGGCGTATCGCGTGTCCCTCAAGACGCGCGCCGAGCGCGGTCGCCGCCGTGCCGTGACGTCTGCCGCCGACGTCGCCACGTGTCCCGACCCGCGACCTGAGCCGCTGGACCGGCTCAGCGGCCGCGAGGTGATCGACGCTTTCGAGGAGGAAATGCAGCGCCTGCCGGAGTCGTACCGGCTGCCGATCGCGCTCTGCTGCCTGGAGGGGCTGAGCCAGGAGGAGGCCGCCCGCCGGCTCGGCTGGACGCCGGGCGCGGTCAAGGGCCGGCTGGAGCGGGGACGCACGCGGCTGCATGCCCGGCTGGTCCGGCGCGGGCTCACGCTGTCGATCGCTCTCACCGCGGTCGAGGCGGCGCGCGGACTGGCGACGGCGACACTGCCGGCCACGCTTGCCAGCGCGACGGTAAAGGCGGCCCTGGCGTTTGTGCGCGGGTCATCGGTGTTTGCCGCGGAGGTGCCGGCCGAGGCGGCGCGGCTTGCGACGGAGATCGTGCACGGGGCCGGCTTGATTCGGCGGACGCTGGCGCTCGTCCTCGTGCTCGGCATCGGCATCATGGCCGTCGGGGCGGCGGCGCTGTCGCGGCCGTCGGCCGTCGATCCGGCGCCGCCAGACGGTAAGCAGGCGGCGCCAAACGACAAGCCGGAGGCGCTAAGCGGCAAGCCGGAAGCGCGCAGCGATCGATTTGGCGATGCGCTGCCACCGGGGGCGCTCTTCCGCATCGGCACCACGCGCCTTCAGCACGGCGCCTATGTCCGCGCCGCCGCCGCTTCCCCCGACGGCAAGCTGATGGCGTCCGTCAGCGACGATCGCAGCCTCAGCCTCTGGGACGTGCAGACCGGCCGCGAAATCTACCGCTGGCCCTTCGGCGACCCCCGCGGCTTCTTCTCGTTCACGCCCGATGGCAAATCGCTCATCTTCAACAAGGACAACAAGCTCTGCCTCCTCGACGTGGAAACCGGCAAGGTCGGCAAACAGCTTGGCGCGTCCGCCTCCATCGGCGTTCTGTCGCCCGACGGCAAAATCCTGGCGGTCGTCCAGTCCGACGGCGGCGACTGGTCGCCAATGATCCGGCGCCTGGATCTCGCGACGGGCAAAGCGCTTTCGGAATGGAAGTATCGCCCGGAACCGCCTCCAGGCGCACGCGGTGGTTTAGGAGTCAACTTCTCGGTCGCGAGCTGGCTGTCTGCGGACGGCAAGAACCTGGCCACCGTCGAGTCCGACTTCGCCAACCAAAAGCAGACGCTTCGCCTGCACGATGTGGCCACCGGCAAGGAGCTGCGCCGCTGGCAAGTACCGGCGCCGCACGTACGAGACGTCGTGTTCACCAGCAACGGCAAGTTCCTGATCACCGGCAGCGGGAACTCGACCCTGCGCGTTTGGGAAATCGCGACCGCCAAAGAAGTTCGGCGGTGGAAGGCCGACGCGCGCGAAAACGTCGAATACAGCAGTCTCAACGTTACGCTCATGCCGGACGGCGAATCGGTGCTGTCCCAGGGGCCCGGCGGCCTGATCCGCTGGGACTGGCGCACCGGCAAGAGGATTCAGAGCTATCCCGACACGTGTGGCCCGATCGCTTTTCTGAACGGCGGCAAGGCGATGGCAGTGCAGGGCTCGGTCAGTGTCAATTCCCTATGGGTGCTTGACACCGCGACCGGCAAGGACCTCTGTCCGCTGGGGCGGCCCGGTCACCGCGCTGCCTTCTCGTCCGACGGCCGGCTCATCGTGTGGCCCGAAGCCGAAGCGCTCGTCCTCGCCGACGCCGCCACCGGCAAAGAGGTGCGCCGCTGGCTGGCGCACCAGGGCGGCGCCGGCACCCTGTCCTTCGCACCCGATGGCAGGACCTTGGCCTCCGTGGGCGCCGACAAGCGCATCCGCCTTTGGGACGTTGACACCGCCAAGGAAATCCGCTCGATGCCGCACCAAGGTGTTACCCGGCTCGTTTTCTCGGCCGACGGCAAACGGCTGGCATCGGTCGCCAGGTGGTATGGGGAAGCTTGCGCTTGGGACCTGGCGACGGGCAAACAGCTCGGTAAGTGGCAGGGCGACCTGATCACCACCATCGACCCCGGCGCGCGCGTGGTCGCCGTCGCGGACCGTAAGGCGAAGGTGCTGCGGTTGGCAGATCTGGCGACCGGCAAGGCCCTCCATGCGCTTCCCGGCTACCAGGAGCGGATCGGCCATCGCTATCAAACCAAATCCGGCGGCTCCGGCAGCCACGGCGACTTCCCACCACTCTTTTCGCACGACGGCCGGCTGCTGCTCGCGGGGGCTGAAGTGCCGGATGACGCCGACACTATCGTGGGCGGTTTCAAGGACGGGGCCGTTTACTTCTGGGACGTCGCAAGCGGCAAGCGGCTGGCCCCGATTCTCGACGGCAAGAAGTTCGTCTTCCCCAACATCGCGTTTTCGCCCGACAGCCGGCTGCTCGCCATCACGCGCTCGGACTGCATGATGTGCCTGATGGACGCCGCCACCGGCGACGTGTTGCGGACCCTGGGCATCGCCGAAGGCCCCATGACTGCCGCGCCGGTGTTCACGCCGGACGGCCGGCTGCTGGTCACCGCGGTCCACGGTCTCATCCAGATCTGGGAGGTCGCGACCGGCGGCGAGATTGCCCGTCGCCAGGGACACCGCGGCGACATCGACGGCCTGGTCGTGTCGGGCGACGGCCGCTGTGTCGCGACGGTGGCCAGGGACCACACCATTCTGGTCTGGGACCTGACGCGGCTGGTCCCCGGCGAGAGGCCCAGGGCGCCGCTCACCGCGGCCGAGCTGGATGCCGCCTGGGGCGAGTTGGCCAGCCCGAACGCCGCGAACGGCCGGCACGCGATCGAACTGCTGACCGCGGTCCCCGCGCAAGCGCTCGCGCTGGTGCAGAAGCGTCTGCCGCCGGCGCCTGTTCCCGACGGCAAGCAGGTCGCCCGCTGGCTCAACGACCTCGGCAGCGACAACTTCAAACAGCGCGAGCGCGCGGCGGAAGAGCTCGGCCGGCTGGGGGAGGTGGTGGGCCCGGCGCTGCGTAAGGCCCTCGCCGCCAACCCGCCCCTGGAGGCGCGGCGCCGGCTGGAGGGCTTGCAAAAGAAGCTGAACCCCGCCATCCTGCCGCCCGGGACGTTGCAAGTCGTGCGCGCCGTGCAGGTGCTGGAGGCGCTGGCCAGTCACGAGGCGCAGGGCGTGCTTCAGGAGCTTTCGCGCGGCGCCCCGGGGGTGCGGATCACCGACGAAGCCGCCGCCACGCTGCGGCGACTGGAGGCACCGGCGAGATCGAAGCGATCCCCGGCCAGGTAGAAACTCCAGTCGGCCATCTCCAGGGCGCCACCCTGTTGGGGCTGAGCGAGCCCGTCCGTGACGGCCACCCGCGGTTGTGCCGGCAGCCGCTCGTTGCTGACTCCCCACGCCCAACCCTTGCGCTGGAGGTAGCGGCGTCCGCGAGGGGAGATCGACCTGGCCGCCCTCCTCTCCGAGGGCGTGGGCCAGCTGCCGCAGGGGCGAGGCGAATGCGGCGATTGCCTGTCCGAAAATGACGTGGATGAATGCTCCCGAACCTCGCCGTCCCGTGCGCCTGCCCGCAATTCACCCCAAATAGCCACCTTGATTCATTTTGCGCGCGTCGGTCCGACACCCCGCGGTCGATACGACCGAAGGGCGCTCCGTTCTCACTCTCGTCTCGATGTCATGGCCCCTGCGACGCAACAGGCTTTCCGCTGCACCGACGGGTTTAACTACGGCTTGTTCCCCGGGGCCGCGCGTGCCGGGCCGACGGGCGTGAACCCACAATGCGTTAAGGAGAGATCGACGGGCCTGCCCCCGGTCTTCGGCTCGTACGTGAGGACGACTTCCCGGACCTTTGCCAGCCCGGGCGTGGCCGGGAGGGGTACCGCGATTTCCTCCTCCCGGCCGCCCGTGTCGGCGAGGCGGGTAACGATCTCCTTGGGGATGACCCCGACCTCGGCCGGGGTGGTCCCCGCCGGCTTGAGGGCAATGACGACGGGATCCATTGCCTGGGCGGAGCGGTAACGGAGCCGCAACCAACAGCCCGATAGGTTGACGCCCCCGGGACGGGTCGTGACGAGGGCGATCCCCAACTGGTTCACCCGATCCCCCCTGGCGCGGAAGGCTCCCTGCTCGCGCGTCGAGCGGATCGCCGAACCCTTGTCGGCCCAGGCGAAGACGTTGGTCTTGTCGGACAGCAATTCCACCTGCTCGCCGGCTTTGAAGAGGGCCGCGAGCGGCTCACCGAGCCCCCGGGAATCCAGGTACCGCTTCATGTGTGCCGGCCCCGTCCCCAGCAGGCCGTGAATGAGCGCGAAGGTGTGCGCGGAGGTCTGAAAGCGGATGACCTCCTGCCGGGTCACGTTGAAGCCTTCCCACGGCCCGTGGTCGGTGAGCAGTTTCGACACGACCGGCCAGTTCGCTGCCAGGAACCGCTCGATCCGGTCCGGCGCGATTGTATAAGCGACCCCCAGGGTGTAGAGGGACGCGGCGTCGGTGATCCGGGGCCGCGGAGTTACGGCAATCGCGGGGATGCCGACGTCGCCGGTGTACCGCGCGCCCAGGCCGGTGTACGACTCCGAGAGGAAGCCAGGAAGTTTCTTGCGGGCGGCAAAGTCGATCTCGATGTCAACCACGTTCTCCAGGAGCCGGCGCCAGCTGGGGCTGTCCAGTTCCCGCAGCGACAGCCCCAGCCCCATCGCCTGGAACGCGGACCCCTCCCACGGCGCCAGGGCGTACGTCTCGCGGCCGTCCCGCATCCGGTAGGGCTTGATCTTGAAGCCGAGGTTGGCGAGCGCGTTGGCCGGCAGCCGGTAGCGCACGATTACAAAGGTCGCCGGGGCGCGGAACTCGTTGACCAGGTAATCCATGTGGCCCGTCTTCCACTTCCCCTGCTCGTCCTCCCAGCCGAACAGCCGGTCCCGGGTGGCGTCCCGGCCGAAGTAGAACAGGCCGGCCTCGGCGTCGTACAGGCGGGCGTAGCCCTTGCTTTGGTCGTCGAGGAAGGCCTCCAGCTCCCGCCGCAGCGCGGCCGCGGCGGGCCGGTCCTTGACCTCCGGCAGCAGGAGCGCTCCGATGGTTTTCGCGGCCGACATCGACAGGTTCGCGTTGTCCCCGAACACCACCATGACCACGCGCTGGTCGAGCAGGTCCATCACCTTCTGCCGGGTCTCCTTGTCGGCGTAGGGCGCCAGCGGCCCGTCGAAGAAGTCGTAGCCGTAGCGGGGACCGCGCTGGATGGCGGCCTCGTGGCCGCTCTTGCGCGGGACGATCCACCCCCGGGCCTGCAGGGCGCGCCAGAGCGCCTCCCCCTTGTCCTTGCCAAACGCGGCCAGAAACTTCTGCCTGTCCACGTCGGAGGCGAGGGGGCCGAGCCGCTTGCCGGTAGCCAGATCCAGGAAGTTCCCCAGCAGTCCGTCGGCGCTCAGGGAGGGATCCTTCTGATCGTGCCGCAGCGTCCTGACCAGGTGGGTCAACTGCGCCAGCGCCTGCTCCCTCGTGAAGAAGGGAGTGTCCACCTGCCCGGCGGCGATGTCGGCGAGCAGCTCCATCCACTGCCCGATGGCGGTCAACTGGGTGAAGGAGCGGAGGAAGACCTTCTGCTCCGGGTCGTGATTCCAGCCTTCGAGCGGGTAGCCGGACACCTTGTCGATCATCCCGTGCCGCGGGTTGATGTAGCGCAGCGCGTTCTCCAGCAGTGCCCGCGTGTGCTTGTGCTGGGCAGGGACGGTCGGGAAACGGAACGGCGCGTTGCCCCCCTGCTCCGCAAGGATGGTGCAGGCAGCCAGCGCGACCGCCACGCCGAGGACGGCGCTCCCGCAGCGCGTTGTTCGCCAGTTACGCTTCTCCAGGCTCGCAATGTTCGCCATCGACTTCATCCTCGCGTTGTTGAGGTTCGCTGCGGTTCGGCCGGGGCGGGGAGCGGCTGGCAGGTGACGTGTTGCGCGGGCGGCCGTAAGCCCGCAGGGCCCTGCAGGGGGCTGCGCCTCACGTCCCGGGAGACGCGCGGGGTGCCGAGGTCGCCCACCGGGGGCAGGTCCGACGGGGGCACCAGCGCGCCGTTGACCAGGCGCACCCCCAGCACCCCTTCGAGGGCCTGGCGGAAAACCCACCCCGCCGCCCCGGTGTAGCCGTGCCAGATCATTCGGCCGGGGTCGAAGGTGGTCACCAGGTCGGCCGCCTGCTTGTTCGGTTGTCCCCCGTAGGTCTCGATCTCGTCGGGGCGGACATGAGGGATCGGCGAGACCTTCAGCCACAGGCGGTAGGCCGTGTCGCGGTAGGCGAGGGCCGCGGCGTGCTCCCCCGCACGCTGACACTGTTCGGCCAACAGCCGCGCGGCGCCGACGAGCCACTGCACGCCGTGGCAGTACATCCCGTTCTCGCGCACCCCCTCGGGATACCAGCTGCTGCGGCCGAGGTAAGGCGTCGTGTCCTCGCGCAGCGGCGGCCAGCCCAGCAGGATGGTCGTCTCCTGTTCGAGGATGCTCAGGGCCGTGTCGAACACGATCCGGCCGCGCTGCGGGTTGATGCCCGCCAGGACGGCCCACGCGGCCGTCAGGGCGTCGATCTCCCACACGCCACTGCCCCGTACGCCGATCTCCGTGCCGTCGTCGTGAATGGCGCGCAGGTAGCGATCCTCCCTCCAGGTGCCCTCCAGGGCGTCCTGCAGCCCGCACAGCCGCCGGCGGTAGTAGTCGGCCCGGACCTGGCCCTCCTTGCGTTCCATCAGGGGGGCCATGCGCTCCAGGATGTAGGAGAGGAAGAAGCCGAGCCAGACGCTCTCCCCCTTGCCCTCACTGCCGATCTCGTCCAGCCCGTCGTTCCAGTCCCCGGTCAGAATCAGCGGCAGCCCGTGGTCGCCCATCCGCTGTTCGAGGACCAGGTCGATCGCGCGCAGGCAGTGGCGATAAACCGAGTCTTCCCACGGGGACCGCAGGGGGTCGAACCCCATCCCGGACTTGCCGGCCGGCAGCGGGGGCAGGGGCTGCTCCGCCTCCAGGTAAGGCGTGTACTCGTCCAGAATGGCAGCGTCGCCGGTCGCCTCCACGTACTCGACCACCGCCCAGGCCAGCCAGAGGAGGTTGTCCGAGGCGTACGTCCGCCCGACGAACCCTGTTCGACCGTCCTGCAGGCGGTGGAACCAGTGGACGACGTCGCCTTCGAGGAACTGCTGCCCGGCGTGCAGCAGGATTTGCCGGCGCGCCAGCACCGGGTCCACCCAGAGCAGGTTGACGGCGTCCTGCAGCTGGTCGCGGAAGCCGTACGCCCCGCTGGCCTGGTAGAACCCGCGCCGCGCCCAGATGCGCTCCGCCAGGGCCTGGTACTTCAGCCAGTCCAGGTAGCGGTCGAACTCCGGGTTGCCGGTCCGGACCTTCACCGTGTCCATCAGGCTCAGCCACCACGCCCTCGTCTCGGCGAGGCTGGCCCGTGCCGCCGCCGGATCCTGGTACTTGCGGACGACCGCCTCCGCCTCCTCGCGGGTGCCGGCCTGGCCCAGGAGGACCACCAGGGTAACCTCGTCCTGCGGGGGGATTTCCAGGGTGGTGAGGAAGGCGGCCACCGGCCGGTCGTCCGCGTCGGCGGTCGCGTCCGCTCTGCCCTGCTCCACCAGGTAGGGGTGGGCGACGCCGCGCCCTGCTCCGAAGAACCGGCCCCTTCTGCTCTCCACGCACTGCGGCGCGCAGGACAGGGCGACAAAGGCCGGCCCGCTGCGGAACACGTTGCGCGGGTTCACGAAGTACAGCGCGTTGCGACCTTCCCCAGAGTGGATTTGCAGCGGTCCGGCATTCTCCGGCTGGTCCGCCAGCACCATCTGAAAATAGGGCGCCACCCGTAGCCGACGGGCGATGCCCTCTCGGTTCCGGAGGGTCAGCAGGTACACGCCCACCTGTTCCTCCGGCGGCACGAACACGGTCAACTCCGTTTCGAGCCCTGCGCACGTCATCCGGTAGGTGGCGGCCCCATCAACACCGAACTCGACCTGGTACGCGGCTCTGGCGTCGTTCAGCGGGTGATAGGTCGGCGAGAACCACTCCCGAGCGTCGGGATCGTACAGGTAGAACGCCTCTCCGGGAACCTCGCGCGTCACGGGATCGGGCGCGTCCGGCGTCAGACGGTTCTGCTGGGCGTTGACGCTCGCGGTCGTGTGGAGCCCGCGGTTGGTCAGCGCCACGACGTGCCCCCGGCCGTTCGAGAGCGTGTGGTCGTAGGGCCGCGGGGTGAACGGGGTGCGGACCAGTAGTTTCCTGCCGTCCCCCGAGAACTCGGCATAGGGCCGCGGGGTTCCGGGAGGGATCTCCCCGTGGCCGATCGGGTGGAGTGCCTTCCGTCGGCGGGACACGGGTACGGCCTCTGCGCCCGGGATGCGGAGGTGACGCGCCACCACGGCGATGGCCTGTCCCTTATCCTTGACGAGGCCGATCAGGAGTCGGACCTGGGCGAATCCATTCGCCGGCAGGCGCACGCCCACCAGCAGGCTGCCGATCGGGTCGAAGGTCGGGTGCGCGTCGGTGTCCACGGGCTCGGCGAAGGCCAGCGTCTCCAGGGCCCGCGGCGTCCAGAGGCTGCGGGCGCGGCCGATGAAGTCGATCCGCGCCGTCAGGAACCCTTCCGGAGCGGTGTCCGAGGCGAGGA
>WNGB01006557.1_pt1 | contig 23877 bp, 14 predicted proteins | sample 5400681 | NCBI WGS metagenome assembly WNGB01 (sample SAMN13153367, study PRJNA577476) | soil metagenome | isolation source: 115 cm soil or saprolite under grassland replicate 2 | place: USA:California | collected 2016-06-15
TCCTGGACGACGAGGTCACGAGACCCGCCAGCCCCCCGGCAACGTTTTTGCTGGAGGCACTGCTGCATGCTAGAAATCACGATAGCATCAGCCCGGGCAGCTGACGATCATCTCGAAATCCTTGCGCGGTATCCTACTTCTGACAAGCCGAATTCGAACGGAGGAAGCTTCGACCGACGGCCCGCTGCTCGGCGCGCTCACGCGCATCTTGGTCAAGACTTACGCGCCCACCAGCGGGCTAGAACGTCAAGTTCGCCGTGGCAAGGAACGTTCGGCCATTTTGCACGATGGTTTTCTGCCTGAACTCGTTGCTCACCGGGACGCTGTAACGCCAGTCGAACACGTTGTAGATCCCGAAAGCGTAGCGCAGCCCCCAGCGCGCCTCTTCGCCGGACAAGACGAAGTCCCATATGGCGGCGGCATCCGTTTCACCTTGCGGTTCGGGATCGGAAGCTTCGTCGTGCCGATCGAAGCGAGGCCCCTCGATCGAAATGCGCGTCGATGCGAGCAGCGCGTGCGAGAGGATCGGCACCCCCGCGCGCAGCGACGCCAAGTGCTCCGGCGCGTTCGGCACGCGCCGAAAATCGGGGTGAGCGCTGCCGAGAAGATCGGAGAGCCCCGCCCCGCGCAGATAACGAGAATGCTGCGCCGAATACGAAGCAGCCAGCATCCAGCCTTGTCGCCAGTCACGACGAACCTCGACCTCGGCGCCGACACTCAGCACCGGTGCCGAAGAGTTCTCGTAGTAATAGAGATCTTCCGCCGTGCCCGCCATCGGATCGGCGGGCGTTCCGGTACCGCGAATGACGACCAGATCGCGCACCAAGTTGCCGTAGGTCGCGATCGTGCCCGACACCGTCGGCGAGAAACGATGGGAAAACTCGATCTCTCCCGAGTAAATCGATTCCGGTCTGAGGTTCGGGCTGGGCTTTTGCGTATTGTACCCGTCATTGTAGGAGAGCTCGTAAATGCTGGGCGCGCGGAAAGCCTTGCCCGCCAGTAACTTCAGATTTCCGGCGTCATAAGGATGAACGATCAGGGCCACCCTCGGGTTGTTCGATGATCCGAAAGTCGAGTAGTGGTCGAGGCGTGACCCGGCGCTGAGACGCACCGTTCGGGTCAGCGGAAGATCGGCCAAAAGGTAGCCGGCTTGAATCTGATAGGTCGGATCCTCGTCGAGATACGATGTGCCGGCAACGTCCACGGTTTCGTGAGCGAGGTAGTGAAACTGCGCTTCTCCGCCGATCGTGAGACGAACGCGCGACGCTGGGGTCACCACCACCCGCTGTTCGATGCCGAGCCACGAACCGTCGAACGTGTCCTTTTCGAGTCCTTCCTCCAGGGGATATTGCCCGCGAAAATTATAGTAATTGACATGAGCCCGCGACATCAGTTGAACCGATCGCGAGATCTCGGGCTCGAACCGAATCTCGAGAAGACCGCGCGTGTCGACTTGCTGAAAGCGCCGATCGCCGAAGAGCGTGTCGTACTCCGCAGTCGGAACCCACTTGTTGCGAGACTGCAGAAGCCACATGGCGGTGAGCGCCTTGTAGGTGACGCGTCCGTTGACGGTGCCCGACTTGGAGCCATCGACGTCGCGCGCATTGCCGGCGAGAACCGGAACATCCGCGTACTCCGGAAAGTAAAAATCGCGCCCGTTGCCGCGGCCGGCGGCAACCGACATCCAGAGCGATGCGTCGTCGCCGAGACGGACGTTGGAACGGACGCGGCCGCGCCCTATGCCATATTCGCTGACGCCCGCTCCCGCCTCGCCCGAAGTCTTTCCTTCGACACCTCGGGTGACGAGGTTGACGACCCCGGAGAAGGCATTGGTGCCGTAGAGGACCGACCCGGGCCCCCGCACGACCTCGATGCGCTCGATATCTTCGAGATCGGTTCGCGCGTCGTAGCCGACGTAGGAGGAGCCAATCCAATTGTCGTTGGTGGGCTGGCCGTCGAGAAGAACCAGCACCCGGTTGCCGTAGTTGCCGAGCCGTCCGAGCCCGCGATAGCCGAGCGCCACGTAGGAACGATCGTCGGACACGTAGACGCCGCGTACGCCGCGTAGCGCCTCGGCGATGGTGGGGTAGCTCATTCCCCTGATCTCTTCGGAGCGCACGATGGACACCGAGCTCGGTGCCTCTTCCACGGTCTCGCTCGCTCGCGAGGCCGCCGTGACCTGCTCGGCCTGGGTCAGAACGAAATCGAGCTTCGTTTCGTCGTTCGGCCGCACCTGCGCCGTTTGTTCGATCGTACGAAACCCCTTGAGGGAGATTCGGATGCGGTGCGTTCCTGCCGGGACCGTGACGATGGCGGGGGTGAACGCGCGAGGGCGCCCGTCGACCTCGATGAGCGCACCCCGCTCGTCCGCGTTGACGACCAGGCTGCCGGTCAACCCTTCGAGCTTGGGGGTGAGCCGGAGCTGGACCAGCGTTTCGCCGAGCGACGCCTCGAGCTCGGGGGACTCCGCCGATTCGTAATTCGGCATATCGGCGATCACCTTGTAGCGGCCGGGAGGAAGGCCGAGGGTGCGCGGGCTATTGCCTCGCGGGCCGAGATCGCGGCGATCGATGTAGATCGTCGCGCCGGGCGGTTCGGTCACGATCTTGAGAACGGCTACGCGCGGTTTGATCTTCTCGAGTGCGGCTTCGACGCGGCCTCGGGCTTGCGGGTCTTTTTCTCCTTCCAGTGCCTGCGTGTAATAACGGAAGGCGGCGGGGTACTGTTGCAATTGCTCGTAGCAGCGCGCGATGTTGAAACCGACATTGCGGTTCGGCACCAGGCGATTGGACGCCAAGAAGTGCTCGAGCGCGCCCTGGTAGTCACCTTTTTGATACCGATCGGCGCCCAGCTGAAACTGCAGATCCGCTTCGTCGGCAAGATCGTCGGCGCGCGCGTGCCCGCTGCCGCAGAACGCTGCGGTCCACAAGGCGAGGGCGAGCGCGAAGCGCCGGAGAAAGGGGCGAGCAAGCATGGCGAAGGGGAGAGGTAAGCTTCAGCGTTGAAGACGAATGTCGGGCGCAGACGGCGTGGGGGGTGCATGGGGTGGAGGAGGAGAACTTGCAGCCGGGGAAGCATGCGTCGTCGGCTCGGCCAGAGGCGTGCTCTTCACCGCTTTGGGCGAAGGAGCAACGGGCGCGGTCGGTGGATGACTCTTGGCCGCCGCAGCGGCCGGAGGCTCGGCGTTGGCGACGAGCGAGGCAATGATTCGCACGTTGTCCTCCGAAGGCCCCTGCACGATGGAGTAGGCCTGATAACCGTCGCGCCGCACGATGAGCTTGCGTGCCTCGAGCCGAGCCGCTTCGTTGTCGACTGAAATCTGCAGCGGAGTCGTCCCGAGAAACTTGTCGGCTTCCAGGACCTCTGCGCCTCGGGGCGTCGAGTCGATGACCAGTGCAAACGTCTTTCGCGCTTGCGGCGCTTCTCGAGGCTCGGCCGATGTTCCCGTTCCGGCGGTTTCCCGGCGTGTCGCCACGAACGCGATCGCCGCCGCTGCGGCGAGCACCAGAACCGCGCCGACGATGAGAGCTATCGGCCGCCTGCCGGTAGACCCGGCGAAACTCTTCTGCGATGTCGCCACGGCTACTGCCGACGTTCCGAGGGAAGACTGGGCGTTTGGCGTAGGGGGCGGGCCTGCTGCTGCCAGCGTGGGATCGGCGGGTCGCGAAACAACGGGCGCGCTCGGATCGGCGGACGGAGCGGCGCGATTCGAGCCACCCGCTCCGCGCAACGTCTGCGTTGCGACCGTCGGGCTCGGCTGATACCCGCTCGACGCGAATGGGCGAAGTGCGGTCATGAACTCGCGCGTCGTTTGATAACGATTCTTGACACTCTTCTCGAGGCACCTGTTCAGCACATCCTCGAGCTCGGACGGGGCGTCTTCGCGCAAGGACCGCAGAGGCGGCGGATTGTCGGCGATGATCGCGGCGCAGATTCCGGGCAGCGTATCGGCATGAAAGGCCGGTGACCCCGTCAGAAGCTCGTGCAAAATCACGCCGAGCGACCAGATGTCCGCCCGCGCGTCGACCTGTTTGGCATTGCGCACTTGCTCGGGCGACATATAGAGCGGCGAACCCATGACCGCGCTCGTGGTCGTCAGGTTCGCAGAAAACTGAGAATCGCCCTCCGGGCTCATCGCCTTGGAAATGCCGAAGTCGAGCACTTTGACGAGCGGCGAGCCGTCGCTGCGTCGGGTCAGGAAGAGATTCGACGGCTTGAGATCGCGGTGCACGATCCCCATCGCGTGGGCCTCTGCGATCGCGTGGCACGCCTGCAGCACGTAGTCGACGGCTTCCGACACCGCTAGGCGCCCCACATTCGACAGCAGCTGGCTCAGGTCCTCCCCGCGCAGGAGCTCCATCACCATGTAAGGAGCGCCTGAATCGAGGGTGCCCACATCGAAGATGCGCACGACGTGCTCGCTCTGAAGCCCGGCCGCCGCGCGGGCCTCGCGCAAAAAGCGGATGGCTGCCTGGGGGTCATGATTCACCCCGGGCGTCATGAGCTTGATGGCCATCCGTTGGCCAAGCTCGATATGCTGCACGAGCACGACGACCCCCATTCCGCCGGCGCCGAGGATCGATTCGACGCGGTACTTGCCGGCAAGGACGTCCCCTGGTTGCGGGGGATTGTCCAGCGGAGCCGAGCTCTCCAAGAAGTTGCCTGGCTGGCCACTCATCCGATCTTTCTACGATATCCGCCGGCCCGCGCGCTCACAAGCAGGTCCGCTGCCGGGCCGGCAGTGCCGATCGGAGAGCCGTCTTACGAGGCTTTGGCGTTGCCTGCGGTTCGGCTCACTTCGCGCGCGAACTCGATGACCCGAGCGGCGACTCGTTGGGGATTGTCGAAGTGCGGGCAGTGGCCGAAACCCGCAGGTTGCTCCACGACGGCGTGGCCCGGTAGGTGCCGACGAAAGTACTCGAGCGAACTCGAGGGCATGACCCGTTCCGATTGGCCCCACCACAAAAGCACCGGCATGGTCAGCTCGCACAGCCGCTCGGGCGGCGGAAGGTCGTCGAGAGTGACCGTTTCGAGGACATCGCGAATCGCGCGTCGCTTCATCACGTCGCAAAAATCGGGAGCGATGGCCGGCATGTACCACGGCGTCTTGTGATAGAGCCGGCCGAGCAAGCGCCGCGCCTCGGCAGGCGAATCGATTTTGAAAGCACAGAGCAGCTCCTCCCACTCGGCGAGGCTCACGCGGGCGCCCGCCGGGGAAAGCAGTGTGAGCGCCAACACTCGGTGCGATTGTTCCATGGCATAGCGAAGGGCGAGCGCGCCTCCCAGCGAATTTCCGACGAGGACCATTGGTTCGGGAACCAAATGATCGAGAGCCTCGGCCACGGAAGCGAACAGCACACCCGGCGTGAGGCAATCGTCGGGCGCCGCGCTGAACCCGTGCCCTGGCAAATCCACGGCAACCACCCGCCGGGCGTGCAGACGCAAACGAGCGAGCATCGGCCCAAAAGTGGTGGCCGCCGAGCCGATGCCGTGGAGGACCACCACCGTCGGGAGGCTGCCCAGACCGCGGGCATCGTACGCGTGCAGGCGGGCCACTCGAGTGTGAACGGTGCGACTTTGGAACCCCCTGCGGTGGAGGGCGAAGCGCGCTGCACGCTCGAAAACAGGAAGCACACGAACCCGGATGGCCATCGACTACTCGAGTATAGCCTAGCACTTGCGGCTGGTTTTTTTCGAATGCGAGATTCCGACGGCCTCGCCGTATCTTACGTTGGGTTAAAGGCCAAATCTGCTGATCGCGATCTGCCGATGCCAAGACTCAGGCAGTAAAGCTAGCCTAAGGCTCCCGTGCGCTTGCGCCAGCTTTCTCCCCCCGCCTTTCGCTCGCCCAACACGACTGGGTCAGGTCTTGGCTATGACAGATCACGATCGGCCAGCGCCATCATTGTTGCGATGTCGCATACCGGAATCGATTTCGAGTGTCCAACATAGTGGATTTCTCCTCCAGTCCGCGTCTACTCTCTCGACGTGTCCAACGTAAAGTGGTCTTCGTTGGGGCGGACGTCGTCTTGCTTCGCGCTGCTCGTCGCAGCAGCATCGTGCTCGAGCGGTTCAACGCAGCCGTCGGAAGAAGGCGACCCCGGCGCGATACAGGGCGAGCTCGTCGTCTACGTAGCCGATTACGAAGATCACAGTGAAACGCGCTATTTCTTACGCGACGCTCGAGGGACCCGGCGCCGCCTCGCGTTTCACGGTTCGCCGCCCGTCGCTCCCGGCGCACAGATCCGAGTGTGGGGAGCGGAGACGGCCGGCACCGTACAGGTCACGTCGTTCAAAGTCATCGCGCCTTCGCTCGACCCGCGAGGCATTGGCTCGCTTTCCTCATCGCTCATCGGGGTCGATGCGGAGGCGCCTCGCAAGTTTTGTGCGGTGCTGGTCGATCTCGGCAATGGCCTCGGCTCGATCACGGCACAAACCGTGTCGACGCAGTTTTTCACCGGGGCCCGCTCGGTGAACGCCTACTATCGCGAGAATTCTTACGGCAAAGACGGGATCGCCGGCAAGGTATTCGGGCCTTATCCCTATCGGCTCACCGCCTGCAACTCCGACGACGGCGGCGACATGGACATCATGGCCGACGCCCTCTTGCCGAAGCTGCCGGAAACCTGCGACCAATACGGCTTCGTCTTCGCGCGCACCGGTCTTTGTGCGTGGGCAGGCCTCGGGCAGGTGGGCACTCCGAGCAACCCCAAGTCGCGCACCTGGTACAACGGTTCACTCTCGTGCGTGGCGTCGGTGCAGGAGCCGCTTCACAACATGGGCCTGCATCATGCGAGCACCATCGACTGCGGCAACATACCCTTCGCCGATAACCTCAGCGGATGTACACACGACGAGTACGGCGACCGCCTCGATACGATGGGGGATGGCTGCCGGCACACCAATGTTTTCAATAAGCAGTATCAAAATTGGCTCGGTGGCTGCAATATCGTCAAGGTCACCTCGACGGGCACCTTCAACCTCTTTGCCACCGAGACTCCTTGCAACGGCATCCAGGCGCTGCAGATCCCATTTCCCGGAGGCAAGAAGCGCCCCATCCACGTTTCTTCCGGCGCCGACGAGCTGGAGACCCCCGACACGACCCTCGTGAATTATTATCTGGAGTACCGAATCTCGTCCGGATTCGACACCGGGTTGACTCCGCAGGTGCTCCTGCACGCCGATGCGGATATCCATATCGATTTCCAGCACACGTTTCTCATCAATCTGAATCCCACCACCAGCAACCCTGGATTTCGAACGGGCCAAACGTTCAACGATCCGGCCGGCGGATTGAGCATCACCGTCACGGCCATGGATGCTCAGAAGGCGACCGTCGAGGTGAAGGTCACCAACGGCTCCGGCGCGCCGACGTGCCTCGACGGGACGACGCTTGCGCCGCCCGGTCCGACGACCTGTAGCGGCGGCGTCATGACCAACGACGCAGGCATCCGCGACTCCGGTGGTGGCGCCGGAGGAAACATCGAGGCCGGTCGCGACGCCCAACTTTCCGACGCCGTCGGCAGCAGCGGCGGCGCGAGTGCGGGAGATGGCGCGGCCACCGGTGGCTCGTTCGGATCCGGCGGGACGAATGGCGTCGGCGACGCTTCGCGCGGCGCGCGGTCTCCGGTGGCATCGCTCGGCGACGAGGGGGGATGCTCTTGCCGCCTCGCCGCGAGGACGTCCGAAACGCGCGCGCTCGGACGAGTGGGTGGGTTGCTCTTCTATGCGCTCGGTGCGCTCGCGAGATTCCGACGAGCCGACCGCCGAAGACGACTTCGTGCAGATTGATTCATAATGGGCGAAGGCTCGAAGCGCGATCCACCTCGCCTTCAAACTTTCCGGAGAATGGAACAGGTTTCGCTGTGCGTAGGCGGGAGCTAGCCTTCCCTTCATGCGACGAGCCAAAGGCAACATTCGTGTGTTCACATTCAAAGAGGGGGTTCTCTCCGCCGTTGCGCACGACCTGCAGTTTCACTTCGAGCAATTCGCGATCACGCTCGAGGGAGAAGCGGTGCACGGCGAGTTCGATTTGAAATCACTATCGCTGGATGGTCCCGTGCGCGACGGCGCGGTGCATCCGGAGGAGTACGATGCCGGCAAGCGAGCAGAAGTCGAGAAGGCCATGCACGAAGACGTTTTGCACACGAACAAGCATCCCACCGCGCGCTACAAGGGTCGCGCGGCTCCGGTGGGTCAAGGCTTCAGTCTGAAAGGTGAGCTCGAGCTCGCGGGCAAAACGGCGCCCCTCGCGTTCGACGTGGCCTTCGAGGGGGGCGCCTACCGCGGCCAGGTCGAGATACAGCCGAGCCGCTGGGGCGTCGCCCAGTACAAGGCGCTGCTCGGCGCCATCCGCCTGAAGGACACCGTCCGGATCGCCTTCGAGCTGACCGACACCTGATCTCGTACAGGTGTGGGTGGCGACTACACGACTCGCAGAGCTGTAGCCGCCACCCGCGATGCGCAGTAGCCTGACGGTAGGGGGCAAGCATCGTTGCATCGTCTGATACTGATCGCCGCGCTGCTCGGGCTCGTAGCAGGCGCATGCTCGCGAAGCGAGCTCTCGGTCGATGGCAGCGATGCGTCGGCGAGTGGCGTTGGCTGTGGTCGAGCCGAAGTCGATTGCAATGGGATCTGTGCCGAGATCAACGCCGATCCCCGAAATTGCGGCGGCTGCGGGATCGCCTGCTCGCTATCGCAGGTCTGTAGCCTCGGCATCTGTTCTTCATCGTGCGCCCCTGGGCTCACCAGCTGTGGCGGGGCATGCCTCGACCTCGGCAGCAACCCCAAGCACTGCGGCGACTGTTCGAACGCGTGTCAAACGGGGGAAGTATGTGGCAGTTCGACTTGCGTCTGCGCCGAGGGGACGGTGGCCTGCGGCGGCGCCTGCGTCAACTTCGCGAACGACCCGAAGAACTGCGGCGCTTGTGGCAATGCGTGTCCTTCCGCCGAGGTTTGTTCGGCGGGAAAGTGCCAGCAAAGCTGCGGAGCGGGGCTCAGCCCCTGCGGTGGAGGGTGCTTCGATGTCAAGAGCGACCGCAATCACTGCGGAAGTTGCGAGCAGGTCTGTCAATCGAGCGAGCAATGCGCAGCCGGTCAATGCGGCTGCCCCGCCGGCGAAATGGCCTGCGGCGCGAGCTGCACCGATCCGCTGACCGACCGGGCCAACTGCGGCGGTTGTGGAAACGTCTGTGCCGCGGGGGAAGTTTGCGCGTCGGGCGCGTGCCAAGAGGGTCCTTGTCCCGACGGAGTGACCGCGTGCGGTGGAAGCTGCGTCGACATCACGACCGATCCTCGCAATTGCGGTATGTGCGGCGTCGGCTGCTCGCCCGGGTTCGACTGTTCGAGTGGAAGTTGCGGCTGCCCCGGAGGACGCGTCCCGTGCGGCGGCATCTGCGTCGATGTGGGTTCCGACCCCGCCCATTGCGGTGAATGCGCGATCAGCTGCACGCCTCCTCTGGTCTGCAGTGCCGGAGGGTGCAGCGACACCTGCGCCCCCGGGACGATCGCTTGCGCCGGCGCTTGCGTCGACGTCTTGACCGACGAAAAGAACTGCGGCAGCTGCGGTCTCTCCTGCTACGGCGGGCAAGTCTGCAACGCGGGTCACTGCATCTGCATTCCGCCCGCAACCGACTGCAAGGGGCTGTGCGTCGACCTCTTGCGCGATTCGGACAACTGCGGATCGTGCGGCAACGCCTGCGCGGAAGGGTCCCATTGCGGACAGGGCACCTGCCTTTGCAACGGCAATCCGAGGAAATTCAAGCCTTGCGGCGGCGTGTGCGTGAAGATCGACAATGACCGCTATAACTGCGGTGGGTGCGGCATCCGCTGCGGACCCGGTCAGAAGTGCAAGAAGGGTTACTGCGAATAACGCTTCGGTCCTGACTGGTAACTCGGGTGTCCATCGGCTCTTGCCCGATGTACTCCCGAGTGCGTGCGCGATGTTGCATTACGACCATTGTCAATGAGAAGACGAAGCTGATAGATTGCCGTCATTCGTTGTTCTCATAGAACGGTGCCGCGAGAGAATTGACTTCAATACCTCGAGAAGCCCGGGCGAAGCAGCGCGCCCAGCTCTCGAGATCTGCCCACCGGGAAGGCAGAGACAGGACAAACATGCGCACGTCACGCTCGAAACTCGTGCTTCTGGTGATCAAACTCCGCACGGAATCGAGGCGCCACCTGCCCGGCGCCGCGGTTTTCTTCGTGCTGACGACGGGAGCCGCCTTCTTCGCATGCTCCGGTGGTGAAGGCGCGGCACGCGAAGGCAGCAATGCGCCGGCGACGAGCGGAAGTGGAGGAAGCGTCGGGAGTGGCGGAGGAGGACTCGGCGGCCTGGGTGCCCTGGACGGAGCTGTCCCCAGCTGCAGTGCGACGATGCCTTGCCCGGGCACCGACGTCTGCGTGAGCACGAGCAGCGGCAACGTTTGCAAGCCGAACGGCGGCAGTTGCAGCTCCAACGCCGAATGCAAGGACGACTCGTATTGTTGTCTCGGCACCTGCCTGGTGAACGTCGATGCCGGGGGCGTTTGCGTTCCCTATGGCCGAGACGGCGGCGTCGTGACCAACAACGAATGCCGAGGAAACGTGGCGGTGGGCGTGTTCGCTCCGGCTCTCAAGTGCGAGTGGAAGGGCCCGACCAGCGCCGATCCGATTCCCGACTCGCGGCACGTGCTTACCTCGCCGCTCATCGCCGATCTGCCCAACAACTCGGGCACCGCCGCCGAAATCATTGCGGTTACCTCCAATGGCGATACCGGGGCCTCGAGCTCGGCCAGCTATGGCGTCATTCGGATCCTCAACGGACAGACCTGCCAGCTCATCGAAACGATCGACATACCCGAGCACATCCGCGATGCGGCCACCCCTTCCATTGCCGATCTCAACAACGACGGGACCCTCGAAATCGTGGCCAGGACCAACGGTTTCACCAGCAACAACCGCATCGTGGCCTTCAAGTGGAACGGCACCAAGTTCGAACGGTGGTGGATCACCCAAGAAGGCGTGCCGAGCGACCTCGGAGACAACTGGGACGGCGTCTCCATCCACGATCTCAACGACGACGGCTTACCGGAAATCATCGGCCGCCACGGCGAGGTGTACAGCGGCCAAACCGGAGCGCGCATCGCCGCCGCCGATCCCGGCGTGATTCTGAACAGCGATCCGGTTCTCGGCGACCTCGATCGCGATGGCAAGGTCGACCTCGTTGCCAACAAGGTTTTTCGCTGGAAGGGAAACGGCTGGGAAGTCGCCTATCCCGGCTACAACTCGACCACGCTCGAGACCACGCCGAAATTCTTCGCCTATGCCGATTTCGGCACGCCGCTTCCGGGCGGCGGCTTCGACCGAACGAAGTTCGACGGCCGCGCCGAGGTCGTCGCCACCGGGCCGCTCTTCGGCGGTCGCACCGGCGCACCGGCCAGCGCCGTGACGATCCACACGCTCGAGGGACAAGAGGTGCTTCGGGTGAACCTTCCTGCGGGCGAGCTCGGAGGTCCCCCCACGATCGGCGACTTCGATGGCGATACCTATCCCGAGGTCGCGTCGGCGGGAGCCACGGCCTATCGGGTCTTTGATCTGAAATGCGATACCGGCACGCCGGGCTGCTTCGCCAAAGGCGTTCGTTGGCAGCAGCCGTCACAGGATGCCACCTCCGGCCAAACCGGATCGACGATCTTCGATTTCGACGGCGACGGTGCGGCCGAAGCCGTTTACGCCGACGAATGCTTCCTCCGAATCTACAAGGGCGCGACCGGTGATGTGCTGTTTTCCGGCTACCGAAACTCGTGCACCTGGCTCGAGCAGCCCATCGTCGGCGACTCCGACAAAGACGGCCGCACCGAGGTCATCGTCAATTCCAACCCCAACTGCTACGTGCGCTGCCCGACGGGGCAAAGCGGACCGTACATCGATCCCATCGACCCCGGCGTCCGTTGCCTGACGAACGACGACTGCGTGGCCGGCAACTGCAACGCGGGATTCTGCCGCTGCACGACCGACGAAGAGTGCGGCAACCACTGGATGCCGGAGCCCCGCCACGTCCTGAACAAGCCGGGCCTCGTGTGCACGACGCCGCTGCCCGGAACCGCGGGAACCGGCAACGTTTGCCGCATGCAGCACCCGAACCCGACCGCGCGCGACGACCGCGAATTGATCCTGAGCGGCGTCAAGGTCTATCACGACATGCGCGACCGCTGGACCTCGTCACGAGCTCTTTGGAATCAGAATGCGTACAACATCACCAACATCAACGACGACGGCAAGATCCCGCGCACGAGCGAATGGCGTCAGAACTTCGTCGCCGCGGGGCCGAACGGAAAGCTCCTCAACAACTATCGGCAGAACGTGCAGGGCACGCAGGGTGGCGACGTCTTGGCCGACATCACCGGTGTGATGGACAAAGACGTGTGTCAGAGCTCGGCCGCCGGCTTCAAGTTGACCGCCAGCGTGTGCAACCGCGGCCTGCGCGGCATCGGTTCCAACATGCCGGCCTCGTTCTATCTGGGCGACGTCTCGGCCGATAAGCTTCTCTGCCAAGCCGAAACGATGGGGCCCGTCCCGGTGGGCGGCTGCCTCCAAGTCCAATGCAGCATTCCCACCGCGGTGCCTCAGGGCTCCACCATCACGATGGTCGTCAACGACGCCGGCCACGGCAGCCGCGTCGTCGACGAGTGCGTTTACACCAACAACACGAGCACGATCACGATCAGCGACTGCGTCGTCGTCAAGTAATCGGGCAGGACCAACTCGGAAGGGTCAACCGCCAGGGCGCCAGGGACGCCAGATTTTTGGGTTGGGTTGGCGCCAGACTGATAAGTAGCGTGTCGTGCTCGATTCCTTAACGAAGGGCCGGGTTGGCTCAAATCCTGGCGTTCCTGGCGCCGTGGCGGTTGATTCGTTCATTCCGCCAATTGGAACGGCAGGCTAGTTTCCGAACAGCTGAATTTCGGCGAGCTGCGTGTCCGTGCCTCCGTTGGTTTGCGTGACGCTGAACCGGTACATCTGGAAGGCGGTCGTATTGACGACCGTGTACGAATTGGTCCAGTAACGACTCGGGAAAGTTTGACCCATCTGGGTGTCGACATTGGGCCACACGCGTCCGTCGTTCGAACCTTGCAAGCGCCAGCTCTTGGGGTCGCGTTCGGGCCGATCGTTGGCGGACGTGATCGTGTAGGACGTCACCACGTAGGCGGTCGTGCCGCTGAAGTCGTATTGGATCCACGGCGTCGTGCTTCCCGAGACGAACCACTTGGTGAGCACGCTGCCGTCGAAAGCTTTCGTCATGTCTTCTGGACTAAGGCCCGGAGGCATCGCCGTCACGGTGCCGCCGCTAGCGATGCTCCCGGCCGCCAGCGCAGCGCAAACATTGACTTTGCCACCGCCGCCGCAATTTTGAGGCAACGTGCAGGCCCCGCAGTTCACCGTTCGCGGCAGTTGGCAATTGTCGGTGCCCGTCACGCTGCCGCAGTTCTTGCCGAGCCGCGTGCAGAACGCGGTATCGGTTTCGGGAACGCACCCCGCCTCCGGCGCGTCGCTCCCCCCCGTTCCGCCTACGCTCGACCCACCGCTCGCTGAGCTCCCACCGTACCCGCCGCTCCCGGTGACCGAGCTTCCCCCCGCACCACCCGCGCTCGTCGCACTCCCGCTCGCGCCACTCGGGCTCGTGCCGCCCCCGCTCGTCGTTGCCGCGCCTCCGCTTCCGCCGGTACTCGTCTCGGGCACACCCGCATCTCCTTCGAGGAGCCCCGAGTCATAAAACGAGCATCCCCCCACGATCAGCGCGATCGATGTCGCTGCGAACCAGCGTGCCAGAAAATGCGTCATTGGTTACCTTTGCCCACCTCTGACCGGACGCACGCCTCCCCGTTTGTCTGAAACAACGGCGTAGGCAACCCTGACTTGAGCTGGGTGGTCGCAGGGTGGCCTAAAGCATGGCGATCACGACACTATCTCGCCAATGCAACCCCGCTCGAATCGTCGGCGACTCACTGGCAAGCCACCCTGTCCGATGGTGTGGTTGATTGCTAGTAACACCAAAGGGTAACTTACATCGGATGGAACGTCCGTCTCGCAAGAAGATCCACATCGCACCACTCGTTCGTCAGGAGCGGGCCATGAGAAAGCTCCTGCGCGAACGACGCTATCGTAACGTCACCCATTTCGTGCGAACCGCGATCGATCACTACCTCGATCGTTTGGGCCGCCCGTCGCTGACGGAGCAAGCTCGCCAGATGGCCGACGATTATCGGAAGCATCCGAGTGATCGCGACCCTGATGTTGAGGCTGCTCAGGACGAATCCCGTGCAGCGGCCGAGAGCTGGTGACACCGCGGCGCGGCGAGATCTGGTGGGTGAAGCAGCCAAGCGATCGGCGACAGGCTGGAGATGTTTCCGCCGCGAGGCGTCCCTACCTGGTCGTTTGCTCCGACTCCTGGAACGTCGTCGAGGAATATCCCAGGATCACCGTTTGCCTACTGACGGGAGCGGAGAATGTCCCGCGCAGGTACGACACCGACGTGTTCTTGCGACGGCGAGAGACGGATCTCTCGAAAGATAGCGTCGCGCGTTGCACGGAACTCTACACCATCTTCCGCTCAATGATGCTCGAGCGCGTCGGGCGCATCCCGCAGCACCGCATGGTGCAGGTCGAGCGGCCCTCAGGTTGTATCTGGCTCTCGAAACGCTCTGAGTTCGCAGCTGGCAAGTGGGTGTCAAGCAGCTTGATCCATTTCTATCGCGCACCGGCCACCGACCGTGCCACGACGAGCTCAGGGGCCGAGTACCACCGCTGTACGAAACGCACGCTCGAGATCGACATGGACGCATGGCCAAGCTGCTCGGAGGCAAACAAGCGTGGGCCGCGGATGACTTCAGCTGGGTTGTAAGAGCGTGAGTCCGCGTGAATCACTACACCGGCCGTCGTCCGCGTAACGAATGACGCATGTAGTTGTCAAAGATCCAAGGGGTTAGTAGTCTGGAAGTCCCTCAATGACGTTGCTTCATGGTTGAGCTCCTTTCTTCAACCGTCCGCCGGATTTTCGGGCCGATCGTTCTCTGGGTCTTCTGCGCAACTGCCTGCGGAAACGGCAACGTACCGTCTCAGCAAATGTCGTGTACGCCGGGATTGCTGCAGGCGTTCACGGGAGCAAGCGGCTGCATGGGCACGCGCACTTGCGCAAGCAGCGGTGCACTATGGAGCTCCTGCACGTGCCCCGAAGCTCCGGATAGCGCAGCGCCGAGCTCGAGTTTGGGGCCGATTTGCCAAACCGACAACGACTGCCCGCAAGGGGCATTCTGCCTGCGAAGAGACAGCCGACTACTTTTCGGAGGTGCACCTCCGGAAGGAACGTGCGTAGCCAATTGCGACTCCGCGGGCGCGTGTGCAACATTCGCGGACGCCGTCTGCGTCACTCTCGACGGCACGGCAGGCCAGCGAGAAGCCGGCTCAGCCTCGACGGCACTGTGCCTCGAGCGCTGTGCGTTCGGCGTCTCGTCGCAATCCAAGTGCCACGGCCGAACGCACGTCGCATGCGCTCCGCTGGATCCAAGCGCCGGAGGCTACTGCCGCCCCGTCTGCGCCCTCGACACTGACTGCATCTCAGGCGTCTGCGATCCGACTCATGGCGTGTGCGTACCGCAAGCCTCAAAAGACGGGACCTTCGGACAACGGTGTGACTCCGCGCCCGATGCGGAGACTGGGACGAATGACGCTGCCCGCCCAGCGACAGACGCGTCGACCGACGGCGCTGGAGAGGCGGGGGAGGGTCACGCCGTCGTGTGCGATGGGGTCTGCGTTCGACTCAACGACACCACGTCGGTGTGCTCTCACCCTTGCGTTTTCGGTGACACGAACGAGTGCGCACCGGTCGGCGCAGAACAACGCCGCGGCGGCTGCCTCTTCGTAACCCAAAAGGGCAGCATTGGCGATCTAGGCTATTGCGGCCAGCTTTGCGATTGTAACAACGACTGCACCGAGCCAACGTTCGTTTGCGACGCGTTCGACAACGTCGATCTCGAACGCGCCTTTGGACGCAAGGGCGCGTGCACGGCGCCCGAGCTCGTTGTTGCAAGACCCTTGGCTTGCTCGCGGTAGCTTGCCGCTAGTCGACGCTTGATTTGTGCTTAGGGGCCCCATCGCGGATGGGTGAACTTCCTCGCCCTCAGGCGACGCCATTGAGAGGCTAGGACGCTTGCGCACCTTGGGATGATGGAGGCGTGCGGCCACCGGTCGCACACCCTCTACCGTCGCACCGTCTACCCGTGCCATGACCACTTCGTGTTCATCGCAAAGTAGCGCAAGCCCGTTCTGCGAACGGCAATCGGGCTGCATTGCAGGAAATGAATAGGCTGGAGAATTTCGCGGTTTCGCCGATCAACTTCGGTTTCAGAGTGGCCACTTCAGCGGATCATAGTTCGGATTTTTCATGAAAGGACCAGAGATTACACCTTGCAAATCAACTTTCCACGCACCGATGATGGCCTCGGTCGGCACCTCGCGGTTCGGTTCGAAGTGCCCGACGACTCGATAAACCCAACCACCCGGATGGCGCCGAGCTTCCTCGATTTCGCCCGGACGTGGAGAGACAGTGCCTTCCTCGATGTATGCCAGCGAGGCAAGCCATTTCTTTCGGAAGTCGGCTTGTTGCGCGACGGTACCCATCAACGAGGCGTCGGCGTAATCGAAGATGTCGACTAGGTCATTCAGCTCGGCGCGCATACCCATGCGGACGAGGTATGCCTTTCTGCCGGCGCTCATACTGCGTGACATTCCTGATGGGTAGATATCCACACGCGCGCCGTTGCAGAGCACGCGGATTCCTCGCTGTTCCAGATTCGCGCGTAGTTGTAGCAGCGCTTCGAACAGATCAGTCCCTTCGAACTCCTGCGTTTCAGAACCGAGATCATGTAAAACGAGCTTCGAGGTCGGCGTCGGAAAGATCTCAAGCTGACAGTCTCGCGTACTGCCGTCCTCGAGCAGCACTTTGATGATTTTCTGCTCACTCATTTCCAGCTCCAATTGATGATGGAGAGTCCTTGCGACGGGAATGTTACTGCGCGAACATCGCTTGGCTTTATGCTCCAAGGGACAGCCACTTCTTGTTCACGCGGATACGGGCTCGCCGGTCCAAGAGTCGCATTCACGTCGATTCCACCCCTCGGCCGAACGACGTAGACCTGATCCTTGTTGAAGTTTGCTGCAACGTCGGGTGAGCGGGAAGTGGAGATGTATGCGCTGGGAGGATTATGGCTGTCCTGAGCATGCGCCAACAGGTCGGTGCTGGTACCGCGAGCTTTGAGTCCTTGCTTGAATACGATATCCGGAGGTGTCGAATCTCCTCGATAAGTTAGACTGTCACTGCTCGGGATTCCACCGATCTCTCCGACCAAACCGGGTCGGTTACCCGAGCCTGTCCCAGGGGCGCCACTGCCTTCCGAAAGGTGTGGCGGATCGCCCGACGAAGTTCTTTGCAGGCGTGACGGGGGAAGTTGCGGTGTCTCTTCGTGCACCGTCTTGAAAACCCTGGCGCCACCATAGGAAGCGACAGCGCCGGCCATACCGGCTCCGACCGAGAAACTAAACTGCGACCAGGAGGCTTTCTGCCCAGTCAGTTTGACAGCGGTGCCATAGCTGACGGCACTTCCAACCGCGCCAGCAACGAGCGCGTTAACGAACTGCGAGCTCGACACGCCTCCGCACATGCCACCGCTCAGTCCGCCTGCTGCCCCGATCGTCATCGCGTTTCCGAAGTCGCTCCAATTGCCACCTCCTCCCGCGTGACTGAGGGCGTAGCCGGTAGCGCCACCCACTGCGCCTCCTGCAAGCCCGCCGACGGCACCTCCCACGAAGGCGCCCGTTGCTCCGCCGATCGCGCCTGATAGGGCCCCGGAGACAAGACCGCCGACCCCACCCGACGCGACGCCCGCAGTACCAGCAACGCCGCCCGCCAGCAGCGCATCTCCCCAGTCGATGTGGCCGGTTGCGTTCTGCTGCGCAGCTGCGCTGGACGCCAGTCCTATGATTGCACTCGTCACAAAGATTGCTAGGATCGGCAGGAAAGCAAAACGGCCGTCTGGGTCGGTCCCCATGAGCGGCGTTCCGCGGACATAGGCGTACGGGTTGGTGTCCGAGATTAGATCGTGGATGGTCGCCGGATCAGGGCTGATCCAAGTGCCGAGATACGGCGAGAAATAACGAGCTCCGAAATAAGAAACCCCAAGCTCGATGTCCTCCTCCTTGCCAGAGAACTTGTATGGCTCGCGGTAGCTCCCCCAACGAGAGGGACGATAGTCGCTCTCGACGGCCCCATAGGATTGGTAGGTCGTTTCCTCGACGAGCTCACTCGTGGCCTTATCGATCATCGCGCTCGTGGAGCCGAGACGGTCGGACAGGACGAATAGAACGTGTTGGTGCGCAGTCGAGATATTGGGAAGATTCTCGACTGCATAGATGACGCGTGCAGCGGCGGGCCCCGCGGAAAGGTGGACGGTGGTCGTTGTGGAGTTGACCGCATAGTCGTTCGCCTCTGCGTTGAACTCCGCGCTCCGAATCTCGACGGACTCGAAGGGATAGACGGTGTGCTTTTGAAGGCCGACTCTGTCGATGGCGCTCTTGAGCGTGCGCGTACCACCCGCGTCGTAACCGAAGCGCAACTGGGCATCGGGCGCGCGGGCAGGCAGAGGCTGATCGAGCTGGGCTGCTGTTCTCTCATCGGGCGTGGCGGTGAGATCCCACCGACGTGCACGCGTGAGCTCGCCGACCTCGTTCCATTCGTAATCGAATCGCTGCCAGCACGAGCCGCCTGAGGGAAGGCACGGCCCATCACGCCGCACGATCAGCCCGATGAGGTTCCCCGTCGCGTCATACAGCGCTGAGAGATCTCCTTTGCGGACAGACGAGGGCGCCAAAACGCGATTGCTCGCGCTGAGAACTTGGTTTGCGCCGGCGGCGGCGCTACCGTGCGTACGGTTGCCCGTGGATCGATCCCAGAAGGCGTTCTGGTCATCGGTGCTCTGGGTGATGTTACCGAGCCAATCGTACTGGTAACGTTGTTCCGTCGGCCGGGTCGTCTGCGATACCTGAGGGATCGCCTGCAACAGATTGGCGTTTTGGTCTTCGGCTAGGAACGGCGATTTCCATGTGTCGGTCGTGCCTGCCGGATACTCGTAGTTGGTTCTGGTTAGTCTGTAGAGATCGTCGTATTCGAAGTTCCGTGTGACGGGCTGCGCAGAAGCCGGCCATTCGCTCGGAATCCTGTGATCCTCGGCGCGCGTGAGGTTGCCCACTTCGTCATAAGTGAAGGAGTAGTCTTCGAGTGACAGCGGGCGGGTGGGGTCGTCGCCCGCAGCAGGAGGAACGTAAGCACCGACGGGGTTACTCCACAGCTCGGGGGTACCTCGGTAGATCTGCGTGTCCTTGGGCCGATGGTTGACGTCGTACGCGACATGCCGCTGTGTGCCGGCGAGATCGCCAAGCGTCATGCTTTGCGGTCGTCCGTCCCCCAGCGTGACCCCGCCCGCATACAGCACGCCGTAACTGCTTCCCACCTGGCGTACCAGGCCGCGCTTTGTATAGGAGAAACGAAGCTCGCTCGTGCCGTCGGCTCCCAAGAGTTCGGGCGTGGTGACGCCTGTCCCGGCTGTCGTGACCCGATCCGCGGCGTCAAACGCGGCTTTTTTGATGTACCATCGCGCCGCATACCGATCGACGAGGGTTGACGTCGTGCCGGGCTTCTGAATGCGGGCTGCCAAGCCCGTCTGGCGACCGAGCGCGTCATATTGGTAAACAGCTTTGGCTCCCAATCCTGCAACGGACGCGACGCGGCCCCACAGGAGAGCGATATCTACATCGAGGTGGTTTCCCCCGGGATCGAGGAGCGTGCCGACGTCCGGGTCGGCCGTGTCGTAGCTGTAGAATGCTTCGGTGCCATTTCCGGTTGCGAGATCGGGCGGAGTGTAGGGATCCTGACTCGCCAAACAGGGGGACCGGTCTTCCGCGACGAGTCGCCCGCCCGAATCGTAGAAGTGGTTAGCGCCGCAGCCACGCGCGTCGCTGTAGCCAACCATTCTACCGGAGTCGTCGTAGGCATATCGCCAAGCCCGAATGTTGTCCGGTGGCGTGCTTGGTTCCGCATTGAACCCCGTCGACGTGTTGGGTTCGACATTGAGAACACGGCGCCCGAACGAGTCGTACTTCATCCATCGGACTACGTCGAGGCTACCCGGCCGGCGCTGCACGACACGCGAAAGCTCGCCGGACGGCAGATACTCGTTGATCACCGCCCGGGTCTCGAGCGTGCTGCCCACCTTGATGCGAATGATCTGCTGAACGGCTCGGCCATGGCCGTCCTTCACTGCGGTCGCGAACGTTCCCTGATGGGCGGTCGGCAGGACGTCCGCGGCGTCATAGATATCGCTCGATAGAGCGTGCGAGACGACCAACGAACTGATGCTGTGGTCATACTGATACGAGCGGAAGGTTCGCCCAAACGCATCGTGTTCGACAGAGAGGTACGGAGTCGATACCGCGGGACCAGCCAGCGCCGTCGTTGGTGTGCCGCTGAAGAATGCGGGGTCATAGGTCCGAGTGACCTGTCCCTTCTTGTCATAAGCGACGTAGCCGCTCGCGATGTAGTCGCCATTGTCACCCGCGGTTGGATCGGCCGGGGTGAGCTCGACGAGTTCTCTTCCCAGCCCATCGCGAAACTGTTGAACTTCGACGTAGGAATTGGTGTTCGGGTCAGCGCCGTCCTGCGTACGAATGCGCGTAAGCGTGTAGGGCGTCACCTCGGAGTCGCCCGGTAGCTCGTACGTGACCGTGGTAGTCGGAAGCGCGGCCAGTAGGCCGGGGTGGCTTGGATCGGCGTGCGTCGAGGACGTCAGTCGGCCGAAACCATCGTAACTGAAATGAGATGGTTGCCCCGCTTGGTCAACGCTATCGACGACGGCCTCGAACCCACGGTCGTACGTGACCCGATGCTTGAACTCGCGCCCTCCACATCCCGTCGTGGCATCGATCGGTCCGGCCATTGCCCAACTGGCAACGACGAGCTGATCGTAATCGGGATCGAAATCGCGAGCCGCACACTGGCCGTTCGGTTTTCGGAGCGTCTTCGGTTGGCCGAATATGTCGTATGTGGTCTCTTCGATGAGTACCTGAACGGGCGCGGTCACTCCGCCCGATTGGGACCCCGGCGAAGGAGCAATGCTCGCGCCCGTAACCGCATGGTGCCGATCGAGCGGCAACGTTCCGACCAGCACCCCGTAGGATGCCTGTAGATCTCCGAATGCATTGTAGGTGTGGGTAACCTCGCGGACTCGGGACGTGGTGACCGAGCCTTTTACGTACGACCGCTCCTCGCGCCAGCTCCAACCCGAGGGGTCATTGGGCGGCCGAAAAAAGTCGCTGTGAGCGGTGATAGTTTCGTCGACACCGTTCGGACAACCGGCGCTGCACCCACGCCGAATACCCTCGACGGTATTGCCGAAATCATCGAATACCGCTTCCGATTGTAAGTGCGCCGTGCCGGCCGTCGCGCGCAGGCTCAGCGAGCGGGTCTCCGTGTGGGCAAGGCCCGGAATATCCACGATGACTTCGTCGACCGTGGTCGTGCTCGACTGGCGATCGAACGTCGCTGTGTCGTAAAGATAATCGTCTTTGGCAACCGGGGAAACCACCGACACCCTGCGACCGTCCAGCCCAAAGTAGAGCTGACGCAGCTTGTAGGTGGCGTGCTGGGTGGCGATGTACGTGCCTGCATCGTCGTAAATCTCGGTGACGGCCGGTAGCCCTTTAAGGGCTTCGCGCCAGTTGTCTTGCCACCTGGCATCGGGCCCGCAGATAGAAGGAACACCGGACGAACCGGTCGGGCACTCGCCGAGCTGAAAGACTGTGCGCTGATACGACGTCGGGCTCGTGGCGTCGCCTACTGCCTTGACGGTGGCTTCGCTGAAACCGCGAAACTCGCGCTGCCGCCCTTCGAAAACCGGGTTGCGATAGGTGTACTCCGTGACGGCGACACCCGCGGCGCGCCCGATCACGTCGAGGTGGTCGCGAACCGTCGTGCGAATCAGTACCGGCATCAGCGTGGGCGCGAGGCTGGTCCACGGATTGCTTGCCGCAGCGGCGGCTCGCATTACGTCGGCGGAGCTTGCGTACTCAAGCTCCGTCGTCGCGCCAAGGCCGTTGGCGATCCTCGTGAGGAGGTAAGGGACCTTCCCTCCGGTCAAATCGATATAGCGATACTCGTTGGCGCGGCCCCACAGGATATCCGGCGTGCCGGAGCCGTTGATATCGGTTAAACGAACATAGTTGTTTCCAGCGGGACGAAAGGGTGTTTGGTCGATGGTGATCCGGTCCGACCATCCCGCGCCGTTATCGTTCAAGTAGATGTCGACGCCCTGACTTCGCACCTCGACCATATCCGCGAGCCCGTCGCCATTGACGTCATTGAGGAGAAGCGTCCCCGGATCGGCTATTCCGAATCGCGGCGAATTGGCCATTGCGATATGTCGGCCATCCGCGAAACTCCCGCTCAGGCAGCTGTCGCGTTCACCAGTTCCCCAAAATCCATTGCCTCTCCCGGGCCAGTAGAGGACGCGACCGTCCGTGACCCGCACGATGTCGGGAAGTCCATCCCCGTTGAGGTCCGCAATGTGTGTATCGGGGTCTGAAAAGCGAACGACGGTACCACTCCACGCGGCGCAGAACACGAGGTATCGGCCGAGTGAAAAGAATGTCTGCAGTTCGGTCGCCGAGCTGAACACGACGTCGACGAGGCCATCCCCATTGACGTCCATCACTTTCACGTTGGGCGCTTCGCGCGTGAAGTCGATCTTGACGTCCTGCTGGGACGCGGTGGAGATGCCGCGGCCGACCCATTTGTAGTCGCCCGTTCCGGTGGGCTGAGGCGAAAACACGCCATAGCGCTTGGCCTGGGGCATGTGCACCAGATCGACTAGCCCGTCCGAATCGACATCGAGAGCCGAAACGGTAGGGCTCTTCAATTGAAGAATACCTGCGTCCGTAACGTCGGCCGCCGGTTCCACGATCATGGTCGACAATCTGCCGAAGCCGACCGTGCCACCCGTTCCAGCGCCATTCAGGTAAAGGCCGTGACGGCCTCCAAAAAGGCCGGCCGACGTCACGAGGACATCGGGCAGCCCGTCGCCGTTGATGTCCGCAAGACCCGTGTTCGGATCGTCGAGAGAGTGCGGGGGACTTGCGTCCAAGGATCGAACGGCTTTGTCGAAGCGCTCGAATGCGAGGCCACGGCTATCGACAGGCACGTCGGAACCGCCAGCTACGCGTTGATATCCAAAAGAGGCTCGGGGTAGACGCGGACATTGCGTGGAGACAAGAACTTGATCACCGCCTTCGGTCACCGGCGAAGCACAGCGCCCTTCCATCTGGACACTGCCGAGCAGCGATCGATGCGCTAAAGCCTCGTACCCGAGATGATATCGCCGCACCATTTCACGCGGGCTTCCTACGCCACCCGCGAACGGCTTGCTCGTGACGTCGACATGGCTAACCCGCCAACGTACCTGCGTCGGGTAACCACTGCGGTACGAGACGGCTACGTCAGGTCGTAGCTCATAGGCAACTCTGGTGTGATGGGCATAGCTCGCCAGATTGTTCGTGGTCGGATCCGCAGCGGGCGACGTGTCGAATATATCCGTCAAATAGACGGCATCGCCGTCCTTCGTATACCGATAAGCGATCGTATTGACAGGAACTCGAGAGCACCGATCAAGTTGATAGCCAAATGAACTCGATCACTTACGTAAGGGGATCGACAGGAGGGCTGAGCCATGATCTGGTCCATTCACGAGGTGAAGGAATGGACCGATGGTCGCCGCCGGTGGAGCAATCGCCGCA
>WNGB01006907.1_pt1 | contig 23876 bp, 28 predicted proteins | sample 5400681 | NCBI WGS metagenome assembly WNGB01 (sample SAMN13153367, study PRJNA577476) | soil metagenome | isolation source: 115 cm soil or saprolite under grassland replicate 2 | place: USA:California | collected 2016-06-15
CGCTCACCGGCTTCCTCCGGCCGCCCCCATCTCCGACGCCCGCACCCTCTCGCAGCACCACCTCCGTCGACCTCGACGTCACCCTCGAACAGCAAGAGCTACCCATCGGGGTCGAGCGGCTCTTCGACCTCGCAGAGCTGGGAATGCTCGAGGGCGAGCTCAAGCGGTACGTGGGGAACACCAACACCCTCGAGGTACACGACAGGGCGGACGAGAACCCGAACTGCCAGCTCCCAGAGATCAAGCCCGAGCATCGACGGGTGTACGCGACACTCGAACAGGCGAAGGCCGACCGACCACACGACAACTGCCACTGGTGTCTCGGGTCGTCCACACGCTGAGGGAGTCGGCGGAGAGGGACTTGTGACGACCTCCCTGATTGAGCCGGAGCCCGTCAGGATGCAGCACGGCCTTGAGCTCCACGAGGGACCGATGGTGCCGAGCCCGCTCGCGGCGCGTCCGGAGGACGTGGTGCAGGGCGCGATCGCCGCGTGTCCAATCGCCGCGGTCATGACCGCGATGGCTGGGGCGCGACCAGCCAACCTCGGGCGGATCCTGGGTCCGCCGCAGAACGATGACGTCTTCTCCAAACGGCGCGACGACGAGATCTTCCGCTACTGGACGCGCTTCTACTATGACGTGACGTTTCCGGGCCGCGGATCGCCCGCCCGGATCTCGCCGATGGTCTACGTCCAAGACGGGGCAGTGCAATACGCATCGAGCCCCGGCGGCGCCGGCTGGCCGAGCTATATCGAGAAGGCCTACGCCGTGTGGAAGAGTGGCGGCGGCCAAGGAGGCTCGGGTGGCGATTACACGCGACTCGACCTTCAGATCTCTCTCACCGCGCCTCCCGATCTGGGTCAGGTGATGCGTGACCTGATCGGTCCCTTCGACGTCCTGGACCAGGACGGGAACCAGTTCATCGACGCGCAGCGCAACGCTCGCCCTCTCAGACCTGATGACGTGGCGGCCGTGGCCGCGCGCGCCGGTCGGCGGCCGACGGTGGCGCCCACGATCGCCGCCGGTGCCGATCGGTTCGGCCTCGTGTCCAGTCACGCCTACGCCGTCCTCGGCTTCCGCACCGGGGTCCGCCTCCGGAACCCGTGGGGCGGCCCCGGCGCCACGTCCACGATCTCCGTTGCCATCTTCCGCCAGGCGTTCCGCGGAATGTGGCAGGCGGTCTGATAGCCCGCGCGCCGAGCCAACTCGGAGGTCCACGCAGGCCTCACCGGGAGACGGCGATACGACCGTCGAAAGCCGCGGTCCGGCGCCTCACGAGCGGGGTCCACGATGGGCTCGAGGGCGAGCCGACAGCCCCTGCGCTCGAACCAGTGACCGCCCAGGTTGTCCGTCTAAAATGGCGTTCTTCCGCAGACGTTCTCCGCGCCGTCACGAGTCCTCGATGAGCTTGGCGGCCTGCTCTAGGTTGCGCACCGCCTCATCGTGCTCGCCTAGCGCCTCATGCGCCCTTGCGAGCCCCTGGAGCGTCTGCACGACTCGGGCGCGCGCGGGTCGATCCACCGGTAGAGAGTAAGGGCTCGAACGAGTGACTCAATCGCGGTCGCCGGCTCACCGAGCTCGAGGTATAGGGTGCCCAGCACGACGAGACGCGGCGCTACGTCTGCTTCGCCGCGGTCCAGCACGAGAGTCGTAACGCCTGCTCCGCAGTCGCCGTCGCGGCCTCCAGATTGCCCTGCTTGATCTCGCAGCCGCAAACATTGTCCAGGCACTCGAGGAGCTCTGGAGAATCAGGTGCTGCCGCCTCGAGAATCGTCAACGCCTCATGAAGCCGCGGCGCCGCGCCGGCGAGATCGCCTGCGGAGAAGAGCGCATAGCCGAGGTTATTCAGCACGATTCCGGTCGCGGCGGAGGCTGGATCTTGGTCCGCACTCCTCTTCGTCGCGCCGGAAGAGCCGCGCTTCGAGAACGAGTGCGAGCAGGAGTACAGAGAGGATCTGCGCGGCGGCTTCGTAGAACGCCTGATGCTTCATCGTCGACGCGATTGTCCGCGATCGTGGCAAGCAGTCGTTCGCTTCTGCTCGTGTCGACGCGCGTGGCTGTCGCCCTTTGGCGGAAGTGCGACAGGCTCTCTCAGCTCACCTGCGGCTGCGCCGCGAGCGATGCCCTCAACAGGTCGACAAGTTCGGCGATCTCCTCGGTGCCACCGCGTCGTGCGCCCTCCCACTCGTCGACCGCGTGCCAGGCGACCTCGGGCGGCCGGGATAGCGGGGGACGAGGTGCAGGTGGAAGTGTGGCGCCCCCGTACCTATCACCGCCGAGTACACCCACTCCGCTCCACCCGTCTCTGTCAACGCCCGCGCGAGCCGCGCCGCCGCGCAACCGACCGCCGCCGCCTCTTCTGCGGTCAAATCGCCAAGGCGCGCCACGTGGCGCCGCGTCACGACGAGAAGGTGGCCGAGGTACGGGGGCGCGTTGCCGACCTCCTCGACCGGTGGCACGTGGAATGCCACGGCCTGCTCGTCCTGCCAAAGGAGTCCGCCCGGAACAGCCACCTCGCCGCCAAGCTCACGACAAACCAGACACTTGCTATCCACGGCCGAGAGACTAAAGCTGCCGACAGCAAGGAGATGTCGCGAGGTGCGGGATCTGCGACGCTCTGCGGCACGGGGTGACAGCTCGTTGCGGCCAGATGACCGCTGCCAGGGAGGCGACAGCGAACCAGTGGTTCCATCGCGTGTGACACTAATCTCGACCCACACGCCGACGTGAGCGTAGAGTTCGTAACTTGACAGTTACGTAACCAACTGGTTACCATGATCCTCCATGGAGGTGTTCGAGGCACTGGCAGATCCGACCCGGCGCAGGATCGTGGAGCTGCTTGCCGAGGAAGAGCGCTCTGCCGGCGAACTGGCGGGCCACTTCCGGGTAAGTCGGCCCGCCGTGTCGAAGCATTTGCGCGTCCTGCGCGAAGCAGGGGTAGTCGAGGTCCGTGAGGACGCCCAGAAGCGCATCTATCGGCTCGAGCCGGAGGCGCTGGGACGGGCGGAAGGCTGGCTGGCACGGCATCGGCAGTTCTGGGAGCAGCGCCTCGACGCACTGGAAGCTCAGATCGAGAAGGAGGGGTAGAGATGGAAGAGTTCGGCACAGTGGGTGTTGCCGAGGTCGTGTTCGAGCGGCGCTTCGAGGCGCCTCGGGAGCGGGTCTGGCGGGCCCTGACCGATTCGGAAGAGTTGGCGGGCTGGTTGGCCCCGGCCGAGATCGACATGCGCGTAGGCGGCTCGGTCGTGCTCAAGTTCGAAGACGGAGACGAGCGCGGCACGATCACCGAGCTGCGGGAGCCGGAGGTAATCGCGTACACCTGGAACGAGGGCGAGACCGACTCGCTCGTCCGCTTCAAGCTCGAGCCGGAGGGTGGCGGCACCCGTCTGGTGCTCCGGCACACCTTCGAGGGAGAAGTCGACCTCTCGAGCTACGGCGGGGGCTGGCACCACCATCTCGAGCAGCTGATTGCACAGATGGCGGGGACGCCGATCGGGTGGGATTCGAATCGCTACAGAGAGCTCAAGAGCGAGTACGAGCGGAGAGCCCAGCAGCGGCGCGAGGTGGAGCTCGCCAAGGAACGCTAGGGCGACGGGGCGGGGCTCTCGGTCGAGCTCCGCCCCGAGCTCTGCGGCGACCGCGAGCAGCCGGTCGAGATCGTCCGCCGGGCGCGAGCCGAACGCGCGGGCACTTCTCATGAGCCAACTAGCTTGTCGCGATCTGTTGGAAGTGCGACAGCCGGCGAGAGATGGCTACCGCTCCTGCGCGGCGATCATTCGTCGTCGGCTGAAAGGCGTTTCGTTGCTTCGACGACGAGCTGGGGTCATCCCCCCTCCGCGATCCGGAGCTCCCTCACCATCTGCTCTCCAGCGCCTGCGCGAAGCGCTTGCTGAGCTGCCGCAGCTCGCCGCCGTGCGCCGCGCGCACGTGCCAGGGCTCGGGCCGCTTCGGCGCGACGCCGAGCTTGTGGCCCTCTTTCCACGTGCCCTCCTGGTCGCGCAGCCCGTGCACGCGCTCGATGGCGGTGACGAGCGTCTCGATCGCCGCGAAGGCATGCTGGTACGCCGCTTCGAGCTGCTCCACGTACGCGGCCGCGTTTGTCGCGGCGGCCTGCGTGTGCACGCTCTTCCGCTGCGAAGCCTCGTGCAGCTCGCGCTCCAGCTCGGCCTTGCGGCGCCGACGTGCGGCCGCTGACTTCTCCTCGTAGGCCTTCAGCTCGGCAAGCTCGGCAGCGACCTCTTGCGACGTGCGCACGGGGGTGAGGGGGGTCAGCGCCCGCTCGCCGGCCGGCGCAACGCGCGCGTTGGGCTCGGCCTCGAGCCTCGTTCGCTCGGCTTCGAGCTCCTGCTCGGCCTCGCGCAGGCGGCTGGCGCCCTCCTCCGTCGCGAAGTAGCGCGACAAGCTCGTGTGTGCCACGTCGTAGTCGCGGGCCAGGTCGCGAAGCGGCTCCCCGCGCGCCCGGCGGGCGAAGAGCGCGGCGTCGGGCGAGAGCTTGCGAGGTGCGCGCGCGATGCTGCGATTCTACGCACCAAACGCACCAGCAAGCACCAGGACGCCGGCCTTGGTGCCTTCGTCGCCGGGGCGAAAGTGAGGCGGCCGGTCGGTGAGAAATCCCGATTTGCAGGCGTTTTATCGGCACGGTGGCCCGAAGAAGCGTCATCCAGCGGCACTTTGAGGCAAGCGTTGCGGGACTCGCGTACCACGACGGTTCCGAATCCTCGGCCGGATCAGTCGTGAGACGTCGCAGCGTCCGTCCTTGGAGGTTGAGCGTGTAGATGTCGTAATTGCCGGTGCCCCGTTTCCTGCGCGTAAACGCGAGCGTCTGACCGTCTGGAGACCAGCTCGGCTCGAAGTCGGCGCCCAAGCTGCTCGTCACACGTGTGAGAGTTCTGGCGAGGCCGACGATCCAGATGTCGTAGGTGCCCGCTCGGTTGCTCGCGAACGCGATCTGGAGGCCGCACGGCGACCAAGTGGGGTCGATGTCGTCTGCACGGCTCGTTGTTATGGGTGTGGCGACCGCAGACCCCGCAGCCTGGATGACGTAGATGTCCGCGTTTCCCTTGCGCGTAGTGACGAACGCGAGCCAGCCGCTCTCCGGCGCCCAGGCGGGCGAGTAGTCAGGGGCCTTGTTCTTTGTGATCTGTAGTCGCTCACCGCCGGTGCCACGCGCGGTCGCGTAAATATCGAAGTTGCCCTCGCGGTCGCTCGCAAATGCAAGCCTCCCCTCAGGTGAAGAAGTCGGCTGTATCTCTTCGGAATCTGCAGTCGTGACGGCCTGAGTACGGTTCGGCGCGGTCGCAAGAATCACATTCGCGTCTCCGCCCCCGCGGTTGCTTTCGAACACCACTTGTGCTGGCTGTGGTTGGACCGGCGTCGCACCGACAGGACCTCCCGAAGAAGCGAGCAGGGGAAGGAGCGCTAGCGCACAAACCGCGGAGCGAATGCAGGGCCGCAAGCTGTCGGCGATCACGGGCCCTCCTTCCACTGATAATCCTACGCCGCAGTGCCAGTTCACACAATGCTGGGCCTCCCGGCGACGACGCTGGAGCGTCGGACGAAAGCTGACCTCAGATCCAGCACACGGTGCGTGTGGATCCAGATTGATCGCGCTCCGCGGGGCGAACAATGGTGGGCTTTGGCTCGCCTAGTGGGCGTGTCGCCGGTAGACAGTCGAGCGGAGAGTCAGGGGCCAGCGACAAACCCGAGCGCCCAGGCGCTGCGTCGGCGTCTGCGTCCCAGGATCTTGCCGCACTAGACACGTCGTTCTAACGCTCAAGCCTTCCTTTCATGGCCTTGCGCGGGAGGTCGCTGCTCGGCGCCGCGGTTCTCATCGGCGGCCTCGTCCTGGCGGCGTCGGGCGCACTTGGAGCTCGGCGGGGCCAGGTCGCCGCAGACTCAGTGCAAAGCTCGTCGTCGAGTACCAGCCGGCCATGTCCGACGAGGGCGGTAAGGGGCTGACGTCCGCTACGTCGCATGGCCCGGAGTCGCAGGTTCAATCCTGCCCCCGCTACCTCGAAATGACCTCGCGCTTGCGGGGGTCTTTCTTTGCTGCGGGCGCGTCAAAAGAGCCTAGGCGTCGCGGGTCACTGTTCGCCAGCCGCCGACCGCGAGGAGGGAAACCGCCCAGAGGACGAGCACGAGCTCCGCGGCGGCGGCGGACATCGGGATTACGCCGCCTTGCGTCGTGAACTCCCGCATTGGGAGAGGGGTGAGCTGGTTGAGCGCCGCTCCGGGCAGGACCTCCCGTCCGAGGCCCAAGGCCGGGATCGAGATCAGGATCGGCGTCACGGCGAGCCGAAAGGCGAGCAGGACGCCGATCGCCGTCGACCGCGAGCCGACCAGCGACGAGAGTCCGAGTGCAAGCGCGAAGGAGAAAGAGCAGGAGAGGAGGAGCCACACGCCCGTTTCGGCGAGCAGTGTCACCGACGGCGCAGGCAGCGAGCCGGCGAAGACAACCGTGGCGACAGCCGTGAGCGCATAGGCGACCGCGACGAAGGCGAGCAGGAAGGCGAGGCCGCCCTGGATCCGCGCACCGAAGAGCGCATAGGGCGAGCGGCCCGTGAGGACGAGCTCCCGGAAGACGCCGGCGTTCAGGTCGCCGGCGCCGGCAGTGGCGCCGACGAGCGTCGCTGCCACGGCGCCGAGCGCGGCGAGCACGAACAGGCCGTTTCCGAGGTTGGTGACACCGCCCGCCGGTCCATGGTGCGCCGGGTTCGCGGCGTGGAGGATCGCGAGGATCCCGTAGGCCACGATGGGCGCGGCAACCGTCAGTGCCGCGACGGTCGCCACGAGCCCTCGGCGCTTGCGCAGCTTGAGGAGCTCGGCGCGGACGAGCCGCGAACCGGGGAGGGAGATGGAGTGAGCGAGCGCGGTCATGCGGCGGCCTCCAGTCTGGACGTGATCTCGAGGAATCGGCGCTCGAGCGAGACCCGCTCGGGCTCCAGGCGGTGGACGTCGAAACCTGCCTCGACGAGTCGGCGGTTGATCGCCGCGACGGATTGCTCGTCCTCGATGCGGACGCGCAACCCGCCTTCGACTGGCTCGACGATCTCGCCGGCGAGTAGCGCCTGCGCCCGCAGGTCGTCGCTGGTCGCAACCAGCACAGTCGAGGCTTCACCGGTCAGCTTGTCGATCGGGCCCTGCTCGACGACACGGCCCCGGTCGACGATCGCGACCGCGTCGCAGGTCTTCTCGACTTCGTCCAGCAGATGCGAGGAGAGAACGACGGTGCGCCCCTCGTCCACGAGCCCGCGGATCATGAAACGGAATTCCTCCATCCCCGCTGGGTCGAGCCCGTTCGTCGGCTCGTCGAGGATCAGCAGCTCCGGGTCCGCGAGGAGGCAGCGGGCGACTCCGAGGCGCTGGCGCATTCCGAGCGAGTAGGCGCGGACGCGTTCGTCGGCGCGCTTGGCCAGGCCGACACGCGCAAGCGCGCCGTCGATGCGCTGGTGCGCCCCAGGCTCGCGGGCTGCGGCCACGATCCGGAGGTTCTCGCGGCCCGTCAGGTAGGGGTGGAAGCGCGGCTCTTCGACGATGGCACCGACACGGGCGAGCGCCGTAGCTCGCTGCTCCGGCATCGGCAGCCCGAGCAACCGCATCGAGCCGGCAGTCGGCGAAGTGAGGCCTAGGAGCATGCGGATCAGCGTCGTCTTGCCGGCGCCGTTCGGTCCCAGGTACCCGAAGGCGGAGCCCCGAGGGATGCGGAGTGCGACGCCGTCGACCGCGACCCGGGCGCCGAAACGCTTCGTCAGGCCTTCAACCTCGACTACGTATGAGTTCGAGTCTGTGGTGTTCATGGTTCCAAGGTATGGCTTGGGGGGCGGCGAGCACATCGGGCGGAAGGAGGTTCTTCGCCTCCGGCTGAAGGCGGATCGTCGGGGGTGTGCCGTCATTCAAAAGTCGGAGGCGAGCCCGCCGCCAAGCAAAGCGGCGCCCCGCCCACGTGGGCGGGGCGCAATCGAATGGGGGCTAGGCGGCCGCGCCGCGTAGGGTCAGTGGGCCGGTCAGCCGCCTGGCGGCCTTGGCCGCGAAACCGGGCAGCGCCAGCAGGATCAGGGCCAGGACCAGCAACGTGAAGTAGAACCGCTTCTTCATCATCTTCCTCTCGGTTCCCTTCGGTCAGGCGGCGGCGGTGACAGCCGCGCTGGCTTCGGGGGTGTACGTCGGCTGGTAGCCGCGCAAGCGGCCGAGCGGAGCACCGAGGGCCAGACCCGCCCTCTGCATCCACGCCGGCGGAAACGGCAACCGCACCGTGTCGAAGTGAGCCTTCGCGATCACGGCGAGCCGAAGCGGGCTCGGCATGCCCTTCCGGTTCGTCTTGCCGTCGGCGGCCAGCGCGAACATCGTTTCGAGCAGCGACTCGAACTCGAGCGCCGGCCGCACCTCGCCGACGAAGCGGACCTGGTCTTCGCCCGCGTTCCAGAAGCGATGCCGCCTACTGGCTTCGACGGTGACGACGTCACCAGGCCCGAGCGTCAGCTTCGTCCCACCGGCTTTCAGGCCGAGCGTCCCCGCTGCGACTGCGAAGCGCTCGCTCTGGAAGGGATGGACGTGAGCCGCGGCGACGAACCCGTGCGGCTGGACAGCGGTTTCGATCACGACCGCCTCGCCGTCGGTGTCGCGCGAGGTGGCGAGGAAGGTGATGCGCTCGCCGGTGACAGGGTTGTGGATCGTGTCGCCTGTGTGGATCATCTGCGCCTCCTTGGCGTCGTTGGTGACGCACGGGACGCTAGGTCCGCAGGCGCCGAGAATCGTCGGCCGCAGGCGCGATCTTCGGTCGTTACCCAGGCTGATCTTTCGGCTATGACTCCTCCACCCGGCGGAGGAGTGCGGCTCCGCCGCAGGATCGAGGGCTACGCTTCGCCGGGTTCCACGAGGCCGGACTCGTACGCCAGCACGACGGCCTGTACGCGGTCGCGAACATCGAGCTTCGTCAGCACGTGCCCGACGTGTGTCTTCACCGTTGTCTCGCTGACGAAGAGCTCTTTTGCGATCTCCGAGTTCGAGAGGCCGCGCGCGATCAGCTTCAGCACCTCGAGCTCGCGTGTAGTCAGCTCGCTGAGTTTGGGCGGAAGCGTTGGCGTTCGGACCGAGGCCGGCGGGCGGCGGACGAACTCTTCGATTACACGTCGAGTCACGGACGGCGCCAGCAAGGCGTCGCCGCTTGCGACGGCGCGGATGCCCGCCACGAGCTGCTCGGGCGGGACGTCCTTGAGCAGGAAGCCGCTTGCGCCGGCCCTGAGCGCGTCGTAGACGTACTCGTCCATGTCGAAGGTCGTCAGCATCACGATCTTCGCTGCCGCGCCGTCCTCGGCAAGAAGGCGACGCGTCGCCTCGATGCCGTCCATCTCCGGCATGCGCACGTCCATAAGGACGACGTCGGGCTTCAGACGCTGTGCCTCCGCGACCGCCTCTCGTCCGTCCGCTGCCTCGCCCACGACCTCGACGTCCTCTTCGGCCTCGAGGATCATGCGAAAGCCGGCCCGAACGAGAGCCTGATCGTCGACGATGAGAACCCTTAGGCTCATGCGGGCGCAATCGGAAGCCTGGCGCGCAGCCGGTAGCCGCCGCCCGGCCCCGGACCTGCTTCGAGCTCGCCGCCGTAGACCGACACCCGCTCGCGCATACCAACGAGGCCGTGCCCGCCGCCGTCGCCGCTGCCGCCCCCGCTGCCGTCGTCGCTCACGGCGAGCTCGACGTGGTTGTCGGTGTAGTGGACGAGCACCTCCGCCCGCGTCGCCCGCGCGTGCTTGATCGCGTTTGTCAATCCTTCCTGGATCAGCCGGTAGGCCGTCAGGTCGACGCCGGCAGGTAGCTGGACGGATTTGCCCTCGACGTGTAGTTCGACGGGCAAGCCAGCTTCCCGTGCCTGCTCGACTAGCTTGTCGAGGTACTCGAGACTCGGCTGGGGCGCGAGCGCCGGCGCCTCCTCAGGTCGGCGGAGGACGCCGACCATGCGCCGCATCTCGGCGAGCGCCTCGCGCCCCGTCCGCTCGACGATGAGGAGTGCCTCGCGCTCGCGCTGCTGTTCCGGCCGCAGGAGCCGGCGTACAGCCGACGCCTGCACGGTCATCACGCTGACGCTGTGCCCGACGACGTCGTGCAGCTCGCGCGCGATCCGCGCCCGCTCGTCGGCGACCGCGATCCACGCCCGCTCCTCGCGCTCCCGCTCGGCCCGTGCGGCCCGCTCCTTGGCCTCGTCGGCCTCCGCGGACTTGCGGCCGACGCCGAACGCGATCGTCCAGACGATGGTGAAGATGATGCTGACCACGATGAAATTCCCCACACCCGATCTAGGATCGTTGTGGACGACCACCGCCGCGACACCCTCCGCGACCGCAAGACCGGCAACGGCCTGGGACCGGTCTCGGAGCAAACCGACCAGGAAGAGCGCCGCGCACCCCGCCAGAAACGTGACGCCGTTGAAGGGGACGACCCTCTCGTCGACGAACGAGGTCGAGGCCGCCGCAACAGCCACCGCCGCAGGTGCGCCGAACGGAAAGCGCCGCCGGGCGAGCAGTGGGAGGACGATCGCGAGAATCGCCAATACGTCGAACCACAGCGGGCCTGCCGGTCCGTCGTTGTGCTCCTGGCCGAGGACCGCCCCGGCGAGACCGATACCGACGCCCGCCAAGATCACGGCGTCGAACCAGTACCGACGCAGCAGCGGCCAGAGTCTCTTCACGTCCTGAAGGTACTCGAGCCGCGGCCGACCCGCCTCGTCGGTGAGGACGACGCGAAGATCGTCCTCGAGGAGGACGCCGAATCGCCTCCGCGGCCGAAGACGCTCCGTGTCGACCCGCCTAGTGTAGGCGTCGATGAGCCGCGAACAGGAGGGACCCTGATGACGACGATCGAGCGCAGCACCGCAGGGAACTCGTCATGAACGCGGTCGCTGCGGTGCAGGGCCGCGTCCTCGCCGTCTCCGTCCTCGCTCTCCTCGCAGCCGCCCTGACGGCGTGCGGGGTCGGAAGTGCGTCGAACAAGGAAAAAATCAGCGAGACCGCGAGCACCTATCTCAGGGCGCTCGCCGACGGCGACACCGCGAAGGCGTGCGCGCAGCTCACCCGCCGCGCCCAACGCGGAGGGTGTGAGGCGGCGATGAAGGAGCGCCTGTCCCGGTTGGACTCGGACGCGTTGACGAAGGCCGCCGACGACTCGATCGAGATCGACGTCGCCGGCAACACGGCGACGGCGCGACTCTCAGAGCCGGAAGGTGCCCGCTTCGTGCTCGCAAGGGTCGGCGGTGAATGGCGGATCGACTCCGGCTACACGTTGGACTCTGCGGCGTCGGCGGAAATTCCGGCGTCTAGGCCGGCTGTCACCTAAATCGGGCAACCACTGTTCACGATGAGCCACCCCAGGTGAAATAACCTGAGGGTCGCCCCTCCTTCCCGACCGCAGAGGTTCGAGGTTCAACCGGAAGATCGACCGCACTGGAAGGGCGGTGTCAACATTCCTGACGATGGTTTGTGGGGCGGCGGTGACGATCTTCTCGTTTCGCCCGACAGGTGAAAACTGCGAAGAGCGCGATGCCCGAGGGCAAAGTTGTCACCCTGCGAGGTTACCTGGGCCTGCCGCCGCGACGACGCCCCCGAAGCCCCACGGCTCCTTGCCCAGGTGAGGGGACTTGTCGCACCCTGGCGGAAGTGCGACGGCAGGCTAGTCGCCGCGTTCCGCGGGATGGACGCCGCCCGGTCAGGATTGACAGCGGAGACGCTGCGTATCCTGACCCACATGCAGGCGCACATCGTTCCTCGTTTCCATCTCGGCCGCTTCGCCACGCCGCCGGGACGCAACGGGTTCATCTACGCGATCAACAAGCGCACGGGCAGGCCGGAACGAGTGCCCGTCAAAGACACCTGCACGTCCGAGGACTTCTACGTGATCGAGGACGGCGCAGGCAACGAGGACGCGATCCTCGAAGACATGCTTCAGAAGCTTGAGAGTTACTCGGCTCGCCGGATCGACCGTCTCGTCACCAATCCCGGAGTCGTGCCGCCCGATGACGAGCGCCTCACGCTCGCGCTCTATCTCGCATTGACGCACATGCGAACGCCAAGGATGCGCGAGCAGCTGCGCTGGACGCACGACACAGCGACCCTCGCGCACTACCGGTCAACGCTTGAAGCAGACCCGCCGTGGCAACGGATGCGCGCCGCAGTCTTTCCCGAAATGACCGACGAGGAGGCCGAGGAGTTCCGCCGGAAGGCGATCGCCGATCTTGACTCCGGCGACATGTACATCGAGTTCCCGGCGCGGCACTACGTGATCACGACGTTTCAGTACGTGACCGACCTCGCTTACACGATCGTCGGCATGTCGTGGACGGTGATGCGTGCACCCGCCGGGTCGGAGTACGTGATCGGCGACCACGCCGTCTCGATGTACGACCCGACAATCGGCGCACCCGGAGCCTCGACAGGCAACGGGTTCGCGTCCTCACCCTTCGCCGAGACGGTGCTGCCGCTCGACCGCAGCGTCGCCGTCAAGGTGTCGATCGGCGAGGAGGAGGAGTGGCGCGATCTCGAAGTGTCGGCCGACGACGTTGACGAAATCAACGTCCGGTCATACGCCTGGGCCGAGAACGAAATCTACTGCTCGTCGCAGGCGCTCGTCGTGGCTGTACGGGAGTGCGTCCGGGACAATCCGACTTTCGCGGCGCAGTTCGAGCATCGCGCCGGAGGGTTGTTGATCGAGAACGACTATCCGCTCGTCGGCGGCGGTCACCGGAGCGACGTGCAGGTCTTCACGCCGCCGACGCGCCGCTAGTCGAGATCACACCTGGCCCGGAGCATCTTGCGCGGCGAGGTAAAGCTTGCGTTTCCCGTCGCCCGTGGTGCGCACGTCGGCGAACGACGTTTGCATGCCTCCCTCGTGCATCACTCGGAAACTCAACAGACCTTGCGCTTCTAGTAACCACATCTGGAAGAACATTTCCGCCGGAGAGAGGGTCAAGTCGCTCGCGACTTCTACCGGCTCCTTCGACCTTGGCAACGAGACCCAGTCGCGCAACTGAACTGCGCTCGGAGGAGTGGCATTGCCTGCGCGGTCAGGGACGCGAGGTCTTCGATCTCCTGAAGTCCGTAGAGGGTCGGGTATAGCCGGTTGAACTGCAGAGGTTCCCGCCGACCCATCCCATGGACCGGCTCACCGTAAATCGCTCCATCTTCGATCAGTTCGAGGAGCGCCTCGCACACTTCTCCCTCTGTGAGTCCCGGAATGTCGGAGGGTGCATCGACGTCGTCGGGAATGTCGTAGCCCATCCGGTCAAACACCGGCTCGCGGCGAACGTGGTCAACGAGCCACCGCAGCACGGCAAACTTCCGAGCTTCTGCGCTCTCGAACTCGACCGCGAAGTCTCCCGTCGAAGCCCGTGCTGCCAGCCAGTCGTCCAGCTGATGCCCGAACTCTGACAGCGTCGGGCGGGCCGAAGGACTCCGCGAGGTCGCCGCTTGAATGAGTGCCGCGAGCTGTCCGACATTCGGCTCGCCCGGTAGGAGGAGGTCGAGGCTGTCTTCGTCTGCCGCCCGAATCTGTCCGCGCGGCGGATGCAGCTTCTCGGCCGCGATGCACCAGAGCGTGTTCGCGAGACAGTGAACGTCAACCCGTTCCCAATCAGGTTCCTCGTCAGATACGAAAACCTCGGAGGGCAAGTGATGAAAAGGTCCTAACGGCTTTCCCTGCTCCGTCAGCGCAGGATCGCTCGGCCGCTTTGCAAGGCCGAAGTCGCCCACGACGATCCGATTCTCGAACTGGTAGAGGTTTGCAGGCTTTACGTCGCGGTGGCTGAGTCCGTGCTCGGCGAGTAAGCGAGCGAGGTGCGTGCCACATCGCGTACGGCACTAACCTTGGACTCTAGAGGCGCTCCGGCCAGCGCGATCGCAAGATCGGTCGCGAGTGGCATCACGAACCATGCTCGATCTGCGGCCGTGGACTTCTCCGGCAAGTGCTTCTCAAACACCGGCAAGATGCCTTTGTCGGCAGGGCTCAACTCCTCGCAAATGGCGACTTCGCGGCGGAAGCGTTCATAGTCCTTCGCCGCCATGCGATGCAGAATCTTGATGGCGACGGACTTTGCTTCGTCCGTAGTTTCGGCGCGCCAGACATCGCCGTTGCCGCCACCACCACGAAACTCGACGAGCGTCCAGCGACCTAAAACGTCGCCCACCTTGTGTTTCGTCTTTCCGGCCACTTCGTCAGTTTAGGGCCGCTTCATCGCGCCGCCGTCACCGCCGGGACCTCGGCTCGCAACACGTGCTCCTGGCACAGCGGCGGCGCGGAGTGGTATAGCTGACGGCCTAGATCATTGCCCGATCTTGCAGCGGTGATTCAGGCTGTTGACGATTAGCACTTGGACACTCCTGTCGTTGAACGGAGGAAAGTTCCGGTTCAGTTCCTGGTCGTCGCTTTGGAGGTTCATGATCAGACACCAGCCCGCCATGACTGATACGGCCTTCTCGACTGAGAACCCTTCGGCTTGCGGATGTTCTAGCGGCGTTGTGAGAAGACTGTCGATCCGTTGCTCGTCGTTGGAGACTCGTGTCTCCAACGACGAAACGTTCGCCTCCGCGCTGGCCGCTCGGTCGAACGGTTGAGGTATCAACGCGCTCGGATCGAGCACGAGCCACGCCCATTCGAACCCCAGTGCGCCCGCCTGTAGCGCACACCGGAGGTGCAACTTGGGCAGTTGCCGCCTTGTGCACGCCGCTCGTTTCGTTGCGGCTACCGACTCGCTCCTATTTCACCAGTTCAGTAGTCCAGTTCGTCTCCTGAATCGCCGTGTCGAGCTCGCGACGCTCGCGAGCCAGCTCGTCAGCCCGCCGGCGCAGATCGCCGACGTCGACGGTTGGCAGGATGCGGATCTCTGCGAGCCGTACCGCTGCTGACGTCCGCCTGCGGCATCAGCTACCTGCCGAAGAACCGTCTGCCGGAGCGCCAGGATGTCCCTGCGCCAGTGCGTCTGTGAGTGTCTCGCCCGTCGGGAGTTGGGTCGCGAGGTTCGTTCGATTGATCTGTGCAATCAGCGCCTCCAGCTCACCGGCCATTGCCTCGAATTCGCTCAGGAGGGCCGCCGGGTCCTCGGAAGGCTTCTCGCCTTCCTGCACCAACGCGCTGGCCGTCAGCCGCTCGCGGATCTGCGCAATCCGCGTTAGTAGCTGGCTTCGTAACGTAAGAGCTTCACCTAGTTTCATGGCGAGCCGGCTTCGCCCCCGGACGGGCCCTGGAAAACGGAATGTGATGCTAGCGAAGACCTGGCTTTCGGAAAGAAGGCAAAAGTTAGGCAAAAGTCCTGCCGGTGGCCCGCATCTCTAACAAGTCGAAAGGCGGCCGTTTCCGGCGCCTTTCTCAGTAGCGGGGGCAGGTTTTGAACAGACATCTGCGACCGCATACCGGCTCGTCGAGGTTCGGCAGCTCCAGGGGCCACAGGGCTAGAAAGAGGGGCGCCGACCTGAGTCGACACGCCCCTTGGGTCACTCACCTGGATCTGAACCGAGTGCGACCTGGGATCGCCGGCGGCGGCGAAGCCGAGTGTCCACGTTCCGCTCGTCAGCGTCTTGGTGCTGAGGTTGTAGATGTAGCCGCCCGTCCCGCCCAACGTTGCGTCGTAGCGGAAGTCCGCGCGGGGTTCGCGTTTGCCGAAGTCAGCGGCCAGGTCGCTGAACGCGAGCCCCTCGGGCGGCAGCGAAAGCGCGCGCCTGAGCGGCTTCTCATTGGAGCTGCTCTTTTTAGGCCCGAGCCGTTCTTGTCGACCAATATCGGATTGGGCTGTTGGGCCGTCTGGCCTGTTCGGGCCGAGTAGTCATGCGGGCTCCGCGAAGTGCGGGCTAGCCCATTCGACTGGTCCGTTTTGGCCGGAATGAGCTGTTGCTTGCTCGGGTGCCACTCGCGTCGCACTTCCCGCAAAACGCGACACTCGGGTCAGCCCGCGCGCTCAGCTGGCTCGCTGTGCTTGGCGGCCACGCTCGACCGGCTCGACCAGCACACCGGTGAGGCTGCGCTCGGGTTCTTCCAGAGAACCCAGGTGAGCGCGTCGGCAAGCCGGGCGCAGGCGAGCACGCTTCCGCAGCGAGGCAACCCGCTGCGCTCGACCTTTCATGGACCCCGCGAGCTGCGACGGGCAGGGATGAGAACCAGCTTGGCGCTTACCGCGGGGCGTGGACACCGACCGCCTGCGCCGGCTCGGCCTGCGAGCGCCCGAGCCCAATGAGTTCGGCGAAGCGCGTCTTTCTGCTGGGGTTGATGGGCCTCATTGACGGTGCCGGTTGACGGTGCTCGACCTGTCGCGATTCGGTCTAGCGATGCCGGTTCGCGCGGCGCGCGTGACGGCGTGACGGTGGTGACGGGCACCGTCACGGGGAGCGGACGCAACCTGCGCCGACGGGTCGGCGGCGAGGCGCTCTGCGAGGTGGCGCCAGCCGTCCGCGAGTTCGCTGTCTGAGAAGTCGCCGCGGTGAGCGCGACGCGACTTCGCCTGCAGGTGCAGGCGATGCGCGGGGAGGTCGAGCGACACGTCCTCGAGGCCTTCGGGGATCAGGCGCAGCGCGGCAAGCTCGCCGCGCCAGGCGCGAAGGGCGAGCTCGGTCGCCACCGCATCTTGGTAGTGGAATCCGCGCCCAGCATGCGAGCCCGTACGGCTTCGCGCCCACAGCTCGTCCATCCAGCCAGAGTAGCCCGCGCCTGCGACGCTCTTAGCTCCGTTGCCCATGCCGTGTCTATCGGAGCGACCAGCCGGTGATCTCCCGTCAGTCGAGGACGGCGCTCCGCCGGCGGGACACAAGGCCGAGTTCGCCGAAGATGTCGAGCCGGAGCAGGACGACTGCCTCCCGAGAAGTCGCCTTGCGTGAGCAGCTTCCGCTGGATTGCCGCCTGAAGGAGCTGAGGGTCGACCAGCACGATCCGGAAGGCCCTGCGCTGATCTGACCCGTCCGCCGCACGGCTCGCGAGCGCGCGTGTGCGCCGGGCAGGGTCATCCTTTCGCTCTAGCGATCCGATAGAGGTTGGTGGATGAACAAGCGCGGAAACCCGAAAAGCCTCGTCGCCTCCCACCCGGGCAACCTCAAACGCCGTCAAGCAGGGCGTTCACTCTCCCCGCCTGATCCAGGCGCGAGCGGCTGAGATCGCGACCGAGCTCACGCAGTCGTTCGAGTTCTCGCCTGCCGAGCGGCTCGCCCTGCACGAGGCGGCTCGCTGCATCGCGATTCTGGAGGCGATCGATCGGGAGCTCGACCAGCGCGGGCTCCTCGACAGGGAAGGTCAGCCCCGCTACCTGCTCAACCATCGCTCGCGGACCTCTCGCCAGCTCGAGCACTGGCTGGAGAAGGTTTCGGCGGCGATCGAGCGGGAGGCGACGAGCGAGCAGGCTCCTTCCCTTCGAGCGGCGCCTGCGCGAGCTCGGGGTGAAGCTGATCAACGCCGCTCCGGCGCACCCCCAGACGCTCGGCAAGCTCGAGCGGCTCCACCGTACGCTCAAGGACTGGCTCGCAGACGAGCCGCCCGCGGGCGACATCGACGAGCTGCAGCAGCTGCTCGAGCGGTTCCGGGCCCACTACAACAACGAGCGCCCGCACCAGGCGATCGGCGACCGCACCCCGGCCGAGCGCTACACCGCCGCCCCCGCGCCCGATCCGGACCCGCTCAAGCCGGGAGAGGACGAGCCGCCCGTCTACGCGGCCCGCTCACTCATCCGCGCCGTCGCGCCCAACGGCGTCTTCGCCTTCCGCAACAGGCACATCAACATCGGAGCGCGCTACGCCGGCGCCCGGGTGCGGATCGTCGAGGCCGGCCAGCTCGTCCACGTCTACTACCGCGGCGAGCTGATCCGCACGCTCGCCCCCCGACCGTGACCGCGCCTACCAGCGGCTCGGAAAACACCGATTAGAGGAGAGAAAGATCAACCCCTAACCTGTCACTGAACACACCGGCACAAAGTGTCAGCGATCTCTCCGGTACAAACAGTTTCGGCAGGGTTGCCGCGGGGCGAGTCAACATACGGCACTCCGGGCGAGTGGCGCTTGTTCGCCGTCGTACCGACTTCATGACTCACCACCGGATCTACATGCCCCGCGCGAAAGCCCAAGCCGTCTAGGCGCGAACAGGGCAGCCAATGCGGCTGCCCTGTTCTCAATGCGCGCGGCTCGAAGGCCTACCGAACGTGGAAGAGCGTGCGGTTGGCGTCGACGCCTGGCGCCGGAGGCTGAACGGCGTAGTACGTCTTAAAGCCCTTCGTCGTCGCGATGCCCTCGAAGATTCCGGGCGGCGCGCCCGGTCCGTGGCAGCCCACGGTCAGGACGCCCGTACTCCCGTCCGAGAACGCGATCTTGAGGACAGCCACTCCGTTGGCTGCCCTGCCCTCGTCGATGTTGTCGATGCGGCCCACCTCGTTTTGGAAATTGGCGAACCGCCAGCTGACGAGCGCCGTGACCCTATAGGTGCCGCTGCCGCCGCCCGTGGCCGTCCACGTACCGCCTCCGGTCGCGGCGGACGAGCCCTTGCCGCTCGCGGGCGCGACAAAATGTCCGGACCCTGTGAGCGTGATCGTGTCACCGTCGGGTGCCGTTGCAGACGCGTGACCTCCTGGGTTGATGGGCCCCGGAGGTATGGTGCTGATGATGTCCCAGCGAACGTGCTGGGCCCTCTTGCCAGGCGCGGCCGAGGCGAAAGTCGTCAGGAGCATCAGCGCGGCACCGAACGCCAAGACCGTGCCGAGCACCCAAAACCGTCTGTTGCGTTTCATGTTGCCTCCTCTCCCTCTCGTGCATTCCTCAGTGGATGCTGATCTGGCCGTTCAGGACCTCCTCCGTTGGCAGAACGAAGACGAACGGTGTGAGCAGCGTCAGCTGAAGCGTTCCAACCCCGGGGCCGCCCGCAGTCACTTCGACATGAAATGTGGCCGGCGCTTTCCCTTGGTTGCCCGTCTGGAACATGCCGGCGCCGCTGAAGCTCGCGCCGCTCGCTGTCATGGCGGCGCTTGTCACCTCACCCCGGACGGCCATCAGCGTGAAGCCCGGAAATTGCGACGCCCCGGCCATGAGACAATTGAAGCTTCCGTGGACCGAGCCGTCGGCGAGGCGCGTGAGGCTGAACCCGAACTGCGAGAACGGGTGTATACCGTCGACGGTACCCCTTCCGCCGCCGCTCGCGACGGTCAGGTCGGCGGCCGCGTTGGCAGGAACGAGCGCGCAAGCTGCCACTACGCCGGCGAGCGCCGGGAGGAATCGTTTCATGCTCTCCTCCTTTCTCCCCGCACAGAAAAGCTACTACCCATTTCGGAGGCATGCAACTCATGCCACGAGCGCTAGGTTCCTTCCCAGTACTCCCGGGCCTTCTGCCACGCGAGCCGGGCCAACGACCCGGCCGGTCGCCCGCGCAGGGCTGATTCGTCCATGCAGCCCGACACGGCCGTCACTGCAACACGGCCGTCACCGCCGGCGAAGCGCTTCAGCACGCGCGAATGCGCCGACAGCTTTTCCGGCTGGCGAGTCGCTCACCAGGCGCTCGAAGCCGCGGCCAACGAGGAGGCCGGACGACCTCTCGCGGAGGCGAACCTCAACCAGGTTCCCGCCGGGAGGGACTCGCCCACACAACCCGCGTCTTGGTCACGGTCGGTGAGGACTTCATCGTCTTGGTACACGAGAGACGCCCACCCGAGCCCGGCTTCATCGCGCCGCTCGAAGCGCTCCTTGAGCGGGGGCGCGACGGCGGCCAGATTCGCACCAACCGGCGCCCGCGCCTCCGCCGAATGTGCGTGGTCAACTTCTGGTCAACTAACCGCGGCAAACAGGCGTGTGAGTTCCGGGCACATCCCTGACAAAACGTTCCGGACACATCGCTGACGTTCCGGACACATCGTTGACAGCTGCTGTGCCGGCCGATTGAGGTCGCAGCCTTGTGCTCGCTGACGGCGGCGAGCGCAGGGAGGCGAGCGATGGCTTTGCGGGTGGTGTCGATGGACGAGCTGAAGCTGCAGGTGTTAACGGAGCCGGGCCGGACGGGCGAGTCGGTCGCTGAGGTGTGCCGGAGGCGGGGGATCTCGCGGCAGACGTTCTACGTCTACCAGCGCCGCTATCTGGCCGAGGGGCCGGCGGGGCTCGAGGCGCGCTCGCGTCGACCTGTCGTCTCGCCGGCCCGGATCGAAGCCCTGCTGGAGGCGGAGATCTGCACGCTGCGGCGGCGGCATCCGCGGTGGGGCGCACGCCGGATCCGCACCGAGCTGCTCCGAGCAGGGCTGGAAGCGCCCGCGATCTCGACGATCCACCAGGCGCTGCGGCGCAACTTCCTGGTCGCGCTCGCAGCCCCCGCGGCGACAACGAGCCAACAAGCGCTTCGAGCGTGAGGCCGCGAATGACCTCTGGCAGATCGACGCGACCGAGGTGCCGCTCGCCAGCGGGTCGAAGGCGTGGGTGGTCGACTGCCTCGACGATCACGCCCGCTTCCTGGTCGCCGCGCTGGCGTGCGCGAGCCCGACCGGGGAGGCAGCCTGGGCCTGCTTTGTGCGCGCGAGCGCCGAGTACGGTCGCCGCAACGAAGCCCTTGGCACGCTCGGGCGAGCTTTCAGCATAGACGCCGGCAGCACCAATGCGTTCTCCAAGTTGGCTCGTTACGAATCGAACATCGAGCGAGCACTTTTCCGCGCACTCCAGGAGTTGCAGCACCTGCAATCCGCCTGTCTTGGCAACGACCAGGATGCCGACCTCGCTCCACTTGCAACACTCAGCGGATCGACGGAGTGACTGCCCCAATCCGGCCAGGCTGCGCCCGTTCTAAGCGCAGGCGATTAACAATCCCCTATTGAGACCTTACGAAGTGGGCTGTCGGCGCAGGGGCGTAACCAGCTTTGGTTGTCGCCCGACGGACTGGCGGAGTCGTGACTGGAGCGCGCCGGGCCCGAGGTCTGTCCCTGTCGCACTTCCAACAAACTGCGACACAGCCGCTCGCGAGAGCCTTTTCCTGCAGCGATCGCGCCAGAGCCTGCCTTAGTTAGGGTGTCCTCGATGGAGCGGCGGGTGACGGTCGAGTTCGGCCCCTCCCGCTCGAAGCGCTTCGCCAAGGCGGTGGTCGAGGCCCAGAGCGGCGAGTGCCGCGAGCTCGAGCCGGGCAGGTACCGGGTGAGCTTCCTCTTGGGCGAGGAGGACGCCGTCTACATCGGCCTCGCCCGCTTGCTGCAGCAGGTTCGCAACTGGCGCGCGACCGAGGTCTCCCTCGGGGAGGAGCCGGTCTCCACCTTCCACACCCGGGAGATGGCTTGGTGCGCCTCCTCCCAGCTGAAGCTGTTCGGGGAGTGTCGCTTTCGCTTCTCCTACGGCGTCTTTCCCCGCTGCGCGCTCTGTCCCCTGCTCGAGATCGAGCGGGCGGTGCGGGACATGCTGGGAGAGAACCCGCTCCCGCCGATCATGCTCGAGATCAGCTCCGGTCCGCGGCTTCGCGCCCTCCTCAGGGGCGAGCTGGACAAGCTCGAGCAGGAATTCCTCGAGGACTGGCAGGTGCCTGACTTCCCGCCAGAGGAGTGGGCAGGGCCGTCGGGCGCGGAGCCGTCAGGCTGACGCCCGAGGCCTGAGCGCAGGGGCGCACGCCCGTCGAGGACGCGTGTGCGTTTTGTTGTTCACACACGCGCGCGCGAGGGGACTCGTGGCGCAAACCCGTACCTGCTGCCGGCTTGCGCTCTCGGTTGGTCTTGGCGACCTGGGGAGCCTCGCCAACGAAAGCGCGGCTACCTTCAGGCGACCGTGAGCAAAACGTTCCCGGGGCACGTACAAGCGACGTCTCGCCACGGCGCCTCAACTCAGCAGCGGCTGCAGATGCAGTCACACTCGGGCGGACACTGAAAAGCTGCCTCGATCAGCCCGACCAGCTTGCGTGTGTCGTCAGGCTCGGCGTCGCCGGGGTAGACGCTCGCGGGCGGCGGCCAACCATTCGTGTGCTCATCCAGGCTCACCATCGCACGATAGATCGGTCAGGCCAGCATGTGCTGGGTGATCGCGGTCAGCCGCTTGCCCGGCGTGACGGAGACGTCTCAGCCGAGCGGGTCGTCCGCGTAGAGCCGCAGGATCGCACGGTGCAGGTCGTTGATCGGGACGTTGATGTAGTAGCGAGCGCGGATACCTGCGGGTGCCCAACCCATTATCCGGTCGATCACGTCCGGGGGAACTCCGTTGCGGAACAAGCTCGTGGCGACCGTACGCCGGAAGATGTGGAAGCCCTGACTGGACGCGAACGCCTCCTTGGCGCGACCGAAGGGCTGCACGCCCGCGTAGAACGTCCGGCCCGTCTCCGTCCATAGCACCGCGCCCTGCCGTTCAGCCGTATACATCCGTGAGTCCGGCGCGCGCTCCAACACCTCGGCCAGCGCTGGGTGGATCGGAATGATCCGCGGCTTGCCGCCTTTGCCGACGGTAGAGATGGTCATGGCCTGCAAGTCGATGTCCTCCCAGGCCGCGCGCCGAAGCTCGTCCCGGCGCATCCCGGTGTAGACGAGCAGCGCCCACAACGTCTCGTGCTTCCAGTTCCGACAGAGTGCGTGCATCTGTCGAAGCTCGGCACTAGAGAGGACGTCCGGAGCTGGCGTCGGCTCATGCGGGAGCTCGAAGTCCGCGAACGGGTCGGTGCTGACCCATCCGCGACGGTGAGCGTACCGATAGGCGGCGCGGATCTGGACGGCGTGCATCCGACGCGTGCCCTGTCCGTGCGGGAATCGGGTCGGCGCGAAGTAGGCATCGACCTCGTCCTCGGTCACATCCGCCAAGGCGACGCCCTGGCCTGCAAGCCATCGCTGGAATGGGCGGGCTGCGCGCTCGAAGTTGTAGACCGTCACGGGCTTGCGTCCGCGGTTCACGAGTCGGGCGCGGTACCGCTCGAACATCAGGTCTAGGGGCTGGTCTGGCAGGGGTTGCGTGGCCATGGCTCCTCCTATGTCGGCGCGCGCCCAGCCAGGCTTGATTTCCTAGACTGAAAAACGCGTGAAGTCCTGGCAGAACTTCGAGCGCGAGCCAGCGAAGTGATTCTCGTCACCGGGGGGACTGGATTCGTCGGCGGCCACGTCGTGCACGCGCTGCGCCAGGCGGGAAGGCCGGTGCGGTGTCTCGTCCGCGATCGGAGCAAGGCGGGCAAGCTCGCGGCCCTGGGTTGCGATTTGGCCGAAGGAGACGTGACCGATCCGGCCAGCTTGCGCGGAGCGGTCGAAGGCGTCGATGTTGTCGTCCACCTCGTCGCCATCCGGCAGGGGAAGCGGGAGCAGTTCCAGCGGATCATGGTCGGTGGTACACGCGATCTCTTGAAGGCCGCCAAGGAGGGGAGCGCAAAGCGATTCGTGCACATGAGCGCGCTCGGGACGAGCGAGGAGACGAAGAAGCTCGTGCCCTATTACGAGGCGAAGTGGCAGATGGAGCAGGACGTGCAGCGCTCCGGACTCCCGTACGTGATCTTCCGTCCCAGCTTCGTCTTCGGCCGTGACGGCGGCATCCTGCCCACGTTCCGCAAGCTGGCAAAGCTCACGCCCGTGACGCCGATCATCGGCTCCGGGGAACAGCGGATCCAGCCGATCTGGGCCAACGATGTGGCGGCCTACTTCGAGCGGGCGATCGACCTGGAGGCGGCGGCGAACAGGACGTTCGAGCTCGGCGGGCCTGACGTCGTGACCTGGAACGAGTTCTGGGAGCGGCTCAAGCGCACCCTCGGCATGCGGCGGCCGAGCGTGCACGTGCCGGTCGGTCTGATGAAGATGAACGCACTCCTCACCGAGCGGCTGCCTGGGAACATCCCGCTCACTCGCGATCTCCTGAAGATGCTCGAGCACGGCGACAACGTCGTCACGAACGACGAGGCCGTGCAGACGTTCCAGCTCCCGCTCGTCTCCCTGGACGAGCAGCTGCGCCGCGCCG